>Ga0114129_10009226_pt1 | contig 14070 bp, 15 predicted proteins | sample RhiMetdeltSRZDD1_FD_80071 | JGI IMG/M metagenome (GOLD analysis project Ga0114129, IMG submission 80071) | Populus rhizosphere microbial communities from Tennessee, USA - Rhizosphere MetaG P. deltoides SRZDD1 (version 2) (version 2) | ecosystem: Host-associated > Plants > Roots > Rhizosphere >... | reverse complement strand
TACCCCTCAACCTAATACGCAAAAAACATGCTTCCTCCCGTTTTTGGTTTCTATCTATAAATAATACGTCATCCGCTGCAAATGCGTGACCGGGTCAATATATTGCACGTGCACATCGTCTGGCACGTTCAGGCTGATGGGGGCGTAATTCAGGATAGCTTTGATGCCCGCCTTGACAAGTTGGTCCGCGGTCTCTTGTGCCACTGCGGCGGGGACGGCGAGCACCGCGATCTTGATCTTCTGTCCTTTGATTTTTTCGATCATGCTTTCGGTGCCAAGAATCTCAAAATCCCCAACTCGTTGACCGATCTTGCCGGGATCGTTATCAAAGACCATCACCACCCGAAAGCCCCGGTTGGCGAAGCCATTGTAACGTGCCAGCGCATGACCGATATCGCCGATGCCCACTACGGCCATATCCCAGACGCGGTCCACCTGCAGAATGTCGCTCAACCGCTCGATCAGGAATGGAATCGAGTAGCCGGTGCCCTGCTTGCCAAATTCGCCGAACTGTGAAATATCCTTGCGGATCTGTGCGGCCGATATGCCGATGATCTCCCCGAGTTCCTGTGAAGAGGTAGTCTGTATGCCCTTTTCCGCCAACCGTTGGAGCGCACGCAGATAGACGGGCAATCTGCCAATGATGATATCCGGGATCCTATCAGAGTTCATGCGAATCTACCCTTGTGGTGTGTGAATTATTGCATTAACTCTACCATAAAAGGATTTTTTGTACAAACTTACACAAATGACCCCTTTTTACCCCTCGTCGAGCGGAAACTTTCGTGCTCATTGACACTTGCAACTGACGCACACCTGCCTGGTTTGCTATGAATTGCTAAGCAATTCAAAACCATACGGCTTAAGCCGCACGGTGCCGGGAGTGCAGGTGAAGTTATAGTCGAGATGTGGGGTTCCATGCGCGTATGCGCTTCGACTGCGTGCCGTGCTCGCCGGCACGCAGTCGAAGCACGGGGATCTCTTAAGGTATCGAAGTGATCTTAAGCGTAAATTGGGTGTACTGAAGTCCTTCACTGGCAGTAGATCGCACGTGGATTTGGTAGGCCATGCCTGTTTGGGTGGTTAGGACACTGCGTGCACCGCAGGTCATCCTTTCCCAGCCCGGAAGGGGCTGGTTATCCTGCAATAACTCCGCCGTCATGAGTCCACTGCCTGTGCAAGCGAGTTCGACCATTACTCTGGCCGTAAACGGTGTGAATTGAATCCAGTCCTCAGCATCTCCGGTGGGGGATGAGACGTCGCTGGTGAATTGCAGCGCGTGAGTGCCGCTAGACGTGAAGACGACGTCGCTGGCGGGGGCCCGGGCTGAGTCATTGTCATTCGGAGCAGGGACAATGGTCGGCGTGGGAGGTAGCGGCGTGTCGACCGGCGTGCCCGTTCCGATCACCTGTCCTGCTTCTGATACGATAGGCAAATTCTCTACCCCCTGTGCCTGCGCAAAGGCGGCATTGATCCAGCCTTTGCCCTCTGGTCCGGCGGAGTATTCGATTTGCAGCCAGGCGCCGTTCGGGTCCTTGCCTGTCAGCGCGACGACATCCTGCGGGTTGAGTGTGCCAAGCGAGTTGAAGCTGGTACCCGGTCCGCTGCGGATGTTCAACTGCTGCTGGATGACTGCGACGTTTGCATTATCTGGATTTGAACCATCGCCTCCCATCACCGGGACCTGTGCCGCGTCTGCTGTTGAGACATATTGCGCGGTGACCCAGCCTTTACCTTCGTTCGCCTGTCCCGCTTCGGGATATAGGATCTGCCACCAGTTTCCAGCAGGGTCTTTTCCCACAATCTGGACGGTGGTGTTCGCTGGAAGCATACCCAGCACCTCACTTGCGGTGGATGGGTCCGCCCGGACGTTGAGCTGGGTGGATGTTAAGCCTTCCACCGGAGTCACGGTCGGCGTCTGACTAACGGGAATTGGAAGCGGCAGCTCGGAAGAGATAGCCCGCGCCGTTGCAGAGGCAGGGAATGTGGCGGTAATGACTTGAAAGGTCGGCGTGGTCGCCTGGTTCGCGGTTATTTCTATTCCACACCCTGCGCAAAGCAAAGCGAGTAAAAGGCCAACAATGCATTTGTTCAACACATCTTGATTCTACAGGGTGCCGCTGTATTCTGTAAACCTACCGCTTGTCTCAGGCATGGAACATGCATACTTCACTTTTTGTATGCGCTTGCAGGCTGAAATTCATATTTTACATAAAGCAAATTATCCGTAGGAGGCACTCCGTGAAGTTTTGAACTTGGATTACAGGTAACCCAAAGCAAAAACCGCCTTGCGGCGGCTTGATTTATTTGCTGGCGCCCCCGCGCAGACTCGAACTGCGCTCTCCGGCTCCGGAGGCCGACACTCTGTCCACTGAGCTACGGGGGCGAACGAACGGGATTTTATCACATTGCATCTTGTCGTTGCGAGTTCCCGAAGGGAGCGAAGCAATCTCTTCTTAATGGGGAGATTGTCACGCTCGCCCAAGGGCTCGCTCGCAATGACACTGACTTTACGCCTTCGCGACCGGACCCAGCTGCACAAGTTCCCCTCGCAATTGCGTAATGATTTTTGTGTTCTCGCGCTCTTCGCCCATTTTGAAAAATTGCTCCTTCTTGTGAGCGAGCTCTCCACAAACCTGGTAAAAGCGCGTGGTCTGCCGAAACGTGCCGGAGCCAAGAGCAGAGAGTAAGGTGTTGGTGCGGAAGAACGAGATGGCACTATTATATTGTTGTGGCGAGATCAGGCCATTCTTCACTTCTTCGACCAGGTGCCGCTTCAAGATGTTACGCTCATGGATGATCATCCAGATGATAAAGGCCAGCATACAGGCATAACCCAAATAGTCTGCCAGGAGGCCCAAAAGGAAACCGTCACCGCCACCCAACAATGTGCTGAATGTGTTGTGGAAGGCATGCGTCAGCACGGCTACCGTATACCCGGCAGGCACGGCAATGATTTTTATCGGCAGATTAGGACTCAAACGCGCGATGGCCATGCCAATGCCGGTAAAGGCCGTGAAGAAGGGATGCATCCAGCCCACCAGCAGCACGCGTATGAAAACCAGGGTCCAGAAGCCCTCCCAGCCGGCCTCCTGAAAGCCATTCCGATAAATGTATAGGACATTTTCGATGGCCGCGAAACCCATGGCGGTGATACCAGCATACACAATGCCGTCCAAAATGGAGTCAAATTCCTTGTAGAACATCAGGAAGACGACCAGCACAGCCAGCCCCTTCAAGCCCTCCTCGATGATCGGGGCCACGATGGACGTGGTGCCAAACTCCGCGGCGCCCTCGGAGCCGGTAATCACATAAATACCAATGCCAAATGCCGTGTTGAGAATGTAGGCACCACCCCCGGCGATCACAACGCCCCATAGGAACGCTGCGCCGAGCAGAAGTTTCGGTTCCTTTTCATAGCGGTCCAGCCAGTTGACGAACGCCGCGGAAAGGAACATCGGCACGAACCCAAAGAAAAATGCCCCAAGTAACGCCATCCTGCCTCCATGTAAATTCAATCTTGCGAGAGTTCAAGGACCTTTGTAGAGTGGAAGATCAAACGAGTTCTCTCGATGCGCGTTTCTTCGAACGCGATGCCTAATACATCCAACACTTCTTCCGGTCGTCCGGTTGCACCTTCACGGGCTGCCAACTTCATGACGATTCTATCCTCCAGGAGATCCAGGTCTTCGATCAATGGACGCAGGTCATATTGCTTTCCACGCCGCGTGCGGGCGATGGATTCGGACTCCATCACCGACTCGATCCTGCGCTTCGTATCTTCTCGGAAGCCTGAATCAATCATCCGGACCTCGTACTCCGCTGAGACCACTTGAGTCTGCAGCGCGGGCGCGCGCTCTTCCACCTGTTCAACGTTCAAGACCTGGAGGCCCGCAGGGAGCGTGTTGTTCAGTCGCTCTGACAACCCTTCCAGCGCAATGGCATGTTCCAGTCGCATATCCAGTACTTCGCAGCGAGAAGAAAAGCCCAACGGCAGTGCGGAGGCGAGATTCATTTTTGGCTGTGGGTGAAATCCCTGGGAATAGGCCAGTGGCAGCTCAGCCCGCCGCGCGGCGCGTTCCCAGAGTTTGTGCAAGTCCAGGTGACCGGTATAGCGCAAGGGACCCTGCTTCGAAAACGTGATTCGAATCCGCATTATGATTTTTTGGAATTAACTGCGTTCGCCTTGAGCCAGGCGCGAATATCCCGGATGTGTTCGCGGTAATGATGGTGGGTATTATCTGCCACCCGTTCCAACAAGTTATGGCGCTTGATGACTTCTTCCGGTACGGCTTCCAGCGCTGAAACAATGGCGTTGAAGGCCTGGATTTCCTGCGCAACGATCTCTTCCAGTGGGATGTTGCGGTACTTTTCAAAGACCCAGGCGTTTGCGGTATCGTCATCCAGCAGGGGCGAGCCAAAATCCGGATAGCCGAACTGATCCCGAAAAGCCTCCAGCGCATTGTGTGTTTTACAAGGCACATACGTCTCGCGGTGCAGGATCTCGTTCAGGCGGTCCCCGATATATTGCTCGTACGCGGAGATGTGCGCGATGATATCTTTGATGGACCAGTGACCTGTCACACCCTTCATCGTCATGCGGCGCGTAAAGCCAACCCGGTTCAGGAGCAACTCGAACTTGTCGCGTTCGTGTAGTAATTTTGATAGGAACTGTTTTTTGGACATTTTGTCAGGCTATATTTCTTTTCGGTAGATATGATATTGCTGGATTATTTTCATCCCAACGCTCTCATACAAACGTGGGGCATTCGTCAGGCCTTTTGAGTCTACGCTCAACTTTACCTGGCGGATGTCTCTTCGGTAAAATTCAGCAAAACTATGCAGCAACAGGGCCTTGCCAATCCCCTGTTTGCGCCATGCGCGCCGCACACTGAGATGATCCACCCAGCCGGTATTTGATTCTTTAGCATACAGGTTTAACGCTACTCCGGCAATTGCCGCGGAACGTCCATCACAGGCCAGAAACCATAAGCTCGAGTCAAAGGATTCCTTATCCATTCGCATTCGTTTTACCCAATCTTCATAGCGGAGCGGATCGTGATAGCCTTTATCCTGTGCGGCTTCTTCATCGGCCTGGTATGTGGCTTGCTCGTCCTGGCCCTTCGCAAACGTGCGAACACTGATACCCTCAGGCCACAGCGGCGGGGGTGGAGGTTCGTCGAGTGTCACCGCCATGATTTGGAAGGAGAGGTTGGAATGATAGCCGTTGGACGCGAAGAGCTGCAACAGCGTTCTGTTTTTCTCACTGACTCTGGTAAACAGGTTAACCCTTCCTTTTTTCTGACTGATCACTTTGCTTTCCAATATCATCAATAATTGAAAGGCCAGGTCAACATTCAGCCGGTCAGCGATATAGATGTAGGGCGAATCACCTTCCAGCAATTCGGCATAGCCCGCCAGCTCATGACCCAGATAGGCGATACAGGCATCGTCTTCCAGATTGAGGCCCTCCCATTTTTTCCGTAGATCGTCCACGGTGATCATCGCACTGCCATAATCGAGCATGTTTTGCTGCGCGATGAGCTCATATACGGATTCGAGATCGCTGATTTTGGGAGGGCGTACGGAATACTGTTTCATCGAGCCAACTGTCTGTTAAGTGGTTCGCCCACTTAATCCCCTACTACGGGTAACTCTTCGACCTTGTGCGGGACGCTCACTTTGGGCGCCGGTGATTTAACGTCCGGGCATTTCCAAACTTCACCAGGATTCTCCCGACGCATATTCGCAAAAATGGGCAGGATGCCACAGGCAAAACAATTCAGGCGGCAATCCACGCGGATCTGGCCTTCGAGTGATTGCCTGAAATCCTGGAATAGGAAATTCTTGCGTACCGCGGCCGTGATGTGTTCCCACGGAAAGACTTCATCCGTGCGGCGCTGACGGTGAGTGTAAAAGAGCGGGTCAAGACCGTGTTCGGCAAAGGCGTTGATCCAGTTATGATATTTGCGCCCTTCAAACCAGGCATCGAACTTTGCGCCGTTTTTCCAGGCGGTGTAAACGACCTCTGCCATCCTTCTGTCGCCGCGCGAGAGCCAGGCTTCCAAAAATGAATCTTCGGCATCGGTGAGGCTGAGCTTGATATTGCGGTCCCGTCCTAGTTCGCGGCGCAGTAGGGCCTGTTTGGCGCGAATTTGTTCCGGTGTGTCGCAGGAAACCCATTGGAAGGGGGTCTGTGATTTTGGCACGAACGTGCTGACACCCGCATTCAATTTCACCTTCATACCCGCTACTTTGCGCCCCTCCGCGATAACGCGCTTACACAGGTCGGCAATTGCCTGCACATCCTCCAGCGTTTCGCTGGGATGCCCGATCATGAAATACAGCTTAAGGGTCGTCCAGCCGCGTCGATAAACTTCGCGCGTGGTGTTGAGAATGTCTTCATCCGAAATGTACTTGTTGATGATGCGGCGCATCCGCTCGGTGGCCGCTTCTGGGGCGAGCGTGAATCCGCCGGAGCGTTTGTCTTTAAGTTTTTCCATCAGGTCAATCGAAACGGATTCGATGCGTAATGATGGCAGCGAAACTTTCAGATGCGTGTCGCCGAATCTCTCGCCCACGCGCGTGACCAGCTCCAGCACGTGGCTGTAATCAGAGGACGACAGCGAGAGCAACGCGATTTCTTCAAAACCGGAGTTTTGAATCGACTCTTCCAGCGCCGCCATGACTTCGTCCACGCTTCTTTCGCGCACCGGACGCGTGATCATCCCTGCGTGACAGAATCGACATCCGCGCGTGCAGCCGCGCATGATCTCCACCGAGACGCGATTATGGACAATATCCACATTCGGCACAATAAAACGGGTGGGTGGGGGAGGCAGCTTGGCAACGAGGCGCTTGGTGATGACTTTGGGAATATCTGGCAACGTCGGTTCTATATGCGAGACCGTGCCATCTTCCAAATAAAAGGCTTCGTGGAATTGCGGGACGTAAACACCGGGAATGTGTGCAAGTTCTTTCAATAAGTCCTGCCGTTTGAAGGTTGGCAAATTGGAAGGTTTGAACGTGTCAACCTTCAAACCTCTAAACTTTTGAACTGTATTGATAATATCGTGAATGACTTCTTCGCCCTCGCCAATCACAAACGCGTCGATAAAGGCGTGCATCGGCTCGGGGTTCATCGTGGAATGTCCACCCGCGATGATGACCGGATGTGTCTCGTCGCGGTCGGCGGAACGGATGGGAATACCGGCCAGGTCCAGTGCGTTGAGGGTGTTGGTGTAGAGCGTTTCGTAGGGGAGGGTAAAGCCAATGAGGTCGAAGCAGGCCAGGGGTTGTTTCGATTCGAGTGCATAAAGCGGGATTCCGTGCTCGCGCATCAAGGCTTCCATATCGAACCAGGGCACATAGGCACGTTCGGCCAGCGCATCCTCTCTTTGATTGACCTGGTCGTAGAGAATCTTGATTCCCACGTTGGAAACGCCGATATCGTAAATATCAGGGAAGACGAAGGCAACTTTGGTTTGAACTTTTTCCCAATCCTTGATGATGGTGTTGAATTCGCCGCCGACATACCGACCGGGCTTTTGTACCTTTAAGAGAATCCGGTCGAGTTTGTTTTCGATTTGTGCAGGGGTTACATAGTGCCGCATAATTATTTACACCTGAATTTTGAGATTCGGTTTGCAGAACAATCACAAAGCTGCTTCAGCAACAAGACAAGCGGTACCATGGGACAAATTATAACAAGGTTTGTCTTAATAAATGGCGTGTAAGCTGAATAGTGCCGGGTAGGAAATTTGTCACGCTTGCAGTCCTGTAAAGCACCTTTGTCTGGATAAATCGATGGCGATGCTATAGAATTTTTTTATCAATTCAACAAGGAGTGTTACGATGAAGAAGTTTCTTATTCTTTCGCTCGCGGTACTTTTGGCTGCATGCAGCAGCGCCCCTACGGCGGCTCCAACGGAGCCCCCTGCTCCCACAGTGGAGCAGCCTTCGCCAACACCCGTTGTGATCGTACAAACTGTGGTCGTGGAAGCCACTCAGCCCCCCACGCTTGTCCCGTCACCAACGGCCGAGCCACCGACAGCTGTGCCGGCCAGTCCGACGTCAGTTGTTGTAACCGTTGTGGTGGAGGCGACCCAGCCTGCTCAGGCGATCGCACCAACTTCCGTCCCGGCTGATACAACTGGCGGATTGATTACGGTTGATGAGATTCTGGGCGCCGGTTGGTTTACAAATATGACGTTTACGAAAAATGCCTTATCGCTGCGTTGCCAGCTCAACAGGCAAATCACTTTCAGCGTAAAGCCTCTGGATGCCAACATCGCACAGGTGGATTTCTATTACCGCATCGTAGACCGGTCGACGGGTTCCGCCTTCGATTGGCAAAATGCGGGCAGAATGCCGCCAGATGCCAGTGGTAGTTTTGTGCGGGTCTTCTCGGGTGAAGACGTGAACGCCAACTTCCGCAAACCCAATGCCTGGCTTGATTTCCAATTTATTGGGATGAGTAGAACCGGTGGCGTAGTCGGGCGCAGTGAGAAGATCGAACAGCAGGTAACATACACACTGGATTGTCCATAAATTGCTTCTTGAGGGGCTTCTCCTTTGCTTCGCGAAGCCCCTGAAGGAACCGAAACAGGACAGGTGAAAGCCGGTCCTGTTTACTTAAGTTCCGAAATCAAACTTCTGGTTTCGAGCCTACACGCGTTTGGGAAACCTGCGTGCGGCGCGGGCGCTTCATTCCCGTCGTTGGGTGAACCGTTTAGTGATTCCTTCGCCCAATAACAGGGTTGCCTTTTCGTGCCCTGCCTCCAGGGCGAGATCCAGAGCGGTCTTGCCGTTATTGCTGGCAATGGTCAGGTCTGCGCCGCCATAGAGCAGCAAGCGGATCATTTCGTCATCACCGTTTTGGGCCGCCGCGTGGAGCGGAGTGTAGCCGCCCTGCTCGCGGATGTTGGGATCGGCGCCGTGCTCCAGCAGCATTCTGACAATTTTGCGATGTCCACGCGATGCGGCCGATTGAATCGGCGCCGCTTTGAGCCTGTTATTGGATCTGGAATTGATGCCCGCCCCCGCCTTGACAAGATATTCTGCTACATCGACATGCCCGAAAAAACATGCCAGCCCAAGAGGATGAAAACCATCCTCCGAATAGGCATTGACCAGGTTTGGCTCGCGGGCCAACAGGCGAATGACGTTGTTGATCTTGCCGGTCGCGGCAGCTTCGAAGATCGTGATGGCAACAGTTTTATCGGCAAGGAAGGACGCGATCTGAGGCTCATGGTGATAGGCGGCCACCAGGATCGGGCTGAGACCACTCTCCCTGGCGTGAATCAGCACCGGGTCCTGCATGAGGTGGCGTTCCACCCCTGCCATATCTCCTTGTTTAATCGCGTCGAAAAATTCCTTGCTCATTGCTTCCCACCAATCAGCTAAATAGCGGCTCGTATTGTTGCGCTGATTGTATCATCTGTTCGCGTTCGGCTTCGTTCAATGGTGTGAAATTTTCGCAGGCTTTCAACATAAGTGGCAGGACGCGCGTATCACCGGCCGTGCACAAACCAGTAATTTCATACGAAAGCGCGAAATTCACCGCTCGCTGGATTTCATCCATTTGCTCGAATGGTTCATACCAGGTGGTAGCGGTATGCGGACGTTCGCCCCAGGGTGCCTTCGTGATGCTCTTGATGATCATCGTGCCAACGTCCTTGGCCTTGCATTCGGCAATGAGCTCTTCGGCATACGCTCGGTATTCCGGATTGGCCATCTGGACGAAGTTCAACGGGAAGAGCACCGAGTCGAAATCGAACCGCCGCAGCGCTTCGAGATAGATCTGCGGAGCATTCACCCCATGGCCCGTGATGCCGATATACTTGAAGAGTCCACGCTCGCGGGCTTCGACGACGGCTTCGAGCGCACCGCCTTTCATAGTGACGGCATCCAGTTCCTCCATTTTGGTGATGGCATGAAATTGATACAAGTCAAAGGTTTCGGTTTGCAGGCGTTTCAGGGAAGCCTGCAATTCTTTCCAGGCACCTTCCTTGGTACGTTCCATGGTTTTGCAGCCGAGGAAGAATCGTCCCCGCTCGCGTGGCATCCATGGGCCCACGCGTTCCTCCGCCTGACCATAGGAAGGCGCAATATCGATGTGATTAACGCCAGCTTCGATGGTTTGTTCCATGGCTTTATCAGCCTCGGCTTGGGTCACCTGCGATAATCCCGCCGCGCCAAAGATCGCGACCGTACTCATGTGGCCTGTGCGGCCAAAACGACGTGTTTGCATGTTTGCCTCCAGAAATCAATGTTCGATATGATAGTTAGATGACAGGTTTACCATTCTTATAGAACGGTTTCCCGTCAATGACAACTTCACTGTGCGCCATATCGCACAGCATATCCCAGTGCAATCCGGACGTGTTTTTGCCACCGGCCTCTTCAAAACCAAGCCCCATGGCCAGATGAATTGTCCCGCCAAGCTTTTCATCGAAGAGCATGTTCTTGGTGAATTTTTTGATATTGTAATTTGTGCCAATCCCCCATTCACCCAGAATACGTGCGCCCTTATCGGTATTCAATTGGGCGGTGAGGAGCTCCTGGTTGCGTTTGGCTTTTTCCTGCACGACCTTGCCGTTCTCAAACCACAATTCGATATCTTCGATCTCCTGCCCATCGAAAATGGCAGGATACTTAAACCGCACCCAGCCATTGACCGATTTTTCGACCGGGCTGGTGAAAATCTCACCATCCGGAAAGTTCTGGTCACCCGCACATGGAATGAACATCCGCCCTTTGATGGAAAACGTCAGGTCGATATCCTGGCCCTTGAGTACGACGTTGTCCTTGCCTTTAAGCCAGTTGGCCAGCTTTTGTTGTTTCTTTCTCTCAGACTTCCAGAGCGCGACCGGATCCTTGGCATTGAGCATTCCGGCTTCGAAAACAAATTCACTGTAGTCGTTCAGGCTCATGTTGGCTTCCTGCGCTGCCGCTTCTGTTGGGTATAACGTAAGACACCACTTGAGCTCTCCACTTTCGATACGCCTGAGCATTTTCTTGAAAAGCGGGGCATTTGCCTTGCGCCAAAGCGAGATGCGCCTGGGGTCGATACCCGAGAGTTCGCGGGTATTTGTTTCTGCCTCCACGACCATGCGGGCATCGTAGGTTTCGATCATTAGTTTCCGCACTGGGGACATAAATTCCAGTTGTTTCTTATTGGCGTGCTTCAGGAAGATCTCCTGGGCGCCCGGGTAATAGGCCCCATCAATGGCAAAGGTGACGTGTGCACCGGCCTTGATCGCCTCCTCATAAAACGCGAGATTGAATTCATGGGCGCTCGGAGTCGTTTGAAGATATACTTTTTGATTCGGTTTAATGGCGAGCGAATAATGGACCATCACCTGGGCCAGTTTTTTAATTCGTGGGTCTGCCATGCTGTAGTATCCTTGTCGCTTCGACGTTAATATCGGAGATTAGAACTCATCGTCGGGGTGTTGATCGCCAAATACCCGTTTCACGGCCCGCCCAATTTCCTCATCGGTGTGTTTTTCACATGCCACCAGTGGACGATCCGCACCCTTGACCTCTTTGCCACCGGCGCTCATGATTTTGCTGCCGATAAAGTTTCCATTTGAATCGTGCACCACGATCAGTTGATACAGTTTTCCGCACACAATGCATCCATGCATTTCGCCTTTGGCTTTATTTTCTGTCATTTTTGACTCCTTCTGCGGCCGTCATTTCAGTCAATGCACTCACCAATTCCCGGCAAAAATCTGGAATATCCGCCACCACCCGACCCCAAACCTGATTGCGCTCTCGAAAGGCCGCTTCATCCGTCCAGACTCCGCCCGCGTTGATCAGGTCATCTTTGATGCCCAGGGAACCCGTAGTCTGCTGCCCCGGTTTGATAATGCCAGCCGAGATGGCAACCAGCCCGGCGTGACATATGATCCCTACGACTTTATTCGCCGAATCCATTTCACGGACGAGATTCTTTACGACATCATATCGGCGGAGTTTATCAGGTGCCCATCCGCCGGGAATGATCAGCGCATCCAACTCCTCCGCTTTCAGGGCCTCGATGGTTACGTCGGGTGTGATGCTCAAACCGTTCTTGCCGTGTAAGGGTTTTAGGTCCAGACCAGCTGTGAATACGTGCGCGCCTTCTTCCTGCAAACGCATCAACGGGACGTAATACTCAAGGTCTTCCACGCCTTCCGCCACCAAGATTGCCATCGTTTTATCCTGCAAATTCATCTGATCTCTCCTTTCATTCACCGATAATTTTGACCAGAACTCGTTTTCTTCGCCGCCCGTCGAACTCTCCATAGAAGATTTGTTCCCACGGACCAAAATCCAGCTGACCATCGGTCACGGCCACGACTACCTCACGCCCCATGATCTGGCGTTTCATATGCGCGTCAGCGTTGTCCTCCCGAGTGTCGTTGTGCCGATATTGACTGACAGGTTCGTGCGGCGCGAGTTTTTCCAGCCATTTTTCATAATCCTGATGCAGCCCACCTTCATCATCATTGATGAAAACCGAAGCCGAGATATGCATGGCATTTACAAGTTTGTCACACTTACCACTTTGAGATTTCGCCAAATCTGGTCCAACTCCTGTCAAAGCCAGGATTAAAACGCGGATAGCTAGTTGCCTAGTCTTCCTAGTCCAAAGCTGGGGAGACTTTTTCACTCTCCAATGATCTTGATCAGTACACGCTTGCGGCGCCGTCCATCAAATTCTCCGTAGAAAATCTGCTCCCAGGGACCGAAATCAAGTTTACCATTTGTCACGGCAACCACCACTTCACGTCCCATGATCTGGCGTTTCATGTGCGCGTCGGCATTATCTTCACCGGTGTCATTGTGGCGGTATTGGTCAATTGGCTCATGCGGTGCCAATTTTTCCAGCCATTTATCATAATCCTGATGCAAGCCAGATTCATCATCGTTGATGAAAACAGAAGCCGTTATATGCATTGCTGAAACCAGAGTAAGGCCCTCTTGGATTCCGCTCTCACTCAAAGCGACCTCTACATCAGGCGTAATATTCTTGAACCCGCGTCGGCTGGCGATGTTGAACCAAAGTTCCTTACGATAGGATTTCATAACTTTCTCTTAATCATTTGCTGTCTGTGCCTACTGATTGGCTCGATCTATCTTTTCTGAAGCCCTACAAACAAAAACTCACAATTCGCCTAAGGAGGAATGCGTGAAGCATTGTCGCGATTTCCCCAGTATTTGATGAACGCGATGTTCGCGCAGGCTTGGGCCGTGGCGGTGTTCATGGAGTGATGATACCACTACGAACAAGGTATACGTATCAAATTATGACGACTTATTGTGCCGGGCAGGTTGGACCGTCATCAGAAATACCAAACTGGATTCGCTCCTCAGATGTCAAGTCACGTGTCAGAAGCGCACAGACCGCGTGGATCGTGTCATGAATATCAGTAAACCACAAGCGTGCCGTTCCGTCAAAGCTGGCTGTAAGAATGTATCTGCCATCAGGTGAGAAGGCTACATCACGCACCTCAGCAGGGTGACCTGTGAAGCGGCGCACTTCTTCGCCAGTTTCCACATCCCATAAGCGTGCCGTTCCATCGCGGCCGCCTGTCAATACATATTTACCATCCAAAGAGAAGGCAACACCAAATGCACCACCCTGATGGCCCGCGAAGCGACGCACTTCCTTACCACTGGTAACTTCCCACAAGCGGACGCTGCCATCAGAACTACATGTGACCAGGTATCTGCCATCTGGCGAGAAGGCAAGACCGAACACATGATCTGTGTGTTTGAAGACAACTTGGTCCCTGCCGCTCAGGAGGTCCCAGATTCGGGCTGTATTGTCGTCGCCGCTGGTAGCCACCATCTTCCCATCGGGTGAGAAGGCAACCCGATTCACATGTTCTGGGCCATGATTCATGAAGGTCACAAGCGTTCGCCCAGTTTGGGCATCCCACACCCGTGCCGTGCCATCAAAGCTGGTGGTGACCACGTATTTTCCATTGGGCGAAAAGATTGCCTTTCCCACTACGTCGGTGTGCCCTGCAAAGCGCCGCAATTCCTTACCAGTAATCGCATCCCAGAGTCTAGCCG
>Ga0114129_10009225_pt1 | contig 14071 bp, 11 predicted proteins | sample RhiMetdeltSRZDD1_FD_80071 | JGI IMG/M metagenome (GOLD analysis project Ga0114129, IMG submission 80071) | Populus rhizosphere microbial communities from Tennessee, USA - Rhizosphere MetaG P. deltoides SRZDD1 (version 2) (version 2) | ecosystem: Host-associated > Plants > Roots > Rhizosphere >... | reverse complement strand
TTCTCAAAGTTTCTCAGTGAAGCTGCTGTGCTGGTCACCTCGGCAACCGCGCGGAGTTTTTTCGTGCTATTTTCCAGTTGTTGATTTGCAACAATCAAATCTTCAGAGCGATCCTTCAATTCAGTTTGTGCAAAGTTCAAATTGACGTTTGCCGTCTCCAGTTCGTCCAAATTTGCCCTGGATTTTCTTAATGCGTTTTCCAAACCATTAATAAGCAGGTAAATAAGGACGGCATTCAGACCAAACGTAAAAATCATATCTCGAGCAAATGCTGTAACAGGATATGGTTCAACTTTAATCAAACCGTTTGCCTCAGCATATGCCAGCCCGAAACCTGAAAGAATACTAACGAGCGTAGTAACAAGAGATGCTTGCCAACCTAGTAGTAAGCCCGCCATCAGAATAATTGCAAAGTTCAACATATAAGAAGCATCTTTTACGCCCGGGCCACTGGCTGCGATACCATTTGATGCAATCCAGATAATTACCACCAGTACTATAGATGTAAAGTTGACAAATCCTTTTCTCAACAGCACTAGGCCCGCGCCACAAATGATGGCGATTCCCAACACGATCAGGTCTATGACTGAAAACCCTGCATAGTTCAGAAAAATTCTTATGGGAATTTCATAAAAGATGATCACTCCCAGAAATGCAAGAGCAATCGCATTGGCATATCTTGCCTTGCGGGTCTTGTCTTCATCCTGCGGGAAGACAGGGGGTGTAAAAAATTTGCGTACCTGTTTCAACATGACACTACCTGCTGCCATTTTCTCCATGGTCACTGCCAATTTCCAGAGTTACCTCAGTGGCACCACCAATTTTGCGTCCGAGTTCCTCGACTGCTGTTTGCAGAATTGCCTCCAAATTACCTACCGCGCCGATTCTGGTTGAGATATCTCCGATCGCGCGTTCACGCGCAGCTCGACGTTGAGCGCTTTCCACCAGACGCGCATTTTCCAGAGCGAGAGCAGCGCGTTCTGCAGCGGCTTCGAGCATTGCAACCTCATCCTGTTTCCAATGCCGTTGACCGGTTTTCGAGCGTACGTCCAATACCCCGACGGTCTGACCGCGAAACTTTATGGGGATTGCAATCGTCGCTGAAGGTTTCTCCAGGGAGAGACCGCCAGTCTGAATCGCGGCCTTGATCGGTTCACGTCTCACGTTGTTATCTAATGGTAGGACTTGTTTTCCATCGAAGACGAAGCCGTTGGGCTTTGCCTGCCGGGCGAAGTTGCTCCATTCCTGTTGGGTGTATTTGTCAAACATCGCCTGTGATTCGCCGAGGGCCCTTTTGGCTTCCCCAAACAAGCGAGCGTTCTCGATGGCGATCGCGATCTGATCTGCCAGAGTTGTGAGTACACTAATATCTTCCTGAGAAAAGGCATTGATTTCTGTACTTTGTACATCCAGAGAGCCAATGACTTTTCCAGCTACTCGCAAGGGGATTGCCATTTCTGAGCGCGTATCTGGGAGGTCTGGATTGTTGAAATAAACGGAATCAATTCCCACGTCCAGAGCGATTCGTGCCTCACCATTCAGAGTCGAGTATCCAACGATGCTGTGCGAGTCCAATGGCAAGCTATGTTGGCGATTGAGCATTCGTATCCCTCCCTGGCTGTTTGCAGCACTCAGGACGGCATTCCTACGTTGCTGGTCAAGGAGGAAAATTCCAACATGATAAAAACCAAATTGTTGGCTGACCAATTTCGTTATAGCGGGAAGTAGCGTGTCTATTTCCTGAACAGACGCGATCGTTCGCGCGACTCTTGAGACAGCTTCCAGCTGAGTTGCGCGTTTCTTCAATTCAGCGGTTCTTTCCCCGACCCGTTTTTCCAAATCCACACGCAATTCGTTTAGCTCCTCGTTGGATGTGGATAATTCCTTTGTAGCCGATCGGGATTTGTTCAAAGCGTTTTGAAGGCTAGTAATCATCAAATAAATAATCACGCCCATTAAGGCAAAAACCCCGGTCACGTCACGTGCAAAATTTAACGGTTCATCGAGGGTAGGAGAAAATAATTGAGTTGTTTCCGCATACGCCAGTCCCCAACCCGAGATAATGCTAAGCAAAGTAATAAATGCCGCTCCTCGCCATCCAAGCAGAAGACCAGCCAACAATATAGGAATGGAGTATCCAAAAAAGGTGACATCCCGAATGCCATCTGCTACCCATGCAATATAAGTCAATCCGACCCAGAGGGTAGCTACCAAAAGAAAACTGGCGGCTTGAACATTTCCATTGTGAGAGAGGAAGAGCATTAATCCGGTTGTTGTGATGACCGCGATCAACACTAGATTGACTTCTACCAGATTTACATCTTGACTTTGTAAAGTGCGAATAATAAGGATAATGGTTAGAACGAATATGGTACTCCAACCAATGACATTTAGAATTGCGGCGGAGCGCGTTTTATCCTCATCCTCAGGGAAAATTGGTGAAGCAAAGAATTTGCGAAAAGAATTTTGCATATTATTGCTCTCTCCGCTTTATTCCCACAGGTTCTTCGAGAATCTGAATAGCAACTTCAGTGTCGCTTAATATGTTGCCGATTTCTCTTACTGTCGTTTCGAGGATCTGCTCATATTCGGTGGATGCACTGATGGCTGCAGTCACTCGTGAAATGGATAGTTCACGATCTGCGCGTAAACGAGCTTCTTCATAAAGTCTGGCGCTTTCCAGAGATGCTGCGAGCCGCTCGATTGCCGTTTCAAGCGTAGAAATGGTAGCCTGGCTGTATCCTTCTTTTAGTTGAACGGTTACTACACCGATTGTTCGCCCGCGTAAATTGATAGGTATCGCGACCAGGTTTTTCTCTGAGGGTTTCGTGCCATTGCCGTAAAATACGGTTTTTCCTTTTTGAATGGCTTCATTACCGTGTGGAGGAATTTCGGTAATTGGCTGAATATGGACATTGTCAAAGCGATAACCCTTTAATCCAATAGCTCCGCTTTTTTCGAACCTCTTCCAGCTCTCACGTGTGAATTGTCCATAGGCTTGTTCGAGTTCACTCAGGTTCTGTTCAACACGTTCCAACAAGCGCGTACGTTCGATGGATATTGCCAGTTGGTCTGCCAGGATTTGCATGCTAGCTATATCATCTTGGGTGAATGCCTGGGACGAATCACTATGCACATCGAGCACGCCAATCAAGTTGCCTTCTACCTTGAGAGGCAGTGCTATTTCTGAACGTGTATCAGGGAGGAGTGGATGACTGAGACGGGTGTTCTCAAGTATGGTTATTAGTTCACCGGTCGCAGCAACTTCCGCAACAATATCCTGTGTGCCAATCTGAAGCTTATAGTTTTCTGCCATCATTTGCTGGCCGGCCGCCGTGGGTGAGGCTGTCAATATTACATATTCTCTTTGTTGATCCAGTAAAAAAATGGCGGTGTGATAAAGATTGAATCGTTCAAGAATGAGAGCCGTCGATCGCTTAAGCAGGTTGCTCAGATCCCTTACAGATGTGGCATCGCGGGAAATTTGCGCCGTTAAACGCAATCTATTCGTTTGGCTTTCTAGATCACGAGTTCGTTCTTGGACACGTTTCTCAAGGGCCAGGGTGCTGGCTCTTAGCTGGTCAGAAGCAAAACTTAATTCATTTGCCAGTCTTGAATTCTCACGCATTGTAATGATTTGTCTTACTATTATCAAAACGATAGTAAGGGTCGTGCCAACCCACAGGCCATTTTTCTCCAGCTCGGTCCCATTTCCGGTAGCAGCTGAATACAACGACATGATCATGCTTGCCACAACAACTAAGAATGGCAACATGAGTGCCAGCCAATTAGTTTGTAGGGTCTTATCTTTTGGGGAATCAACAAGGTAGGGAGTAGCCTGTCGAAATGCTGCCAGCCCAAGACTAAGGTAACTAATTGTCGAGACCACATCCGCTAGAGAGCCTGAATAATATTGATGTTGCAATACTAGCCATATATAGGCAATATTTGCAATTACATAACTCAATAACCCGAATGCCAGAATGTATATAGATTTGCGAGTATTGATCTCGCTCTTGCGAAAAAGTAAACTCGCAATACTCGCCACGAGCAGCATATCCATGACTGCATAGGCACCAGCGACAAGACGTACAGACCAGCCTTCGCCGCTAGGCGTAACAATGGTAGCTATGATGAAGTACCAAAGAATTGAAGCGAAGCCAGTGATAGTGATCGCCAGGTCAAATTTCCATGTTTTCTGTTGCGCTGAATCAGAAAACCGTGAGGGGATCATTATCAGACCAGCAAGTACCAAGGGGAAAAATGCGAGGTTGAAGAAATCGGGAATATCAGGGAAAGTAACGCCTTTGGTAAGATCCAAAGCTAAGTAGATAATATCCGCAATGACAAGAAATATGAGGCTGAACGCAATGAATTGCCAGGCACGGCGAGTGCGTGGATTGATTTGGTTTTGATTTGCTGCATATAGTGCACTGATGACAGAAAAAATTCCAAGGGGAAGGTAACCAAGATTAGCAATGAGTCGCTCGTAAACAGGATCCGTCCACTTCAGGAAAATCCAGGTCGAATACAAGATGGTATACGCAGCCGCGCTTATCGCCCAGATTCTTTTCCTTCCCTCTAACCAGGCTGGAATCATATTGAAAAAATTTAAGCTTAGTCCATTTGATGGCATATTGTTTGATCTCATGTCCATCAGCCTGTTGCGCGTTTCGATGGCAGCCCTGCGGAAGTATTATCAGACAGTTCGCCAATGAAAACCGAGACCTCTGAAACATCAGGAACCTGTCCTAGTTCGCGGGCGGCGGTTTGGAGCAGGGTATCCAAATCAAGTGATTGACTAAAGCGGGCTGCGAGATTTCCGACAGTCTGCTCATGTTTGGCGCGTTGGGTCGCTTCTTCAAGCAGACGGATGTTATCTACTGCCAGACCGACCTGACCTGCCACCTCATCCAGAAGACCTTCGTCCAGTTTGTTCCATTTTGCGTCACCTTTTCTCGCAATCGAAATATTCCCAATTTTTTGTCCACGCAAGACGATTGGAGCAGTGATCACATTTTCATTATTATTACGGGATAATTTTTCAGCGCGCATTCCAAGAGGGGTATAGGTAAATACGCGGTTGTTTTCATGCAGCCTTTGAGCCCATGCTTCGCGGGTACGAATACCAGTCAGCGCCTCGAGTTGCAGGATCGCTGCCTGAGTCTCATCCAGCAAACGAGCGTTCTCGATGGCGACCGCAATCTGATCTGAAAGGGTCTGTAGAACATCAATATCTTCAGTTCCAAATGCCTGCGGTTTGTCAGACTGGATATCCAACACGCCAAGAACTTTGTTTCGAACCAATAAAGGCAAAGCCACTTCGGAACGTGTCATTGGCAGGTCCGGATTATTGAAGAAAACGGCGTCCTCTCCGACGTCCAGCGCAATGCGTGGTTTTTTCTGCGCAGCTACATATCCCACGATCCCTTGAGTCCCAACAGATAATGAGTGTCCTCTTGCGATCATCCGCTCGCCTCCTTCTGATGAGGCGGCTTGCAACAAAACATGATCCTCAGTCTCGTTGATCAGGAAGATACCAGTGTGGTAGAACCCGAATTGGTCTGTGACTAATTTTGCTACTGTATTCAAAAGAGTGGCCAGATCCTGCACTTCAGCGGTTTTGCGGGCGATATAGGATGTTGCGCGGAGTTGATCTGTTTTTCGAGCCAGTCCGGCTGTCCGGTCTTCAACCCGCTGCTCCAATGTGGAACGCTCGTTCCGCAGTGTGTCAAGCGTTTGGCGGGCGGTCCCTTGAGTTTTCGTGAATTCCTCCTGAAATGTATGTAGCCCGATTGCGATAATCGTAGAAACAACTAAAAGAATTACGGTCAACCTTGCGGAGTCTTCAAAAGTGGATTTTGACCAGCCAAAGACAACAATAGTTAACAGTGTCAGTAAGATAGTAGAGTAAATTCCAGCTCGGAGCGAAAACAGCAGACTAGTCATTACGATGAAACCCAGAAATAGAATGGATGCATCTGCAATACCATGATCGATCAGCGAACTGAAACCCGCAAAATACAGGAGAAAAAGGAAGATACCAGCTCTCAGTCGATACGGCACCTTGTTGAACAAAGTTACCAATACCAATATCCCGTAGGTCATTACGGCAAGAACCTTATATATTATTGTTGATGGGCTAAAAAGATAAAGAAGTATCGCAATGAGACCCAAAATACAGGCACCCTGCAGCACAACTTTTAAGAAACGTTCGCGCCATTGTTCATAGGAGAAGAAATTATCTCGATCGGTTTGCGAAGAAGAAGTGTTGCTCATGATTCCTCTCGCATAGTGTCATCAATAGTGAGTTCGATGGTTGCACTGGATGCATCCAGTCGCCTGCCCAGTTCTTTGACTACAGTTTGCAGAACACCATCGATGGTTGCCGATGTCCAAACTTTTGAGTTTATCTCAGATGCCATACGTTCGCGCAGCGCGATATGCCGGCTTTCACTCACCAACCGTGCATTTTCCAGGGCGATGGCCGCCTGAGTTGCAACGGCATCTACCAGGCTTTGCTGGTCCGGGGTCCATTCTGTTTGCCCCTCAAGCACGATCTGACCTAGAATCTGATCGCGCAGGCTGATGGGGACTTCAAGTTTATTGGAATTATCATCTTCTTCATCGCCGATACCGTATTCCAGCTTTTCGGTTTCTTCAGATAATCCTCTCCAGCCCTGGAGTAGATATTGTTGTTGAACGGCCCGCATTTCTTTAATGATCTGCTGGGCTTCCTGAAAGAGACGGGCATTTTCCAGCGCAATAGTAACTTGCCCAGCCATATTTTGCATCGTCTCGATATCCTGCGGACCAAAATCCGATTCGTGCGTCGATTGGACGTTCAACGCGCCAAGTACGCGGTCACCAACCATCAATGGCAGTGCAATTTCTGAACGCGTGTATGGCAGGAGCGGATTTTCAAATCTCTGTTTTTCTTCTGAAGCGATCTGAGCGATCCGTGGGGATAACTCACGAATCGCTGTGCCGACCATGTTTTTCCCTGATATTTCCAGACGATGATGGTTTTGCTTAAGAACTCTGCCTGCTTCGCCCGTGGCTTCCTTTAACTCAGCCCACTTACCGCTCGGATCTACTAAATAAATTGCTGCGAAGTAGTAGCCAAACTGTTCGGGAATAAGAGGAATTACTTTGGCCAGCAACTGTTCAGGGTCTAAGCTGGATGCTGCTACTCTTCCAACTTCGTTGGTTGCTGTTAGTTGTTTTGTACGTTCGATCACTTGTTGTTCAAGTGAGCCTTGCAGCGATTCGAGGCGGGCAACCATGCGGTTAAATTGCACCGTCACAATACCCAACTCGTCAGTGCCGCTGACTGGCGCGCGTTGAGTCAGGTCACCTTGTTCAATCTTGTTGAAGGTCTTAATCAAATCATAGATGGGATCTGAGATTGCCTTGGCAACATAATATGAAAAGCCTGCACCAATGAGAAGCGCCAGTACGCTGAAAAGTACAGACTGAATTTGCAAACCGCGAAAAATCTCAATTGAACTAATTTCGGCATAAAGGACGCGAACGGTGTGTTGATAACCAATTGGTGCGATCAACAGAATCGCCGTTGCGATCAACGAAAGAGTCAGAATCAGGAACCGCCCGTTGAGCAGGAGTCCGGCGCGACCCTTTAGTTGAGTCTCGAAGTCTCTCGGAAGCAGGATCGCTCTAATAGGTAGCGTGAGACGTTCAATCATCAGAATGGCAAGAATGACTGAGCCAAATAAAGAAACTGCGCCACCAATCAGAATATAGATAGGATCCGATGAATTGAGCGCAGTCGGTTGAAACGCCGAGGAAATTACTTCTCCTTTTGAGAACGAAATTAAAAATGTTGGCAATATATCAACGATAAAAATGACAAAAGCTGAACCAATTCCATAGCGCCAACTTAAGCTCGTGATTTCACTCCATGCTAAAAACTCATCTTCTGATTTAGGTTTGGTTGATTGGTTTGCCCAACTATTGAGTTGTTTGCGAGCGGTCGCTGTCAACCACCAACCAATCCCCAGCAGAATCAGGTTAGTAATGATGATCAGAATGGGAACAAGAATTGAAAAAACTCGCGTCTGTTGTTCATCAAATTCAGCATTAACCCAAATGGAGAGAATGCCGGGAATAGCTCCTAGTAGCGCGATGATTTGCGCAGTCGCGATAAGGATGATCAGTGACCATCCACCAGTGCGGCGCACCAGTTGGTCGATTGAAAATCTTTTAATCATTGCTTTCCACGCTCTTCTGGCCAGTGCCCGATGAAACACCTATCTTAATCCGGGCGCTATTCGCTCCAACTGCTCGCGTCAGTTCGCTGACAGTGGTGGTTAGGATGGTTTCCATATCAGTGGTGCGTCGAATTTTGTCTGAAATTTCGAACAAAATGCGCTCTCGTTCAGCCTGCGTCCGGATCTGCTCAAGAAGCCTGGCGTTTGCAATGATCGCTGCAAGACTGCCTCCCCGTGTTCCCAGCAATTCTTCATCATTCTCCGCATAAGCAGCAAGTTGTTCACTTTCGACATTAAGAACACCCAGAAGTTCACTGCGATATACGAGAGGGATTGCCATTTCAGAACGGGTATTTGGGCTTCCCTCAATATATCGTGTATCCTGCAAAACGTTATTAATGCGCAACGTGCGGCGATGGGCTGCTGCCCAACCAGTGATTCCGCTTCCCATGGGAATGTACAAGTCGAATACACCGCTAGCATAGCCAACTGCGGCCCTTACTTCCAATGCTTTCTTCTCGCGATTGGCTAATAAAATGGAAACTCGATCACCACCCAGGGTCACCTGTAAGCCGTTGACTGCTGATTGCAACGCTTCATCCAGTGTGGTTCCCGAAGCAGCAGTCGTAGTGATGTGGTGCAAAAGCCTGTGTTGTGCAAGATGTTCCTGCGTCTCAGCGAATAGTTCAGTGTTGACTACGGCAATCGCCAGTTGGTCGGCAAGGATTTGCAGCGTGCGAAGGTTTTCTTCTGAAAATGAAAAGGTTTGCTTGCTTTGAACATCCAAGACGCCTACAATCCGGTCACCAACTTTCAAAGGTAGAGACGCTTCAGCGCGTGTTTCAGGCAGCAATGGATGAGGCTGAAAAGTCGCATCGCGTGAGGTATCGTTGACAATCAGTGGCTCACCTTTCCCAGCTACATAACCCACTATTGACTTTGACCCAATGCCTAGTTTGTGAGCGGCTCGTTTCAATTGCGCGCCTGCCTCGCCAGTCGCTTCCCGAATAACCACAAATTCACCAGGCAAATCTTTAAGAAAAATTGCCGCGTGATAAAAATCGAAGCGGGATCTGATCAATTCCACTGCTTTATCCAGAAGTTCGTCAAGCTCAAGCGAACTGCTAATATCTCTGGCAATCTCTGCTGCAGTTTCAAATTGAAGTGCGCTCTGCTTGCTTTCATTGATCAATACCACGTTATAAATGGCGCCTGAAACCTGGTTTGCAACCGAGACCATGAAACGCAGATCACTCTCGTCAAAGCTGTGCTCGCGTTCAAGATCCTGAATAATAATAGCACCAATGGCTTCGCCTCGCGCCAGCAATGGAACTCCCAACCAGGACATAGCAGGCTTACCTGTAATTTTTGCTCCCATGGCAATTGCCCGCTTTTCGGTGTCTTCCACGAGCATCAGCGACTCACGAGTGCGGATCAAAATCGAAGTTAACCCTTCCCCCAATGGGAAAGAGTCTACCGAAGAAAATGCATTGTCTTCATAAAGATAAGGTATGTTAATGGAATTGGTGCGTTGATCATAGATGGCAATTACAAATCCATATTGTCCAATTACCGAACGCACTTGGTCATGGATCAATTTATAAAAAGAACGCAAGTCATCAACATTGGTTGTACTAGACGCAAGAGTGTTGATCGCTTTGATTTCCGCAGCCTGTCGCTCATTGAGCATTTCGGAGGATGAAGTTGGAAGGTCCAAAGCATTTACTGTCAACCGAATCGTTCCCGCAAAAGCCTCAATGACCTCTTCACCTAATTCCTGCCCTTCTCGCGCGCCTATTAACACAAGACCGCGCAGTTGTCCTTTTTGAAGGATGGGAACATACGCGGCCGCCTTGCATCCCAATTGACGGGGATAAGCGACCAGAGGTGGGGGCAGAGATGACGCGTCTCGTAAATCCACTTGAATTGGACCAGCACTAAATACGCTCTCCATTTCAGTTACAGATAGTGAAAGCTCAATCCCGCGCGGAATAGTTGTTTGCAATTGCTGTCCCTGCGGATCTGAATACTGGACAAGCTGCAAACGGTTCCCGGTCACGATAAAGTATACCGTGATGAAGAACTGAGGGTTCAGAGGATTTGCGCTCATGATGAGATAAATGACTAACTAAATTCCCAAACAGCCTCTCCGCTCAAGATGCGACGAATCTGGTCCGGGAATTTATCCGGGTCGAGTGGCTTACCGAGGAAGCCATCGAAACCTGAAGTTTTCGCCTTGTTCATTTGATCTGTGCTGGCTTCCGCGGTCACAGCAATGATTGGGATTGATTTGAGCCGGCTGGAGGCGCGGATCTTTTTCAAGGCGCCATACCCATCTTCATAAGGCAGTCGAATATCCATTAGGATCAAGTCCAAACGTTGTAAAGTGTCCGCATATTCCACCACTTCATAGCCAGAAGTTTTCCACTCGCAGTGAATGCCAAGATATCCCAGCATTCGGGCGATCAATACAAAGTTTGCAACATTATCCTCAACGACTAAAACAGTTGCATCCTTTGGAATGTTTGGTTTCTTAATCGGTTGGGTGTCTGTAACATCAGGCATTTGTTCTCCTTGAAAGAAATTTTTCGATTTCCCGAGTCAGTTGATCGATATCAAGTGGTTTTTGAATATAACCATCACACCCGGCCTCCAACGTTTTTTCTTTATCGCCGCGCATTACGTTTGCAGTGAGGGCAAGGATGGGAACGCGTTCAAATCCGGGCAGGGATTTGATCTTTGCTGTCAGGGTATAGCCATCCATATCGGGCATGTTGATATCCATCAATATCAGGTCTGGATGCGCGCTCTTTAGAACATTGAGAGCATCTTTTCCATCTATTGCTTCAATAAGTGAATAATCCTCTGCAAGCAGAATACGCTTGACGAGCATGCGATTATCTGGGTTATCTTCAACGTACAATATTGTTCCTTTACTCTCTAATGATGCCATTCTGAGGGAACCTCCAACATGATTCTACATAGGACTGTTGGGGGAAGACATGACAGCTACCTTACAAATTACCAAACAAAAATGTCGAGGGAGCCTCTCCTCGACATCAGCGCAGCCATCCTGCGGATCAAAGCGGGTGATGGGACTCGAACCCACGATATCTTGCTTGGGAAGCAAGCGTTCTACCACTGAACTACACCCGCGTATTGCCCTATTCTTCCATATTAAATTTTGTGATAGGCAAGAGTTCTTCCTGACATATGTAGGACAATTTTACCGCCTCCACAAGGAGCGTCAAGGGATTGTCGTGGCGGGTTTTGTGCAAAGATAGTTTTCTACTTGCATCGAATTTTCGTTATCTTAATACTTCCTCTGACCATTCACTGGCTTCGCTTAAGCAGACTATCCGCCAGCTCGAAGAGCGCCTCGCCTGCTTCACCCTGAGGGTCCACTTCACGCAGACTCATCAGTGCGAGATCTGTCATTTGTTTTGCGGCAGCATTTGCTTTTTCGTACCCACCTTCACTAGCAAGGACCCGCGCAAGCTCCTGAACTTCTGTGGCCCGAATCGATCCCTGTCTCCAGCGCGCCGCAAAGTGCCCATTGGTGCTTAGTCCCGCCAGGACCGGGAGAGACTTCTTTCCTTCTACCAAATCACTAGCAGCAGATTTACCGGTCAAGGCTTCATCACCCCAGATACCCAGAATATCATCCTGCACTTGAAAGGCGAGGCCGAGATAGTGCCCGAAAGAGCGATAGGCTTCCTGAGTCGGATCGTCGGCTCCACCAAGCAACGAGCCGATATGACAACTGGCTGAAAGCAATGCTGCCGTCTTCCCCGCAACCATCGGCCAGTAATCGTCTACGCCGAGATCAGCTCTTTTTTCGTATGACATGTCCAGGAACTGACCGCGCGTGAGTTCAAGGCAGGTGTTGTGCAAAATCTCCGCAGCTTTGACGACAACATCTGCAGGGTAATGTTCTTTTAGGTCGATGATAGCTTGATTCGAAATCACGAATAGCGCATCGCCGACATTAATTGCCATTGGCGCGCCCCATTTTACCCAGGTTGTGGGACGCCCACGTCGTTTATCGGAGTTATCCTGAATGTCATCATGGACCAGTGAAAAGTTGTGCACAAGTTCCACTGCTGCCGCGGCTGGTAATGCAGATTGCCACGTTTCGTCTGCACCTTCGATTCCGCTCGACGCGAGACAGGCCAATAAAACCATCAGTGGACGGATTCGTTTTCCAGTTGCTTCAGGTCCCGCACCCTCACCTGTCCAGCCCATATGGTACGTCAACATTTCGTGGAAGGCTTTTGTGCGCGGACTGTCGAGGCGGGATATTTGTTTTTGCAGCTCCAGCTCGATGTGAAAAAGAAGCGCACTTCGACCTTGCTCAGTATATAGTTTGATATCCATAGATTAAGCTCCTGTTCCCGTATAACTGTTCACGCTTTTAGTCCACATCCAATAGGTGATAGCGAAGAAAGAGGTGAGAGGAATAGAAGGCGACAAAACCAATTGGGATAATGTAAGTAAATGTGATACGGAAATCGCCGCTCAATCCCTTACGGCGAGTAAGGATTTTGAATTGTTTGCTTAGATTTTCGATATGGATGAGCGTCATGAATGCGTTGCCCTGTGAGTGGATCTGGTCGAATCTTATCATAGGATAAGTGAAATAATCCTGCTCTATTGGACAGGATTGAACGGGTTAGAAGGACAGGCTTTAGAGTATTTTTAGATCGTGAAGAACGGTTGCTAGTTGCTCAGGAGAATGAAAATGGATGGTGGCAAACCCCATCTTTTGCGCCTGATTAATATTTGACAGCGAGTCATCAATGAACAAACATTCCTGCGCGGGACGTCTGATTTTCTCAAGCAAGATTTGGAAGATCTCAGGATCAGGCTTGATGTGCCCCACCTCGCCTGAAATGACCATATCATCCAACAGATCGAAGAAGTCATATTTCTCACGTGCGTACGGAAAGGTCTCAGCGGACCAGTTGCTCAAGCCGTAAATTGGATATCCAGCCTGCTTTAATTGTTTCATGATCTTTACAGTGCCTGTATAGGATGTGCCAATCGAATCTATCCAATTGTCGTGATATGCCCGAATCAGTTGTGCGTAATGTGGAAATTTTTCTGAAAGAACGGCAACGCCTTCGGCAAAAGAACGTCCTTTGTCCTGCTGGGCGTTCCAATTCATGAAGTCGACTTCTTCTAAAAAGTCCTCCATGCCGTCAGGGTCATTAGGAAAATATTTTTGATAAACGTATCGTGGATTCCACTCGAGCAAAACGTTACCGTAGTCGAAGATGATGACTTTTATGTGTGGGGTCATTGCGTTATTCTAATATGGATTTTGCCTCAGAGCGCAGTTCAGCGATTTACGCTGAGAATGCAGCTGATTTATTTCTCAACCAAATTCCCTATCTTCAACCCTTCGACACTCCTTGCAATCGCAGGGCAAGTCCTTCCAACGTTCCAACTCCCGCCGCGAACATCGTCAGTTCAATCTGCCACTTCGTTAACTTCATCATCTCAATGGCCTTCTCCGTGGAAACCGCCGTAGCTTTGAGGAATTGCATTGACCTCACTCCTAACCCTCCCTCCACTTCGCTACGGGATGCTTCGCGATCTCCCACAGAGAGAGGGGAATCTATTGTGTTTAGAACGGGGATTTTGGTGGTCATAAGTAATCTAATTCAAACTAATCCTGAAAAATCCACTGCTTTATCTGACCAGTCTTTTGCTTGTACCGAAAGTAAAAGTCGCTGTTGTGGATTCTGGCTGGCTTCCTTCCATGCTTTTTGCCATAGAGTAAGAAGGGTTTGTATTCTCACAAGTTCGGCGGCAGTTTCTGGTTCAGTGTCGGCAGC
>Ga0114129_10009223_pt1 | contig 14072 bp, 10 predicted proteins | sample RhiMetdeltSRZDD1_FD_80071 | JGI IMG/M metagenome (GOLD analysis project Ga0114129, IMG submission 80071) | Populus rhizosphere microbial communities from Tennessee, USA - Rhizosphere MetaG P. deltoides SRZDD1 (version 2) (version 2) | ecosystem: Host-associated > Plants > Roots > Rhizosphere >... | reverse complement strand
GTTCCGGCAGGCCGCGAACGGGCCGTCCGGGTCGAGCAGGGCCATCATGTGCGGGTCGGCGTGGTCACGCCACCACACCGACATCCCGGTCGCTGGATCCAGCCGCAGGTGCTCCCACGCGCGCCAGATCGAGTCCAGCCGGCTGAGTGCCTCGGCATGCCGGAACCACTCCGGGCACCAGACGTACTGCTGTCCGAGCCGCCGCGAGTACAGGTGGACGAGACGGTCGGACACGAACGCCGCGACATGCGGGTAGAAGAGTTCCTGCTCACCATCCACGATGCTGCTCCTGCCCGTCCGGCTGACCCCATGGGTTCTGCTGCTGTTGCGGCGGCGGCTGCCCGCCACCCTGCGGCTGGCCGGAGCCCGGCCGGGCCCACTGCGGTGCGGGCGCCGACTGGCCGTCGCCCTGCGCACCACCGCCGCTGAACTGGTTGCCCGCGGCAACCCATGCGTTCGCGCCACTGCCGACCTGCGACTTGGACGCCACCGCACCCGGGTCGTGCCGGGCGATCGAGGCCCGCACCGCGGCCGCCTTCGGCCCGGCCATCCACGGTACGGTCCGGACCAGCGTCGCCGGGATACCCGACGGGAACACCACGGCCCGGCCCGGCGGCATCGACGCCAGCTCGGCCACCTCCATGATGTTGTGCCGCTGGATCTGCGTGCTGTGCGACCGCTCGCCCTTGCTATAGGTCACCGAGCCGGAGTTGATGTCGTAGTCGCCGATCAGCTTGCTCAGCCGCTCCAGGAAGTTCGCGTCGGACACACCGCCGCCGTACACCCGGATGTTGGCCGCCGACCACAGCTTCTCCATGCCGCGCTCGCCCCAGCACTCCACACCCTGCGCCCAGGACTGCAGGATCGTCATCAGCACGATGCCGCGCGAGCCGAAGTGGCTGTACAGGTCCGGCAGGTCCTTCCAGCGGCAGACGTTCGCCGCCTCGTCCAGTACGCCGACCAGCGGCGACGGCATCCGGCCGAGCGGGCAGTCCTTCGCATAGTCCTCGGCGGCCTCGACCACCGCGACCGTCAGCGCGGTGACCAGCGGGCCCGCCGTACCGCGGCCCTCCTTCGACAGCGAGTACAGCGTGCCGCCGTCGCGGACGAACTGGTGCGGGTTGAACTGCGGTCGCGGGTCGTTCGGGCCGTTCGGCGTGACCCACCGGGTGACCGTCCGGTTCACCAGGAACTGCGCGGTCTGCTGGGCGGTGCCGTAGACACCGGCACGCTGCTTGTCCGGCGCGTTGATCACACCAGCCAGCGAGTCCGCGGACAGCTCCAGGCCAGGGGTCGAGCGGAGGATCCGCTCCGGCTCGTCGTTGCGCTGGTCCGCGAGCCACGAGTACACCTGCGTGATCGGGCGCTTCGCGACCGCGGCCGCGAGCAGCAGTCCGGCCAGCAGGTCGGTACCGGCGGCGTCGAAGAACGCGTCCGTGCGGGCGTCCTGGGTCCGCTGGGACGCGACGAAGTGGTCCGCGAGCTGGCGCGCCTTGACCTCGTCGGTGACGTAGCTCAGCGGGTTCCACCACCAGCTGGGCTCCTCGGCGCAGACCTCCTGCGGGTCGAACACCCAGACCGGGCCGGCGCTCTGCCGCGGGTCGCGGGTGGCGTCAACGATGTCGCGCTTGTTCGAGGTCGCGATCACCGCGCCCGGCGCCTGCAGGATCGCCGGCACCGCCCGGGACGTGGTGTTGTGCGTGACGATGAACTCGTCTACGACGAACAGCCCGTCCGGCGCGTCGACGGAGATACAGATCATCTCGGCCTCTCCCTCAGGCTCGATCGCCGTGATCGCGCGCACCGGCATGTCGACTCGCCGCCTGCTCCATGCCTCCTCGCACCGCTGCCACTTCCGCGGTAGCCGGAACGGCGCCGGCGCGTCGAGCGGAAGCCTGACAAGCGACCGGTACGACGGAGCCTGCGCCGTCTCGCGCCGGTCCGTCGTCACCGTGCCACCGAGCGACTGCACCAGGAACCGGAAGTCCTCGGACAGTTGCATCGAGGACGTGGAGAACTCGATGTTGCCCTTCACGTCGACCGATCCGTCGGTGTCGAGCAGACCGGCAAGGAGCAGGCGCCGCGCATGGACCCCCGCCAGCAGGTAGGCCTGCGGAATGAACTTGGTCAGCGACGAATGACCCATCAGACCCAGCGCACGCAGGTCGGCCATGAGCTGGTTGTGACCACCACCCGCACGGCCTGTTGTGAACGCCCAGTCGAACGCGCTACCTGCTACCCGCCGCAGCCCGACACCATCCGGGAGCACCGGTTCGAGCAGCGGAAGCAGATCGTCCTCGTCGGCGGTGGTCAGCCTGACGCCGGTGCGTCCGCTGAGTCCGCCGTCGCCGATGAGCACACCGAGCAGGTACGGGTCGATGGGCAGCGGGCTCGCAGGATATAGCGGGTGCACGTTCCTGTCTCGATTGTCCGGGGGAGTGGGCCGCACCGGGCGCCCGGGCTCCAGGACGCCCTCGAACTCCACCGGCTCGACGATCGGCAGGTAGTACTTCGCGCCGCCACTCTCGCGGCGCAGGCCGCGATCGACGAGCTGCTGCGTGGTCCAGGTCCGCCACGCCTCGGGGTGCTTCTTGTCATTCCGGATCTTCGGGCGCACGGTCCACAGGTGATCCGGGTCGCAGGCGATCGACGTACCGTCGCTCAGACGCATTCGATAGACGGGACGAATGCCTTGCGGGTAGACGCCGGTAACGGTGACCGGGCGACCATCTCGACCTATCACTCGATGTCCGCGAGACAGGTCTTTGATCGGCACCCACCCGTGCGGCGTGAGTACCGGCGTTGTCGCCTTCAGCGCTTTTCCAGTCCTTGGTCCCCAGATGTCGACGTGCATGTCTTCCCAGGAGCCGAACACCTCGAGGTCGTCACGCACCGTACGGCCGATGAATATGCCCGGTCCGGCCGCACCGGCGCCGAGCCGGTTCGCAGTGTTCTGCGCGCCCTCGCGGGTGAGCTTGGTGATCTCGGTGCGCTTGGACATCAGCTCCGCGTGCCGGTCCACCCGCGACTTCTTACCGGTCCGCCGCTTGAGCAGCAGCACCACCGTGACCACCAGCGTGACAAGCAGGACCACCTCGACGATCAGTACGCCGGTCGCGGCCGGCGGCCACTCGTAGTCGCCGGTGGCCAGCGCGATCGGCACCGTGAACGGGTTCGCGCCCGGCTTGTCGGTCCCGCTGATCCGGGCGCCCACCGCGGCCGCCACCCACATCCCGATCGAGACCAGAGCCAGCAGCCCGAGGGCGATGAACAGCAGCGCCGCTTCCGGCGAGAGACTCCCGGGCCCGGTGGACTTCCTTCCCTGTGCCATCAGACCGCGTCCCTTCTGGTGCGTGGATCGGGCGGGGGCAACATCGTGGCCGGATCCGGCGGCGGCAGCATGGTGGCCGGGTCCGGCGGCCGCATGGTCGACGGGTCGGGCGGCGGCAGCATCATCGGGTCGTCCAGCGACGCCTCCGCGACGATCTGCTCGGTCCCGTCGTCCGCCACCACGACCTTGACCGGCTGGCCCTCCGAGCCGGTCTTCCACAGCTTGTTGGTGTCGTTGATCTCGCGCTCGACCGACGTCAGATCGACGTGTACCGGAATGCCCGGCCGGCCACCGACCTTGATCAGGAAGTTGCCTCGTCCGGGTGGCGCGGCCTCCTCGCCGGTGGCCGGGTCCCACGCCGGCGGGTCCTGCCAGCCGACCAGCATGTCCTGCTCCTCGGACGACATCGGGATCACCGAGGTCAGCTGCCGCATCTCGGCTCGCGGCAGACCGCCGAGGACCGCCATCCCGGACCGCTCGACGAAGCCGCGGGCCTTCATCCGGTCTTCCTCGGTCGGCAGCGCCTCCAGGTCGGACATGGTGTGCGAGATCATCGCCATGCCGACACCGCGCTGCCGGTTCAGCCGGGTCAGCGCGTCGACCCGGTCGACCATGCCGCGGCCGGCCCGTAGCACCCGCCACAGCTCGTCGAGGATCACGAAGTAGTGCCGCCGCGGTTCCAGCCCGGCGTCCGCCAGAGCCTGCGCCACGGCGACCGCGCCGAAGCCGTACGACCAGCAGGCCAGCAGTACGGCGGCCTGCAGGCTGGTCTCGGAGTCGTCGATGTTGGACACGTCGAACACGACCGGACGGTCCATCTGCATCGGGTTGTCGGTGTGCTCGGAGAAGATCTCACCCAGCCGGCCACCGCCGACCAGACCGATCAGCGATGCCTCCAGGCCCTCGGTGATCTCGCGGTACCGCTCGATGCTGCCGCGGTCCAGCGCGACGTCGCGGACCCGTTCCGGCGCCTCCTGGACCACCTTCAGCAGGTCCCGCAGCACCGGGGTGCCCTGGTGCCGCTCGTCCAGCACCTTGAGCGCCTCGTCGATGATCGTCTCCTCGCGGTCGGTCGGCGGTGCCGATCGCATGATCGAGATCAGTGCGGAGACCATCGTCTGGCGGCGGCCGTGCGCGTCGGCCTGGATCGCCTGCCGGGCGGAGCCGGTCAGCCGCAGCGCGGCCTCCCGGGACTCGCCCGGGTCCAGCACGTTCAGGTGGCCGCGGCCACGGCCGAGCTGGATGACCTGGCCGCCGAGCGCCTCGATCAGGTCCTTGTAGTCGGGCTTCAGGTCGCCGAGCACCAGCGGCTGGATGCCGTATCCGGCCAGGCCGAGCGCCATCCGCCGGGTGATCGTGGACTTGCCCAGACCGGGCTTGCCGAGCACGAACATCGACGGGTTGGAGATCAGCTTCGCCCGCATGAACCAGCTGATCGGGTCGCAGCACATCGTTGCCCCGGACATCAGGTTCCGGCCGATCGGTACGCCGACCATCGGACTGCCGGTGCCGGACGTGAACGGCCAGAGCCCGCAGACCTGCACCGTCGTACCGCGCCACTCGTCGGCGGCCTGGACGTACGTCGCCATCCCGCCGCCGCGTCCCGGCCAGCCCCGGGCGGTCGGGCGCTTGCCGAGCGGGCCCTTCTTGTTCTTGTTCTTCTTGCCCTTCTCGGGCATCGACACCGTCACAGCGACTCCCGGATTCCGGACGGTACGGACAGGTGCATGGGCATCACGAGCCCGAGTGGCAGCGCCGCCGCGAAGGCCGAGTCCTGCGAGCCGTACACCGGCCGGAGCAGGATCCGGGCGGTGGCGCCGAGGTTGTCGATCGCGGCGACCATGTCCGGCAGCTGCTCGACGTTCATCACCGTTCCGGTGACGACCATGCCGAAGTTGACCAGACCCGCACCGCGCGCCTCCTCCGCCGCACTGCGCTCGGCGGCCCTGGCCTCGGCCAGCGAACGGGCGGACGGGCGGTTCGAGGTGGTGGCGCGGAAGGACGCGTTCCGCTTGTCGGCCTCGACCATCCGGGCCGCGGTGGCCGCATCCAGCGGACGGTAGAGCAGCGTGACCCGCTTGCGGTCGATGTCCGGATGCGGCGCCATCAGCTGGCTGAGCACCGACGAGAACACCTCACCCCGCGGCGCCGAGGTCATCGACCAGGTCACCGACCAGGCGGTGTCGTGGCGGTACTTGTCCCAGAACGCCTGCGCCCCGGACGGGCCGACGTCGGTCCACATCAGCTCGGGTGCGATGCCCTGGCTGCGGGCCTCGTCGATCAGGCCCGCAGACGCCGGGTCATAGGCGATCCGCACCGTCTCGCACAGCTCCTGCGCACCGACCGGGCGGGCCGCGCCGGCACCGGTCGCGTTCAGGCTCTGGGTCAGCGCCGGCAGCCGGGACGCGAGCTCGCGACCCATGTCCTCCTCACTGCGCCGCTTGCCACCGCGGTCGACACCCTTGAACGTCAGCGCCACCTTGGCGTTCACCAGCGCCGAACCCTCCGGGTAGCTGTGCACCACCTCGGCGAGCATCGCCTGCGCGATCGGCGGCGACTCGTTGCGCATGTTCTTGCCGACCTCGCGGCGCAGCCGGGTCCCGGTGTCGGGAGCCGTCTCGACCGTCACCGAGGCCGCGATGACGCCCGGCTCGTGGCCGAGCGAGGCGAGCCACTGGCCCCAGTGCGCAACCCAGATGTCGACCTGCTCGTCGTCCACCAGCGACGCACCGTCCGGCTCCGCGTTGATCACCACGGTGTAGTGCCGGGTGCTGGGGTAGTAGATCAGCGCGAACGGCCGGCCGTACGAGTCCTGGTGCTCGCTCAGCTGCGACGCCGCCGCCAGGCCCGGCAGCTGGAACTTGCCCCACGCGGTCCGGCCGAGCGGGCCGGAGCGGTAGATGTTCTGGCCGGTGGCCTTGGACCGCTGCCATCCAATGCGATTAGACATGCGCTGCAGACTCGTCTTTCCGTGTTTGTCCTTCGTCATCAACAGGAACAGCGTGATGCCGACGATCACGGTCATCACGAATGCGCCGACCAGGCCGCCGATCAGCATCGAGATGATGATCGCGATCAGCCCGCCGAGCATCACCATGGTGCCGAGCGCACCCAGTCCGGCGATGCCGGCCGAGGTCGGCTTCCGCCAGTTCCCGTACGTGCGCGCCCGCGGCGCGGATTCAGTAGCTGCCACTTGGTCCCTCCGGCGGGTCGTCTCCGCCTAGTGCATCGTCGAACCGGCCGGAGCGACCCGACCTCCTGTTGTTCCTGCCCCTCGTCTCCGAGGAGCTCATCGAGCCGCCAGGGCCGTCCCCGTCGGACCCGGCGGTCAGACCCGAGGCACCACGCGGCCCGTCGTCGACCGGTGTCCCCGGCGGAGCCGACGTCCCTGGCGGAGCCGACGTCCCTGGCGGAGCCGATGTCCCTGGCGGAGCCGATGTCCCTGGCGGGCCCTGCGCGCTGCCACCCCGCGGATCGCCACCGCCACCGCCACCCTGCGGACCGCCATCGCCGGAGCCACCGCCGCCACCAGAGCCACCGGAGCCGGTGCCGGAACCGCCCGAGCCTCCACCGGAACCGCCGGAGCTCTCGGAGCCACCCGAACCTCCACCGGTACCGTCCGTGGCCACCGTCGGCCCCTGGCTCTCCGTACCCTTGCCGCCGTCACCGCCGCCGCCCGACTTGGTCTTCGCGCCGGGTCCGGACACCTTGCCGGACGGCCCGCGCGCGCCGGACGCACCCTGCCGGCCCGACATCGACGACGCCTTCGGCGAGCCACCCGTGTTCGTCGCTCCCAACGGTCCGGGACTGTCGCCGGCGGCCTCGTCATGGGAGGACGCGACCAGCTCGTGGCCCACCTGACCGGGCGTCGTCATCTTCGCCATCATGCCCGCTCCGCCCGCGGCCGCCGCGACCAGTGGAGTCATGAACTTCATCAGCGCGGGCAGCGCGAGAAGCGCGAGCGTCATCATCACGGCGGCGATGATCGCGTTCTTCATCGCCGTCGCGGCCTGACCCGTGTTCTCCGCGGACGTGATGGCGAGCGCGCTGGACAGCAGCAGCTTCAGGGCGGCGGCGTAGATCAGCGCGGCCACCGGCTTGTACAGCAGGAACGCCACCAGCCAGCCCACGCAGCGCTTGAACCACGCCCGGCCGGACTCGGTGTTCGTCGCCGCGGCCGCCAGCGGCAGTACGCCGACGAGTACGACCAGCATCCCGTTGCGGACGATCATCAAGATCAGCTGGAACACCGAAGCGGTGATCGCCCAGCCGCCGACCACGATCAGCATCAGCGGCGCGAGCGCCGCCCCGGGTCCGGTCATGCCGAGCGCGGCGAGCATGCTCATGCCGAAGTCCTTGCGAGTCTCCTCGTCGACATCGCACTTCCACCCGTCCAGCTCCGGCTCGGACAGGTCGCTGATGTTGACGTCTTCCGGGTTCTTCTGGCCGATCCCGTCGGTGACGGAGGACGCGATCATGCACTCCGAGAACGCGTCCCCGGCTTTCACGAGCAACCCGATGACGGTCAGGCCGAGGAACATCACGACCATCAGCGTCAGCAGGCTGCGTAGCACGTCCTTCGCCGCCTCGCCCTTCGCGGTCAGTGCCATCTTCGCTCCGGCGATGATCACCGACACGGTGGCGACCGCAACCGTGACGGTGCTCAGCTCACCTTGGATCCAGCGGGACGGGCTGCCCCCCGCCTCCACGGCGTCGGTCGGCACGCCGACCCAGAAGGTGCCCAGCTCGACCAGGGTGACCGTGATCGTCTCGGTCACCAGCTCCAGGATCGGGTCGAAGACACCGAGCGGCACGAGCATCGCGCTACCTGCTCCCACTGGGACCCTCGCCGGCACTTCCCTCGGTGGCGTCCTTGACGCCATCCGCGGCCGCCTTGCCAACCTCCTTGGCGGTCTTGGCCGCCTCGATCGCGACGGTCGCGACACCGGCCGTCGCCGCGCCGGCGGCTACACTGCCCGCGGTCGCCCCGGCAGTGCCGGCGGAAGCACTGGCACTGGTGCTCGCGCTCGCCGAGCTGCTCGCGCCCGTGGACGCCGGCGCCGGACCTGATGCACCGGGCGACCCCGGGGCTCCTTGCGGTCCCTGCGGTCCCTGGCCGCCCTGTGAGCCATGCGGGCCCTGCGAGCTGCCGGACGATGGCGCGTTCCGCGCGCCGGTCGGACCGTCGCCCTCGACCTCGGCGCCCTTGGAGGCGGACTTGGTCGCCTTCTCGGCGGCGATGCCGGCCATGCCTCCGACGAACGCAGGCATCAGGTTGCTGCCCGCGGTCGCGGCGACCAGCGGTGTCAGCAGCCGCATCAGCGCCGGCAGCGCGAACAGCGCCAGAACCATCATCACGAAACCGGTGATCGACGAGACGATCGCCTTCGACGTGTCCTCGAGCTCCCCCGGTGTGATCGGCGTACTCGCGAGCCGTAGCGCCGCGGCATAGATCAGCGCTGCTACCGGTTTGTACGCCAGGAAGGCGACCAGCCAGGTGACACACCGCTTGAACCAGGTCCGGCCCATCTCGGTGTTGGTCGCCGCCGCGGCGAGCGGTAGTACGCCGAGCAACAGCACGAGCATGCCGTTCCGGACGATCATCATCATCACTTGGAGCAGTGACGCGACGATCGATAGCAGACCCATCGTGATCGCCATCACGATGCCCATCGCCGGCGTACCCGATGCCGCGGACGTTCCGATCATCATGAGCAGCAGGTTGCGGCCGAAATCGACACCGGTGGCGCGGTTCGGGTTGCAGCTCGCGTCGGTGAAGTCTCCGCCGGGCAGGTCCGGCGGGTCCAGCCGCTGGTTGGGGTTGTCATTCGGGTCGTCGAGCCCCGGCGTGATCGACGAGGTGATGACGCACTCTGCGAACCGGTCGCCGGCCTGGGTCAGCCCGGTCACCACGGTCACCGCGAGCCCCATCACGACGACCAGCGTGAGCAGGCTCTTCAGCACCTCCCGCAGCGGCTCGCCACGCCGCTCCCAGGCCATCCGCATGCCCGCGATGATCAGCGACACGGTCGCCGCGACGAACACGAAGTACCACAGCCGGCCCTGCAGCCAGGTGACGGTCGTGCCGGTCGGCCCGGCGTCCGGCGTCGGGGTGTCGACGTTGATCCAGAAGGTGGCCATCGTGGCCAGCAGGTTGCCGAGCGCGTCCGCGATGGCCGTCAGCACCGGCGTGAACAGGATCTCCAGGACCTTGTTCAGCGCCCACTCGAGCGCGTCCTTGATCTGCCTGCCCCAGCAGTCCCAGTCGAACCAGCAGAACTCCAGTGGGAGCATGTCAGCCTCCTGCCCGGGGTGTGACGAACTTGATCAGGGCAGGAAGGGCTATCACCGACATCACCATCATCGCGACGCCGGTGGTGGCGGACTTCCAGTCGGCGTCGGAACCGTCGCCCATCATGCGGAGCGAGGCGGCGAAGATCAGCGCCGCGACGGGCTTGTAGGCGATGAACGCGACCAGCCATCCGACGAGCTTGCGGAACCAGGCCTGCCCCATCTCGGTGTTGGTCGCCGCGGCGGCCAGCGGGAGTACGCCGACGAGCACGACCAGCATGCCGTTGCGGACGATCATCAGCCCGATCTGGATGATCGAGGTGACGATCGCGCCGACCCCGACGGTCAGGACGAAGATCAGCTTGCCCGGGATGTCGGCGTCCATCGCGGCATCGATGCGCTCCTCGAACGTCTTCCCGCCGCCCGGGTCCCTGACCACCCAGTCGGAGAAGTCGTTCCCGATCTGGACCAGGATGTTGACCAGCGCGATGCCGAACAGCGTGGCGATCATGAACGTCAGCAGGCTCTTCAGCATCGGCATCATCTCGTCGCCGCGCATCGTCCACGCCATCTTGATGCCGGCGATGACCACCGACGCCGTGGCCACCAGCAGCGCGAGCCACATCACTCGGCCCTGCATGAAGTCGATCGTCGGGCCGGACCCGCCACCACCCTCGATGCCCGGCGTCTCCACCTTCAGCCAGATCGTGCCGACGGTCTTGAGGATCAGCTTGACCGCCTCGGTCACGATGAACGTGATGGCGGTGTAGAAGGCGCCGAAGAGGACCTCGAAGCCCGCCTTGATGACGTTCTCGAGTCCCTCCTTCAGCTTGCAGACGACCTCCCACCAGTGGCAGTCGAGAAGGATCAGGTGCGGTGACGTCATGGCTCACGCCGCCTTCGGGGCGACGAACCGGATCAACGCCGGCATCGCCACAACGGCCATGATCAGCATCGTTACGCCGGTGGTGACCCGGACCATGCCGGGGACGCCGCCGGACTGGTCGGTGAACAACCGGAACCCCGCGGCGTAGATCAGCGCGGCCACCGGTTTGTACACCACGAACGCGAACAGCCAGCCGATGAGCTTGCGGAACCACATCTTGCCCATCTCGGTGTTCGTCGCCGCTGCGGCCAGCGGCAGTACGCCGATCAGCAGGATCAGCATGCCGTTGCGGACGAACATCAGCCCGATCTGGATGATGCTGGAGACGATCATGCAGCCGCCGAGCAACAGCATCAGCGGCAGCGTCAGGTCGGAGAACGGACCGTTGACGGCGTCCTCCATCCGCTGGTCGAACTCCTTGGTCCGGACCACGTCGTCGATGAACGTCTGCGCGAGACCGTCGCCGACCCAGATCAGCAGCGTGGTGAACATGACGCCGAACAGCACCGCGAACATCAGCGTCGCGAGGCTCTTGACGACCTCCTTGAGCGCGTCACCACGATGGCTCAACGCCATCTTCATGCCGGCGATGATCAGCGACAGCGTCGCCGCCATGAAGGCCAGGTACATCACGCGGCCCTGCACGAACGAGATCGCGTCGCTCGGCATGAACGTGGTCTCGTTCTCCACGATCGGGATGGTGTCGACGCGGACCCAGACCGTCCCGATCGTGCCGACGATGTACCCTACGGCGATCTTCATGATCTCGCGGACGCTGAACTCGAAAACGGCCCAGAAACCGGAGAACAACACCTCGACGATCGCCTGGATCACCTCGGTCAGGCACTCGTTGAGGCTGAGGATGCCGCAGAGCGAGATCATCACGCACCCTTGAACGCGATGTAGCCGTCCAGGGTGGCCAACAGGTCCGGACGGGGTCCGAGATCGCCGTCCGAGCGGAGCACGACCTTCCAGTCGCTACCTTGCCAGACCAGGTTCACGGCGACGCCGCCGATGTTCTGGTCCTCGACCTGGATCGCGACGGACAGCACCGCGCGGTTCGGCGTGTAGTCGATCACCTTGTAACCGGCGTACTGCATCTGCCCGAGCTCGTTGCGCACCGTGTCGGGTGTCGGCGACACCTGGAGCCTGCGCGCCTCGGCCAGGGCATGGCGCTGGCCCGGACCCGTCGCGAGCCTGTGCTGGACGACGGCGAGCCTAGTGTCCGGGTTCTGTGCCTGGGCGAGTGTGGTGAAAGCCGCGAACACCGCTCCCGCGGGCGATCGCCGGTAGCAACGGCGCAGCCCGTCATCGTCGATGATCCCGGCGCCGATGTCGGCCCTCGTCGGGACCAGCACACCGTCCTCGAAGTCCCAGGAGACGGCGCGCGGCGCCTCGGTGAGGCCTTCCTCGGTGGGAGCCAGCTTGCACGGCGCCGGACCATCCGGGTTCGTCGGCCGCTTGGTCGGCGTCGGGTCAGGTGTAGCGGGAGGACCGGTCGGCTCCTCGGTCGGCGCCGTCGTCACCGGAGCAGACGGCTCCTGCGTCGGAGCGGCACCCGGTGTGCCGGAGTCGCGCCCCAGGAAGAAGAGCGCGACCCCGCACACGAGTGCGGCACCCACGACGATCGCGGAGAGTACGAACGCGCGCCCCTCGAACGGGCCCTCACTCTCGTCGTCTGTCTCGCGATCCCGGCTGAACAACGCCATCGATCGTCAGATGAAGAGGTTCACGATGCCGGACGCGGCACCGATCACGATGCAGCCTGCGATGACCCAGCCGAGCCGCGAGGCGTGCTCGCCACCCTCACCACGACGCTGGCCGACGGCCATCATCGCGCCGGCGACGACGATGCCGATGACGCACACCATCATGCCGATCCAGGTGATGTAGTTGACCACGTCCTCGACCTTGCCGCTGATCTCGGTGGGGGCCTCCGGGTTGTTGTCCGGTGCGTCCATCGGGACCAGCAGCGGAAGAAGCTTGGCGATCATCTTTCAGACCTTTCAGTAAGCAGCCGGATTGGCCGGGGGGTTTGACGCACGGAGAGCGTAAATAGACTCAAGGACCTCGAATACTTCGTCTGGAGTGTTCTCAGGGTTGGGCTCCTCTCCGCGTCGCCACTCCTCGATCCACGGGATCTCCCACACCCGCGGAACACCTCCGCCGACCACGTCGGCGAAGTCGTCGAGAACCCGGGGCAGCCGCCCGGGTGCGTCCGCGATCAGCACCAGCCCGAGGACGCTGATGCCGTTCACGATCCCCGACGCCCACTCGGTCGCCGCCCGCTGCGCGGCCCGCAGACCGGACGCGTGCGTCCGGGCGACCAGCACGATCGGCGTCGGCACCGGTGGCGGTGGTATGGGCCAGCGGTGACCGCTGGCCATCGTGCCCGGCAGCAGCCGCGACATCGTCGTCTCGCCGGCCCCGCCGTGCGTACCGACCCACCAGAGGGTGTCGGCGGCGGGGATGGCGAACTGCGGCAGCCGTTCGGCTGCATCCGGGATCGGTACGCCGAGCTGCGGCGCGACCGGTCCGAGGGGCTGGGAGGGTCCCGGTGGCGGTTGCGGCTGCTGTGGTGGTTGCGGCCCCGGCGGTCCGTCAGATCGTCGGGCGCGTTGCCACGGGTTGCTCTGTGGCTGACCCATCGGCTGCGACATGGTCCCCTCCTCTCAGTCGTATCCCGGGCGGACGCGACCCGTAGCATTCTGTCGCGCGGGCACCACGATTGCGCCGGGGGCCTGCCCACTCGCTGGGCACCCTTGACCCGCCGGCGCGTCACTATTGTTTGTACCGCGACCAGGGGTCAGGGACGGCCGGCCCGCGGATCCGCGAACGTCCACGCCGAGCCTCGCGCCGCGGCGCGAGGCGACGGCCCCGACGAGGGCCGACCAGACCGTACGGCGCGGTGAGGAGAGTCGGTGGCTGACAGAGGCTTGCCGTCGTGGCCGAAGGTCACCATCCGCCTGTACGACGCGCACAACGGAGAGGTGAAGATCGCCGGGCGCAGCCACCCGCTGGTCGCGGCCGACCCGCGCGAGGCCGCGATCGCCCTGATCGCCGAGCGGGCCGGACAGCTCGGCCGGGCGGTGAAGGCCACCGCGGTGGAGCCGGACGGCACGTCCTGGCCGCTGGTCATCCACCCTGACGGGCAGGTGGACGCGCTCGACGCGGACACCACGAAGAAGAAGCCGATCTGGCCGATCCTGGTGGCCGCCGGCGCCGCCCTCGCACTGATCCTCGGCACCCTCGGGTACCTGTTCGTCTTCAGCGGCCCCGCGGCGCCACCGAAGCCGTCCGTGTCACCCACGCTGCCGAGCCTCCCGCCGCCGGAGATCGGCAAGGACGTGTTCGACGCCCGGCCGTTCCCGCCCGGGTTCTCCAGCACCGCGAACTGGTCCGTGGACCTCGCCGACGGCACCTCGCCGGCCGTGTCCGCCGACGAGACCAAGGTCGCCATCATCACCACCAACCAGCGGATAGCGATGCTGAACGGCGCCGGCGAGGTGCTCTTTTTGGACAATGTACCGGAGCCCACCGAGACACCGGTACACACCACCGTGG
>Ga0114129_10009222_pt1 | contig 14073 bp, 12 predicted proteins | sample RhiMetdeltSRZDD1_FD_80071 | JGI IMG/M metagenome (GOLD analysis project Ga0114129, IMG submission 80071) | Populus rhizosphere microbial communities from Tennessee, USA - Rhizosphere MetaG P. deltoides SRZDD1 (version 2) (version 2) | ecosystem: Host-associated > Plants > Roots > Rhizosphere >... | reverse complement strand
CCCGAAGCCGAACGCCGGCAGCTCATGGAGCGCCGCGGCGACGAGGGTACACGACGAAGAGGCGAGAAACGTGCGTCGATTCACGTCAGTGAGCCACCGTTTTCAGATGCTCGCGCAGCAGGTCGCGGCCGAAATCGCCGTCGAAGTCGCGCCACACGGAGTGGATATGGTTCGCGTCGTTCTGCGTGTTGTCGTACTCGATGAGGAACGTCGGCCCCTGCACGCGATAGTAGTGCGGCTTGAACCGCTCGGTCTCGCCGGCCCACGCGAACGCGACCTTGTCGACGCCGGCCTTCTGCAGCCGCGCGATCCGCTCCGCTGCCAGATCGCTCGCCATCGCGCCGGTGTACACCTCGATCAGGCGCGTCATCAGATCGCGCTGGGCCGGCGTCAGCGCGCTCGCGACGATGCCGGCCGGCGACAGCGGATCGATCTTCACTTTGGCTTCAGTGAGGATGTCGCGCGGCACCGCACCCTCGAGCGTCGCCGTCTTGCGCTGCTGCGGATCGAGCGAGAGATAGACGGCGCGCCCGGCGTCCTCTTCCTGGCCGAGGATCCGCAGCCCTTTCTTCGGGCCGTCGCGCACCTCGGCGGGATTGCTGCCGAAGAACGACGGCGATGCGGCGACGAACTCGCCGTTCACGATGGTGAAGTTCAGCGCGACGTGGTGTCCCTCGACGCGCCAGGCCCACGCGCCGCGATCGGACGGCGTGCCGAACACGGAGAAGAAGTACATCTCCGGATCGCGGGCGATCGTGCCGCCGGTCCGCCGCTCGAGGTCGCCGAGCACGGTCTCGAGGTCCATGATCGACGTGGCGGTCAGGAAGCCGCGCTGGCTCAATCCGGTTTTCAGCAGGTCGCGCGCCTGCTGCCGCTGCGCCTCGCTCATCACTTTGATCGGCAGCCCCTTGCGCACGCGCGGGACGAAGTGCCAGTTCAGACGCTCGTCCGAGTCGAACGGAAACGACGCCTGCTGGCGCTGCGCGTTGGTGAGGCCGCCCAGAAATTTCGTCGCGGCCGCCGCCATCGTCGCCGGCGATTTGTCGGCCGCGCGGCCCGCCGCGGCGATCGCGGCCGCGGCCACCAGACTCGAGAGGACGAGAGTGCGGGAAGTCATATGGCGGGGAATCTATCTTGACCGCGGCATGTCGTGGGAAGGAGGATCGCGTCCCGATGCAGCCGGCTCGTCCGCTGGTCGTCGCGCTCGCGGCAGCCCTGAGCCTGGCGGCGGCCCGGCAAGCCCGCACGCCCGAGCCGACGCTGTCGGCCGTCCTCGCGCGCGCCGGGAGCTACGTCGACGATTTTCAGCGAAAGCTGGCCGGTTTCGTCGCCGAAGAGGACTACGTCCAGCGCGTGGAGTACGCGGACGAGCCGATCTTCGTCCGACGCGGCACGGTTCCGAAGCTGAGGCGCCGCGAGCTCCGGTCCGACCTTCTGCTCGTCCGCGTCGCCGGCGCCGATGCGTACGTGCAGTTCAGGGACGTCTTCGAGGTCGACGGACAGCCGGTGCGCGATCGCATCGAGCGCTTGACGGCGCTCTTCGCCGAGCCGTCAGGGTCCTGGGTCGAGCAGGCGCGGCGGCTCGCGGCCGCCAGTGCGCGGTACAACATCGGCGGCATCGATCGGAACATCAACGTGCCGCTGCTCGCCATCGCGGCGCTCGATCCAAGGAACCAGTCGCGCTTCAGGTTCAAACGCGCGAAATCGCCGACCGGCGAGCCGCACCGCTCCGGCGCCGCCCGCGACCTGCCGGACTCGCCGCGGTACGCGGTGTCGACCGAGGTCTGGATCATCCAGTACGATGAGACCGAGCCGGGCACGATCATCCGGGATCCCGGGCATCGCGATCTCCCGATGCATGGACGCGTCTGGATCGAGCCCGGGAGCGGGCGCGTCCTGCTCGGCGAGGTCGTCGCGGAGGACTCGCGGGTCCGCGCGCGGATTCAGGTCAGCTATCAGTCGGAGCCGCTCCTCGGGTTTCTCGTCCCGATCGAGATGCGCGAGGATTATCAGGGCCGCGTCGATCACTCGCGGATTTTCGGGACGGCGACGTACGGAAACTTCCGGCCGCTTGGAACCGCGGCTAGGTGAGAGAATCAGGCAGCCGATACAGAGGGGGACCGATGCCAGCGCGCTCGACGTGGAAGGGCTATCTCAAGATCAGTCTCGTCAACATTCCTATCAAGGTGTTCCCCGCGACCGACGCGGGCGCGACGCTGAGCTTCAATCAGCTGCACGCCGAGTGTCAGACGCGCATCCAGCAGAAGCGCTGGTGCCCGAAGTGCGAGTGCGAAGTGCCGAACAGCGACCTCGTCAAAGGCTACGAGTTCGAGAAAGGCCGCTACGTCGTCGTCACCGACGAGGATCTCGAGAAGGTGAAGGTCGAGTCGACGCGCGTGATCAACCTCGAGAAGTTCACCGACGACACGGCGATCGATCCGATCTACCTCGAGCGGCCGTACTATCTCGCGCCCGACGGTCCGGTCGCGACCGAAGCGTTCGCGGTCATTCGCGAGGGCATGGCCGGCAAGGCAGGCATCGGCAAGGTAGCGCTGTACGGCCGCGAGTACCTCGTGAAGGTCCAGCCGCGCGAGCGCGGCCTCATCATGTACACGCTGCGCCACGCCAACGAGATCCGCAGCATGGACGCGATCGACGAGCTGGCGGACGTGCCGGCGAAGGTGAAGCCGGACGAGGTGAAGCTCGCGAAGCAGGTGATGGGCACGTTCGAGGGCGACCTCGACTTCACCAGCTATCGCGACGAGTACCAGGACAGCCTGCGGCAGATCATCGACGCCAAAGTCGAGGGGCGCGAGGTGGTGATGCCGGAGATCGAAGCGCCGCCCAAGGTCGTCAACCTGATGGAAGCGCTCCGCAAGAGCCTGGATACGATCAGCGCCTCGAAGAAGAAGACGCCGGCGGCGGCGCCGGTGCGCGGCGAGAAGGTCCGGAAGCGCGCGTAGCGAGCGTCACGCGGCACTTCGAGCGCGCGGGCTACATCGTCACACTGACGAAATCGATGAAGCCGCGGTCGACGTCGACGTGCGACAGTCGCACGGCCACGCGATCGCCGACGTCGAGGCCCTTCTCGCCTGCGACGAGCTTGCCCTCGATCGGCGGCTGCGCCACGCGGACGAACGTGCCTTTGGGCGACGCGCCGGTCACGATCGCCTCGAACCGCTCGCCGATCCGCGGCGCGATCACCAGCGCCGCCGCCGACTTCCGCACCTGCCGCTCCACTTTGTTCGCCGCGTCCTCCTGGCGCGTGCAATGCGCCGCCAGGCGCTCGAGCTCGTCGATCGCGTACGGCGCGCGGCGGCCCGCGAGCGCGGCTTTGAGGAGACGCTGCGTGATCAGATCGGGATAGCGCCGGTTCGGCGCGGTCGAATGCGTGTAGTCGCGGACTGCCAGACCGAAATGGCCCGGCGGCTCGACGCCCGGCGGATCGACGACGTATTCGCCGGGGCCCAGCAGCCGAATGACGGCGCGCGACAGATCGGCGAACGTGTCCGGCTGCGCGCGGCGGCGTCCGGCCAGGAACGCCGACAGCGCGATCGCGTCCGGAGACGCGGGCAGCGTCTCGCCGGCCGCTGCCGCAAGCGCGCGGATGCGCTCCCACCGCTCCGGCGATCGGACGACGCGCCGCAGCGACGGGAAGCGCCGCGCGTCGAGAAACCGCGCGGTGACGCCGTTGGCCGCGATCATCAGGTTCTCGATCAGCGACTTCGCGCGGTTGGGCGCGCGCGGCCGCACTTCGCGCAGCGTGTCGCCGTCGAACACGTGATCGATCTCCTCGGTGGCAAACTCGAGCGCGCCGTGCTCGTGGCGGCGGCGATCGAGGAGCTGCGCCGCGCCGTCCTGGATGCGGAGCTGCTCGTCCATGCCGCGCGTGGCGGCGGCCGCCGCCGGCAGCGGCCCGCGGCCGGCGAGCCACTCGTCGACGCCGTTGTACGCCAGCTTCGCGTAGTTGTGCACGAGCGCGCCGTACACGTCCGAGCGGCCGACCGATCCGTCCGCGGCCACGACGTACTCGACGACGATCGACAGGCGATCCTGGCGGTCGGCGAGCGACGTCAGATCCGTCGAGAGCCGTTCCGGCAGCATCGGGAAGATGATCGCCGGCGTGTACACCGACGTCGTGTTCACGGCCGCATGGCGATCGATCGGCGACGCTGGCGGCACGGCGACGTCGACGTCCGCGATCGCGACGAGCAGCGCGACGGAGCCGTCCGGCTGCGGCGGCCCGGCGACCGACAGCTGGTCGAGATCGCGCGAGTCGTCGTTGTCGATCGAGCACCACAACCGATCGCGCAGATCGCGGATCGGCTCGTCCGCGGTGCGCGGCGCCGCGCGAAGCCGGTCGGCCTGCGACTCGGCGTCAGGCGGAATTTCGGGCTCGAGCCCGTGCTCGCGCATCGCGGCGACGGCCACTCCGCGCAATCGCTCGCGATCGGTCATCGCACGATCTCCGCGACATCGGATCAGTCGGCAAGATCCTCCAGCCTATACCACGCGCCGACGAGCGGAAGGAACCACGGGCGCCCGCGATAGAGCGGGATCGGCGCGAAGCGATCGTCGATCAACGGATGATCGATGGCTTCCCCCGAGATGCGGCGCGCGATGAGGGTCCCGAGCGCGGTCGCCATCGCGATGCCGTGTCCGCAATACCCACCCGCGTAGTACGCGGCGTCGAGACGGCCGGCGCGCGGCAGCTGATCGCGGGTGAACGCCACCTGTCCACCCCACGCGTACTCGATCGTCACACCGGCGAGCACCGGAAACACGCGCGCGAGCTCTCCGGCCAGGATCGTCGCGGCACGGCTGGTCGCCTCGGCGTCTGGCGTCGTGAACTCGGCGCGGCCGCCGAAGAGCAGGCGTCGATCGCGGGTGACTCTGAAGTAGTGCAGGAAGTGGCGCGAATCGAACGCGACGCGGCCCCGCGGCAGCAGCGACGCCGCGACGGCCTCGCCAATCGGCGCCGTCGCGACGATGTAGCTGCCGATGGGAACGAGGCGCCGACTGAGTCCGGCCGCCGCCCCGTTGGTGTAGCCGTTGGTCGCCCAGAGCACGTCGGCCGCATCGACTTCGCGGGCAGCAGTCGTCAGGGTCCAGCGCGATCCGCGGCGCGTCACGCGCCGTACCGCTTCGCGCTCGGCGATCGCCGCGCCGGCGCGTCGCGCCGCCGACGCGAGGCCGAACACGTACTTCGCCGGATTCAGCGCGCCGCTCGCTTCGTCGATCATGAGGCCGTGGTAGGCTGCGCTGCCGATTTCGGCATGCTGCTCGGCCGCAGAGAGGAGCTCGACGCGGTGGCCGAAGACCCGGTGGAGCAGCGTCTGCTCCTCGCGAAACGCCGCGAAATGCGACGGCTTCGACGCCGCCTGCAGGTGACCGGTGCGCTCGTGCTCGCAGTCGATCTTCTCTGACGCGATCAGCCGCTCCAGCGCGTCGATCGACTCGAGCGAGATCTCGAACAGCCGCCGCGCACCGGCTTCGCCGAAGCGCGCGACCAGTCCCGCCGGCTCGACCTTCATCCCGGTGAGCACCTGCCCGCCGTTCCGCGAGCTGGCGCCCCACCCGACATGCTCGCGCTCGAAGACGACGACCGCCGCGCCGGCGCGCGCGAGCTGCCGCGCCGCCGCCAGGCCCGTGTAGCCGGCGCCGACGATTGCGACGTCGACCCGGCCGGGGCGCCGCGATTCGCCCTCTATCGGCGGCGGTGCGACCGTATCGAGCCAGTACGAGTATTCCTTCACGGCTCCCCGCGCAGGCGCGCGGCAGCCGACGCGAGGACCTTGCGGCTGGCCCGCTCCTGCACGAACGCCACGATGACGAGCCGATCGCGCCGCCAGGAGGAATCGAGAGGGAGGTCCGTCTGCAGCGCGCTTCGGCCGTCGACGATCTCGCCGACGCTGTTCAGCGCGCGCACCACTGCCGCGTGCGAGAGCGCGCGTCCCTTGTTCTCGCCGGCGCGCACGTCAGAGGTGAGATGGCTTTCGGTCACCGCGACGATCACGTCCGCGTGGTCGCCGCGCCACAGCTTTGGCAGCTCTACCGCGCGAACGTCGACGTGGACGGCGCCGCCGTTCGCCGTCACGTCGAGGCCGACGACGCCGTGAGCCGTACTGCCGGCTTTCTCGATCGCGCGTCGGGCGGCGCTGGCGTCGTTGCCCACGAGCTCGGCGCGCCCGTCGACGACCATCTGCGGCGTGTAGATCGCCTCGATGCTGAACGCGCGCGCGTACTGCTGCTGCCGGCTGGTCAGCGCGGGCGACGCAAAGCGATCCTTCCAGCCCTGATGGTCCCAGTAGTCGACGTGCTGGCCGAGGCCGACGACCTCGACGCCGGCAATCGGCTGCGCGTCGATCAGCCGCGCCAGCAGCGCATCGGCGGGCGGACAGCTCGAGCACCCTTCGGACGTGAACAGCTCGACGAGCACCGGGACGCGGCGCGCCTGTGCGCCGCCGGTCGAGCCGAGCGCAATCGCGATGGCGCAGAGCGACAGGACCGATGCGCGCATCGGCGTATTGTATCGGCTTTACTTACCCGCGCGCGGCGCCCCAACCCCGCGCGCAGCCCGTCAAGCCGGTTCTGTTAGCATCAGGCGCCCATGAACCCGTCCGCCGTGCCGCCCGCACAGCTGGTCTACTGGATCAGCGGCGCTATCCTCAGCCTCCTGTCCGCCGCCGTCATCATCGTCGCCGCCGTCCGCTTTCGCAGCGTCCTGGCGCTGCGGTCGGCAGAGGCGCTGATGAAGCTCGAGGCCGAGTTCCGATCCTTCGACATCAAGCGTCTGATCGATCCGGAGGCGAAGCGATTCGAGACGAGCGGGCTGAAGCACGCGCTCTTTCTGGGGCTCGCTGACCGTCAGAACGACCGCTCGGATCCCGAGGAGGCGCTCGTCAAGCAGGTCGACGACTTCCTCGGCTTCGTCGTCACGCTGATCGTGCTGCACGACAACGGGCTCATCACGAGCGCGTCGCTCTGGAAGCGCTACCACTACTGGCTGCGCGCGCTGTCACATCAGGATCTGCTGCGCCTCTACGTGGCGGAGCACTACCCGATCATCTTCGCGTTCCTCGGCAAGCGGCGCAGCCGGTTGAAGATGTGGTGGTACAACAGGCGCCAGCGCACGAGCCGCGACGCCGCGCGGCTGATCCGAGATGAGCTCCAGTTCGGCACGATGCCGGAACCGCCGGCCGCCGTCGCGGATGCGCCGGCGCAGGACGCGTCTCGCGCCTACATCCTGGAATAGCGGCGTCCGGCAGACTACAGTCCTGCGCTGCTCGTCGGCTTCGACTTGTCGATGTACGGCCGCAGGTGCCACTCGAAGAACGCCCACACGCGGTTCCACGAGTCGCGCTGCTCCGCCGAGTCGTCTCGCTGCAGCGTCTCCGTGTTCACCCGACGGCTGAACGTGTGGCCGCCGCCGGCGCCGCCCGGCGGCGGATCCACGTAGATCTTCGTCTCGGCCAGATGCGGCTTGCGCGCCCGCAGGGCGTCGACGATCTGCTGATCCTCGACGAAGTCGACGTCGGTGTCGTTGGTCGCCACGTGCACGAGCAGCGGCACGTTCAGCTTGTCGACCCCGTAGAGCGGCGAGCGCTTGATGTACTCGTCGCGCTTCTCGAACGGCAGCCCCTGGATCCGTTTCTCGGTCGAGAAATCCGCCTGATAGCTCGGTCCCTTGTACGACAGGCGGAAGACGAGGTTCGTCACCGGCACGATCGCCGCCGCCGCGACGAACGGGTGCTTCTCGCGAAACACCGAGTGCAGCGTGATGAAGCCGCCGTGACTCCACCCCATGATGCCGAGCCGGTCGGGATCGACGTGCGGCACCTTCGACTTCAGGTAATCGACCGCGCTGATCGTGTCGTCGACCTCGTAGCCGCCGTAGTCGATCGCCTTGTGGAACGCCTCGCCGAAGCCGGTGCTGCCGCGATACTCCGGAGTGATGATGACGTAGCCGCGCTCGACCGCTTCCTTGATGAACGGGAAATAAAGCGTGTCCATGTTGCCGTGAACGCCGCCGTGCACCCACACCATCGCCGCGTGCCCCCTGGGTCCTCGCTTCTGCAGCGGCTGAAACAGGTAGGCCGGGATGTCGAGGTCGCCGATGCTGCTCCGGTACGTGACCTTCTGAAAGTCCATCACGCCCTTCGACGCCTCGGCGAAGCGCGCGTCGGTCTTCTTCTTCGCCTCGATGTCGCGCTCGAAGTTGGCGCCGAGCGAGTTGTCGTCGGGGTTGTTGCTCACGTAGAGGCGGCGCGCGCGCTCCGGATCCATCGGCGGCTGCGGCCGCTGGCCGCGCTGACCGCCCGCCGCCGGACTCGGCGCCGGCGGCGTCTGCTGGACGCCGCCCACTCGTCCAGGCACCGCGCTCGCGGCGATCGTCAGTCCCATCGTCAGAGCCACCGTTGTCCACGCGTGCGACCACGTGCTGCTCATGATGCCTCCGTCGCGTTGATGTGCTTCTCCAGCCGGATTTCGTCGCGGACCGGGATGCCGGCGAATCCCGCCAGGACCTGGCCGGTGTGCATCGCGACGCTCCCGGGAACGAGGTCGGTCAGACGATAGCCACGGCGCTGATAGAAATACAGTGACGGCAGGTTGTCGTTCGTCGTCGCGACCACGACGCGCTGCAGCGCGAGTCGCCGCGCGAGCAACTCGGCCTCGGCGACGAGATAGCCGCCGACGCCCGAGCGCTGCCACATCGGATCCGTCGCGAGCGCGACGATGTGGAGCGCGTCGCCGAAGAGCCGGTAGGCGAGCGCGCCCGACGGCTCGATCGACGCCGTCGTCGCGACGAGCGCCGGCATCTGATCGATGTCCATCACCTCACCGAAGGCGACGATGCGCGTGCGGCCGAAATCGCGCTCGAACAGCTCGCGCGCCGCCCGCCGATCGACGTCGGTGGCTTCCCGCACGAGGACGGGTGGCAGCTCCAGCCGGGGCCGGCAGCCGCACACCACCTGCACGCGTGCCTCGTCCCAGTCGACGAACTTGCCGCAGCGGGAACAGCGGAGGACGACCGGCTTGGCCCCGAACCGATCCGAAGCAGGACTACTCATGGCGCCAGCTCTCTCTGCGGTCCGCCGGCGCCCCTGCGTCCTCGCCGGAGCACCCACCAGATGACGGACGCGAACGTGGCGGCGACGACGAGCGCGGTCGCGCCGAACAGCCAGAGCGTGCGGTACAGGATCGACTGCGTCTCCATGCGCGCGTCGAGTGTCAGCGGCGCGCCGCGCAGTCGATCGGCCAGCGGCTGCTCCCAGACCAGGATGTTGCCGCGCCGGACGCCGGTGCCGGTGTTGTGATAGGCGATCTTGCTCGGCAGGTGCAGGCGGAACGCGACGACCTCACGGCCGCTCCACCCGACGCGGCCGGGATCGATTCCGGCGGCCGCGCCGATCGTCTGCTGGTAGATGTAGAGGTTGCCCTCGCGGCCGAATCGATAGGTCGACCAGCGGAACGGCGGCGCCTCGCCGAGCCGACGCACGTCGTCGACGTCGAGGCGGACGTGCGCGAACGGCCGGTTGCTGCGGCGCGAGGGCCGCACCCACACCACGCGCGTGGCCGGCGTGTCGTAGTACGCGCGCACGGCCGATCGATCGACGAGCGCGTTGGGCCGCACGTCGAACGCCGTGCCGCGCAGCGCGTTGAGCGCGGCGATCGATGCGTTCACGTACACCGTCGCGCTGCCGTCGAGCGACAGGTACATCTCTTCCTCGTACTCGTACTGGCGGAACACACCGCCTTGACCGCACGCCGTCGTCGCCGCGATCAGCGCCAGCGCGGCGAAGACCCGCATCCGGCCAATGATATAGTAAAAATTTCCCCGATCTCATGCCCGCCAAACCGGTGCTGTATCTCATCGACGGCAGCTCGCAGATGTACCGCGCGTTCTACGCGCCGATTCGCACGATGGAAGGCGGCCTGCTGCGCAACGCGCGGGGGCAGGCCACCAACGCCGTCTACATTTTCGTGACGATGCTGCGCAAGCTGCTGAAGGAGCACCAGCCGAAATACATCGCGGCGTCCTTCGATCTGCCGGGACGCACGTTTCGCGACGATCTCGCCGCCGACTACAAGGCGAACCGCGCGCCGATGCCCGACGAGCTGGCGCCGCAGATTCCCATGGTGCACGACGCGTGCGAGGCGCTCGGCGTGCCCATCATCACGTCCGAGCGCTACGAGGCCGACGACGTGATCGGCACGCTCGCCGAGAAGGCGGCGGCGGCCGGCTTCGACGTCGCGATCGTGACGATGGACAAGGATTTCTTCCAGCTGGTGCGCGACGGCATCCGCGTCTTCAATCCGCGCGACGACGGCGCGTGGTACGACGCCGCGGCGGTGAAGGAGAAGTTCGGCGTCACGCCCGATCAGGTGGTCGACGTGATGGCGCTGATGGGCGACACGATCGACAACATCAAGGGCGTGCCGGGCATCGGCGAAAAAGGCGCGCCCGAGCTGATCGCGGCCTACGGGACGCTCGACAACCTGCTCGATCACGCCAAAGAGGTGAAGAACAAGCGGTACCGCGAGGGGCTGCTCGCCAACGCCGACACCGCGCGGCAGAGCCGCGAGCTCGCGCGCATTCGCACCGACGTGCCGATCGCGTTCGATCCGGCCGCCGTCACGTACCGCGGCGCCAATCGCGAGCGCTCGTTCGCGATCTTCAACGAGCTCGGCTTCCGCACGATTGTCGCGGAGTACGCGCCGACCGCCGACTCGATTGCGAAGACCTATCGCGTCGTCAACACGGTGGAGGGCGTCCGACAGCTCGCCGATCGGCTGCGCGCTGCGGGACGCTTCGCGCTGCGGGTGCTGCCGGACCGTCCGGCGGCCGTCCGCGCGTCGATCGTCGGGCTCGCGTTTTCGACTGCCGCCCGCGACGCCGATTACGTCGCGGTCGGCCACCGCGGCCTCGGCGAGACGCCGTCGATGCCGCTGGCCGCGGCGCTCGAGCCGCTGAAGCCGGTGCTCGAGGACCCCTCCCTCGCCAAGATCGGCCACGACCTCAAGTTCGACGCGATTCTCCTCGAGCGCCACGGGATTACGCTCGCCGGTCTCGACACCGACACGATGATCGCGAGCTATCTGTGGGACGCGACGCGCGCCGAGCACCTGCTCGAGGATCTCGCGCTCGAGCATACGAGCTACAAGGCGCTGGCCGACGAGGACGTGTGCGGCCGCGGAGTAAAGGCGGTGTCGCTCGCCGATCTGCCCGTCGACGCCGTCGTCACCTACGCGGGCGAGCGGGCCGACGTGGCGGGCCAGCTGGCGCCGATCTTCCGCGAGCTGCTGGCGAAGGAACAGCTCGTCGACGTCTACGAGTCGCTGGAGCTGCCGCTCATTCCGGTGCTCGTCGCGATCGAGCGCGCGGGCATCCACGTGGACGGCCCGGCGCTGGCGGCGCAGTCGCAGCGGATCGAGCAGGAGCTGGCGGCGCGGCAGCGGCAGATCTTCGAGCTGGCCGGCAGCGAGTTCAACATCAACTCGCCGAAGCAGCTCGGCGAGATCCTGTTCGACAAGATGCAGCTGCCAGTCCTCAAGCGGACTGGCGGGACGCGGACACCGTCGACGGCCGTTGAGGTGCTCGAGGAGCTCGCGCTCGCGCACGATCTGCCGCGGCAGATTCTGGAGTGGCGCGGACTGAGCAAGCTGAAAGGCACATACATCGACGCGCTGCCCCAGCTCGTGAATCCCGACACGGGCCGCGTCCACACGTGCTTCAACCAGGCGGTCGCCGCGACCGGGCGGCTGAGCAGCAGCGATCCGAACCTGCAGAACATTCCGATCAAGACGGAGCTGGGCCGCGAGATCCGCGGGGCGTTCATCGCCGAGCGGGACCACGTGCTGATCTCAGCCGACTACTCGCAGATCGAGCTGCGCGTGATGGCGCATCTGGCCGCCGACGAGTCGCTGATCGACGCGTTCCGGCGCGGCGACGACATCCACGATCAGACCGCGCTCAAGATCTTCGGACCGGCGAGCGGGATGGACCGGCACAAGCAGCGGAGCACCGCGAAGATGATCAACTACGCGCTGCTCTACGGGAAGACGGCGTTCACCCTGTCGAAGGACATCGGCGTCAGCAAGGAGGTGGCGCAGCACTTCATCGACGCGTACTTCGCCGGGTTCCCGCGGGTGCGCGCGTTCATCGATCGCACGCTCGACGAGGCGCGCGCGAGCGGCGTCGTGCGGACGATGTTCGGGCGGCGGCGGCTGGTGCCGGACCTCACCAGCCGCGACTTCCAGCGGCGATCCGCGGCGGAGCGCGTCGCCGTCAACCTGCCGATTCAGGGCACGGCCGCGGACATCCTGAAGCGCGCGATGATCGACGTCCACGCGGCGCTCGCGCCGCATCCCGACGCGCGGATGATCCTCACGGTGCACGACGAGCTGCTGTTCGAGGTGCCGAAGCGGAAGGCCGACGAGATCGCCGCCATCGTGCGCGAGGGGATGCAGGCCGCGGCGAAGCTCGACGTGCCGCTCACGGTCGACGTGGGCGTCGGGGAAAACTGGAAAGAAGCGAAAGCCTGAGGCGCGAGGTGCCTAAGGTGCCTGGAGTGCCTCAGTGCCGTCGCAGCGCGAACAGCGTCACATCGTCTCTCCGTTCGGCCCCGCTGCGGAACCGCTCGACATCCGCGAGGCAGCCGTCGACGATGGCGGACGGCGCGAGCTCCATCTGCCGCGCGGCGGCGACGATCAGGCGCTCGGCGCCGTACTCGCGGCCGCTCGGATCGAGGGACTCCGACACACCGTCGGTATAGGCGATCAGCGTCTCGCCCGGCGCGAGGGTGATCCGCTCCACGGGAAACGGCGCGTCGGCAAACAACCCGATCGGGACGCTGGTCGGCGGCACGATCGCCGCGCGGCCGTTGCCGAGCACGACGGGCGGACAATGTCCGGCATTCGCCAGCGTCACACCGCCGTCGCGTTCTGCCTGCCCGACGAGCAGCGTCGCGTACTGATTGGCGCCGACGCTCTGGTAGAACATCCGATTCGTGCGCGCCAGCAGCTCGTCGAGCGGCAGCCGCAGCGACACGAGGCTCCGCACCGTCGCATGCAGGTGCGTCATCAGCAGCGACGCGGCGAGTCCCTTGCCGGACACGTCGCCGACGACGAACACGAGGTCGCCGGAGTCGAGCGGCACCAGGTCGACGTAATCGCCGCTCGCCGCGCCGGCCGGCTGGTAGAGATACGCCGCCTCCCAGCCGTTGCTCCGAATCGTGCACGGGGGCAGCAGCAGCCGCTGCACGCGTCCGGCCAGATCGAGATCGCGCTCAAGCGCGCGACGCTGCGGCTCGCTGAGGCAGTCGAGGCAGGTGCGGATGAGGGGATCGTCGGCGATGCGATCCGGCTCGATCGTCCCGTGGCAGACGTCGCAGAGGCCGAACGTGCCGGCGTCGAGGCTTGCGAGCGCCTGGTCGACTTCGCCGAGCAGGCGGACGAGCGGCCGTGAATCGGGCACTTCGGGAATCACGCGTTCGAGACGGCGCCGGCGATCCTGAAGCTGCAGCCGGACGCCGGAGGTGTCGTGCACAGCGGCCATGTCCATGTCGTTATCCTCGATGACGCAGTTTACCGGCGGCGTCGAGCGCCGACCATCCGCCGGTTGCGATCAAACCTGCGCAGGTTGCGGCGTAACCATTAAAATATCATTAGACGGTTACCACGCACAAGAGGTTCGCCGTTACGGCAGACGGCGGGCCGCTCGAGATCAACGGCACGGTGTACGCGCGTCAGCCGTAGGTTTCCTCGCGGGCGGACGTGTGCCACCCGCGCACCGCGGACCTGCAAAGCTGCTGCCTAGATGTGTCAGCGGCGACCGACGCCTACTGCTTCGCGCCCGCGCGCCTCAGCAGATTGGCGATGTCGTTTCGATGGAGTGCGTCGGCGAGCATGAGCGCGGTTCCGCCGCCGGCGGCTTTCGCATTCACGTCAGCGCCGGCGTCGATGAGCGCCTTGATCGCGGCCGCGTCGCACGACTGCGCCGCCCAGATGAGTGGAGTCGACTTGTTCGAATCCGTCGCGTTGACGTCCGCCCTGGCGCGCAGCAGCAGGGTG
>Ga0114129_10009221_pt1 | contig 14073 bp, 11 predicted proteins | sample RhiMetdeltSRZDD1_FD_80071 | JGI IMG/M metagenome (GOLD analysis project Ga0114129, IMG submission 80071) | Populus rhizosphere microbial communities from Tennessee, USA - Rhizosphere MetaG P. deltoides SRZDD1 (version 2) (version 2) | ecosystem: Host-associated > Plants > Roots > Rhizosphere >... | reverse complement strand
ATTCTGCGAACATGCGGCCGGCGCGATGGCAATCGCCATCACGATCGCGCACTGAACGGCGTATCGACACCTCCAGAATGGTGACATGCCTTTCAGCTTGGAAGATGAGGTCCGAGGAGCGGAAACAGTTCCTGCACGAATGCGGTGCCCAAACGCTCGGCGTCGCGCGCCTGCACGTCGCCTTCCGCGACTGGGACGATGACTCTCACGAGCGCGGCATCGGTGCGGTGGTACCGCACTGAATCGAGCACCGTGAAGATCTTTGCCCGGTACTCGCCTGCCACGACGCGCCGGTGGCTCTGATACCAGTAGAAAACGAGCTGTCTCTCGGCACCCTTGGCGATGATCACGCGATTGACTTCCACCGGCGTGGTGACGTTCGCAGCGCCCGGTGCACCCTTGACCGGAATGACCGCCCGGCCCACCTCCATCGGCTGCCAGCCCGCTCCCGGGAGGCAGTTCAGGGGAGAGTGGATCGTGTCTCCCTGGCGCTGGCTCGTGTGGTAGCCAACATACAGACCAACGGGCCACTGGTTCCGCACGTATCTTCGAACGATGTAGTCGTCGACGCCAAGGATCGCGAGAACATCCGGAGTGAAATCGGGCTCACGATATCCCCTCCAGCCGCCAACGGACATCGGGACCAGCGCCAACGGCTCACGTGGAGGAAGCACTTCGGCCCGGGATGCTTCCGCAAGGTACACAGACCCTCCGATCAGGCACAGGGTGACTACGATCATTCTGATCTGCGAGGAGCTCATATGGCGATCTCATTGGCGGTGCGGGGGCCGGCAGCAACGGTTCGCACAGGCGCGCGCACCGGTGCGAGCGCCTGCACCACGCGCATGGCTGCAAAAAGGAGCACGAAGGCGACGACAAAAAGTACCCACCCTGAAAACGTATGCAGAACGCCGGTGGCGACTTCACCACCGTAGTAGTGAGCCGCCACGCCGATCCCCGCGACGCGCAGCCCGTTCGACACGATGGCAATTGGAATGGTCGACAGCGTGACCGCCACGCGCACCCACTGCCGATGGTCCGAGAAGTAGCTGTAAATGATCCCGAGTGTGAGCAACGAGACGAGCGAGCGGATGCCGCTGCACGCTTCGGCGACCTCGAGCGTCGTGTTGGCAAGTACGATCACGTTGCCTTCACGCAGCACCGGAATGTTCCAGAGTGTGAGAGCCGCTTCGCCGAAGCGCGACGCCTGCAGCTGCAGAGGAAACGCAATCTGATTGAAGATGATGGCCGGTATCGGAATCATCAGCAGCAGGAACGCGATCGGCAGCGTCAGAATCCGCAGGTGTTGCCAGCCCAGCACGTAGAGGACGCCGCCGGCGATGACGCCGACGATCGATATCCGGGTCAGGAACAACTCGGCGCCCAGGACGCCCGCAAAGAGCGTAACGAGGCTGCCGAGCAGCACGACGAGGCCAACGCCGCTGGGTTTTCGCACGGCATCGAGGAGCCGCTCACGTCGTTCCCACGCGAAATAGAGGGCGATGGGAACGATCAGAAATCCATGCGAGTAGTTGTCGTCGTGTCCCCAGTCGAATACGAGCTTCGCGATCACGTTCCGGTACAGGATCGCGAACGATACCAACAGGCCGATCAGCGGCAGAGCCGCAATCACACGTGTCCGTGTCACGTCACTATCCTTTGAGTGTACCGAGAACACGTTTTGCGTCGTCGGCCCCGGCAAAGCTGGGGTTGAGTTTCAAGGCCTGCTCCAGCGATCGCTGTGCTTCCTGCTTGTTGCCGTTCTTCGCGTACGCCAAACCGAGGTGATAGTGGAGCAGCGGATTCGATCGATCCTGGGTCACGCCGTCTTTCAAGGCGGTTACCGCCAGGCTCGCGAGACCCTTTTTATAGTAGACCCACCCGAGCGTGTCACTGACCATCCCATTGTTGGGCATCTGTGCCTTGGCAGTCTGGGCAAGTTGAAGAGCGACGTCGAGGTTCTCGCCAGCCTCCGCGTGCTCCCAGGCGAGGTTGTTTGCAGCCACGGCGGCTCGAGGATCCAGTTCCAGCACCTTCTCGTACTGTTTACGAGCTTCGTCGCGTTTGCCTTGCATTTCCAGAATCAGGGCCACCATCGTCCGCGCGCCGACTGCGGCTTCCGGCCGCCGATTTGCCGCCAATTCGTATTCTTTCCTCGCTTCCTCCAATCGATGCTGCGTCATGTAAAGATTGCCGAGGCTTCTGTAGGCATCAAAATTCGCCGGGTCAATTTGTACCGCCTTCCGAAAAACCTCTTCGGCCCCTTGCATATCACCAATTTTTTGGAAGGTGGCGCCTGCCAGCGACAACAGGCCGGGCTCGTCGGGACTCGTCTTCAGCTGGGCGACAATTATTGTTCGCGCAGCCTCGAGTTTCTTTTCCGCCAGAAGAACGGTGACCGCGCCGCCCAATGCTTCCACTGATTCGGGCTGTAATTTGAGCGCCTTGTCGAATGACTCACGCGCGTGAGACAGGTCGCGCTTTTGCAGGTAAAGTTGTCCCAAGAGCGTATGGATCTCGGCCGATTGCGGACTCGCGGCGGCAAGCGCCCTCAATTCCGATTCTGCCCGCGCGAGGTTTCCAGTGCCCAGCGATGCACGGGCCAATAGAAGATGGGCGAGTCCGGATTGTGGACGGAGGGTGATGGCTTGCCCTGCCAGATCTGCGGCGCCTCGCATGTCCCGCTGTGTGAGGTAGATCGCGGCCAATTTCAGCTGCGCCTCTACGACAGTCGGCGTTTGTGCCAGAAGATCGCGCAGCGCCGCCACAGCCTCGGTCACCGCTCCGGTCTCCTGGAGAGCGGTTGCCTTCACGAACTGGGCAGGAATCGAACGCGGACTCGCGTCGAGGGCTTTGTTGGCGAGTACGAGTGCGTCCGCCGGCTTTTTCTCGAACATCAGGAACCGTGCTTTGACAAGCAACGCGTTCTCGTTCTGCGGTTCTTGCTTCAACACCGCATCGATCGCGGCCCGACCTTCTTGTTGCCGCCCGCTGGAATAATCGAGAGTCCCAAGGCGCGTCATCGCCGGGACGTAACCCGCCTTCTCCTTCGCAAGTTTTTCGAGTATGACCCGCGCTTCGTCGTTCCTCTCGCTGCGGAGGTAGAAATCCGCCAGAGTGAGTTTGGCTCCGACATCGCTAGAGGTACCGGCATATTCCTTCAGGAAAATCTCGGCATCGGCCGTTCGTCCCTCAGACAGATAGAAGGCCGCCATCCCCTGCAGGGCAAGAGGCGAATGGGGTTCGATGGCGAGGGCGGCTTTCAACATGCCCTCAGCCTCGGATTTTCGGCTGGCAGCCCAATAGTAGTTGGCGAGGGCGAGTCGCGCCAACACTGACCGCGGCTGAATATCCACGGCACGTTTGAACGCCCCCTCAGCTGAGGCCTTGTCGCCCTTCGCGAACTGAATCAACCCGAGATTCGCATAGGAGAGCGTCCGTTGAGGGTCGCCCTCGATAGCTTCTTCGAGTTGCGCGATCGCGCCCTCGAATTCTTTCAGGTTCGCCATCGCATTGCCCATCAAGATCAGGCCGTCGATATTCTTCGGGTCGTTATCCAATACCATGGCTGCGCGAGCCTTTGCCTCGGGATACTGCTTGCCAAGGAGGAGATATTGGCCGACAAGAAGCTGTGCATGGGTGTTCTTCGGCATGGCGTCGGCGGCGCGAATATATTCACGCAAAGCCCCCCCGTAATCGCCGGTCGCCTCGAGCATTTGAGCCAGCTTGAACCGTGCGTCCCCGAAGCGGGGGTCCTGGGCTATTGCATTCTTGTACTGGATGATGGCTTCGGCGTACTTCTTCTCAGATGCGAAGCGGTCACCGCTCGCCAGATACTCCATCTTGAGTACTTCAGGATCGCGCGAACACCCGCTCAGGGTCGCGATCAGAAGTACAACGGCAACGGCCGACATGTAACGCATGGGTAGCTCCGGCTGCGGGAAGTGGCGAAGCAGCCCTGCCGGAAGAGCAAGCGCCTTTCCATGTGGCGAATTGCCTATTATGGTCTTAAACATTTGAAAACATAAGGCTTACGACAAAACTCATCAGATACAATGGGTCGGAAGTCCGCGTATTCGGCGACAAAAAACCTCGGCACCCGCTCCCAAACGCTTAGTGCGTCCTTATCGTGCACCCGTGGAGCAAAAATTACAGAAGCGTCCATCACCCGGCAGGTTCGTCTGACGCGGAGCGCGCTGAGAAGAGCTGAGACGCAGCACGGGTGAGTCGAAAGTGAAACCGAACTCGTCCGTAAATAACTGATTCTAAAAGCCATTCAGTTTTAATACTCTGCAGCGGACAAACACGAGTGAGGGTGAAGCCCGATCGGGCATGACCCTTGGACTAGGCTGGTCCGTTCCTCCCCGAACTTTTTTACATCCCGGAATCTGTTCGCCGTCTGGCGTGGCCGGACCCCTTGAGGTCTTCGCTGCACGGTACTGACGAGGTAGGCCTATGCTGAGACTACTCGAGAGAAATATTGCAGCCATCGAGGAGCGGCTCATTCTGCTGGCGCCTTCTGCGGAATCAGTGGGGGAGGGGTTTCGGAACGTTACGTTCAATCGATACCGCCACGCAGAGCGCGTCCGTGAGATGCAGCGTCTGCGAGGCAAGGTTTACCTGGAGGATGGCGCCATCGAACGCCGCCATCTTTCGACCGACGGACTTCACCGGACGCCGGAGGATGAGCGGAGCTGGCATTTGCTCATGTTGGGCCGGGAAGGCCGGATCAGCGCCTGCGCCTGGTATCTCGAACACGAGAACACGACCTCGATCCAGAATTTGAGGGTGCGGAATTGTCCGCTGGCGGCGACAGAAAGCTCGCGCGACACGCTTCATGCCGCCGTGGAATCCGAGATTGACAGGGCGCGTCAGGACGGGTTGCGCTATGCCGAGGTGGGCGGATGGGCTGTCTCGAAAGAGTGCCGCTGCACATCGGAAGGGCTGCTTCTCGCCCTCGCCGCCTACAGCCTGGGCCGCCGGTTGGGCGGGTGTCTTGGTATCACGACGGCGACGGTGCGGCATTCCTCATCCACGATTCTGCGCCGGCTCGGCGGGTCGCACCTGGAAGTCGATGGGACTGTTGTTCCGTCCTACTTCGACCCGAAATACAATTGTGAGATGGAGTTGCTCCGGTTCGATTCCCGGCGCCCCAACGCGAAATACGCGGGGCTCATCGAGCTGTTGCGCGACAGGCTTACGAATGTGGCGGTGTTCGCGTCGGATGCGCTCGGACTCTCGGCCGTGCCCGCACCTCACTTCCCCTTACTCTCGGGATTTGCACACTCGACCGGTCAACCCGTCGTCGCCGCCTGAGAGCAGCGCGGGGGCCGCGCGAAACATCTCACTGTCGCGAACGCGGATGCTGGAAGATGGATAAAGGCGCGCTCGCGTCGGCGCTTCGCGAATGGGAGACGGCACTGGGATCCGCTCACGTGCTGAGCGATTCGCAGTCTCTCCGCAGCGCGAGTACGGCTACCTTTCAGACTGCTGCGCAGGTGCATGCGATCCTGCGGCCAGGCAATCGAGACGACGTCCAACGCTGCGTTCGCATCGCCAACCGCTTTCGTATTCCGATCTATCCAATCAGCTCAGGGAAAAACTGGGGATACGGTTCGCGTGTCCCCTCTCAGGATGGCGTGTTGATCGATCTCGGCCGGTTGAACCGGATCCTGGATTTCAACGAGGAGCTCGCCTACGTCACGATCGAACCTGGCGTCACGCAACGACAGTTGTATGACTTCCTGATCGAACGCAAATCGCACCTCTGGATGGACGCCACTGGAGCCAGCCCCGACTGCAGCATCGTTGGCAACACGATGGAGCGCGGATTCGGACACACGCCGATGGGCGACCATTGCGGAAACGCGTGCGCATTCGAGGTGGTGCTGCCGACCGGCGAGTGCATCGATACCGGATTCGCTCGGTTCTCGGGAGCCCAGGCGGGAGCACTCGGCCGGTGGGGTGTGGGCCCCTCGCTCGATGGCGTCTTCTCCCAGTCGAGCTTCGGCATCGTCACACGTATGAGCGTCTGGCTTATGCCCGCGCCGGAAGCCTTCCAGGCGTTTTTCTTCCTGTGCAAGGACGAGCAGGGGCTTGGGGCTATCCTCGACGCGCTGCGGCCGCTTCGGCTGAACGGTACGCTCCGAAGCGTGATGCACATCGGAAACGATTACAAGGTGCTCGCGGCGACCAGTCAGTATCCATGGGAGGAAACCGGCGGCCGGACGCCTCTGGACCGGTCGGCAATGAGCGATTTGCGGCGAAAGCTGACGATCGGGACTTGGAACGGCTCTGGAGGTCTCTACGGGACAAAGGCCCAGGTTCGTGAGGCGCGCTCGCAACTGCGAAAGGCGCTCGCCGGCAAGGTCGATCGGCTGCAGTTCGTAGACGACCGGCTCTTGAAGGTGATGGCGCGGTTTTCCAAACCCTTCCGCCTCCTCACGGGATGGGATATCAGTCGAACGCTCAAGGTGATCGCTCCCGTGTACGGGCTGCTCAAGGGCGTTCCGACCGAATCGCCGCTGGCGAGCGCCTACTGGCGCAAGAAGACTGAGATACCTGCCCAGATGGATCCGGATCGCGACGGATGTGGACTTCTCTGGTGCAGTCCCGTCGTCCCGAATACCGGAGCGCATGCGACTGCCGTGACGCAGCTCGCGACGGGCATACTCCTCACGCACGGGTTCGAACCGCAGATTTCGATATCGCTGGCAACCGAGCGGAGTCTGTTCTGCGTCACGACAATCAGCTATGACCGGCACATCGAGGGTGAAGATGCCCGGGCCACTGAGTGTTATCGCGTCCTTGTCGAGGAGCTTCTCGCGCGCGGATATCCTCCGTATCGCCTGAACGTCTCATCGATGGGCTATTCGGAACGGGAGGACGCCTACACCGGCGTTCTGCGCGAGCTAAAAACGGCATTCGATCCGAACCACATTCTTGCCCCTGGACGCTACGAGTCGACGAGCTCCTCTGCAAATCGGGAGTCGGACGCTCCCGCGCCCCTGAGGGTGGCAAGATGAGAAACTCGGGCGCGCTTGCGCGCATCGCGATGATCGCGGACGACGACGTGGCGCTGTTCGACGCGGAGGCGCGTCGCGTGGTGGCCGATCTTCACGCGCCGCGTCCCTCTGTCTTCTGGCTCGATCTCGTCGCCAGTGCGGCGATCGGTTGGTCGGGCCTGGTGCTGGCGGTGACGCTGCCGCCCTTTTCCGGCGGAATGCTGGCTGCGTCGGCCGCCGCCGTCTTCGCGTTTTATCGGGGCCTGTGCTTCATGCACGAGATTACCCACCTACGATCCGGTGCGTTGCCCCGTTTCGAGGTGATCTGGAACGTGCTCATTGGGTTGCCTCTCCTGATGCCGTCCACCGTGTATCTCGGCGTACACCAGGACCACCATAAGCTGTCCACGTACGGCACCGCCGATGACCCGGAATACTTACCGTTCGCGCGGTCCCGAGCATTGACGATGCGCTTCGCGCTCGGCGCGCTGCTGATTCCGGCGATGCTGGTCTTCCGTTTCGTTGTCGCCGTGCCGCTGGAGCTGGCGTGGCCACGGTTTCATCGCTTCCTGGCATGCCGTGCCTCCTCGCTCTCCATGAACCCGCGGTACTGTCGCGTCGTGCCGGCTGCAATGTCACGCAAGATGCGCTCGCTGCACGCAGCGGCGTTCAGCATGTGGGCGGGTGCGTTGGCATTGGCGTGGGTCGGATGGGTTCCCTGGCGCGCATTTCTGATCTGGTACGTGATCACAGCAGTCGCGAGCGTGATCAACACGCTGCGGACGCTCGTGGCGCACCAGTACGAAAGCAGCGGCGCGCCGATGAGCCGGCGTGAGCAACTCTTGGATTCGATTGATACTCCTGGCGCAGGCGTGACCGAGCTCTGGGCGCCGGTGGGCCTCCGATACCATGCCCTTCACCACTATTTCCCGGGTATTCCGTACCACAACCTTGGCGAGGCGTATCGCCGCCTGGTGAAGGTGCTGCCGGACTATCAGAGCTCCACGAGCGACGGCCTTGTTCCAAGCCTGGCGATCCTGTATCGCAAAGGCAGAGCGTCCGAAAATGTAAGGTAAGGTCGCGCCCTCATGAACGACGTCAAGGAAACAATTCGGCAGTTCATTCTGTCTGCCCACCTGGCGGGCGAGTCGCCGGACAACCTCAAGGACGACACGCCGCTTCAATCGAGCGGCATCCTGGACTCGCTCGCCACGCTTGGACTCATAAGCTTCGTCGAGCAGCAGTTCCATATCGAGCTGGATGTCTATGACACCAGCGTCGAGCGCTTCGATCGGATCCAGGACATCGCCGCGTCCGTAGTACGGAAGCGGGCCGTGGGAGCCCTTCCTTCGTGATCGCTCGGCACCTTGCCGACTATCTCGAAGCCAGCGCGGCTCGCTGCCCCGAGCGAAACGCCGTCGTCGATTCGAAGGGTTCGGTCACCTACTCCGAGCTCAATCGGCAGGCTGACGCGCTGGCCGCCTTTCTTGTTTCGCGTGGCGTGAAGCGCGGCGATCGCGTGGGAGTGGTGCTCCCGAAGAGCATCCAGGCAGTCGTAGCGCTGTTCGGAATCATGAAGGCGGGCGCCGCCTTCGTCCCGGTGGACTACACGGCTCCCGCCGAACGCGGCCGCCGCATCCTGACCGATTGTCAGATCAGCGCCCTCGTCGTCGATGGGCGATGCCTCGGCGTGATCCCGGAACAGGACCAGGCCGGCACGACGCTGGCCACGGTCGTCGTCGTAGGTGCGTTCTCGAACGCAACCGCCCCGGCAAGCCCAATGACATCGTTCGAGGCCGCTGTCGAGCGCTCGGACGGTAGAGGCGGACCTACAGGTCCGCCTGTGGGTGCGCGCCGCACCGCCGACCTCGCGTATATCCTCTACACGTCCGGTTCGACAGGCATGCCGAAAGGCGTGATGCTCACGCATGAGAATGCCCTGAGCTTCGTCGAATGGTGCTCGTCAGTGTTCGAGCCAACCGAGAGCGATCGCTTCAGCAGCCATGCGCCATTTCACTTCGATCTCTCGGTGCTCGACATCTACGTGCCGATCAAACACGGGGCGTCCGTGTTTCTGATCTCGGAGGAGCTTGGGAAGAATCCGAAGGACCTTGCACGATTCATCGCCTCCAATCGACTGACGGTGTGGTATTCGACGCCGTCGATTCTTATGTTGCTCCTCCAGTTCGCGACTCTCGACGCGCGCGAGGTTCCGGATCTGCGTCTCGTGCTCTTTGCAGGTGAAGTGTTTCCGGTCAAGCATCTTCGCGAGGTTCAACGGCGGTGGCCGTCACCCACGTACTACAATCTGTACGGTCCGACTGAAACGAACGTCTGCACGTTCGCAAAAATTCCCTCGACGATTCCCGACGAACGCGACGTGCCGTATCCGATCGGCTTTGCGTGCAGCCATTGCGCAAGCCTCGTGCTCGACGAAGACGGTCGAGAGGTTGAGGCGGGCAAAGAGGGTCTGCTGTATATCAGCGGGCCGTCGGTGTTCGGCGGATACTGGAACCGTCCATCGGAGAACGCGGCGGCCTTCATCGACCGCAGCGGTGTACGGTGGTACAACACCGGAGACCTTGTTCGCTGGGACTCGGCCCAGGGCTTCATCTACGCCGGCCGCAAGGATCGTATGGTCAAGCGGCGCGGCTATCGCATCGAGCTCGGTGAAATCGAGCGCGCGCTGTATCTCCATCCTCGTCTTCGCGAGGTGGCGGTGATTTCCGTTCCAGACGCCGATTCGGGCGTGAAGGTTGTCGCGTTTTTCTCGTGCCATGAAGGCGACGCGCCGTCCATCATCGAGCTCAAGACGTTCTGCGCGAGCAAGCTCCCCGCGTACATGAGCCCCGATCGGTTCATCGTTGAGCGGCGGCTTCCCCGGACGTCCACCGACAAGGTGGACTACCAGGCGCTGAAGGCCGCAGCTCTGCCTCCCGCCGTCGTCTGATCGAGCCGATTCGTGACCGAAGATTCGAAAGAATCCCTCGATTACGCCGAACGCTGGCTGCTGGATGGACTTCGCGTGCTCAGGCCTGCCCTGTCGGTCCATCAGATCACCGTGGACATGACCAATGCGCTGGCTCGTCTCGAGTCGCTTCGACGGGAGGGTGTCAACGCCACATCCACCCACCTGCTGGTGCGGGCAGCCGCGCGCGGGCTGGCTGCCAACCCCAAGCTGCACCAGATCATCGCCGGCACAAAGCGACAGCGTCCCGGACGTGTGGACATCGGCCTGTCAGTGACGGGAGAGACCTTTGTTGCGCCTGTCCTGGTGATTGAAGGCGCCGACCAGAAGAGCGTGGCCGACATCGCGGCCGAGATCGCGCGTCGAACGCCTGAGGTCCGGGCGGCGGATCAGCAGATGCTGAGTGCGCTGCGCCAGTGGGGCTGGATGCTTCCCTTCGGGTTCCTTCGCCGCGGGCTTCTCCGCCTGCTGTTCACAAGCCCCACCTTCCGCCGGAAGGGCGGAGGAACGTTTCAGGTATCCACTGTTCCGGCTGACTGGGCCCTCACCTCGACGTTCGCCACCGCTGGCGTACTCGTGGCTGGACAGGTCTGGTCGAAGGTGGTTGCCATTGATGGTCAGCCTGCGGTTCGGCCGGTAATGGCGCTCACGCTGTCGGGCGATCACGGCGTGTGGGATGGACGCGCCGCGGCAAGGTTTCTCTCGGCTGTGAAGTCAGAACTCGAATCGGCGGATCGCCCGCGCGATCAGACGTAGCACGGAAGCAGCGGTGACCTCGTGCGCGCCGCCTTTTTTGAAGCAAACAGCAAAAAAGCCGCGCCCCAGATAGGGGCGCGGCTACGGGTCTTGGTCGAATCGACTGGTATCCGAAAGGTTTGGGTTACGCCTTCGTGTTCGCGGGGCGACGACGGCGTATTGCGGTCGCCGCCAACGCAATCCCGACTCCAAAAGTCAGCAGCGTGGCAGGCTCGGGAACCGCCTGAGTGAACGTCACCTTTGCCGCCGAGTACGGCGCATCGACGAACGTGCCAGGACCGCTGAGCTGAGCGACAATCGACGCAGCAGTCTGATGTGGGAAATCCGCAGACCACGTGCCGGTCCACGTGAATGTCTGACCGGGATTCAGCACCGCGTCAACCGCGGTCCCGAACATCGAGATGAGGACCGTAGTGTTGACACCGCCGAGTCCGTCTGGAATCTCAATGAAATTGAAGGGCCCCGGCCCCGCAACGCAATTGATAGTGCAAACGTTGATCGCAACCAGTGTGAAATTGGTCGTTGGCTGTGCGGCCAAGGTCTCGAAATTCGCAAGCGGCGCGAATGTGCCGGCCGGACCCGCCGGGTTGGAGGTAACATCCAAGTCCTTCTCAGTTACGATCGTTCCCGCCAACCCAGCGAAGCTCAACGTTGAGGTTGGCTGGATTGTAGCCGTGCCGCTACCGCCGAGAAGGGGCGGGATCCAGTCGATCATCCCTTCGAAGGTGATTCGCACTGATCCGTCAAAATCCAACTCGGCGTTGTTGACGAGCGGACCTGCGGCCACAGGCCTCGGCATCAACAACCCCACTACCGCGATGAACGCTAACCCAACGAATTTACGCATGGCGACCCTCTCTCGGTGATTACACTTGTCAGTCAAAACAGACGTTCGACCCTGGCAATCACTTAGCACAGGCTGTACCCTACCTGACCGAACCTTGCGAGTACGTGATAAACAGCAGTGATATAAGGGGTTTGTTGGTCTCAAACGAAATCAACATGCCAGCGTGACTCAGAAAAGTCATGCGAGCGGTTGACGAAAGGCGGCGCCGAATCAGCGGTCGCCTCTGTTTCGGCCTCTCAGACGACCGCCGCAACGGCTTTTCTCAAGGAAAACAGGGCCAGTGCGAGGAGCCGCAAATGATTGCAAGTCAACTCGCGGAGCGACTTCTGAGCGCGAATATCGCAGGTCTACGGGCGCCGAGAGCTCGGGTCAGGCGCCGCGGAAGATTAAGTTTGCCCTGAGGTGTTAATCACCGGGCCACCATCCTCGATGAACGCCTCAGGGTGCGCAATCAGGAAATGGCCGGCGAGCTCCGCAGGCGATCGACGGAAGAAGTCCGTAAAGCCTGGAATCAAAAAGAGTACGGGGACGAGCAGGAGGACCAGGACGCCCAGCGACGTCATACTTGCCGTTACGCCAATCGCTGCGACGAGGACCCCCGCCGACGCCACGCCGATGGGGGCGGTGCCTCCGGCAAGGAACGAGATGATCGAGTTCACACGCGACCGGAAGTGGTCGGGCACGGCAACCGAGACACGCGTGCCTATCGGAATGTTCGTCCACGCCGCCCCGACCCCCACACAGAACATCGCTAACAGCGGTGGGATGACACCAGGCAGTTGAGGTAGGAGCGCAAGGCCTCCCCCAAGCAGCAGGAGCCCGATCACGACGCTCGAAACCCTTTTCAATCGCTGTTCGAGCGGCCCAACGGCGACCGCTCCGAGAACGATTCCGGCGCCCATCGAGGATTCCAGCGCTCCAAGAAACCACGCGGGCATTCCCTTCGCCAGCTTCGCGTATGTGGGGAGCAGCACCAGCATTGGATTCAGCAGGAGGTTGAAGAGTCCGATCGCCCCGCAGAGCCAGAGGAGGACCGGGACGCGATGGATTACTTGAAAACCGCCTCGAAGTTGGCGGAGAAACGGCGCCTCGGATGACGCAAGAGCCGGCTCGGCCGTTTCTCCCCTGCGGCCTCGGTCGAGAATAGCCGCCGTTGCCATCGCGGCGAGGCCGAACGAGACGGCGTCGACTGCCAAGGCCGATCCGACACCGACCCAGGTGACCAGGATTCCGGCCACGACGCCCCCCATCACGCGGCCGATAGCCTGAATCGACTCGCTTACGCGCACAGCGCTCTGCAGAGAAGAGGCTGGAACGAGCTGGGGGACGATGCTCATGTTGTTCGAGTTGAAGAGTGCCGAACCGGCCACGAACGGGAGGTAAACGGCGATCACAATGGGAATGGAGAAGAGAGCGTTCATGGCCATGACCGCCAGCACACCCACGATCAGGCCGCGCACGAGGTCTGCGCCCATGATGAGGCGCTTTCTGGAGAAGCGATCGCCAAGAGGCCCGAGCACCGGTGTCAGGGCGGTCTGAACGATCAGCGCAGGTGCGAGAACGGCGGAAACCGTTCCGGCCGACCCTGTCACCTCGAGAATCCACCAGGTGAGTGCGATGTTTCCGCACGCGTCCCCCACGGTGGAGATCATCTGTCCTGTCTGGAAATACCAGAAGTCTCTGCCCAGGCGGGTAGAACGTGCCACAGTGCTCAAACGCGATGCGACATTCTGCCCTACTCCGGCCATAGCGCCTAACAACTGCGGGTTGGCCGACTGCAACGTATAGCGGGTCGGAGACATAGCCCGATAAGCGTGAGGAGTCCGACGTCAGCGGTGAAACGAACGGAGACTGGTGACGCGTTGAGGTACACCCCTTCATGAAAACGCTGCTCTATACGGCATCTGATAGCGGCTTTGACTTGCGAACGGTCCCGCTCGGGGGCGCTGCTCCTATCTGCGCGTTTCTGACCGACGCGTGGCGGCAACAGTCGTCCTTTGAATTTCGCCTCTTGTCGCCGGATGTACTTGGTGCCGACGCACCGCGTGGCAAGGATTTGCTTCAGTACACTCCCAAGCAGTACGTCGATTTCTACTTCAAATTCGAGCGAGCGATTACGGAAGAGATTCTTCGACACGACCCGCGTGAAACCGTGATTCTCAGCAACGACATGTCAGACGGCCCGTCTTTTCGAGTGCTATCGGAAAAAGGATATTCCGTCTACTGCATCTATCACATGAACATGGTGCACTACTTCACCAGCGCCTTCCTTCGTGGTGTGATTCGCCCCGAAACGGCCGCGTCCGTCTATCGTGTCATCAGCGACTCGCGGTTCCGATTTCTTCTTCCCCGTCTGCTGGAATTGGTCTTTCTCAAGCAGGAAGAGAGTCTGAGCTATTGCCGCGGAATCATCGTGCCGTCGGAAGGAATGAAGCGTCTGTTGGTGCGAATGTATCCGCATGTCCCGGCGAGCAAGATCCATGTGTTCCCGTGGGGCT
>Ga0114129_10009218_pt1 | contig 14075 bp, 14 predicted proteins | sample RhiMetdeltSRZDD1_FD_80071 | JGI IMG/M metagenome (GOLD analysis project Ga0114129, IMG submission 80071) | Populus rhizosphere microbial communities from Tennessee, USA - Rhizosphere MetaG P. deltoides SRZDD1 (version 2) (version 2) | ecosystem: Host-associated > Plants > Roots > Rhizosphere >... | reverse complement strand
CTTGTGCAAATCGCTAGCTATTTAGTGGCCTTCACGGAAAACCGTTGAAACGGTTCCCCGAATTAAAAAACACGCTCTCACCCCAGGCTGAAGCCTGGGGAGAATGAGAAGTTGATTTTTTTTACAGCTTCTGCAGTGAGGGGGATTCTCACAGCACAGCTATGAAAATCGTTCTTGCGCCAACATGGAGCGTTTTTCAAAGTTTTCAGTGCCTCATCTTGGCTGGTCGCAATCGTAAAAATATCTTCCAACCAACTGGATTCTTGCCGTAGATCGGATCGAGCACTGATGGCTTTGAAAAGAATGTTATGTCGCTGCCTAGCGCCACTGAGAATTTGTCCGTGTTCCAGATATCACGAGCGCCGCCAACCGTGTACGCACCAATGCGAAATGACGGATGATCATCTGTGATCCCCAGCAGAGCACGATCAGCAGCGCGAAGCAACTCGTCTTTATCGACCAATTCGAGTCGCGTATAGACATAATTTTTGTCCAGAAAGTTTACGGTTGATTCAGCGGTGTAGCCGTTAAGGTTGTGAATCTCTCCAGGATGGCTGACGTGGTTACGCCCCCAGACCAGAGCAGAAGCCCAATTTCCGCGATGAAACGGCCGATTGTACTGAAGTGACGCTGTGACCCGCCGTATGTCCGCATCAGGTTCCTGCGCTTCGGGACTTCGGAGAAACCCGTAACTCACCTGCATTGTCCAGTTCCTGTTAGGCATTATCCAAACGCGCGCCGATCTCGAATTCCATTTGTGCGAGTCGAAATCGTAGCGGTTTTCATCGGGTTCACGACCGTTGAAGATCGATGCTTCCAGTTTGAGCCAACGGTAAGTCACGCCCGTAGTCAGCACGCCGAACGAAATGTGCGTTGAATCCTGTAAGTGATGAGACAGCGTCGCCGAAGAATTCTCAGACGCAGATAGACGATGCATGAACGCGACTGGCCCAAGGGCAGGTTCGCCCGGATAACCCACATAGGTAAACCAGGTTCCGCGCTCTCCTAATGGAAGTGTGTATTGGGCCGACAACTCCATAAAGAAATCATGCGGGTGTTGGTGATCAATCAATGGTTCCCCTTTGTAAGTTTCTCCGGTTTGGAAAAGCAGTGGCGACCCTCCAGGCGGAAAGGTAAACGGCTCGGCGCTAAACATTCCGCGCAATTGGAGTGTGCCTTTCCCTAACTTGTGGTAAGCAGTCCCCATCAACCAATTCGCTGAATCGAGCTTCGTAACACCACGTGGGCCAGTTTGACGGTTCATTCCGACGAATAGGTTGTAGTGCAGCATCAGCAACCAATCACCGGCCATCTTGTGATACATGTACAGCGGACCAGACGAGGGTTGCCAGGAAGTGCCGGATCCCATGGCTCCCATGGACATGATGTTCGTGTCACTCGAGCCTACACGAATGCCCATATCGTTCTCCGTCATGATCATTAACGGACCCATATTCATTGAGCCCATCTGCATGCCGGGTTCCTCTTGTGGTGTCGAGGATGGCATCGGCATGCTCGGATGCATGTGTGGCGAAGGGCTTGGTGAGCTGGCTGGGATTTGCATACTGGGCGAGTTCATCTCCATTTCTTTATTTAATGGAGTACCACTTGGCGACGCGTTTGGCTGTTGTTGAGGCTGGTCCCTTTGAGGGGTCGGTGTGGGCGTCACTTTTGGGCGTGGCTTCATGTCATGACCTTGATGTTGGCCCATTCCGACAATAGTAAGAAACAAAATAAATAGTGCGACGGCAAATGATCGTGTTCCGCCCAAATGAACTTTACGAACGGTGCTTACCTTCATAATCTCTCCCGGATGCTTGCGTAGAGGTGACTAGACACACTTCTGCGTAGTGCTTGAGTGCTGAACCAAGCAGAAGGGGTTAAATCCGGAAGACGTTTATGACGAGGTGTCGAGGGGTGGTAATACCAGGTGGTCCATGATCGTGAACGTCGATCATCGACGCCATTGAGTTAAAGGAACGTACGGGCACTGTAGCCTGATCGATTAAAGCGATCGCGTCAAATTGTCGCGGCTGCACCAGAACACTAGTTGCCGCCGCGTCTCGCCGTTGCGAGTGCATCATACAATGAAGACAACGACTGTCCGATTCCGCGAATGTTGTTTGCTCGCTGGAGGTCAAGTCGGGTTGTGGCTTGAAGTCTGCGACTTGGGGGTCTCCTGCTTTACTGACGCCGCCAGAAGACGCGTTGGACGAATCCATTTGCATATCAGGCATGTCACTATGGTCCATGTGAACATGGACATCTGACATCTCGTCGTGACGAGTCGTCGCAACGTTGTGTGTGTGAGAATGACTGCCGATTTGCATCAAGCAATCGCGGTTTCCGTTCATGTGCGGACAAAACATGGCAGCGATCGAATTGCCCCACAGGTTAACGAGGACAATTACACATAGTAGCCCTAAGAACGATCTACTCTTTAGAGCTCTCTGTGATGACGAGATGATAGGCGTTATAGCTAACATTGCCTTGTTAAATTACTATATCAACGGATCGCTAGAATCTCCCACTGTTATTTTCATTTGGATTCCTTTGCGTCTTTGCTTCCTTTTGCGTCTGCGTGAAAATGCCCGGCAGCGCGAGGACATTTTCACGCAAAGACGCTAGGGCGGCAAAGGCGCTAAGCTCAAACCTGACATCAGCTTCATCTGAACCACTTGACTACGCGAGATGACACGAAAGAACCGTAAGAAATGAAGCTTCCTGTGAATCCACCGATCTTGCCGATGCTGGCGAAACGTGTCACCGAGTTGCCAAGCACTGGAGAATGGATCTTTGAGCCGAAGTGGGACGGCTTTCGCGCGCTCATATTTCGAGACGGTGAAGAGGTCATGATTCAGAGTCGCGACGAGAAGCCACTCAATCGTTACTTTCCCGAATTGCTCGAACCGCTGAAATCACAATTGCCTGCCCGGTGCGTTCTCGATTCGGAAATCGTGGTCGCGAAGGATGGCGCACTTGATTTCGAAGCGTTACAACTCCGGATTCACCCCGCAGCATCGCGCGTGAAGCTTCTTTCGAGTGAAATCCCAGCTTCAATTGTTTTCTTCGACCTGCTAGCTGAGGGAAAGAAGGACCTGCGTCTCGTACCGTTTCGTGAGCGCCGGCGGATGTTGGAATCGCTACTCTCTTCCTCATCACAACCTCTCCATCTAACTCCCGCTACGAGTGAGTTAGAAATCGCTTCCGATTGGTTTCGCCGCTTCGAAGGCGCGGGTCTCGATGGCGTCGTAGCAAAGCCCGTGTCAGGAGTCTACGAATCGAACAAGCGAGTGATGCTCAAGGTCAAACACGAAAGAGAATGTGATTGCGTAGTTGCAGGGTTTCGTTGGCACAAGAAGGGTGAGCAGACGGCAATTGGATCACTGCTGCTCGGGCTATTCGATGATGCCGGGTCGCTTCAGCACGTTGGTGTTTGCGCAAGCTTCACTGATCAAAAGCGGAAAGAGCTCGTCAAATTCCTTGAGCCGTACCGGAAAAATGCGCTTGCGAAGCATCCCTGGAAACAGTGGGCTGAATACGAGTCTGGTAAGGGCGAAGGCAACCATCGTATTCCAGGAGCTCAGAGTCGTTGGAGTCAAGGGAAGGATTTATCCTGGCAGCCGTTGCGACCGGAGCTTGTAGTTGAAGTGGCTTACGATCACATGCAAGGCAGCCGGTTTCGGCACACCGCGCAATTCCGCAGATGGCGCACCGACAAGAAGCCGCGCGAGTGTACCTATGAGCAGCTTGAAGTTGTTCCGCCTCAGGAGTTGGAAGAGATTTTTGGGTAATGACGTTTTCAAAACAACGTATCCACGAAATCACACTAAAAACACGAAATCCACCTGCGCATCTGCCGGCATAACCGCGACCCGAAATTTATCTCTCTTTCTTTGAATCCCTCCACTGGCGCCACTCACGCGTCGGATCATCATCGGGGTCCGGAGTTTCTTGCGGTGGACGAATTGCCTCAGGCACATTCCTTAAGTTCACTCGAATGCGCGTCCAGGTTGATGAGCGGCCGCGCATACTGTCGACCAACACATCATCAACAGCGAGAAGCCCGGCCACATCGGGGTACTTGCGTTTCCACCTTTCCAAACCGGTCATCGCTTCTTTTTTATTTGGTGAGTTCGCAATGACCAATAGTGGCATCTTCGACCGTCGCGTCTTTGGCGCCGGTTTCTTACTCACCGAAGGCGCTGAACGGGCGCGTGAAGGAGCCACACGTGTCGCCTCGCCTTCCATCTTGCGAAAGTGCGGCGGCCAGGGCGCATCACCAAGCCCCGCTGCCTCATCTTTCGCCGCGAGCTCCAGTAGCTTCTCGAGCGACCCTGCGTGGAGGTCCATGTTTGCGTGTGGGTCGCCAACCTTTGCAAATCGTTTCGGTACTGTCAGCACAGTGAAATCAGCGGGGTCGCAATCAGGGACTTCATCCCAGTGCAAGGGAGTTGAAACTCGAGCGTCAGGGAGCGGGCGAACGGAATAGGCAGAGCAGGTAGTGCGATCCTTTGCGTTCTGGTTGTAATCGAGGAATACGCCGTGACGCTCTTCCTTCCACCATTTTGAACTTGCAAGAGCAGGCACGCGACGCTCGACCTCACGCGATAACGCGAGCGCAGCTCGACGCACTTCAACAAAAGTCCAGCGCTGCTGGATGCGGGCGTTCACATGCACACCGCGTGAGCCACTCGTTTTGGGCCACCCGCGAAGACCCATCTCCTCCAGGAGAGACTTGACCTCGAGTGCAACGGTGCGTACATCGTTCCAGCTGACCCCTGGTCCAGGATCGAGATCGACACGTAACTCGTCCGGATGATCTAGATTATTTGAACGCACTGCGTGTGGATGCAGTTCGATACATCCTAGATTAACGATCCATGCGAGGCCAGCGGCATCATCGACCACGATCTCTTCGGCTTTGCGCCCCGAGGGAAATGACAGTATTACTGTGCGCAACCACGCAGGGTGGTTCTCAGGAGCGCGTTTCTGATAAAAGGGTTGACCTTCAGCTCCATCGACGAAGCGTTTAAGTACGATTGGACGGTCGCGAATGCCTGCGAGCGCGCCAGGTGCGATGGACAAGTAGTAGCGCACAAGATCGAGTTTCGAGAGCTTAATCTGCTGAGAAAAGTATTGTTTGTCCGGATGAGTTACACGAACATCTCGCCCTTCGATCGACAGGATCTCAGCTGAATCATCGTTCTTCACGCAAAACAGGCTAACACCAGGAATGGCGAGTCGGCGAGTGAGAGAGACGGGGACGCGGGGACGACCAGGGGGACACGGCGATCGGGAGTTAGTACGGTTGAACCTAACTTTGAAAGCCGCTCAACGTTAGACGTCGTCCGAGTTGATTAGTGCGGGATTGTACGAGAGTGCGTTATTATCCGGCAGTTGTCGAACAGTCTATAAACGTCGTTATCCGGCAGACCATCGAATAATCTATGGTTGAGCGCTCGTAAGCTCTTTTGAGTTTCTCGAACTGAGAACATCGCCGCGTCAACTCAACTCTTCGATGGCAATAACGCTTCCCATGGGTGAAGTGATAATTCAATCAGAGCGCCTGACGCTGGTCCTACAAACGCCCGAGGAAGTTCTCGCCCGAATTGAGGCAATGAACCCGGCTGATAAGGCAGAGGTTTCACCCGACTGGCTTGCGCGGGCTCGCGCATCGACCGTAGCAGACCCTTGGATACATGTCTTTTGCATCGTCGATCGGGCAAATGGCGTCGTCATCGGGAGCTGTGGATACAAGGGTCCGCCAGACCCGCAGGGCGTCGTTGAGATTGCATACGGAATCAACCCTGACTACCAGGGGCGCGGATACGCCACGGAAGCGGCAACGGCGCTGGTCGATTTCGCGTTTCGTAACGACGGCGTGCGGCTCATACGTGCCCACACCCTGCCGGGTAACAGAGCCTCAGCGCAGGTTCTGATCAAGTGCCGGTTCGAGCAGATCGGCGAGGTTGTGGACGCCGAAGATGGGTTGGTGTGTCGTTGGGAGAGGGCTAGGGCTACGGCTTAACCAAGCCGCCGAACAAATCGTCCCCGTGTCTCTGCTTCCCCGCGTCTCCGCGTCCCCGTGTCCCGGCGTCCTGCCGCTTCGGTACGCTACCGCACCGATCTTTTTTCGGAAAAACTGATAGACTAACTTGTTCCCCCCTATCTAGCTGAAACCCCTCATCCGCTCTCCTGATCTGGACGTGTCGTTAGTGACCAGGACTGCCACTTTTTACTGGAAATGATCATGAATATCCGCAGACGAACAAGACTTATCTCTGCAGTTGCGCTGCTCACAGCCTTGAGTTTTTGTTTTTGGCAGCCAAAATTGGCCATTAGTCAGGCCAATTTGGTGGGACGGACAATTACCGGAACCGTTTACTTCGTAGGCGGACCCGGTGCTGGTCGTTCGTTGCCGTTTACATTAATCATCAACCGCCTAACGACGCCCGAAGAAGTCGCTCAACTAAATGCGGCGCTTCAGTCTGGCCGGCAGGACGAAATGCTGAAAGTGCTCTCGAAAATGCAGGGAGGCAGGATCCAAATTGGAACGGGCGTTGGCGTCCCCGCGAACGCTATTGTCGCCTCTTCAGCCGAGGGAGGCAGAAGGCTTGTCGTCCTGTATGAACGTAATCTTCGCTTTGCAGAATTGCGCTTCGGCACTCGTTCCGCCGATTACAAATTCGGTTATGCCGAAATATATCTAACCGGCACACGTGGCGAAGGAATGTTGATACCTGCGGCGAAAGTTCGACTCCGCGATGGAAACACGTGGGAGGTTGAGGACTTCGGTACGTTCCCGGCCAGGTTGATGGGATTGCAAGTTCGTGGCGGCCCGGCTCTGCCGCGTTAAAGATCACGTTTTGCTAACCTGGTACGGCAACACCGTTAAGCAAGACGCCCTTCTCAAGATGTCGCTCGTGAGTAGCATAACTCGCGGCATGCGGATCGTGAGTAACCATCACTATGGTTTTTTTCAGTTCTCGATTCAGAGTCGAGAGAATCTTTAGAATCTCTTCGCCCGAACGCGCATCGAGATTGCCTGTCGGCTCGTCTGCAAGCAACAAGTCCGGATCAGTGACAATTGCGCGAGCGATGGCCACTCGTTGTTCCTGACCACCAGATAGCTGGCGAGGCTGGTGGTGCATACGATCGCTGAGGCCAACCAACTCCAAAGCGGTCTCCACATTTTTCCGCCGCACGGCTTTGGGGAGTTTTGTTAAGAGCAATGGCAGTTCCACATTCTCGAACGCAGTGAGCACTGGAACAAGATTGAACGTTTGAAAGATGTATCCGATGTGGCTGTTGCGCCAGCCGGCCAACTGACCCTCGCTCAGTTTTGCGAGATCAGTTCCGAGCACATCGACTTCGCCTTCAGTGCAACGGTCAATTCCAGCCAGCAAGTTCAAGAGCGTCGACTTGCCGGACCCGCTTGGGCCCATCAGCGCAACAAAATCGCCCTGTTGAATATCCAGATTGACGTTATCAAGCGCCACCACCTCAAAACCGTCACGCGCAAATCGCTTGCTCACATTACGAACTTGTACCATCGGTGCTGCCATTCGATTCTCCTGATTCTTAGCTCTTTGGTTTTGGTCCTTGCTCTAAATTTGAGAAAGCCCAGGACTTACTTTCCAACCTTCACTGTATCTCCATCACTCAGCTTATCAACGCCTGTTGTAACAGCACTCTCGCCGCCGCTTAACCCCTCAAGCACATAATAAAAATCTCCGGACTCATTACCGAGCCGGATCGAACGCTGCTCAACTTTGTTACCTTTCACTATGAAAACGAACGCGCCGCCGTCCTTTTTTACAACTGCCGCTTTTGGAACCATGACTCGTGGAACAGATCTTCCTTCCGTGACGGGTGCGTCTGACAAAAAGTTGACGCGTGCATTCATCTCTGGTCGTAACTGCTCATCAGGATTTTCTACCTTCACTTTTACCTGCACAGTTGCCTTCGCTCGGTTCGCTTCTGGCGCAATCTCGGCTATGTATCCCGTATACCTCAAGTTGGGGAATGCTTCCGGAATAATTTCTGCCTTCTGACTCATCTTCAAACGCGCGAAATCTACCTGGCTGATATCGAGTTCGATCTGTAGATCGTTCAAATCTGCTAACGCGACCACGGATGTACGCGCGCCAGACTCCCCAAAAGCTGACGGCGTTACCATCTCTCCCCGTTCCACGATCCTCTGTAGAACTGTGCCCGAAACCGGCGCTTTGATTTCTGTATTCGCCAGTTGCGTGTCTGCATAATCGAGCGCCGCCTTCATCTGTCGCACCTGAGCTTCAGCCGCACGAATCTCTTCTGGCCGCGGACCAATGTCTGTCATAGCGCTCGACTGTCGCGCCGCCTCGACCAACGCACGCGCGGTATCTCGATCGGCCAGTGCGCGATCCAATTCAGCTTTCGAAGCTACTCCGGCGCGATACAGTTTCTCAGCTCGCTCGTACTCAGCTTCGGCATTTGTCAATGCTGCCTGCGCCTGCAGGACTCCTGCCCGATCCTTCAGCTTCTCTTGCGGACGAGAACCGGTGCGCAATTGATCCAACCGCGCCTGCGCCGCCGCAAGATTCGCCCGTGCCTGAGCTGACTGAGCGCGAAACTCGGTATCCTCAAGCCTCACCAACACCTGTCCCTGTTGCACCTTGTCACCCTTTTCGACTCCAATCCAGGCGACCCGTCCCATGACTTTCGCGCCTACTTCAGTTTTGTGATGGGCCACGACATATCCGGACGCGGAGAGAACAGTATTGGCGGAAGAACCTGCGCCGTTTTCTAATTTCACCTCTGTCACTGAGACAGGTTTAGCCGTCGAAAACAGAAGAAAGTAAGCCATCGCCGCCGCAATAATCACTGCAGCCAGCACAATCAGTAACAACTTCGGCGAACGCACACGTGTCACCGTTGCTGTCTCATCAGTCCGGTCAATCTTCAGGCTTCTGAGACGCTGGTTCAGGTCTTCCTGCTCTTGATCCAATTTGGGACTTGTAGACATAGAGCGTCCGCTCAAGCAGCTCGCAATGCATCAACTATTTTGAATCGTGCGGCACGAATTGATGGCAACAGAGATCCCAGGAACCCTATCGCGAGGCCAAAAATCGCAGCCATTAAAATAAGATCCGGCGTGACTCGAAAGTTAAAGGCGATCTCGCTGAAGTTCTGAAAGTTCGCTGTACCCGTAGACACAAAATTCAGAGGCAGCGTGAGCAACACCCCGATCACGACACCAATAAGAGCAATCACCAGCGACTCGAGCACGAAAGCGATCAAAATGCTGTGGCGTTTAAATCCCAGTACTCGCAACGTGCCAATCTCTTTCGTTCGTCGAGCGACCGACGCGTACATCGTGTTCATACCTGCAAAGCCCGCACCGACCGCCATGATGAAAGCGATGAACACGGCCATCGCTTTGAGAAAACCTGATGCCGCTCCCTGCTGTTCTTCATAGAAAGTTCGCTCTGGCAGGGCTTTCAGGTGCAAGCGCTGGTCGTCCGTGATGCGTTTTGACAATGACGCCAGCGCAGCGTCGTCTTTCGCTCGCAAGAGGACGGATGAATAAGTATCGCGCTTTGTGGTGCTGGCAAGTGAATTCACATCAACCCAAATTTCCGATTCGAAAGCTTTGCCCCCTGCCTCGAACAAACCGACGACTGTATAGTCTGTAGTCTGTATCCGAAATTTATCTCCCAGTTGTAGTCCTTGAAATCGCTCAGCAATGCGTTTTGAAACGATCGCTTCCGTCATACCCGGCTGAAACATTCGACCCTCAACGGTTTTGTATCCCGAACGTAACTTGTTCGACATTGGCCCAATTCCACGAATGGTCACGTTAGATCCCTGGGTCATACCTTTGCGAGGCTTGTAGATGAGGGTCAGAGTTTCCGCGGCCGCCAGAGGCTGATCGTTCTCGCGCGCAACACCATCAAGATAGATCAGATCGTTTAGCTGCTCTTTCGTAACAGTGCTATTCAACTCAGCACTGCTACCTTCTCGCAGAACGATGACATTCATAGGCTCGCCACTGCTACTGAGCGTGAGATCGATTCCGCGTGCGAGCGCCATTACCATCAGAAACACGCCGACTGTGAGGCCAATTGTGAATGCAGTAGCGAAAGAGCTCGACTTTCGCACAATAACGTTCCGGAAGTTGTATTTCAGCGGTAGAGGCATGATTGACTTGGAATCTTCTCGTGTTTTTTCGTGGTCTGTTTTCGGGCTACTCGGTGCTGCCTAGCGCGGCAGCGATGGTCATGCCCGAGACCCGATAGGCGGAATAGATAACGCTGAACAGTCCCACACCGACCGATATCACGAACGCCGCTAACAGAGTTTGGGCGCTTGGCACAAAAGACTGAAAATTAGGAATGTACAGGCTTAAATCGACTGACTTGAAGATCAGCAGTGCGCCAAAAATGCCGAGCAGCGCGCCGATGCCAGTGACTAGCAACGACTCACCGATAAACAATGCTGCGATCGTCCCGCGGGTGAATCCGAGCGCTTTGAGCAGTCCGACCTCTCGAGTTCGCTCACGCACATTCATAGCCATCGTATTCGCCATTATGAGCAAGAGAGAAAACGTGATTGCAGCGATAATGCCGTACATGAATTGTTTGACTCCGCCCATCATAGTCTCGAAGCTGATTGCAAAATCACGTTCACTCTCAGTTTTTGTTGGTGCATCAGTGTTGACGAATAGCGAGTCTATGTCTTGAGATATTCGTGGCACATCGGCCGCCGAGTTTGCGAGAATGCTGAAAGTGCTTACCTGGTCCTTGGCCCACGCGGGTACTAACTCGTTGATGTACTCGTGATGAAAGAACAACGTCTTCTCGTCGCCGCCCGTACAAACTCCGCGCACTATAAACTCGACGCTCCTGTCGTAGATTGGGCTTCTGAGCGTTATGTGCTGCCCGATCTGGAAATGGTAAAGTTTAACCAGCTTTGCTCCGACGATTGCGCCTTGCCTGTCATTAATAAAGGCCTGCCATTCAGGTTCGGACATCTTTAACTCGGTTAGCACGTCCCGCAATCTGGCGGCATCAACTGCAAAGTTGGCAAAGAAGTTTTTCTCATCTATGTAAATGCCACCAAACCAGCTGAATGGGATTACAGCCTTAACACCCGGCACTGTCGCCATTCTCTGTTGGAGGGAGACAGGAAGAGTAAAACCAAGTGATACAGCATGACGACTTACCAGACGAAGCGGGTTTGAGCTCTCGCTGCCGCGCGAAAGCTCAGTCAATATCGTTGCCAGCGTAATTATTAAGAAAAGTGAGACAACGAGGCTCGAAATTGTCAGTAGGGTGCGTCGTTTGTTGCGCAGGATATTTTTTAAGATTAGCTTGCCGTATTTCATGAGCTTTCGAGCCTCCGCGGTTTGGTTACTTTACGTTAAGTTTTTGGCAGCTAAGGCGGTAATACGACGGAATTGTAATTTATGATCACTAATCTTGACACTCCGCAAGCCACCCGGCGAGTGGGAGAAGTGGAGAACGGATGAATACCTGGGTCGCCCATTCTCCTATTCACCCGTTCGCCCTTCCCCACCTCCGCCCGTTCGCCCATTCGCCCGCCTCACTGTAGTGTCGAACGAAATCCTTGATAATCGACAAAATAGACGAATTCTGATCGATTTTTCTTTTGTTTTGACAGCTTATGAACGCCGCGCAGGGCGCTCGGTATCCTTGACTCACTACTTCGAGTTTACCTTTAAGGCGGCGCCCAACAATACCGCTGGGCCGAGCGTGATGAGGAAGAATAAGTGATACCAGAGAGGGAACTTAGACCACAGCGAGTAGTGAACAGGAATAAACATTAGGACCAGAATGATTGCTACAACCTTTGGCGCGTGACTTCCCCTTTTAGCAATTGACGCGCAAATGAGACCTGCCAAGAGTGACGAGATAAGCCCCAGTGCCAGCCGAGCGAACTGCATTGGTAAGGTGAACAACATGTCAGTCTCGACTTCGGAGTAGCCGGGCAAGAAAGCACGCAACAACCAATTTCCAACAGTGGCAACCACGAACCAGGTAACGATAGAGATGATTATGGCTAAGATCGACCTCAACATGGGACCCTCCGAAAACTTAGTCCATACAACCGCGGCAGTATTGCCGAACACACCCGTGTTCTGCAAGATTCAGCCTTCTGTTTTAGATGGTGTTCAACAACGCCGGATGAGGTTAGAACCCAAACGCGGTAGCGTCGGGTGACGGATAGGTATCAACTGTGACGATCGCTCACGATTCACCCGACGCTACCGCGTTTGGGTTCTGACCTCATCCAGTGTTGTTGAGTGTTGCGTACCGGATGAACAGTCAGAGCATTTCCAGTGGGATCTTTCTTTTGGGAGGCGGAAACGCTTTGTTCAGTTCCCCAAGATCTGACTCCGAAAGTTGTATGTCCAGCGCGGCGCGGTTCTCGCGAATGTGCTCTGGCCGGCTCGCCTTGGGAATCGCCACTACGTCAGGGTTATGAAGTAACCAAGCCAGCGCAATTTGGGGAGGAGTCACATTGTGACGTGAGGCGATCGATTTGATCGTGGGATGGCCGAATATCCGTTTTTGCTCAGCCGAATTATTGCCGACCGGAGAATACGCCATGATCGGAAATTGCCGCGCCCTACACCACGGCATTAAATCCCATTCGATCCCGCGATGCGCCAGGTTGTACAGCACTTGATCTGTGGCGATCTCATTACCTCCGGGTAACGCGTACGCTTCATCCATGTCATCCACGTCAAAGTTGCTCACGCCATAGTCCCGGATCTTTCCTGTCTCTTTGAGCAGCTGAAAAGCTTCGAGCGTCTCTGATATCGGCACTTCGCCCCGCCAGTGAAGCAAGTACAGATCTATGTAGTGCGTCTTCAGGCGCTGTAGACTTCGCGCGCACGCTGCGACCGCTCCGCGCCCTGTCGCATTGTGTGGATAGACTTTTGTAACTAGAAAAAGCTCTGCGCGACGATCGGCAATCGCCTCACCCACGAGTTCTTCAGCTGCGCCTTCTCCGTACATCTCAGCCGTGTCAATCAATGTCATTCCAAGATCTAGACCAAGTCGAAGCGCGTTGATTTCCGCCTCACGTCGTGAAGGATCTTCACCCATGTGCCACGTCCCTTGGCCAAGCACAGGAATCGGTCGGCCAGATGGCAAGAGCGTGGTTCTTACTTTCGATGAGCGGTTATGTTGTGTCGCTGCGCGCATGTTCACCTTCTATCGCAGATAGAGCAATGCATGTTCCTAACTGAATTCTGCCAGTTAGTTTAGCCGCAGATTAACGCAGATGACGCAAGATAATATTCCTGAACGGCCAAGACTGCTCAGCTACGGACGCCAATACGAATGTCGATACATTAGCGTATACTCCGGATGCCCTTTGACCTCCACATTTATCTTTCGCCGCTTTCCATCGAGTTCTTTGTTTGTTGGATAGTAACCTACGATGTAGCGCCCGTTGATATCCGAAAATATGCGCGAGTAAATCTCCTCTGCTCTTGATGGGTCCTCCAGAAAAGCGGTCCAGCCGCCGGTAATAGTTGCCACACCCGCGAGCGCCGATTGGGTTGTTACTTCTCTGTCGGTCTGCGACTTTACCGTCGTTGCCGAGAGCTTATTCCAGCGATCCTGTGCCTTCCGAACAATTTTTTCTCTCGCTTTCGGGGAAGGATCCGTGGTCCACGCCTCAGACCGTTGGGTCCATTCCAGCCTGATCTGTTGCATCTGTTGCTCGGGTGATAGACCAACCAGACGAAAACCAGGAACCACCGTATAGATCGTGACTCTGGCACGCTCGGCGGTCGTATAGACGTCGGTCAGGCTGAAGTTTCGCATTTTTCGGCGCCGCTCATTCGCCATCCATTCAACTGCGTGCTCCTCGTACTCTCGAATATCAGGTGAAACGTTCGGCGGCCCGATGATTGGGTTCCGAAGATAGTAAGCCTCGTCGCCGTCAGTCTGAAAAATGATTATGGGCCGCTGATCCTCTGCGTCGAATGCCTCTCTGAGCGTGGCCATTAGCGCGCTGTATTGAGAACTCTGACCGAATTTCCGAGAGACTCCGCG
>Ga0114129_10009217_pt1 | contig 14075 bp, 15 predicted proteins | sample RhiMetdeltSRZDD1_FD_80071 | JGI IMG/M metagenome (GOLD analysis project Ga0114129, IMG submission 80071) | Populus rhizosphere microbial communities from Tennessee, USA - Rhizosphere MetaG P. deltoides SRZDD1 (version 2) (version 2) | ecosystem: Host-associated > Plants > Roots > Rhizosphere >... | reverse complement strand
ATCACCCTCGTGAAGAAACGTGCCTTCCGGAGACGGAAATGGCACGACGGGCTCCCACCCGGCTTCAGGACGCGCGACCGGTGCGGTCAACCGCGCCAGCCCTTGGTCGGCCGCGTGAATCGCGCCGGCAGCTTGGCGCGATCGATCGGCTGCTCCGGCGGCGCTTCCGTCTCGGTGGCATCCGCCTCTTCGTCTTTCGGCAGGCCTTCGAGCTGATCGGTGAACAATAGCGAATGGTGTGACGGCACCTCGAACTTCTTGCCGCACGTCTTGCACGTCACCTCGTCGTCCAGCCGCAGCAGGTGGTCGCGCAGCTTGTCGAACTTGGCGCGGTCCTCGCCGCCCTGCGGCTGGCGATCCTTGCGCTTGGTGCGCCGCATCCAGCGAATGCTGTATTCATTGGTCCGCTTGCACCGCGGACACTGGTATTTGGCCGGCCGGCTCTCCGGCTTTTCATTGAAGAACGCTTTTTCGTCGAACGACACACTTACATAATACCGGCAGTGTCGGTTGCCTTCTATATTTCGGCCCACGGCTTCGGGCATGCCTCTCGATCCATTGAGCTCGTCAACGCACTAATCGATCGCCGGCCCGGGCTGCGGGTCATCGTGCGAACGCAGGCGGCAGCGTGGCTGTTCCGGCGCACCGCGCATCCGAGCGTCGAGTTGTCGCCGGTGCAGACAGACACGGGCGTGGTGCAGATCGACAGCCTGCGGCCCGATGCGGCGGAGACCGTCCACCGTGCCCGCGAGTTCATGACGTTCTTCGATCAACGCGTCGACACCGAGGTGCAATTCCTTCGCGCGCACGAGGTGTCGCTGGTCGTCGCCGATCTGCCGCCGCTTGGCATTGCCGCGGCTCACGCCGCGGGCGTGCCGGCCATCGCCTATGGCAATTTCACCTGGGACTGGATCTACGCCGGCTATCCCGGCGGCGATACCGTGGCGCGCACGATCGGCGATGTCTACGCGCACACGACGCAGGCGTTGCGATTGCCGATGTGGGGCGGCTTCGAAACGATGAAGAATGTCCGCGACATTCCTTTCGCCGCGCGGCATTCGACGAAGGATCCTGACGACACTCGTCGCGCGCTGGGCATCCCGTTAGGCGAACGTGTCGTCCTCGCGTCGTTTGGCGGCTACGGGGTCGAAGGCGCATCGAAGCCGGCGATCCGGGGCTATCACGTGCTGTGGCCGGGCGACGTCGATGAAAACGCGATGTACGAGAAAGGATTCCGCTACGAAGATGTCGTGCGTGCCGTGGACGTCATCGTCACGAAACCGGGCTACGGGATTATTTCCGAATGCATCGCGAATGACACGGCGATGCTCTACACATCGCGCGGTGAGTTTCGCGAATATCCGGTGTTGGTCAGGGAAATGCCGAACTATCTGCGATGCGAATACATCGAGCAGAAGGATCTGTTTTCAGGAAACTGGAAGCCGGCTTTAGATCGATTGCTGGTGCAGCCGCCGCCGCCGGTGAAACCGGCGACGAACGGTGCACAGATTGCGGCAGAGCTGATTAATCCTTGACGACGGTGATCAGCGTCCAGATCTTCGGGACGTTGACCTTTTCGATCGACTTCGGACGCAGATCCGCCTGTTCGAGGAACTTCGGCAGATCGAGGTCCGCCGTGAACCCGATGTGGACCGTCATCGGCGAGATCGCCGTTTCGATCTTCGACATCAGGGGATTGAAGCTCTTGAAGTGGTTCAGGATCACGACGCGTCCGCCGGGACGGCACACGCGATACATCTCCTTCGCCACCGCCACCGGATCCGGCACCACGCTGATCACATACGGTGCATAGACCACGTCGTAGGAGTTGTCGGCGAAGGTCATCTTCGTCGCGTCCATCTCCAGCAAGTCGCAGTTCAGCAGGCCCTTCTCCACGATCCGCTTCTTCGCCTTGTCGAGCATGCGGCTCGACAGATCGATGCCGGTGATCTTCGCCGTGCGCGGATACATGCCGAGATTGATGCCGGTGCCGACGCCCACTTCGAGCACCTGCGTGCCGGGCCGGATGCGCATCTTCTCGATCGCTTCGATGCGACCCGGATGCAGCGTCGGGCCATAGGTGTAGTCATACACCTTGGCAATGTTCTGGTAGACCCGCTCCACGAACTCGGTGCCGACGCTGGTGACCGAAAGCGCATTCGCCGCCGCGTCGCCCGACCGCCGGGTCTCCTGCTCAAATAGGGCCATAGTTTCTCTTTTCGTCGTCTTTCTTCGGATTACGAAATTGGAACCGGACTCTTATACCACGTCAAGCACATCGAGAGCCGCGTCTAATCGGCCCGATGGTGTCGAAACCTGCACTCCCGCCGCCATCCCCATGATGGCGGCGACGATCTCTTTCGCTACCTTTACACCTTCGGCGGCGGCCGCTTCGGCATTGGCCGTGCGCCGCATCCGTTCGACCAGCGCGTCGGGCACGGTCACCCCCGGCACCTCGTTGGCCATGAATTCAGCGTGCAACGCGCTCTCGAACGGCCAGATGCCCACGATGATCGGCAGCCGCATCGGCGACACGCGGGCCAGGAAGCGTTCGAAAGCGGCCACATCGAACACCGGCCTCGTCACCGCAAATTCCGCACCCGCCTCGACCTTGAACTCCAGCCGCCGCAGCTCCTGATCCAGATCGCGCGACGGATTGACCATGACGCCCGTGTGGAAACACGTCGGCTCGCCGATCGACTGGCCGCCGATGTCGAGGCCATGGTTCAGCCGGTTGATCACGTTCGTCAACCCGATCGAATCGACGTCGAACACCGCGGTCGCATCGGGAATATCACACAGGCTCCTCACGTCGCCGGTGATCCCGAGCAGGTTGCGCACGCCCATCGCATGCGCGCCGAGCAGATCCGACTGGATGCCCAGCAGGTTGCGATCGCGACACGAATACTGCAGCAACGCCTCCACACCCGCGTGCTGCTGCACCAGAACCGCCAACGCCAGCGCGCTCATGCGCGCGCCCGACCGCGGGCCGTCGGGAATCGTCACCACGTCCACACCGTGCGCCGCCAGTTGCTTCGCAGCCTCGAGCGCGTCCTGCGGCACGTGACCGCGCGGCGGCACCAGCTCAATCGCGCGAACGAAATGGCCGTTCACCAGCTTGCGGCCGAGGAACGATTTCTCTTCCGGCGGCAGCGCCGGCTTGGCGTTCGGCTGCTTCGCGACCGGCGTCTTGACTTCCGCCTGCGTCTTCACCTCGGCCGAGTGGCGTGCCAGGCCCGGCGCCATCTGCTTGGCCGCCAGTGCGATCTGCCGGATATGCTCCGGCGTGGTTCCGCAACACCCGCCGACCAGCCGCACGCCTGAGGCGATGAACCGCCTCGCGTACGACGCCATGTATTCCGGCGTGCACAGATACAGGTTGCGGCCCTCGATATCGCGCGGCTTGCCGGCATTGGGCTGCGCCGACAGCCACACATCGGTCACGTCGCTGATCCGATCGATGGTCTCGAGCATCGGCGCCGGACCGACGCTGCAATTCACGCCGATCACGTTCGCGCCGCGCGCCACCAGCTGCGTGGCAAACGCTTCCGCGGGCGCGCCGTCGAGACTGGCGCCGTCTTCCTCGGTCGTCATCTGCGCCACGATCGGCAGGTCGCAAATGCTGCGCACCGCCTTGATCGCCGCGCCGATCTCGTTCAGATCGCGGAACGTCTCGAGGACGAACAGATCGACGCCGCCGTCGAGCAGCGCCTGCGCCTGATCGCGGAACATCGCCTCCGCTTCGTCGACGCCGGTCTTGCCCCACGGCTCGATGCGCACACCGAGAGGGCCGATGGCTCCCGCGATGTATGCATCGTGACCGGATTTCTTCACCGCCTCGCGGGCCAGACGCGCCCCGGCGAGGTTGATTTCGCGAACCTGGTCGCCAAGCCCGAAACTGCGGAGCTTCATGCGGTTCGCGCCGAAGGTGTTCGTTTCTATGACGTCCGCGCCGGCGCGAAGATACTCGCCATGCACATCCACAACCAGCGCCGGCAGGGTCTGGTTCAGCGACTCAAAGCAGCGGTTGATGAAGACACCCTTACTGTAGAGCATGGTGCCCATGGCCCCATCGCACACGAGCACACGATCATCTAACGCAGCAAGAAATGACTTCACCTAATTGGTTACCTGAACTCTAGATCAGACGGCGCGAGGCGCCCTTTCGTTCGCACCCGCGGGCACGAGCAGCTCGGACTTGTCCCACACGAAATCGTCCTTGCTGTAGACCGCGAGCTCGTAGTCCTTGCCCATGAAAATCGCCGACACCGGGCAGGCCTCTTCGCAGTAGCCGCAGAAGATGCAGCGCGTCTTGTGAATCTGGTACGTCGACGCGTAGCGGGGCCCCGCCATCACGCTGCCGTCGTTCTCCGCCGCTTCGAGATAAATCGCATCGGCCGGGCACGCCACCGCGCACAGTCCGCACGCCACGCACTTTTCCAGGCCGTTCTCGTCCCGCATCAGCACCTGTTTGCCGCGATACCGCGGAAACATCGGCATCTTCTGCTCCGGGTAGTTGATGGTGATGGGCTTCCGGAACAGGTGCTTGAAGGTGAGCGCAAAACCTCTGACGAGCGGACCGAGCATATGTCTTGAAATGATACCATTTGAGGCCATCAGGCCATCGGGCCATCTGGTGCTGCAAGAACCCAAATTCCTGACCGCAGAGCAGTTCCTGCTCACGACGCTCGTCGTGAAGCTGGCCTCGATGGCCGCTTTGGCGACGATGCTCGCGCGGTATCGCCGCTTCCGCCACATCCTGATCTTCGAGCAGCGCAATTGGCCCGACCGTCTCGTCTTCGCGCTCGGTCTCGCCGTGCCGTTCACGGCCGGGGTGGCGGCTCGACTGCTCCTCAATTACGACGCGATCGATCTCACGCTCGAAGGCGCGCTGCTCGCGGGCCTGATCGCGGGTCCCTACACCGGCGCGATCGTCGGCCTCCTGATGGCGCTGCCCGCCCTCGCCGCCGGTGAATACGGCGCGCCGTTCTTCGCGGTGGGTTGCGGCTTCGCCGGCGGCGGCCTGCGCGAGGCCTGTCCGAAGGAAGACATCTGGAACTTCTCGCCGTTCGTCCTGTTCAGCCTGCCGCGCTATGTCTGGCGCATGCTGCGCGACTTCGAGGTCAACTGGCAGGTGATGCTGCTGTTGGCGCCGCTCGGTCTCGAGTTCATCCGCCAGCTCGTCGGCGCGCGCTACTCGACGCGGCTGTTCCACATCTCCAGCCCATCGGAGTGGATCACGCTCACCATCTATGTCGCCACGATTCTCACCGTGTCGACGCCGATCAAGATCTGGAACAACGCGCGCATCGAGCATCGCCTGCAGGAGCAGGAGAAGCTGCTGCTGGCCGCCAAGGTCGAAGCGTTGAAGAGCCAGATCAACCCGCACTTCCTCTTCAACACGCTGACCTCCGTGTCGTCGCTGATTCGATCGCAGCCGGAGACGGCGCGCACCGTGATCCAGAAACTCTCGGGCCTCCTGCGCAAGCTGATGCAAAGCCAGGAGCAGTTCGTGTCGCTGCGCGAAGAGCTGGCGGCGATCGACGAGTATCTCGACATCGAGGTGATTCGTTTCGGGTCGCGCCTGTCGGTGAAGAAGTCCATCGCGCCGGATACACTCGATGTGGTGGTGCCCAGTCTGTTGCTGCAGCCGATCGTCGAGAACTGCATCAAACACGGATTCGCCCGCAAGGTCGGCCCCGGGACGATTACCATTCGCAGCCGCCGCGAGCGCGACCTCGCGGTGATCGAGATCGAAGACGACGGGCTCGGCATTTCCGACGAGCGGCTGTCGCACGCGCTGTCGAGCGGCATCGGCTTGACCAACGTCAACGAGCGCCTTCGCGTCCTCTACGGCGCCACCGGCCGCCTGACGATAACTGGATCACCCGGAAAGGGCGCGCTGGCGCGCGTGGAGATTCCCCTGATCGCAGCTGAAGAGCGAATTACGGCATGACTTCAGGCCATCAGGCCATCAGGCCATCAGGCCATCTGACCGCGGTCGTGGCTGACGATGAGCAGCTTGCGCGGGACGAGTTGTGCTTCCAGTTGGGCCATCTCGACGGCATCGAGGTGGTCGGCCAGGCGTCCAACGGCGTCGAGGCGCTCGATGAAATTGCGCGCACCAGTCCCGATGTCGCGTTCCTCGACGTGCAGATGCCGGGGCTGACCGGCTTTGAAGTGGCGCGCAAGTTGCTCGAGTCTGGAACCGGGCCCAGTGTGATTTTCGTCACCGCATTCGACCAGCGCGCGATCGAGGCCTTCGAGGTGAACGCCGTGGACTACGTGCTCAAGCCCGTGGACACGGCGCGGCTGGAAACCGCGGTCTCACGCGCCAGGAAGCGCAAAGGCGAGATGGAACCGCTGGCCGGACAGCTGGACCGGCTGGTACGCTTGATGGCGGGCCAAAAAGGCCGCCGGGACCAGGTGGCCGTCAAAGTAAATGACAGATTTGTCCTCGTTCACGCCGACGATATCATCCATGCGTCGCTCGTCGAGGATTCGATTACTATTGTTACCAATCAGGTATCGGGGACGTCGAACGACCGGACCCTGGAAGAGCTGCATGCGCGGCTCGACCCGGAAGTGTTCTGGAGAGTCCACCGATCGCACCTGGTGAACATCAACAAGGTGAAGGAGATCGTCCCTTGGTTCAGCCGGAATTACATCCTGAGGATGAAGGACGCGAAGGCGACGGAAATCCCGGTCAGCCGTTCGCAGACCCGACGCCTCCGGGACTATCTGAAGCTGTAGTGTTCGCGGACCCGGGCGACGAGAATCCCGCGCCCGTCTCCCCGTTCACGCCTGACGTGGCCCGGCCGTCGCCGCTGCCGCAGGTCATCGAGCAGGACTCGCAGGCGATGATCCGCCGCCTCGAGGTGTGGCGCGACGAGTTCTTCGCGTGGGTCCGCACGCTGGCGTCGGCCGCCGTCTACGCCACGCTGATCGTCACCTTCGGCTTCCAGGTGGCGCGCGTCGAGGGCCAGAGCATGGCGCCGACGCTGGCCGATCAGGATCGCCTGATCGTCAACAAGCTCCGCTACCGCCTCACCTCGCCGCAGCGCGGCGACATCGTGATGCTGTATTACCCGCTCAACCCCGACAAGTCGTTCGTCAAGCGCGTGATTGCCGAGGAAGGCGACACGGTGCGCGTGGTCGACGGCCGCGTCTATGTGAACGACGTGCCGATGCCAGACAACTTCGTGCCGGCGGAATATCGCAGCCACGACGACTGGGGGCCGCAGGTGATTCCGGAAGGCTATTACTTCGTGATGGGCGATCACCGCAACAACAGCTCCGACAGCCGTCACTGGGGCTTCGTGCCGAAGAAGTACATCATCGGCAAGGTCCAGGTGCGCTGGTGGCCCGTGCCGCAAGCTAAGATCTTCTGAGCACGCGCGCGTCGGACGTCTCCGCCGTCCTCTATCGCGTCCTGTTCCTCAATTTCGCGGTGGCCGCGGCCAAGATCGCGCTCGGCCTGACCTCGGGCGCGGTCTCCGTTCTGTCTGACGGCTTCCACTCTCTCACCGACACGGCCTCGAACATCGTCGCCATCATCGGCGTCCGCGCGGCGAGCGCGCCGCCGGATACCGATCACCCGTACGGCCATCGCAAGTTCGAGACCATGGCGTCGGTCGGCATCCTGTTGTTCCTGCTGCTGGTGCTGCGCGAAGTGTTGTCGGCGGCGTGGGGGCGGTTCACCACTCCCGGCCAGCCGGACATCACGCCGCTGACCTACGCGGTGATGGGCGCCACGTCCCTGATCAACCTCGGGGTGGTGATTTACGAACGACGCGCGAGCCAACGGTTGAGCAGCGAAGTGCTCGCCGCCGACGCGCATCACACGTGGAGTGACCTGTTGACGTCGGCGACGGTGATCGCGGCGCTGATCGGCGTGCAGCTCGGCTACGTGTGGCTCGATCCGGCAGCGGCGCTCGTGGTGGCCGTCTTCATCGGCTACGCGTGCTGGGAGATCTTCAACTCGACAACGGACGTCCTCGCCGACCGCATCGTGATTCCCGAGGAAGACATTCGCGCCGTGGTCGCGACCGTGCCGCAGGTGATGGGCTGCCATCACATCCGCACACGAGGCTCGGCGGATTTTGTGTTCCTCGATCTCCATGTGTGGATGGCCGCGGACATGCGCCTCGATCAGGCGCATTCGCTCTCGCATCAGGTGAAAGACAAGCTCATGGCCAGCTTTCCGCAGATCAAAGACGCAATCATCCACATCGAGCCGCCGCCGCGTTAGTGAAAAGGGGTCGGGTCCATTTTCCGGTCGGTTCAGTGCGAATTTCGGCCGAAAACGGATCGTGGACGCAAAAACTGCGTACTGCATGAGTGGTGTCCAAGATCCCTAACCGGCGCACAGTCAACAAGTTCCAACGCCGGCGGCGGTGCCTCAGGCAAAAATGGACCCGACCCCTTTCCTACAAAGTCGCTGTCGGCCAACGAGTTAGTCAGAATCAGTAGCCGAGTTCGGGCTCGATGCGATATTTGAGCGGCTCGCCTTTCAGCCAGCGCTGAATGTTCTCGGCATACAACTCGACGACTTCGTCCCAATGCCCTTGCCTGAATCCTGACGTGTGCGGCGTGAGGATCACGTTCGGTGTTTTCCACAGCGGATGATCCGCGGCCAGCGGCTCCAGGGGATAGACGTCCAGCGACGCGCCACCGAGGTGGCCCGACTCGAGCGCGTCGATCAGGGCATCGGTATCGACGATCCTGGCGCGGCCGACGTTGACGACGATCGCGCCTTTCGGCATTTGGGCGAACTCCGCCGCGCCGAGCAGGCCGTGCGTCTCCGGCGTCAGCGGCGCGGCGACCACGATGACGTGACACTGCCCGAGGAACTCGTCGAGCTGGTCTTTCCCGTAAACCCGCTCGACGTGGCCGATCACGCCATACGCCGGCCGCCGGCGCAGCGCAATCACGCGCATGCCGAAGGCCTCTGCCCGTCTGGCGATCTCCGAGCCGATCGTGCCGACGCCGACTAATCCCAGCGTCCGCCCGTGCAGCAGCCACGGCAGCCGCTCACCCATGAATTCGTTCTGCGCCCACCGCGACTGCTGCTGGTTCTCGATCACGAACGGAATCTGCTTGGCGAGGGCCAAGACGAGGGCCAGCACGTGTTCGGCGATCGGCAGCGCCTGCACGCCCCGCGTGTTGCTGACGGCGATGCCGCGCGCGAACAGCTCGGGGAGGCACAGCGTCTCGACGGCGACCGCCGACGTATGCACCCACTTCAGCTTCGCCGCCTCCGCGAGCTCGGCGGCGTTGAGGATCCAGGTATACGCCGCATCGCAGGTCTGCAGTCCTGCGGCCCGCTCTTCGCTCGTGGTGGCGTGGATGAAATTGATCAGCGGAAACCGCGCGCGCAGCGCGGCCACGGCTTCAGGCGGAATCTGCCACTGCTTGACAGCCTGCTGGATGGAGATGAGGATCTTCATTTCCGCCGATAGTGTCCTGAGCGCCCGCCTTTCTTCTCGATCAACGCAATGTCGCCGATCGTCATGCTCTTGTCGACGGCCTTCACCATGTCGTACAACGTCAGCGCGGCGACCGCGACCGCGGTCAGCGCCTCCATTTCCACACCCGTCTGCCCGGCAATCCGCACGCGCGATTCGATGTCGTAGCCGGTCGGCGTCGGGGTGAGATCCACCGACACGTGCGACAGGTTCAGCGGATGGCACAACGGAATGAGCTCGCTCGTTTTTTTCGCCGCCATGATCCCGGCGAGCCGCGCCGCCTGTAACGGATCGCCCTTCTTGACCTTGCCGGATCGAATCAGCTTGCGCGCCGCGTCGGACATGGCGATCGAGCCGCGGGCGATCGCTTCACGATCGGTGACCGGCTTGTCGCCGACGTCGACCATGCGAATGCGCCCCTTCGCGTCGACGTGGGTCAGACGTTTAGTCTTCGACATCAATCCCCTGGGCGAGATAGAACGACAGGCTTTCGAGCGACACGGTCAGATCCACGCTCTTCACCTTGATGCCGGCCGGTACTTTGAGCGCGCCGGGCGAGAAATTCAAAACGGCCTTGATGCCGGCCGCCACCACCTGTTCGAGCACCTGTTGCGCCGATTCGGCGGGCACGGCGATGACGGCAATGTCGATCTTTTCCTTCCGGACGATCTTTTTCAGCTCGCGCACATCGTGGATCGGCACGCCGCTCTTCGATTCGTCGCCCACTTTCGCGTCGGCGACGTCGAACATCGCGACGATCTCGAAGCCTTCGCGCCTGAACCCGGGATAGTCGGCCAGCGCCAGGCCGAGGTTGCCGGCGCCCATTACGGCGACCCGAAGCTTCCGATCGAGGCCGAGGATTTGCCGCAGGTGGCGCTTGAGGTCCTTGACGTAGTAGCCCACCCCGCGCACGCCGAACTCGCCGAAGTAGGCGAGGTCCTTGCGAATCTGCGCGGCGTTGAGGTGGAACTGTTCGGCCAGGGCCTGCGACGAGATTGTTTCCGCCCCTGCCGACTCCAGCTGGTTGAGGCAGCGAAGGTAGACCGAGAGGCGATTGGTTGTCAGCTCGGAAACCGGCTCGGCGGCCGTTTTCCGCTTGTTCGATGAATTCACAAGCAGCTTTCAGAATAACCCTTCGACTCGCAAACCACAACGCTTCGCGTTGCGGTTTGCTCGCTCAGGGCCTTCGCCTCAAAGTAAGATGCCGCGCATGGCAGAACCCGCGAAAGGCTTTCAGCCCTACGTTCCTGCATCACAATCGATGGCCGAGTTCACCGCCAAGGCCATCATCCTCGGTGTCTTCTTCGGCTTGCTGTTCGGCGCGTCCACGGTCTACCTCGGCCTGCGCGCGGGCCTGACCGTCAGCGCCTCGATCCCGATCGCCGTGCTCGCCATCTCGGTGCTCAAGAAGCTTGGCGGCTCGACGATTCTCGAGAACAACATCGTCCAGACGATCGGCTCAGCCGGCGAGTCCGTCGCCGGCGGCGTGGTGTTCACGGTTCCGGCGCTGATCTTCCTGGTCCCCAACGGCCCCAGTTACTTCAACTACACGCAGATCCTGATGCTCTCGTTCGCCGGCGGCATCCTCGGCGTGCTGATGATGGTGCCGCTCCGCCGCGCGCTCATCGTCAAGGAGCACGGCATCCTGCCCTACCCCGAAGGCACCGCGTGCGCCGAGGTGCTCGTGGCCGGCGAGCGCGGCGGCAAGCTGGCGACGCTGGTGTTCAGCGGCCTGGGCATCGGCGCGTTGTGGAAGTCGCTGTCGTGGACGTTCAACATCTTCCGCCAGGAGATCGGCTACTCGTTCGCGCGCACCAGCCAGTTCCCGAACGCCACGCTCAACATCGACATCTCGCCCGAATACATGGGCGTCGGCTACGTGATCGGTCCGCGGATTGCCGGCACCATGGTGGCCGGCGGCGTCCTGTCGTGGCTGGTGCTGCTGCCGCTGCTGTCGCTGCTCGGCGCGGCAATCACCACGCCGTTCGCGCCGATCCATCCGAACTTCGCCAACAACCCGGCCACCGGACAACCGTTCCTGATCTCCGAGATGAGCCCGGGACAGATCTGGAGCGCGTATATCCGCTACATCGGCGCCGGCGCGGTGCTCGCGGCGGGCCTGATTACGCTCAGCCGCACACTGCCGACGATCATTTCTTCCGCGCGTGAAGGGTTGAAGGGCTTCGGCACCGCCGCCGGCGGCGGCCAGACCCGCACCGAGCGTGACATCCCGATGCTGTTCGTGCTCGTCGGGTCGCTGCTGCTCGCCATCTTCCTGGCCGTCACGCCGGGCCTGCCGACGCAGGGCAACATCCTGGCCTCTATTCTGATCGTCATCTTCGGCTTCTTCTTCGCGACGGTCTCGTCACGCATCACCGGCTTGATCGGCTCCTCGTCGAATCCGATCTCCGGTATGACGATCGCCACGCTGATCATCACCTGCCTGATCTTTGTGGCGCTGGGCTGGACCGGAGACGCGTACGGTCCGGTGGCGATTGCGGTGGGCGCCATTGTCTGTATCGCCGCGGCCAATGCCGGCAACACCTCCCAGGATCTGAAGACCGGCTACATCGTCGGCGCGACACCGCTGTATCAGCAGCTCGGATTGGTGATTGGCGTGGTCACCTCGGCTTTTGCGATCGGCATGACGCTGCTCTACCTGCATCGCGTGTTCACGATCGGATCCGCCGACGTGGCCGCACCACAGGCGACGTTGATGGCAACGCTGATTAAGGGCCTGCTGTCGCAAAACCTGCCGTGGGGACTGGTGCTGGTGGGGGTGTTTATCGCCGTCACGCTCGAACTCTGCGGCGTGCACTCGCTGTCGTTTGCCGTCGGCGCCTACCTGCCGATCGCGACCACCGCGCCGATTTTCGTCGGCGGACTGGTCCGATGGTTTGTTGAACGCAAGACCGGCGAGACGCAGGAATCAGACTTGAGCGCCGGTACGCTCTTCAGCTCGGGACTGATCGCGGGCGGATCGCTGGCGGGCATTCTCTACGCGATCCTGTTTGGCCTGGAATGGCTGCCGCCGTTCCAGGTGGTCGGCAACATGCTGCCGGCGCTGCGAGCCGAAGACGCCGTCGGGCAGATTGCCGGTGCAGCGTTGTTCTTCGCGCTGGCGGTGATCCTGGCGCGGTTCGGTCAGCGCAAGATCTGACGTTCGTGACGACGGGGATCGTCCCCGTCGTCATCTTCGTTACGCTTCCATTCACTCTCGCGGACCACCTGCTGCAGGTGCTTCCGCGAGGGGTCGTAAATGTTCAGGAAGTTCGACGTCACGCCCAGCCCGCCGTAGCTGCCGCGTTTCTTGCGGTAGTAAATCCAGCCGCGATCCTCGGCGTAACTCAGGAAACGGTGCAAGAGCCACAACCCGGCCCCGGCGAGCGCCACGGTTATGATGATGTTCATGTGGAGGCCGATTTCGATTGTAGCGCTAGTGGCACTCGCAATGGCCACGGTGACGGCACAGCCGCCGGCGCGGCGTGCCACGACGATCGAGGCCCTACGTAGCTACCCGGGCTTCTATCACCAGCAAACGGTGATGGTGGTCGGCGAGATCAAAGGCACGCTGGAGCGCGCGACGATCGGCACCGAGGCAGGCGCCATCGCGCTCATCGCGCGCGAACTACCACGCCAAAGCAGGGCCGAAGCGCGCGGGCAGTTCCTCGACGTCGGCCGCATGTCGCAGGACGATCCGCGGCTGATTCCCTTCAACCTGCTCGATCGAATCAAAGCCGCGTACCAGGAGCGCTGGCCGAAGCCGGGCGAAGAGCTGCTGCTGATGCTCTCGGGGACGGTGCCGCCGCCCGCGGCGGCGAGCGCCACCGAGCCCCCGCTGCGCGCGCTGGCGATGGAGCCGCAGCGATTCGAGAATCAGAAACTCTCGCTGGTCGGTCAATTCCGGGGCCGCAACCTGTTCGGCGATCTGCCGGAAGCGCCGGTCCAGAATCGGTATTCGTTCGTCCTGCGATCGAGCGATGCCGCTGTGTGGGTGATGGGCGTCCAGCCCAAGGGCAGGAATTTCAGTTTCGACCCGGCACGGCGCCTCGACACCGGCCGCTGGGTCAAGGTTTCCGGCACGGTGAAAACCGCGAAGGGCCTGACCTGGATCGAAGGCACCAGCATCGAGCTGGCGCCAGAGCCTGCACAAACCACGACGGAAGTTGAGATCGATGTGCCGCCGCCACCGCCGGTGGAAGTGCTCTTCACCGCGCCGGCTCAAGGCGAAGCCGACGTGCGCCTGACCGAGCGCATCCGCATGCAGCTCTCGCGCGATCTGAATCCGGCGACGTTGAAGGATCGAGTGCGCCTGACCTACTCCGCCACCGATTCGAAGGATCGGGGCGAGGCCCAACCGCCGTCGATTGCGTTTACCACGAACTACGCGCGCGAGAACCGCGCGCTGGAGATCAGGCCGACGGAACCGCTGGAGCGATTCCGCCTCGTGACGCTGGAGATTCTGCCTGGCGTGAAAGGCACGGACGGCGGCGACATGCTGCCGTTCAAGCTGACGTTTACGACCGGCGGCTCGTGATCATATAGAGGCAGCCTTCAGGCTGCCGGTCACGGAACCAATCTAAACCCGTAACTGACGACTTCCGTCTT
>Ga0114129_10009215_pt1 | contig 14076 bp, 12 predicted proteins | sample RhiMetdeltSRZDD1_FD_80071 | JGI IMG/M metagenome (GOLD analysis project Ga0114129, IMG submission 80071) | Populus rhizosphere microbial communities from Tennessee, USA - Rhizosphere MetaG P. deltoides SRZDD1 (version 2) (version 2) | ecosystem: Host-associated > Plants > Roots > Rhizosphere >... | reverse complement strand
GGGCGCTGGCCGACCGCCTACTCGCGGATCGCTACTGGGAGTACGCCGAGGCTGCGGCCTGGTTCGCGTGGGAGGACGGTGGCGTCGTACCCGATCTCTGCTGCGGGCTGGCCGGGCGCGGTTACGCGATGCTCAGCCTGTACCGGCATACGCAGGAACAGGTCTGGTTGACGCGAGCACGGCAGTTCGCCGCCCGGTCTGCCCACCACGTCCGCGACAGCCTGCAACCGCGGGACAGCCTCTTCCACGGTGAGCTCGGAATCGCGACGCTGGTCGCGGACCTCGAGCGGCCGGACTTCGGCGGGATGCCGCTCTACGAGGCCGAGGCCTGACCTGATTGCGGACAGACGGCCTGATACTTCCGCCCCGGGATGAACACGCGCCACTCTGCCTGCGTGAGATCGCGGCCGGCCACGCTGCAGGCATGAGCCTCCCAGGCGGACGGCCGCATCTCCCAGACGAGCCCTCGCCCTGAATTCGAGAGTTCAACCAGCCGTTCCCCGTCCGGGCTGAACTCCCCGAATGTGTCCACGTTCGGCGTCGCCGGCAGGCCCTTGCCGATCTGCCGCAGCGACGGGACGTCCCAGAGCCTGACGACGCCGTCGCCGCCGCTGGTGGCGAGGGTGCGTCCGTCCGGGCTGAACGAGGCGTACAGCATCCAGCCCGCATGCGCGAGCACCGGTTGGCCGACGAGCGCCCCGGTCTGCGTCTCCCACAGCCTGAGGCGGCCACCGGGCCCGCCGGTCACCAGGTACCGGCCGTCCGGGCTGAAGGCGACGGCGTAGACCGCCTCGTCGCCGGTGTCGATCGTGCGCAGCTTCTGCCGGCCGGGCAGCTCCCAGATCGTGACGTCGCTGCTGGCTGCCGCAACGGCCAGTCGGCTGCCGTCCTTGCTGAAATCGATGGCGTAGATGTATGGGTCGTGCTCGAGCGCGGGTGCTACCGGCTTCAACGTGGATGCGTTCAGAAGCAAGACCCGGCCCGTCGAGCCGCCCGCCGCCAGCAGGGTGCCGTCGGGGCTAAATGCGATGTAGACATTTGCGTCCGCCTGGCCCACCTGGACGGTTCCGACGATCGATCGAGACGGCACATCGACGACCGACGCCTTGCCCGCCTGGTCTCCGACTGCAAGTGTTCTCCCGTCCGGGCTGAACCTCGCCGAGACGATCGGCTTCCTTCCCACCGTGATCGGATCGCCGAGCTGCTCCCTGGTGGTCGCATCCCAGAACGCGATGCTGCCGCCTACTCCGATCGCAAGAGTCTTCCCGTCGGGGCTGAACGCAGCGCCGAAGAGTCCACCCTTGGGCGCGAACGTGAATGGACGTCCGAAACGCCGATTGCCCGCGACGTCCCAGACCATCGCGCTGCCGTCCTGGCTCGGCGTGAAGATCGTCCTTCCGTCAGAGGTGAAGACGGGGGCGAACACGCGGCCCGTATGCCCGCTCAGAATCTCGCGAACCTGACCCGTCGGCACATCCCAGACCACCACTTTCGCGTCGTCGCCCGTGGTCACGAGCGTCTCGCCGTCGGGGCTGAACGCCGCGCCGTCGACCTTTGCCTCGTGGCCGGCGGGGAGCGGGCGGCGGGCGCCGGTCTCGACGTCGAGCAGGGTGACGGCGCCGCGCAGGTCGCCTAACGCCGTTGTCTTTCCGTCGGGGCTGAGCGCGAAAGCCCCGCCGATCCGGTAGCTGTGAAGCAGCTGTCCGGTCGCCGTGTCCCACACCGTCGTGCGGGCTGGGCTACGTGTCACCACGACGAGGTTGCCGTCAGGCATGAACTCGCTGCTTATCGGCCCGCTCTGGTTGCCGATCGGCAGCGAGACGCCTGTGGGCCGCCCGTCGTCGCCGGTGCGGATGACTACATGGGCGTCGTCCAGGGTTTCGATGCTGTTCGGGCCGAGAATGGGTACACCTTCGACCACCGCTAGGTACTTGCCGTCTTCGGAGTACGCCAGGTCCCCGGCTATCCGATCTCGACCCAGTTCGATCGTCTTGGATATGCCGGGCTCACCCGGCTGCAAGAAATTGATTCCCTCGACGGTGGTGACCGTCAAGCGCCCGTCAGGGCTGAATGCGAGATCGTTGACGGCAAGACCGCTCGGTGAGGAGTTGATCGGTCCCCCGACGGGCTTTCGAGTCTCCGCGTCGACGAGCGTCACCGTCCCGTCCTCGTCGCCGAGCGCGAGCACCCGGTCGTCCGGGCTCACGGCTGCGGTAAACAGCCGCCCACCGTCGCCGTAGGCGACTCCGATCGCCGCGGGGCTCCGCAGCAGGTCGGCGAGCAGATACCCGCGTGTCGCGACGGACGGATCGAGCTTGTCGCCGGCCCGGGCGAGCAGCAGCGAGAGATCGAGGCGGTCCTCGATCAGCGCCTGGGCGCCCAGGCGCTGCGCGTCGGCGGCCGTCGCAGCGGCGTCTGCGTCCTCGGCCGCGTTCACGGCCCTGTCCTCCGCGGCCTGTGCAACGCCGGCGGCGTCGCGTGCCTTGCCTCGTTGCGAGAGGGCGACGAACCCGACCGCGACGGCGGCGGCGAGGAACAAGGCAATGCCCACGAGCAGCCCGCGAAGCCGCCTGTTCGTGCGGCGCATCCGCTTGGTCTCGCGCTCCGAAGCGTCGCGGCTCTCGGAGACGAACTCGCGCTCGAGCTCGTTCAGCTCGGCGCCGTGCTCGCTGCTCCAGTCGAGCGCCGACGCCAGGCGGGCACCGCGGTAGAGCTCGGCCGGGTCGCGCCCGGCGTCCTGCCATTCGCCGGCCGCCTGGATGAGGTGCTGATGCAGGCGATGGCCCTGCGCGTCCTCCTCGAGCCAGGTGTGGAGCCGCGGCCACTCGCGCAGCAGCGCCTCGTGTGCAACCTCGACCGTTCCTTCGCTGACGGTGACGAGCCGGCTGTCGGCGAGCACCGCCAGCGCGCGCGCGACATCGTCGTTCGTCTCCACGTCGAGCTCGGCCAGTTGGGCGCGACGACGGACCATGCTTCCGTCCTCGCCCTCCTGGGCCAGGCGGAGGAGGAGGCCTCTCGCCGCCTGCTGCTGCGCCTCGGTCAGCCGGCCGTACGCATCCTCGGCCAGGCGAGCAACCGCCCCGTGGACGCCGCCCATGGTGGCGTAGTCGGCCAGGCGGAGCGTCTCGCCGTCCCGGCGCTGCCAGAGCTCGAGAAGGGTCGTCGAGAGGAGCGGCAGGCCTCCGGGCTGCCCGGCCACTCCGTCGACGAGCGCCTCGACGAGCGGCGGCTCGACGGTGAGACCCACGCGCTGTGCCGGCAGCTCGATCGCGCGGCGTAGCTCTTCGGCTTGCATGGGGCCGACGAGGACGTGGCTGTCTCCGAGCAAGGCGGCGAGCTCCGGATAGCCGGCGCAACGCCCGTAGTAGGAGGCGCGGATCGCGAGGACGATCACCGCGCGGCACCGGGGGTCGCGCGCGAGCGTCGTCAGCGCGGCGAGGAACCCAGCGCGCTCTTCCTCGTCCTCGCAGAGGGTGAACACCTCCTCGAGCTGGTCGATCACGAGGAAGAGGCGCTCGCCTTCGGGCAGGTAGTCGAGGGCAGCGGCCGGCTTGGCGGGATCGAATCGAGGCAACACGCCGGTCACGGCATCGCGAAGCGAGGCGAGCGGGTGCTCGCCCGGGCGCAGCAGGAGTCGCGGCCACCGTTGGCTTCCGGGGAGAACGCCGGCGGCGACGGCGGACAGCAAGCCGGCGCGCACGACGGACGACTTCCCGCTTCCGGACGGGCCGACGACGCCGAGGAGCGACGAGCCGACGAGCCTCGCGACCAGCTCGGCGACGAGCCGCTCGCGCCCGTGGAAGTAGTGGGTGTCTGGGGGCTCGAAGGCGGCGAGACCCTTGAAGGGGCAGACGCCGGGTGCCGGCCCGTCGTCGGCGCCGCCGAGCAGCCGCGCCTGCTCCGCAAGCGACTGGATGTCCGTGACGTGGTCGACCAGAGCGGCTTCGGCGGCGCGGAGGTCGCTGCGGCCGGCCGACGCGTAGTCGGCGGCCTCTGCCAGCCGCCGGCTCGCCTCGTCCCGCGCCCACTCGAGCAGCATCGTGTGGGCCCGCTGCGGGATGCCTCCGGATGCCGCCAGGATCATCGATGCCGAGACGCCCGAGCTCGAGTCGAGGTACAGCCGGCCGATCGCAGCGACGCCTTCCTCGTCGAGGCCCTCGAGCCGCCGGTGGCCGGCCGCACGGGATACGGCCAGTCGCAACCCCGGCGAGGTCGTGTCGTCGTCGCGGTAGGTGCCGAACAGGAGGACGGGCACCGTTGCAAGACCGTCCTGCATCGCCGCCAGCTCGTCGATCACGGCGGCATCCGCCGCGTCGAGGTCGTCAACAACGGCCAGCGTCGCCTTATCCGCGCTGCGAAGATCGTGCAGGAAGCCTTGCACGGCGCCGGCCTGCCGCAGGCAGCTGACGTAGCGCACCGCGCCTCGCGCGCGAGCCTCCTGCGCCAGCTCTGCGGCCAGACGTGTCTTACCGGATCCGCGGACGCCGGACACGAAGACCATGCGCCCCGAGCCGGCCAGGGCTTCGAGCCACTCCTTCCGGAGCCACTCGAGCTCGGCTTCGCGACCGACGAGCGGCGTCGCCGTGTCCAGCTCCGGAGGCAGATCGGCGCGCCGCCCGATGCCGCTCGCGAACGCGGCCTCGACGAGCTCCCTGCAGGTCGGGTAGCGCTCCGTCGGCTCCTTGGCCAGGGCCCGCGCAAAGACGGCGTCGAGCCCGACGGGCAGCTCGGGCGCTATCGAGCTGATCGTGGGCGGCTCCTCCTGCATGTGCGCCCAGAGCACTGCGAGGTCGGAGTCCCGAGTGTACGGCGGCGCGCCCGTCAGGCACTGGTACAGCAGGCAGCCGAGCGAGTAGATGTCCGCACTCGGGCCGGCCTCCCCTTGCTCGATCTGCTCCGGTGCCATGTACGCGACCGTGCCGATGACCTCCCCCGGCGCCGAGAGGCCCGAGACCGAGGACGAGCTCTGCTTCGAAAGACCGAAATCACAGAGGTACGCGTGGTCGTCCGCGCTCAGGAGCACGTTCGCGGCGGTGACGTCGCGATGGACGAGCGACCGCTCGTGTGCGGCGTCGAGGGCGCTGCCGACCTGCCCGACGATGCGAAGCGCGCGCGCCGCCTCGAGTGGGCCCTCCTGATCGATCAGGGTGCGGAGGTCCTTCCCCTCGACGTAGCGCATCGCGAGGAACAGGACCCCGTCCGCCTCGTCCGCGTCGTGGATCGGAATGACGTTCGGGTGGTTCAGCCCGGCGGCGATGCGCGATTCCTCCAGAAAACGCCGGCGAAACCGCTCGTTTGCCGCCCGCTCGGGCGCGAGCACCTTGAGGGCGACTTTCCGCTTGAGACGGCGATGCTCGGCGAGGTAGACGACGCCCATGCCGCCTCGCCCGATGATCGATTCGATCAGGTATCCGGCCAGCTCGGTGCCGACCAGGCCATTGGTTGTATCAACTCGCACCACGCCGCCAGAGTAGGTCGGCAGATGCCGCGACGCAAGGGCTCGGGCGGTTCGCTCGGCCATCTCGCGCCCGAGAATCGCCTGCGGTCCTTGAAAGGTGCTTGACGAACGCTGGACGCGAGCCGCCGCTGTCCTGTTGCACGATCGCCGTCAGATCAGAGATCGGCGTCGCCGACTCGCCGGCGCAGGCGCCCGACCGCCTCGGCGACAGGCTCATCCGAGTCCCCGTCCGGGGACTGGTGCCATTCGAAGCGCTGGTCGAGCAACGTGATGCGGAAGACCTGCATCACCGGGTCGGGCGGGGGCACGAGAACGAGCCGGCGACCATCGCGGCGGGCCCGCGTCTCCGTGTCGAGCAGGGCCGAAAGCCCGTGTGAGTCGACCAGCGAGAGCTCGCTCAGATCGAGAACGAGGAGCGAGGGCTGCTGCCCTTCGAGGCGCGCGAGCTCGGTCTCGAGCCCGCCCACTTCGGCCATGTCCAACTCGCCCACGAGGGCGACTGACGAGATGCCGTCGACCTCGTCCACAACCAGGCGAAAGTTGCGCACGCGCGCAACCCTATCACCGTCGTTCCTCGCCGCTCCCGGCTCTCGCCAAGCGGGACGCAAGGTGGTTTGCGGGTTGCGCCGAGGGGAAAATCGTGCGTATGGAAACGGGCTACGTCGAGCAAACACGGGTGGAGCGCCGCTCTGTTCGAGGGCGCCTGCCGAGGGAGCTCGCGGCGCCCGCGCTGCTCATCTTCCTGCTCGGTCTCTGGGTCCTCTTCGTGCCGCTCGTCGGGCCGTACTTCGATTTCGGCTTCGGCACCGACAACACCTGGTCGTTCTCGGAGCAGCACTGGGTCCTGAGTCTCGCGCCGGGCATCCTGGCCGCGCTTGCCGGGTTGCTGATGCTCGTGCCGAACCGGGGAGCCAGCTCGTTCTGGGCCTTCCTGGCGACGGCGGCCGGAGCGTGGCTCGTCGTCGGGCCGTCGCTCTACCCGGTGTGGTCGTCCGCCGACGTGCAGCCGACGGGCGACTCCGAGGGCATGAACGCGCTCCTGTGGATCGGCTACTTCTACGGCCCGGGCGCGCTGTTGCTCTATCTCTCCGGTATAGCGCACGGCCTGCTGGCGCGCCCGCGGCGGGGCGAGCCGGTCGTCGCGGAGCCCATGGCGGAGCCGATGGAAGATGCCGAAACAGAGGGGGAGCAGCGCAGGGTGGTCGTCGGGTAACCGCGGTCGAGCCGCGCATCCCCTGAGCTCTACTCGTCGTCCGGCTCGGGCTGGTCCGGGGTAGGCCGGTCCGCCTCGTCGGGCGGCGGCCAGGGCTCCGGAACCCGCGCCGGCTGGGGCGGGTCTGCTTCTCGCCCCGGCGCCGCAGGAGGCTCCTGCGGACGCTCCGGCGTCTGCGATCGCTGGGCGGTCATCTGCTGATAGCTGTCAAGTGCGCTCTCCCGATGCGAGCCGTCGTGAAGGGCCGCCAAGGAGCAGGCTCCCAGACCTTGTTGCGGCACATCGGGCAGGCATGCGGAGGGGTCTCACCGGAAATCCCATGGCCGCATTCGGCACAGCGAAACTCCCCGCGCGGCACGATCACCTTCGATCCCGCAGTCCTGGACAGCTCGGGCGCGACGCTCATGATGTCCTCCTGCTCCTTCCGAACCCTGCGGCGTTCGCCTACCCGCGCCGCGTACGAGTCAAACACCGGGGGTCGATCCGGGAGGCCCGGGACGTTTCCGGTCCCCGGCACGGTGGGTAAGGCGCTGCCATGACGAGGATCGGCTACGCGCTTTCGTCCGAGGAGCATCCTCCGTCCGCCCTGATCGAGAATGCCCGCCGTGCCGAGGAGTGCGGCTTCGAGTACGCACTCGTGTCCGACCACTTCCACCCGTGGATCGACCGGCAAGGCCAGAGCTCCTTCGTGTGGAGCGTGATCGGCGGGATCGGTCAGGCCACGCGGGGGCTCGAGCTCGGGACCGGCGTCACCTGCCCGATCATCCGTTGCCATCCGGCCGTGATCGCCCAGGCGGCCGCGACCGCCGCCGCGCTCATGCCCGGGCGCTTCTTCCTCGGAGTCGGAACGGGCGAGAATCTGAACGAGCACGTGGTCGGCGAGGGTTGGCCCTCGGCAGACGTCCGGCTCGAGATGCTCGAGGAGGCAATCGAGATCATGAGGCTGTTGTGGCGGGGCGAGCAGACGTCCTACCACGGCGCCCACTACACGGTCGAGGACGCGCGGGTCTACACGCTGCCGCCGAAGCCGGCACGGATCATGGTGGCGGCGAGCGCGCCGCGTGCGGCCGAGCTGGCCGGAAGAGTGGGGGACGGGCTCGTGAGCACCGCCCCCGATGCAGAGCTGGTCGAGCAATTCCGGGCAGCCGGCGGCGAGGGAAAGCCGACGATCGGCATGACGCACGTCTGCTACGCCGATGACGAGCAGACGGCTCGCCGAACGGCACATGAGTGGTGGCCCAATTCGGCGATCAAGGGCGAGCTCGGTCAGGAGCTCCCTCTGCCTCGCCATTTCGAGCAGGCCGCGTCCATGGTGAGCGAGGACGACGTGGCCGAGTCCGTCGTCTGCGGATCCGACCTCGACGCTCACCTGACGGCGATCGACGAGTACGCAAAGGCGGGCTTCGACCACGTGTACGTCCACCAGGTCGGCCCCGACCAGGACGCGTTCTTCGCCTTCTACGAGCGCGAGGTGCTCCCGGTGCTGCGCGACTCGGCCGGCATCCGCCTGGCCCCCTAACGCTCGAACGGTCAGAGCCCCGCCCTGTCGTGCCGCCGACCTCGCCCTCGATAGGGGAGCCGGGGCGGCGCCGAGCCTGGTGAGCCGCCCCGGCAGGAGGAAGAGGACACCGACCCGCTACCCCCGACTGAATCGGCCCAAACATCGAACGTTCTCCTGTTTGTCCCCGGCGTGGTGCGGGGTAGTAAAGGCGTCCGGTGGCCAGGCTCAGACGATCCGACTGCTCCCAGCCGGGGATCACGCGGCGCAGGCGCGGCCGCGGCTTCGAGTACCGCGAAGCGGCCGGCGAGCCAATGCGGGATCCGGCGGTTCTCGAGCGGATCCGGGCGCTGGCGATCCCGCCGGCCTGGGAGGACGTGTGGATCTGCGTCGACCCGCTCGGCCACCTCCAGGCCACCGGCATCGACGCGGCCGGCCGCAAGCAGTACCTCTACCACGATCAGTGGCGGGCCCGACGCGACCGCGAGAAGTTCGACCGGATGCTCGCGTTCGCCGGCCGTCTGCCGCGACTCCGACGGTCGACGATGGCGCTGCTCGAGGGCGACGACCTCAGCCGGGAGCGCGTTCTCGCCGGCGCCGTGCGCCTCCTGGATCTCGGATTCTTTCGGATCGGGAGCGAGTCGTACGCGGAGGAGAACGAGACGTTCGGGCTCGCGACGATGCTGAAGAGCCACGTGCGGCTCGGGGCGGACTGCGCGCTCGTCTTCGACTATGCGGCGAAAGGGGGCCAGCGGCGAATCCAGTCCGTCGTCGACCCGGCCGTCTTCGGGCTCGTCGAGGCGCTCAAACGGCGCCGCAACGGCCGCGAGCTCCTCGCGTACCGCACGGCGGCCGGTTGGTCCGACGTCAGCTCCACCGACATCAACGACTTCATCCGGCTCCAAGCCGGCGGGCCGTTCACGGCCAAGGACTTCCGCACCTGGAACGCCACCGTTCTGGCGGCCGTGGCGCTCGGCGTGGCGCGCGGCGCCGCCAAGACGAAGACAGGCCGGCAGCGGGCGAAGACCCTCGCGGTCAACGAGGTGGCCCGCTATCTCGGCAACACGCCGACCGTGAGCCGGAGCTCATACATCGATCCGCGCATCTTCGACCGATTCGACGCGGGTATGACGATCGGGCCGCTGGTCGAGCGGCTCGGCGGTGCGGCCGTCGGCGACTTTCACGCCCAGGCTCGGATCGACTCGGCCGTCCGGGGGCTGCTCGACGGCAGCGGCGCACGCCGGCGCCGGGCGAGCGGTTGAGCTCAGGCGCTGTCGAGCGGCGTGGCGCCGACGGGCGCCTCGAGAGCCTCGCTCTGGCTCTGGACGATCGGAAAGACGCGATCCAGGCCGGTGATCTCGAAGATCTTGCGGATCTTCCGGTCGGAGATGACGAGCAGAAGCTCCCCGCCCTCCGGACGAAGCCGGCGTAGGCCTCCGACGAGCACGCCGAGCGTCGTCGAGTCGATGAAAGTCGTCTCGGTCATGTCGACGACCACGCGCGGCGCCCCGGAGGTCGTCGCGGCGACGAGCTCCTCCTTGAACTGCGGCGCCGTGTAGAGGTCGACCTCGCCGGTGAGCGCGATCAGCCAGTTGCCTTCCGGAAGCTGCTCGCTCGTGATTGCGAAGTTCATCCGTCCTCCTCCATGTGCCCCGACGCCGGATGTTCCCCGCTCCGGCAGTCTTCAAACGCGAGAACCGTTACGCCGCTGTCGAATGTCGGAGAGGTCTCAGGGCAGGCGCCGGACGAAGCGGAGGCACGAGCCCCGCCCCTCCCGTCCCGGTCGCACCTCGCATTCGTCGGAGACGGCCCTGATGATCGCGAGTCCGAGGCCGCCCTCGTCGAGCGTGTCAGGGTCGAAAGCCTTGCCCGCCGAATCCGGATCGAAACCCGGTCCTTCGTCCTCGATCTGCACGGCGAGATACCCCTCACCGAGCTCGTACTCCACGTTGACCGCGCCGGGCTTGCCGGCGGTGTAGGCGTGACGCACGGAGTTGGAGCACGCCTCGGTCAACGCGAGCTTCAGGTCGCTCAGGGTGGCGTCCTCCATCGGCTGGGCCCTCGAAAGCCCCGTGAGTACGAGCCGGCCGAGCACGAGGTACTCGGGCCGGGCCGGGAATTGCAGCTGCAGGCGGTTCAGAGCCCGCTCGGTCTCTGCCTTCTGGCTCACGTTGCTCGTCATCGTGACTCCGTCGTCCGCTGTTGCTCGATCGCGCCTCTCATCTTCTCCAGGGAATGCCTGATGAGGCGCGAGACGTGCATCTGCGAGATTCCCACCTCGGCTGCAATCTCCGACTGCGTCAGACCTCCGAAGAACCGCAACGTCATGATCTTCCGTTCCCGTTCCTCGAGGACCTTGAACCCGGGTAGGAGCAGCGTGCGGTCCTCGCTCGTCTCGTAGCCCGGCTCGACGGCGCCGATGGAGCCGAGCGGATCGAGGTCGGAATCCTCGTCGCCGGGCGAGAGCGATAGCGTCGAGTAGGCCTGCCCGATCTCGAGGGCCTCGATCACGTCTTCCTCCTCGACCTTCGCGGCCTTGGCCAGCTCGCTGATGGTCGGCGAGCGTCCGAGCTTGGTCGAGAGCGTCTCCACGAGCTGCGTGAGCTGGAGCGAGAGCTCTTTCAGCCGGCGCGGCACGTGGAGCGCCCAGCCCTTGTCCCGGAAGTGCCGCTTGAGCTCCCCGATGATGGTGGGGATCGCGTAGGTCGTGAGCGCGACACCACGCTCGACGTCGAAGCGGTCTACGGCCTTGATGAGGCCGATCGACCCCACTTGAATCAGGTCGTCCAGCTGTTCGCTGCGCCCTGCGTAGCGTCGCGCGAGAGCGCGCACCAGGGGGAGATGAAGCTCGATCAGGCGGTCTCGCGCCTTCAGGTCTCCCTCGACATGGTAGGCGCGCAGCAGCGCCCGGGTCTCCGGCTCTTGCGCAGTGGCCATGGTCACGCCGGCCGGGCCGCCGGAACGTTCTTCTCGAGCAGAAGGTGGTTGCCAGGCGCGCCGTCCCCTGCAACGCGAAATGAGTCGACAACGGCCGCGAGCAGCACCTGGAGGCCGAAGCCGTTCTCGGTCGGCTCGAGATCGGCTTTCACACGCTCCATGTCGAGCGGACCGATGTCGACGGCCAGTGAGTCTCCGTCGACGGTTATCTCGACCGTGACGTCGTCGGCGACGCGGTAGGCGGGTTGGGCGAGCACTGTCTCCACTGCGAGCTGAAGGTCGTCGAGGCTCTCGTAGGGCAAGTCGAGACGGGCGGCGAGCCCACCGACCACGATCCGCGCAACGTTGAGGAAACGCTCCTCGTGAGGCACCGTCAGGCGGATTACCTCGGGTTCGGTTGGCTCCTCGTCGTTCACGCTTCGCCCTGTGTCCCCCGGTGCCGGGACGGGCACCGGGGCTTGAGATACCTCCTGGATGGCCATCCTAAACGCCGGATCGGGGTTCGCTCTCGAATTCCCGGAGAAAGCCTTCGAAGAGGCGGCGGTGACGCTCCTCGTCATGGAGGATCTCGATGGCCATGTCCTGCGTCACCCAATCGACGCCCTCACAGGCCTCGATCAGGTGGCCGTAATGCTCGATGGCACCGCTTTCCGCCTCGATGACGCCGCGAATCACGTGGACGAGATCGGTTTGCTCGTCGGGCGGCTGCAGTGACTGCTGCTCCGGCTTGAAGTCGGCCGAGCCGGGAACGACGCCGTAGAGCTCCTTGATGCGGCTTGCGAACTCCCGTGCATGGCCGAGCTCCTCCTCGATGTCCTCGGCCAGCGACTCCGCAATCTCCTGCGCGCGTAGGCCGTCCGGGTTGACCGAGGCGGCGATGTAGTTCATCACCGTCTCGATCTCCATCCAGTAGGACTTCTCGAGCAGCTGCAGTAGCTCCTCGCGCTTCTCGCTGTTCTCCTCGGCGAGGATTGAGACCGAGCCTCGTCGTGTCGTAGCGCCCATGTGTGCCTCCTCTGCGTTCGCGGGGTCCTCCGGCAGGGCTACCCGCTCGCCCCCGTTTCCATGCCAGTTCTCGGGCGACAAGCGCCCGGTTTGCCGCGAGGCGCCCCCGCGTGGACAGGGCGCCCCGCGACAAGTTGTCGACTACTTGGCCGCCGAGCGCGCCCGGGTCGAGCTGCGGCTCGTCGAGCGCTTCGACCGCGGCTTCGATCTGGGTGTCGCGGTCGCGCTCTTCGAGAGCCCCGCCTGCTTGCGCAGCTTGGCCGCGATCTCCGCGATCTCCTCTGGCGCGAAGTCGGGCGCGTAAACCGCCGGCTGGGCCGGCAGGTCGCGCGGCACGACTCCTTCGGGCGCCTCGTCGACTACGGTCAGCTCCTCGCCCGTCTCCGGGTGCGGGCCGTTGAAGACGGCGCCGAACTCGAGGTAATCGGACGGAGAGAATCGATAGAGCCGAAGGTGGTCGCCCCGCTTGATATGGGGACGACACTCCGGGATCTTCTCGGTCGCGATACGGGGAACCGGGAACAGCTTCGTCAGGTCGGCTCCGGTCAGGCGCTCGACCGCACGGGCATAAGCGACCTGATGCACTCCCCCGCGGACGAGCAGGTAGCCCGTGAGGGCACGCGCGGCGGGGTGGGGAACCATCTCGTAGACCTTGAGCTTGTTGTTGCGCGCGCCGGTCTCGAGGAAGAAGTTATGCGTGAGGTCCTCGACGAGATCGCCCGAGGCGAACACGTAGTCGCCGTTCCAGGGCCGGCCCTGGGAGTTCTGGGGCAGCGCACCCTGGCCCCCGGCGATGAAATGGTGAGGGTTGCCAATACCCTTGACGGCGGCAAGAGCATCGCTCGACGCCTTGCCGTTGTCCGTCGGAGTCGCTCCCGTCAGCATCGTGTTGATCGACATGGCGACGAGCTCGACGTGGCCGAATTCCTCCGCGGCGATGTTCGCAACGAGATCGAAGAACGGCCTTGCACCCTCGCGGTCGCGAAAGTTGAAGGACTGGAACGTGTAATTCATGAACGTCGACATCTCACCGAAACGACCGCCCATGAGCTCCTGCACGGCTTGAGCACCTGCCGGATCGGGCTCGGACGGAGGGGGTAGCTCGGCGGCGACGCGATCGAGCCGAAGAATCATCGTGAGCCTCCAGGGGTTGACGAGAGCCTGGTTGATACCCGGCTGGCCACCCGCGAAACGAAAGGTCGGCCCTGGTGCTCGCTCGGCCTGTGCCGGAGCGTTTGGCGACCGGCTCACGGGGCATGAACGACCTCGTGGGACGTTCCGAAGGGCCGTCGCCGTGACCCGGACGGTTCAGGGCCGCGAGGCTCGTCGCACCGAGCCCGGGCGCCGTGACTCCGCCGTTGCCTCGCTTGGCACCATCGCGATCGGGACGAGCGGCTGGTCGTATCGGCACTGGCGGGAGCGCTTCTATCCGCGCGACCTCCCAACCTCTCGGTGGTTTTCGTTCTACGCCAAACACTTCGACACGGTCGAGATCAACGCAACCTTCTACCGCCTGCCGACCGAGGCCGCGGTGCGACGCTGGCGCGAGGCGGCTCCCCCCGGCTTCACGTTCTCGGTCAAGGGAAGCCGCCTGATCACCCATGCCCGCCGCCTCCAGAGCGCCGAACGGGCCCTCGCGACGTTCTTCGAACGGATCTCACTCCTCGGCGACCGGCTCGGCTGTGTTCTCTGGCAGCTGCCACCGGCGTTCGTGCCGGAACTCGACGTCCTCGATCGCTTTCTGGCCTCCGTGCCGGGCGACGTTCGTCACGCTGTCGAGCTGCGCCGGGTCGGCGAGCCGGCACCAGAGCTCCTGCGCATCCTCGAGGAGCACGGGGTGGCCGGCACATGAGCGCGCCAGCCGACCTGCTCGACCGCGTGGCCGAGCTGCGCCAGCGCGGCGCGGTCTTCGCGCTGGCGACGGTCGTGCGCTGCCGCCGGCCGATCTCGGCATGGGCGACAAGC
>Ga0114129_10009213_pt1 | contig 14077 bp, 12 predicted proteins | sample RhiMetdeltSRZDD1_FD_80071 | JGI IMG/M metagenome (GOLD analysis project Ga0114129, IMG submission 80071) | Populus rhizosphere microbial communities from Tennessee, USA - Rhizosphere MetaG P. deltoides SRZDD1 (version 2) (version 2) | ecosystem: Host-associated > Plants > Roots > Rhizosphere >... | reverse complement strand
TGCCAATTGCGCGACGTCAGCGTGACGATCGGTGAGGAGGCGGTGGGCCGATTCTTCGACGCGACGTGGACCAATCACCCCGCAGGCGCCGAGGGTGCCGTCATGCTCGCGGCCGTGGCCCGAGTCGCGCGGGCACATGGCGGTCGCGTGCAGGCACAGAGTGGGGGAGTGGTGACTTTCGTGCTCCCCCGGCCGCTCAGCGATCTGTAAGTATTTCGACCCCCGGACCCCGGATCCCGACGCCCGGGTTACTTCACCAACTCGGATCCGGGCGTTTCGACCGTCGAGTATTTCCGGACTTCGCGGCCGTCGACGATCTCGATTGTGCGGTAGATGCGCTTGGGTTTTGGCGCGGCCTCAACCGCCGTTTTGATGCGGGCAACGTAGTTGCGTGTCTCGCGGTACGGTGGGATCGTTCCGTATCTCTGCACGGCCGTCGGTCCAGCGTTGTATGCCGCCAGCGCGAGCTCGACGTTCTGCGCGAACTTCACCAGCAGGCCTTTCAAGTACGTGACCCCGCCGCGGATGTTCTCGGCAGGATTGTACGGATTCGACACGCCGAGTTCGGCCGCCGTGTCCGGCATGAGCTGCATTAGGCCCATTGCCCCCTTGTGCGAGCGGGCGAGCGGGTTGAACGCTGACTCCTGTTGAATGACGGCGCGCACCAGGTGCGGGCTGACGCCATGCGCGGTCGCGTTCTGCTCGATGAGATCGTCGAACTGCTCGGCTCGCGAGCCGGTGGTGGCTTTGGTGGTGCGGAACTCACCGGCGTCCTCGGCGCGCTTGCTCCCGACCTCGTAGGTCTTCGCCGAAGGGTCCTTGGGTTTGTCCGACAAAACGTAGTTGCCAGCCTGGTCGCGCCAGACGTAGATCTGCGCCGAGGCGGACGTGGGCACCATCGCCAAGACGGCGGTCACAACCAGCGCGTGGGCGATTCGGTTCGTCAACTGGCGCATGCTCAACAGGTTGCAAACTTGTACAGCTCGCGACAGGGGCAAGGCCAATGCCCGGCCCGTATCAACGATTTAGCGGGATCGCGGCCATCTCGATGTGCCGAAACGAGACGGCCCTGTGCAGACCTGTAAGTGGATTTCGGTTTTGTCCGGGGTCATTTGTCTGGGGTCAGACCCCAGACTCGGGGCGGCTGGGGTCTGACCCCAGAACTCGGGCGGTTGGGGTCAGACCCCAAGACCCGGGCGGTTGGGGTCAGACCCCAGCGAGCAGGGATTCGACGACCTTCGGGGTTTGGTTGAGGAGCTCCGCGATCTTGCTCGGGTCCTTGCCGCCGGCTTCCGCGAAGTCCGGACGGCCGCCACCGCCACCGCCGACGATGGGCGCAAGTTCCTTCACCAGTCGCCCGGCTTGGATGCGCGGCGTCAGATCCTTCGAGACCGACACTACGAGCGCGACCTTGTCCTCGACCTTTGACGCCACCACGACGATGCCGCTGCCAAGCCGATCGCGCAGCGAGTCGGAGATGCCGCGCAGGGCAGTCTTCTCGAGACCCTCTACCCGGCGCGTGATCAGATTCACGCCGGCAACGATGTGGACGTCGTTTGAGGCGCCCGATGTCGACGTCGACGACCCGCCGCCGAGCGCAACCTTCATCTTGAGCTGTTCGACTTCGCGCGACAGCCGCTTCAGATCGGACGTCATCCGCTGAGCTGTTTGTGTCGCGTGCGGTGCCGTCGTGCCGAGCGCGGCCAGGACGCCAGACAGCGTGGCGCGCTGCTCTTGCATCCACGCCACCGCGCCTGAACCGGTCAGTGCCTCGATCCGCCGCACGCCGGCGGCCACGCCGCTCTCTTCGACGATGACGAACGGGCCGATGTCGCCAGTTGCCCGGACGTGGGTTCCGCCGCAGAGCTCCACGCTGAAGCCAGGCACCGACACCACACGCACGCGATCCCCGTACTTCTCGCCGAAGAGCGCCATGGCTCCGCGGGCGATGGCTTCCTCGGGAGTGGAGATATCGGTCGCCACCGTCGTGTTGCGAACGATGTGCTCGTTGACGATTCGTTCGATTGTGCGCAGCTCGTCATCGGTCACGGGCGACGTGTGCACGAAGTCGAAGCGGAGCCGATCCGGCGCGACGAGTGATCCGGCCTGCTTGACGTGCGTCCCGAGGACCTGTCGCAGCGCCGCGTGCAGCAGGTGCGTCGCGGTGTGATTGCGCCGCGTGCGATTGCGGACCTCCTCGTCGACTTCGGCGGTTACGATTTGCCCGCGCCGCAGCGTGCCGCCATCGACGTGGACGAAGTGCAGACGCGGTCGCGCCTGATTGGGTCGAACCAGGTGTTCAACTGTAGCCGTCGAGCCATCAGTACCAAAAATGCGGCCGGAGTCCGAAACCTGACCGCCCGCCTCGATATAGAACGGGGTCTGTGCGAGCGCGAGATAGCCGCGCGATCCGGCACTCAGTTCCTCGACCAACGCTCCTGACTCGTCGAACGCCGCGACAATCGTCGTGCCTTGCACGCGGGTCGAGTCGTAGCCCGCAAACTGATCGCCGCTCTCGTCGAGCCTCCGCTCGACCTCTGGCGTCATCGTCAACGACAACGTCTTGGTCGACCGCTTGAAGCTGCTCCCGGCGCGCGCCTTCTCACGCTGACCTTCGATGGCGCGGTCGAACCCTTCGCGATCGATCGAGAGCTGGCGCTGGCTCGCGAGGTCTTCCATGAAGTCGAGCGGCACGCCGAGCGAGTCGTACAGCCGGAACGCCTCGTCGCCCGGGACGCGGCGATTGCCTGCGGCCGCCCGGTCCAGCGCTTCTTCGAGCCGTGGGAGGCCAGACGTCAACACGGCATCGAAGCGTTCCTCTTCACTGCGTACGACGCGGACGATACGCTCGCGCTCGGTGCGCAGCTCCGGATAGGCATCACCCATTTCGTCGGCGAGGACCTGAACGAACGTGTGCAGCACCGGCTGCGTGAATCCCAGTTTCTTGCCGTGTCGCATCGCCCGGCGCATGATCTTCCGCAACACGTAGCCGCGCCATTCGTTCGACGGCACGACGCCGTCAGCGATGAGGAACGTCATCGCCCGCATGTGGTCGGCGACGACGCGCATCGAGATATCCGCGCTATCATCCAGCGACGCGCCATACTTTCGTCCGGCGCGATCGCCAATCGCTGCGAGCAGCGGCACGAACAGATCCGTGTCGTAGTTCGCCAGCTTGCCCTGAATCACCGCGGTCACGCGCTCCAGTCCCATTCCGGTGTCGATCGAAGGCGCGGGGAGGGGTTCGAGCCGGCCGTCAGGCTGGCGGTCGAACTCCATGAAGACGTTGTTCCAGACCTCGACGAACCGGTCGCAGCTGCAGTCGATGCCTAGACACAGGCGGCCGTGACGCTCTTCGTCGCATGGCACGTGCTCGCCGCGGTAGTAGTGGATCTCTGAGCATCGGCCGCACGGCCCGGTCTCGCCCATCGCCCAGAAATTCTCCGCGAGGCCGAGCTCGGTAATTCGATCAGCAGGGACGAGACGGGTCCAGATCGCATGTGCTTCCGCGTCGCGCGGGATGCCGGCCTCGCCCTTGAAGATCGTCGGGAACAGTCGATCCGGTTCGAGCTTCCACACCGTGGTCAGCAGATCCCAGGCAAACGGGATTGCTTCCTTCTTGAAGTAATCGCCGAACGAGAAGTTGCCGAGCATCTCGAAGAACGTGTGATGTCGCAGCGACGGCCCAACGTTATCGAGATCGTTGTGCTTCCCGCTGACCCGCATGCATTTTTGCGACGACGTGGCACGTGTGTACGGACGCCTCTCGCGGCCGAGAAACGAGTCCTTGAACTGGTTCATCCCGGCGTTGGTAAACAGGAGCGTCGGATCGTCGCCAGGCACCAGCGGTGAGCTGGGCACGATGGTGTGGCCGTTGCGTCGGAAATACTCCAGGAAGCTGCTGCGGATCTCTTTGGATTGCATGAAGAGCTATTGTACTTCTTCGTCTTCGATGGACGCGTTCGGACGCAGCTTCCGAAGCACTGATGCGACGACAGCGGGCGTGAAGCCTTGGCGCATCAGGAACTGATACAGGCGAGCATGCTCGGCGGGGTTGGCCGGGCGCGGCTTGCCGCGCAGCTTCTTCTGCACGGCGCGGGTGACCAGCGCGCGCTCGTCCTTGTCTCCAAACACTTCAGCGATAGCCTCGGCGGCTGTGTCGCGGCTGACGCCTCGCGCCTGCAGCTCGCGCATCACTCGCAAACGGCCCCGGCCTTTGACTTCCGCGGCCGTCCGCGCATGTCCCCGCGCCACCTTCCCGTCGTCCAACCCACCTGACTCGAGAAGGTGAGTGATAGCGGCGTCGATCTGCTCTTCTGAATGGTTGCGGTCGAGGAGCCGGTTGCGGCATTCGGCAACCGTCAGCGCGCGGCGCGCCAGCAAATGGAGCGCGTCAAGGTGGGCCGAGGGCATTTTCGATTGCCGATTGTCGATTGCAGATTGCCGATTGCAGATTGCCGATTGCAGATTGCCGATTGCAGATTGCCGATTGCGGATTGCCGATTGCGGATTGTGTTAACGACGACGGATTTATCCGCCGAAGCGGATGATATCGGATTGCACGACGCCGCGGCTCTGGGCCATTTCGTCGCGCGCCATTTCGGCGGTCGTGGCGATGCCTTGGACCTTCAGCTTGAACTCGTCGACGTTCGACGCCCACCGCAAGGCCTCCTCGAGCGTCACGAATCCCTGCTGATACAAGCCAAAGATCGATTGATCGAACGTCTGCATCCCGTACTGCGATGTGCCCGAAGCGAGCGCCCCGTGAATGCCGTGCGCCTTTTCTTTGTCCAGGATACAGTCACGAATGAACGGCGTGGCAATCATGACTTCAACGGCCGGGACACGGCCGAGGCCGTCGGCGCGAGGCATCAAGCGCTGCGAGATCGCCGCTCTGAGCACGGTTGCGAGCTGGATGCGAACCTGGCGCTGCTGATGGGGCGGAAAGACCGTGATGATGCGGTTGATCGTTTCAGTAGCGTCCAGCGTGTGTAGCGTGGAGAGCACCAGATGACCGGTTTCAGCGGCGAGGAGCGCCGTCTCGACTGTTTCGTGGTCGCGCATTTCGCCGACGAGGATGACATCCGGATCCTGCCGCAGCGCGCTACGCAGCGCGCTGGAGAACGACGATGTGTCGACCGCAACCTCGCGCTGGTTGACGATCGACTGATAGTCGCGGTGGAGGTACTCGATCGGGTCCTCGACCGTCATGATGTGCGCGGACCTGGTCGCGTTGATGTGGTCGATCATCGCGGCCAGCGTGGTGCTCTTGCCGCTGCCCGTCGTGCCCGTCACGAGCACGAGGCCGCGCGTTTCGTCTGCCACGTGCTTGAGCGCCGGCGGAAGCCCGAGCTCGTCGATCGTTCGAATCCGCGTCGGGATGACGCGCAGAACCATGCCGACGGTGCCGCGCTGCTGAAACACGTTGCAGCGGAACCGCCCCAACCCCGGTACGCTGTAGGCGAGGTCGACTTCCTGGGCGCGACGAAACTTCTCGACATGCTCGGGTGAGAAGAGCAGGCTGGCCATCGCCTCGGTTTCGGCGCGGTCCAGACGCTTTTCTTCTGACGCCACCAGCAGCGTGCCATTGACGCGCATCATCGGGTAGCTGCCGACTTTGAGGTGCAGGTCGGACGCGCCGGCTGCCGCTGCGATCTTGAGGAGATCGTTTAAGTGCACGATGCCTGCACGTCAGCGGCTTGCAACCGAAGGCTGGCCGGCTTCCACTTTCTTGCGCGGTTCGCCAGGGTAGACGTAGGTGAGCCAGCCGTAGCGGTCCGGCTTCTCGCCGTTGATGATGTCGAAGAACGCGCTTTGGATCGCCTCGGTGATCGGTCCACGGCGGCCGTTGCCAACAGTAATCTTGTCGACCGTCCGGATCGGCGTGATCTCGGCCGCGGTACCGACGAAGAATGCCTCGTCAGCGATGTAGAGCATTTCGCGGGGGAGCACATCTTCACGAACCTGGAAGCCCAGATCCTGCGCAATCGTCACGACCGAGTTGCGCGTAATACCCGGCAGCACTGCTGAGCTGAGCGGCGGCGTGTAGATTTTGTCGTCGCGCACGAGGAACAGGTTCTGTCCGCTGCCTTCGCTCAAGTAGCCAAGGCTGTCGAGCGCGATGCCCTCGCTGTAGCCCTGGACGACGGCTTCCATCTTGATCAGCTGTGAGTTGGCGTAGTTGGCTGAAGTCTTCGCCAGCGTCGGGAACGTATTCGGCGCAGCTCGAGACCACGAGCTGACCTGGACGTCCACGCCTTGCTCGAGCGCATCCTGACCCAGGTACGCGCCCCATTCCCACGTGAGGATCGCGGAATCGACCGGACAGGGGAACGGGTTCACGCCAAGCGCGTGGTACCCGCGATACACGATCGGCCGGATGTAGCAGGCCTTGAAAGAATTGGCGCGGATCGTATCGAGGACCGCGTTGGTGAGCGTCGACTGATCGAAGGTCGGCTCCATGCGGTAGATCTTCGCGGAATCGAACAATCGCCTCATGTGCGCGTCGAGTTGGAAGCACGCCGAGCCGCGAGGCGTGTCATAGCAGCGCGCACCCTCGAAAACCGCGCTACCGTAATGGACGACGTGGGACGCGATGTGAATCTTGGCATCCGCCCAGTTGACGAACGACCCATTCATCCAAATCTTCCCGGTTCCAGTGAAGGACATCAGCGACTCCCTCGAAAATTAGGCCGATTACTCCAGAAAAATTTTAACACATGGGGTTGCACGGCGGCGGCGGTCCAATCGTGAATGGCCGCCGATTTCCGCGAATATTCAGCGGTTTACTGGGCTTCGCCGCAGAACGGACAACGGTCGCTGCGCGCGTGCAGCGGTTTCCGGCACTGCCAGCAGAATTTGGCAGCGGGCGCTTCACGGGTTCTGCCGCGAGTATCGTCGCGCTCCCGCGGCAGACGCGGCGCGCGGGCCACATCGTCCGATATACCCGCGCCGGCAGCCGCATGTCGAGTACGCGGGCCCGTGCTGACGGAGAGAACGTCCTCGAGCAGATCCGCCGCACGCTGGTAGCGGGCGGTGATGTCCGGCGCCATCGCGCGCAGGACGATGTCGCTGATCGCCTTCGGGATGCCCGGGTTTTTCAGCCGCGGCGCCGTCACTAACTCGCCTGACATGAGCTTCTCGAGATCCGCCGGCGCCGGCGTCTCGTACGGAAGCACCCCGGTCAGCATCTGGTACATCGTCACGCCAAGCGAGTAGATATCGGACGCGAACACGGCCTTGCCGTGAAACTGTTCGGGTGCCATGTACGGCGGGCTGCCGATGACCGTCGTGCCGTGGGCGGCGATTTCCAGAAATCGCGACGTCCCGAAATCGGCGACCTTCAGCATGTCGTTTTCGGTGACGAGCACGTTGGCTGGGCGGAGATCACGGTGAATCACGCCTTGGCGATGCGCATGATCGACGGCGTTGCAGATCTGGCAGGTGAAATCCAGCGCGCGATTGAGCTCGAGTGCGCCTTTCAGCGCGATGAGATTCTCGAGCGTCTCGCCCTGAACATACTCCATCACGATGAAGAAGACGTTGTCCTGCTTCTCCGCGGTTGTGATGGCAACGATGTTGGGATGACTGACGCTGGCGAGCAGCCGAGGCTCGCGCAGGAGCTCACCGAAATCGAGTCCCTGCCGGTGCGGAACCTTGATCGCGACCTTCTTGTCGATCCAAGTGTCGTGTGCAAGGTAGACGGTGCCGAAGCCGCCGCTCCCGAGCGGTGCGGCGATTTTGTATTTCCCGAGCGTCTGACCCCTGAAGAGCAAGGTAGGAATGGAGTATAGCGCGAATATCGTTGACGGGATCCGTGCTGTCCGTGTTATCCGTCACTGATGGTGCCGCGGTTCTATGCTCCCGATCTCAATCCGTCACACGAGCGCGTGACGCTTCCTCCCGATGAGTCACACCACCTCGTCCGCGTCCTGAGGTTGACGCGCGGCGACCAGGCGATCGTCTTCGATGGGCGCGGCGCCGAGTTTCTCGCCAGAGTTGACTCCGCAGATCGGCAGGCGGCGGTGGTGCAGCTGATCGCGCTACGCCAGCCCGCGCCCGAGCCACCGGTGGCGATTGAGCTCGTCCAAGCCGTGCTCAAAGGCGACAAGATGGAGACCGTCATCCGCGACGCGACCATGGCCGGCGTCGCGCGCATCACGCCGGTGGTAACCGAGCGATCGCAGGTGAAGCTTTCGGCGCTTGCCCGCAGCCACGCGTGGGACCGCTGGCAGCGCGTGGCGATTTCATCCGCGAAGCAATGCGGCCGGGCGCGTCTGCCGACTATCGATCTGGCAAAGCCGTTCGAGGAGTGGTTGCGGGCGCCATTCGACGGTCTGCGCTTGATACTGGTCGAACCGTCTACGGACGGACAAGGACCAGCCCGGCTCCGCGACGTGCTTCCAAGCGCCGCACCTGCCGCGGTCGGATCGATCGTGGGTCCGGAGGGCGGGTGGTCGAACCATGAACGCGCGCTGGCGACCGACGCTGGCTGCATTGCCGCGTCACTGGGACCGATGACGCTACGCGCCGACGCCGCCGGACTTGTCGCTGTCGCAGTTTTGAGTTTTGCGTTCGACGCTTCTCAGGTGGCTCGCTGAAAGCATTGTGCGGTCCAGTTGCTTTCGTGCAGCGTTTCCTGCAGTGCGAGCTCCGCAAACGATCCAGCGAGTGACTCGACATCGTGCGGACCAAAGCCGCTGAGGACGATCGTCCCGCCAGGATTCATGAGGCGGACCAGCGGGTCTGCAAACCGCTCGAGGACCGCCGCCGTGAGGTTTGCGGTAACGACGTCCGCCGGTGGGAGTGACAGCGAACCGAGTTCGGCCTCGATCAATTCAACGCGTCCCTCGCACGCGTTGCGCGCCACGTTCTCGGCCGCGTTCCGCAACGCTTCGGGATCGTTGTCCACCGCCATGACTCGCTCGGCGCCAAGCGTGGCCGCCGCAATCGCGAGCACGCCGGAGCCGGTTCCCACATCGATGACGCGCCGACCTGCCAGGGGAAGCCGCTGCAGGATCGTGAGACACAGCCGCGTCGTTTCGTGATGGCCGGTGCCGAATCCCGTCGAGGGATCGATGACAACCAAAACATCGTCAGCGGCGGGAGCCGTGGCATCCCACGGCGGCGTGACGACGATGCGACCCACACGTATCGCGCGGAGCTTCTCCTGACTCCGTCGAGCCCATCCCTCGTCTGGTACGTCAACCGATTGAAGACGCGTCAGCGCTGGGGCAAATTGCGCGCGCAGGGCAGACGCTGCTGCGTCTCGCACGGCCGAAGACCGAAAGAAGACTCGCCAGACTTCTTCCAGATCGAGGGTGCGTGTAGTGGCTTCGAGCCGCGGTTCGAGCGCTGTCGGTTGAAAGTCGTCGAGGGCGGCGTAGAGCAGATCAACAATCGCGTCGCTGTCGCCGCGACGTGCCCACGCCAGCTCGACAGCGGGGTGAGTGAGTTTCAGGTCGGTGCTATCCAAAGATATCTTTGACGCGCTCGAAGAACGGCTTGTCGCCGGCTTCGGTTGTTTCAACGTCGCCGTCGGCCTGCGGGAGTGTTTTCGAGAGTTGCTCCAGCAACTGCCGTTGTTCGCTGGTGAGCTTCTTCGGCACGGCGACCGCCGCAATCACGTGGAGATCGCCGTGGCCGCGTCCCGACACGTTCGGCATTCCCTTACCCCGAATCTTGAACCGCGCGCCGGCTTGCGTGCCGGCCGGAATCTGCAGATCGGCACGGCCGTTCAGCGTTGGAACCTTCACAGCGCCGCCGAGCGCCATTGTTGGATAACCGATCGGCAGCTCGCAGAATAGGTCGTCGCCTTCGCGATGGAAGAACGGATGATCCTGAACGTGAACGACGACGTACAGATCGCCGGTTGGACCGCCTGCGGTTCCGTGTTCACCCTCGCCGTGAAGGCGCAGGCGTTGGCCGGTAGCAATGCCCGCCGGAATCTTGACAGTGAGCTTGCGATCCCGCGAGATGCGGCCCGCGCCACGGCACGATGCGCACGGCTTCGAGATCGTCTTGCCGGCCCCGCGGCAGTTGGGGCACGGCCGGGCCACGGTAAGGAAGCCCTGCTGATATCGGAGCTGCCCGGTGCCGCGGCACTGACCGCAGGTTTCCGGGGTGGTCCCTGGCGCCGCGCCTGAGCCCTTGCACGTCTCGCACAATTCCTCGCGCGGAATCTGGATCGTGGTCTCCGCACCGGTCGCGGATTCCTCGAACGTGATCTCGAGGTCGTAGCGCAAATCTGCGCCGCGTTGCGGTCCGCCACGACGGCGACGCGCCCCGAAGATGTCGCCGAAGCCAAACACGTCACCGAGCCCGGCGAAGATGTCGGAGAAATCCGCGAAGATCGTCGGATCCACGCCGCCGCTGCCGACGCCGCTTACGCCGGCATGACCGAAGCGGTCGTACATCTCGCGTTTTTCGCGATCGGCCAGCACCGCGTACGCTTCCGCCGCTTCCTTGAACTTCTCTTCGGCCTCGCGATCGCCAGGGTTGCGATCCGGATGGTGCTTGAGAGCGAGCTTTCGATAAGCGCTTTTGATCTGCTGTTCCGTGGCCTTGCGCTCGATGCCCAGAATCTCGTAATAGTCGCGTTTGCTCACAGCCCTCATCTCGCCTGGCGGTCACGCACCTTTGGCTACCTTCACCATCGACGGCCGCAGCAGGCGTTCTCCAAGCATGTACCCGCGCGCGAACTCTTCGATGATCTCGCCATCGCGACGGCCCTCGGCGGGCTCGGTCGTGACGGCTTCGTGGAAGTGCGGATCGAAGTCCGCACCAAGCGCCTCAATGGGCCGCACGCCCCGCTTGCGCAGGATGTCGAGCAGTTGGCGGTGGATGAGCTCGACACCTCGGCGATATCCGCTGCCGCCTTCGGGACCCGGCTCGGACTTCAGGGCCCGCTCGAGGTCATCGACCAGCGGCAGCAGATCGCGGACCAGATCGGCTGCGGCTGATTCTGCCATGCTCTGCCGATCGCGTTCCACGCGCTTCCGGTAGTTATCGAATTCGGCTGACTTGCGGAGCAGCCGATCGTAGTAGTCGTCGCGCTGTCGCTGAATCTCGTCGGCATCCACCGCGTCTACGGCGGCGGCGCTGTCGGCGGACTCCACGTTGTCCTGTTCGTTGTTGTCGTCCATGGTTCCCGAGTGTAAGGCTGAAGTTGCGTATCGATTTGGCCGGCGTGCGTCCAGAGGTCAGATTCTGGTGCCTACGACCTTGCTGACGGCCCGCGAGAGGCTGTCGACCGCCTGGATGGCCCTCGAGTAATGCATGCGGGTGGGCCCGATCACCCCCACTGCCCCCGTACCGCGACCGTCCGAGTATGTCGACACGACGAGACTGAACCGGTGAAGCTCTGCGGAGCTGTGCTCCGAGCCAATCACAACGGTCACTCCATCGCCGCCGAGGTAGTCATCCAGAAGCCGGATGAGACGCGCTTTCTCTTCGATCATCAGCAGCAACGTCCGCAGTGTTTCAATCGTGACGTCTGACTCTTCGCTTCCGACGTCGTGGAGCAGCAACGACGTACCTTGCACGAAGACTGCCGGCGCAGGATCGATGTTCGTAAGTGTCGTGTTAGCCAGCCGCAGAGCGCGAGCCATGAGCACGTCGTAGAGTGTGCGTTCCTCGCGCAGTCGTTCGATGACGGCTTGACGGACTTCGAGCAGGGTCTTGCCGCGGAACTCCATGTTGAGGAAGTTTGCCGCTTGCTGGAGTTCGTCGAAGTTGTACTGCTCGCTAGGTTCGATGACCTTGTGCGAGACGTGCCCGCCCGCCGCGACCAGGACAACGAGGATCTTACCGCCGTCAAGCGGCACGAAATTCAAGTGTTCGAGCGTGGTCGTGTCGGTCGACGGGGCAATCGCAAAGCCGACCTGATGTGACGCGCGTGAGACTTCCTGCGACACGTGCGAGAGCAGATCGTCGACGCTGCCGGCGCGGCGCAGGCGCGCTTCGATGTGCGCCGCTGGCCGGGTCGTCCGTCGTTCCGACAGGACGCCGTTCACGTAGTTGCGATACCCAAGATCGGTCGGGACGCGGCCGGCAGAGGTGTGCGGCTGCCGGACATAGCCCTGCTCCTCGAGACGGGCGAGGACGTTGCGGAGAGTCGCCGAGGACACCCCGATGCTGCCCCTGGCAAGCCACAGCGATGACACTGGCGCGCCCTGCTCGATATACGCCGAGACCAGAGCTTCCAGAATCCGTCTATCCCGTTCCGGCAGCGAAGGATGGCTGACCATTGCTCGTTAGCACTCGCAGCGGGCGACTGCTAAAACATTATAGCAGTGTTACACCGGGGTCTGACCCCCACTTCCAAAAACGCGACGAGTGGGGTCTGACCCCAACTTCCAAAAACCGGACGAGTGGGGTCAGACCCCAAGTTCGGCGCGGGCTGCCAGGGCCCGGGAGGCGTCTCGGGCCGCGGCCACGACCTCATCCTTATCTATACTCACGAGCTGGCCGTCTTCCACCAGGACGGTCCCGTCAACCATCGTCAACCGAACGTCCGTACCGCGCGCAGCATAGACCAGCGTCGACCATGGATCCGCATCCGGCGCCAGGTGGACCGCGTCACGATCGACCATGATGAGGTCGGCACGCTTGCCGGGCTCGATCGATCCAATCTCGCGGTCCAGACCCAGCGCCCGCGCACCTTCGCGCGTCGCCATCCAGATGGCGTCCTGCGCGGTCAGCGCGCCGGCGCCGAGGCGGACCGCTTGAAGCGTGGCCGCAAGGCGCATCTCCTCGAACATGTCGAGGTGGTTGTTGCACGCCGCGCCGTCCGCGCCAAGTGAGACCGAGATTCCTCGCTTGCGCATCTCGACGACGGGCGCGAGGCCTGACCCCAGCTTGAGGTTCGAGCCGGGGCAGTGCATCACTTTGACATTGTGCGCTGCCATCAGCGACTGCTCGGCGTCGGTGACCCAGACGCAATGCGCTGCGCACAACCGCTCACTGGCGAGACCAAGAGACGCGAGATACTCGACGTTCGACAGCCCGCCGGAAAGTTTCCTGACGAAGTCGATCTCGTCGCGGTTCTCCGACGCGTGGGTGTGCACGACGACGTTGTTTGTCGCCGAGAGGTTGGCCACCGCTTCGAGAAGCTCGCGCGAACACGACACGGCAAAGCGAGGTGCGAACGCCGCTCGTAATCTGCCGTTGGCTGTCCCGTCCCACCGCTTTCGAAGCGCGAGGCTTTCTTCAATGGATGCATGCGTCTCCTCTCGCAGACGAGCCGGCGCCTCGTCGTTTGAATCCATCATGCACTTGCCAACCGTCGCTCGGAGCCCGATCGCCGCCAGCGTCTCAAAAACAACGTCCGTGTCGTGCACGGTTTCCATCGTCAACGCCGTCGTCGTGCCCGAGAGGAGCAGTTCCGCCGCTGCCAGGCGCGTTGCCGCGCGCAAGGTGTCAGGGGAATGTGCGGCCTCCAGCGGCCAGACCCGCCGGCGCAGCCAATCGAGCAACGGCATGTCGTCGGCGTAACTGCGGAATAACGTCTGACATAGATGAACGTGCGTCTGCACGAACCCGGGCAGGACGTAGTTGCCAGCGGCGTTGATCACCCGCTCGTAACGCACGTCGGGCTCCGGCCCAACGGATACGATGCGTCCATCGCGGACCGCGACCGCCCCCTCGACGATCTCGAGGCGGTCGTTCATGGTCAGGATTGTCGCGTTACGGATGAGGATCATCTGGGGTCAGATGTGACCCTCTGGGCGACGCCGCGGCGGATGGCAATGAGCTGGGCGAGGATGCTGATCGCTATTTCGGCAGGTGTGACCGCGCCGATCTCGAGACCGATCGGCGCGTGAACTCTATCGAGGCACTCTGGCGGCATCCCTTCACTCAACAGCAGCTTGCGGATGCGCGCCACTTTGGCGCGGCTTCCAATCAAGCCGAGATAGCGCAGATCGCGCGCAGCCAGGGCCCGCATGGCTTCCAGATCGTTCTGGTGCCCTCGCGTCACGATGACGACGAACGAGGAGGCTGGAATCTCACTGCGGTGCAGCCAGTCGTCGATCGGCTCGACGATGACGTCGTCCGCGTGGGGAAACCGCTCGCGATT
>Ga0114129_10009211_pt1 | contig 14080 bp, 10 predicted proteins | sample RhiMetdeltSRZDD1_FD_80071 | JGI IMG/M metagenome (GOLD analysis project Ga0114129, IMG submission 80071) | Populus rhizosphere microbial communities from Tennessee, USA - Rhizosphere MetaG P. deltoides SRZDD1 (version 2) (version 2) | ecosystem: Host-associated > Plants > Roots > Rhizosphere >... | reverse complement strand
TGTAGGCGCCCACGATGATGCGGTCGTACTGGCGCAGGCCGTCGAGCATGGCCATCCGGGTCTCGTAGGGAAGGCAGTCGACCACGCGCCTCAGGCGCTGGGCCTCTCTGCGGTGCGTTCTTCGCAGTGTCATCCGGTCGTATCGCCGATCGCGGTCATCTGGATCCGGGCTTGGAATAAGCTAGCGCCCCCGCCCGCCTCACCCTTTTTATCGAAGCGCGGCGACATTTCAATAGCGGGGACCAGAAACTGCCACCCGCTGTTCAAAGGAGCGTCGAGAAAAAATGAAACTGGGACTCTGCGCGGGCTACTGGGGAATGGGCATCACCGGCGCCGAGCAGCTCGAGATGGCACAGGAGGCCGACCGCCTCGGCTACGACTCGGTCTGGGCGGCCGAGGCGTACGGGAACGATGCCGCCACGGTGCTCGCGTGGCTGGCGGCCAACACCCAGAACGCGCGGATCGCGTCGGGCATCTTCCAGATACCCGCCCGCACTCCGGCGATGACCGCCATGACCGCCGCCACGCTCGACAACATCTCGGGCGGGCGGTTCATCCTCGGCCTCGGCGTCTCCGGGCCCCAGGTCGCGGAAGGCTGGCACGGCCAGCCCTTCGCGAAGCCGTTGACACGCACGCGGGAGTACGTGGACATCGTGCGCAAGGCGCTGGCGCGCGAGACCCTCACCTACGACGGTGACTTCTACAAGCTGCCGCTGCCGAACGGAACCGGGCTCGGCAATCCGCTGAAGCTGATCATCAGGCCCGTCCAGGAGCGCATCCCCATCTACCTCGCGGCGATCGGGCCGAAGAACACGGCGCTCGCGGCGGAGATCGCGGACGGCTGGCTGCCGACGCTGTTCGCTCCCGAGCACTTCGACGAGTTCCGCCCCGCGCTCGAGGAGGGCGCGGCACGCGGCGGGCGCTCGCTGGACGACCTGGACATCACGCCGCAGACCTCGATGGCGATCTACGACGACATCGAGCACGCCCGCAACTTCATGCGCCCGTACCTCGCCCTCTACATCGGTGGCATGGGCGCCAGGGAGAAGAACTTCTACAGCAAGCTCGTCACGCGCTACGGCTACGGCGACGCGGCCGCGGAGATCCAGGACCTGTACCTCTCCGGCAAGCAGGCGGACGCGATGGCAAGGATCCCGGACGACCTGATCGACAAGGTCGCGCTCGTCGGTCCCAAGGAGCGGGTCAGGGAACGCCTCGCCGCCTACCGCGACGCCGGGGTCGAGACGCTGCTGGTCACGCCCGCCGCCGCCACGCACGAGGATCGCATCCGCATGATGCGGGACCTGGCCGAGATCGCCGCCTGACCACGCGACCCCACCGGATATTCATCGGTGCCTTTGGCGACGCGGGCCATGCGTTCCCAGCGATCGCGCTCGGGCGCGGGCTCGTGCGGCGCGGGCACGAAGTCGCGCTCGAGACGTGGACGCGCTGGCGGGAGCACGTGGAGTCCGAGGGCATGCGCTTCTACCCCGCGCCGGAATACCAGGTCTTCCCCACCCGCGACCGGCCGCTGAAGCCGTACGAAGCCGTGGTCCGGGCGGTGGACGAGACCGCGCCGGCGCTGCGCGACTTCCGCCCGGACGCAGTGGTCAACGACATCCTGACCCTGGCGCCCGCGCTGGCCGCGGAGCGCGAGGGAGTCCCGCTCGCGACGCTCGTGCCGCACTTCTATCCGCCCACCGCGGACGGGGTGCCGCCCTACGGGCTGGGCGCGATGGCGGCGCGCACCCCGGTGGGGCGCGGCTTCTGGCGTGCCACCGCGCAGCAGATGAGCCGCGGGGTCGAGCGCGGCCGGCGGGAGCTGAACGAGACCCGGCGCCGCGTCGGCCTACCCGCGCTGGACCGCCACTACGGCGGGATCAGCGAACAGCTCTGCCTCGTCGGCACGTTCCCGCAGCTCGAGTACCCGCGCACATGGCCCGCCGGGGTGCACGTCACCGGCCCGCTCATCTGGCAGCCGCCCGGCGGCGACTCCGAGTGGCCGCCCGGGGACGGGCCGCGTGTGCTGGTCGCGCCCAGCACCGCGCAGGACCAGGGCCAGACGCTGCTGCGCGCGGCGCTGCGCGGCCTCGCGGGGCTGCCGCTGAGGGTGCTCGCCGTCCGGCGCCGGGGCACGACCGGCCTGCCGCATGCGTCGAATGCCCGGGTGGTGGAATGGGTCAGCTACGAGGAGGCCATGCCGCGCGCCGACGTGGTCGTGTGCCACGCCGGGCACGGGACGCTGGCGACGGCGCTCGCATGGGGCGCACCCGTGGTGACCGTCCCCGCCGCGGGCGACATGGCGGAGAACGGGGCGCGAGCGCAGTGGGCGGGCGCGGGCCTGAACCTGCCGGGCCGCTTCCTGTCGCCGGTCACGCTGCGGTGGGTGGTCCAGCAGGCGCTGGAGCGCCCGGGACTGAGGACGCGCGCACGCGAGCTCGCCGGATGGGCACGAACGCACGATGGCGCGACGGAGGCCGCGAAGCTGGTCGAGCGCTTCGCCGCCGGTCGCAGTGACGGCTAGTCGAGCTTGCCGATCTTGAAGATCTTCGTCCCGCAGTCGGGGCACGTGCCCTGGATCGCAGGGCGGCCGTTCTTCATCGTGACCTGCTTCGGGTCCTTGATCTCGACCTTCTTCTTTTCCTTGACGCAGTAGCCCTCGGGCATGTCTTCTCCTTGCTCGTGGGCCGGCGTCCGGCCCGATTGACCGTCGCCGACGCTAATGAGGTACCCGGACGCCAAGCGGGGCAAGCCGCTGACAGGGTGTCAAGCTGGGCGAGCGCTTACGGAACGAAGACGCCCTGGCGGGCGAAGACCCCGTTCGGCACGGTGCTGACGTTCCCGTCCGCCCCGCCGTCCTCGACCCGGAACTGGCCGAACTGCCAGACCGCCCGCTGGCGCTCCTGCACCGCGCCCGGGACCGCCGCGTCGAAACTCGTGTTCAGGGCGCACGTGCTTCCGATGCCGGGATCGGAGGTCGCCGCGCACCCCGAGGGGAACGGGAACGGGATGTCGACGACCGTCGCCCCCTGCGTGCCGCCTCCGGCCACGACCCCGTTCCAGCGGTCGGTGATCCGCAGGTCCGCCGAGACCTGCAATCCGCCCGTGTAGTCGGCCAGGTCGGATGCGCGGCGGACGTCCGTGATGCCGAGGCTGACCGAGACGTCCGCCTCGTCGGCCGTCGTCAGGAAGTCGCCGGGCACGACGCTCACCACGAGCGAGCCCTCCGACTGCGTCGGCCGGCCGTTCGAATCGGCCGTCCCGACCGTGAGGGCGGTCGACGACCGCGTGGGCGGGTTGCACGACGGGAACGCCAGCGGCGGCCCGTGGGTCCGGTTGGGCGAGACGCATTGCTGGTAGGCAGGGACCAGCCCCAGCTGCAACCGGTTGGCGGCCTTCGGCCGCACGTAGCCGCCGGTGAGCGCGGGCACCACGAACGTGCCCTCGACGTCCGAGTCGTTCTGAGGACGGCTGTCGGCCTGGTCCGCGTCGACGCTCGCGGTGTTGATGATCGACCCCGTCGTCGTCGGCGTGACGTGGATCGTGACGGTCGCCACCGCGCCGTCGGGCATGTATCCCAGGTCGCAGGTGACCGTGCCGGCCGCCTGCATGCATGTGCCCTGGCTCGCGGTCGCCGATACGAACGACGCGCTGGGCGGCAGCATGTCGGTGACCGTCACGCTCGAAGCTCCCGACGGACCGAAGTTGCGCACGTCCAGGTGGTAGGCCAGGGTCTCCCCCACCTCGACCGGGTCCGGGCTGTCCGTCTTGACGATCTCGAGGTCCGCGCGCCGCGGGTCCTTCACCAGCAACTCGACGTTCTGGTCGTTGGCGTCGCCCTCGCCCGAGCCGAGGCCGGCCTGCGGGTCGTTGTAGGCGAACTCGCGGCCCACCGAGGCGAGCATCTCCTCGTCGAAGGCGATTGCGGATCCCGGCGCCGGCGCCGTGCCGGACGCTGCCGCGTCGAGCACCGTGCCGAAGAGCGACAGCGTGCCGTCGCGGTTGTCCATCACCTCGATCAGGCGGTGCTGGACCGGCCAGTCGGCCGTCGCCGCGGTCTCGATCCCCCACCACACTCCGCCGCTCGGACGGGTGAACGGCTGGACGTTGTTCTCGTGGGTGTGGCCGGCGACGTAGGCGACCACGTTGGGGAAGCGGCCGAACAGCTCCGAGATGGTCTCGTCCTCGCTGCCCGGCGGCCGCTGGCTGGGCTCGCCGTAGTGGATCGGCGTGGACACGCGCGGATCGATGTCGCAGCCCGGGTTGAGGTCATGCTCCGGCACGTCGCCGTGCGAGTGCGCCGCGCCCGCGCACGACCCGGCCGCCTCGTCCGGGGCGTTCGAGTTCAGCGAGCGGATCGGGTGGTGGCCGAACACCACGACGACCTTGTCGAGGCCCTGCGCGAACTCCAGCTGCTGCTCGAGCCAGCGGAACTGGGGCTCGTCGACGTTGCCGTTCGACGACTGCTCGACGATCCCGCCCTCGGAGAGGGTGTCGATCGAGATGAACCGCATGCCGGGCGCCTCGGGCGGGTCCCATGAGTAGTACGACGCGCTGCCGGCCGAGTCGGTCTGCTCGACCTCGTCGACGAACTCGTAGCCGTGCGCGTTGTCCTCGCCGTTGTCGGCGTAGATCTGCTTCGTCTGCCGCTTGTCCACGAACCGCCGCAACGGGTCGGGCGGCACGAGCATCGCCGCGGAGGAGGGCGACAACAGGACCGACGGGTCCAGCCCGCTGAACGAAGCCGTCGTGCCCAGCGCCTTGAAGCAGCCGGTCGCGATGTCCTCGAAGGCGGCGTTCCCCGCCTGGTTGCCCTGCACCAGCCCGTCGTGGTTGCCGTTGGTGACGTAGCTCGGGACGTTCAGGCCGGCGGGCGTGAACGGGAGCTGCGCGCGGTCCATGAGCCCGGGGTAGGCGGGCCAGTCGGCCCAGGCGGCCTGCGGGCTGTCCGGGTCGTAGAAGTACGGGTTGGTGCCCTCGTCGTAGTCGTCGTAATCCTGGACGCCGGTGTACTTGGCCGCCTCGGCCAGGTTGGCCGCGTTCGCCGGGTAGGCGGCGCAGCTGGGGTGCAGCAGGGGGCTCCAGTCCGCGGGGTTCTGGCTGCCGCTGTTCGGATCGATCTGCGTGCCGCCCTCGAGCAGGTCGCGCACCCAGAGCATCTCGTTGCGCTGCATGTTGTCGGCCTGGTCCCCGGTGATCAGAGCGAAGTCCATCGCCGCCCGGTCGCCGCCGCTCTGCTCCACCGGGCTCGCGCCCGAGAACAGGTTCATCTGGCGGATCGACCAGTCGATGACGAACGGCTGGAGCGCCTCTTGGGGCCGCCACGCGGAAGCCGCAAAGCCGGTCGGCTCCTGATCGAGGAACTCCACGCGGGCGGGCGACTCCTCGTCGGCGAGCTGGAAGTCGGTCAGCTGGCCCACATATGCGAGCGAGCGGCGCCGGTCCGCGCGCCCGGACTGAGCGTCGGGGATCAGCGGCGTCCCCTCGGCGGTCCCGTCGCGGACCACGTGCGACTCGCTCGTGGCCTGGCTGGAGAGCGTCGCGTAGCCGCTCGACGGATCGGCGCCCGTGATCTCACGCTCGAGCGTCGTGTGGCCGGCGACGTCGGAGAAGAGGTGACCTGCCTGGGCCGTGGCGCCGAAGGTCAGCAGGACCACGACCGCAATGCCCGCGGACCACCATCCGCGCCGACGCGTGCCCTCCGTTGACGTTCCGCTCAATTCGCCGCCCTCCCCAGAGCAGGGTTGGCAGGCTATCACTCAGGCGCGACGCGGAAATGAGAGCCGTCCGCTCTAGAGACCGCGCTCCAGCTCCGCCACGAGCAGCCCCGAGCAGTTCGTACCTTCGAGGTCCTCTGCGAGGGCCCCGGCCAGGCCGCGGGCTGTCTGACTTCCCTCGTAGGCGGCCTCCGGCCGGCGCCGCGCGATCGCCGCGATCCGGCGCGCCGCGGCGAGTGCCGCGTCCTGGGCCGGAGCCCGGCCACCGCGTGCGAGGTAGCGCGCAACCTCACGGCAATACGCGCGGATCGCCGTCACCGAGCGGTCCACGGCGCGTCGCTCCCGCACCGTGAGCGGCGCATCCGGAGTGGTCGCCGGCGCGGGCGACGAGTCGTCCCCGCAGCCGGCCACGAACGCGATCGCAAGTGCCACCGCGAGCAGCTTGGCGCCTGACACGCCGCCAGTATCACCGACGCCGCGGCCGCCGCACCCTGGACGCGCGGGCCGGAGCGCGGATAGCGTTGCAGTCGTGTTGTCCCGTGCCCTGGTCGCAATCGCTGCGCTGCTGGCACTCACGCCGGCCGTCGCGACCGCGCACGACCGGCGCGCGCCGGACGAGGTGCGCATGTTCGCGGTCGGCAACAAGCACCGCATCGCGGACGCCGTCACTTATGCGGACTTCCACAACAAGATGGCGGCGCTGATGGACCGCGGCTTCCCGGGCCGCGGCGCCTACGTGCAGGAGGGCGTCGACGACGTCGCGAGCCACATCCGGCCCGCCGACCGGCGCGCACCGCGCAAGGCGCTGGTCGTGTTCCCGGAGGATGCCGGGCTGATCACGGCGCTGATCGGCACGCGCGGGGCCGCCGCACGGCAACAGACCAGCGCACTGGGCGCAATCCCTTCGCTGTTCGAGCCCTACGCGCCGCAGGTCGCCCACTACTCGGCGAAGTACCCGGGACAACCTGCATTGCGCACGCTGTTCACCGCGCTCACCGACACCTTCTACCGCAGCTTCTACGAGACCTACCGCGCGCTTGCGATCGAGCACGGCGTATACATCGCGGCGGCGATCAACGCGGCGCCGGCGCGGCGCGTGACGCAGGCCGAGGACCCGGCGCTGGTCGCGCTCCTGCGCGATCCCGACGAGCCACAGCGCACATACGCGTACGAGGCGGCGTCGCCATATCCCGCCAACACCACATACGTGTTCGCGCCCGACGGCGAGGTGCTCGTGCCCGACGGCCAGGGCCGCACGCTCGACAGCCCGTCGCAGACGGACGGAGTGATCCGCGGGTCGACCGTGAAGGCCTACCTCACGCCGGTCGAGCAGCCGCCGCCCGGGGAGTTCTTCGGCCTCGCGCTCGGGTTCGGCGCCGTCCGCGACCTCGAGGTGCTGGACACGCCGGTCGGCCGCCTGGCGACCGTGATCTCGAAGGACGCGTGGATGGTCGACGTCAACGACCGCTTCGAGGCCAAGGGAGCGAACGTGATCCTCCAACCGGAGGCGTTCAGCGGCTGGGCGTTCCAGACCACCCCATGGGAGCCCGACATCTTCAAGGAGGGCGGCTTCGCGAACCTCCAGAAGTACCCCGCCTGGCAGGTCAACGTGACCGCCAGCCTGACCGGGAACTTCTTCGACACCCCGTTCGACGGTCAGAGCGCGATCATCGGCCGCAAGCGGAAGGTCGCCCCCGGTCCGCTCGGCCCGCAGAACGCGTGGGTGGGCCAGAACCCGGAAACGGCGTTTCTGGAGATGGGGCCCTGGATCGCACCGGACCCGGGCATCGCCGACCCGGCGCTGACGCTGGCGCAGCGCCGCCAGCAGCTCGCCGCCGACGGGGTGAAGCTGCTCTCCGGCCCGCCCTGCGCCACGTCCCTGACCGTGGGACCGTGCCTGAACGGGTACCGCGAGACGGTGATCCACGAGGACGTGACGCTCGGCCGGCCGGCACGGCCCGACCGCAGGCGCGCGGCGCCTCCGGTCTTCGGGCGCAGCGTGGCCGTGCACCACGACGACCATGACGACGATGATGACGATCACCACTGGCGTCGCGGTGATGCGACGAAGCACGCGCCGAAGGTGGCGGCCCAGGGCGAGCACGTGTACGTGACGTGGCACGAGGCGCGACACGGCCTCGACAACGTGTACCTGGCCGTGAGCCGCGATCGCGGCAAGCACTTCCGCGACCCGGTGCGCGTCAGCGACAACCGCCGCGGCGCGGTGGCGGAGATGTTCCCGACGGTCGCAGCGCGTCCCGGAGAGGTGGTCGTCGCCTGGCAGGAGCTGGCCGACGGGCGCAGCGACGACCGCGGACGCGTGATGCTCGCGCGGCTCGACACGCGGGGACGCAAGCGCGGCGCGGACGTGCGCGTCGACGACACCGACGAAGGCGGCAAGTGGCTGCCGCAGTTGGCGCTGGACGGCGCCGTGCCCGTGGTCGCGTGGATCGACGAGCGCGACCGCGGCCTTCAGGACCTCCCGCTCGAGCGCGTGTACGCGGCCCGCGGCACCGCCGGGGGCGGCTTCGGGCCCAACGTGCGGGTGGACGCCGGCGCGCCGGTCCCGCTGGCCGCGCACCTCGACAACAAGTGGAGTCCCACGATCACCGTGTCCCAAGGCAAGGTCTTCGTCGCCTGGTCGGACTTCCGCGACTACAACTGGGACGTGTACTTCGCGCGCAGCGACGACGGCGGGCTGACGTTCGGCCCCAACGTCCGCATCGACGACTTCCAGGGCTTCGAGCGGCTGAACGAGCGTGTGTCACTCGCGATCGACCCGGGCGGCCGCGTGCACGCGGCATGGACCGACCTCCGCGCCCGCGAGCCCGACACGAACATCTATTACTCCCGCAGCGACAACGGCGGCGCGACGTTCTCCGCGAACCGCCAGCTGGACGACTCGAAGGCCGGATTCGACCCTGATCGCGATACGCCCAGCAACCAGTGGCATCCCGCGCTCGTGGCCGCCGGCGGCGGCCTGTTCGCGGCCTGGCAGGACAACCGCCTCGGCAACAACGACATCTTCTTCTCCTCCAGCGGCGACGGCGGGGCGACGTTCGCGGCGTCCGAGCGTGTCGACGACACCGGCCCCGGCCACAGCGAGCAGAGCCGGCCCAGCATGGCGTGGTCCGACGGGCGCTGCTACGTCGTGTGGGAGGACGACCGCCGCGGCTCCGGCGAGGTGTTCCTCGGACGCCGGAACTGCCCGGCCCAGTAGCGGGGTCGTTTTTCCCGCCTTTACCGCGCGGAAACCGCACCTCAACCCGGCCGGCGCGATAGGGTCGGGCCCGGATTCGCGTTTACATCCGATCACGGCGCGATAACAACGTGGAAACATGCTGTTATCCAGCCACCGGCAGGGCCGCCGAGAAATGAGACCCCGGAGAGTCATCGCCGCCGCCGCCGTCGCTGCCGCCTCCTTCCTGGCGGTCGTCGCGCTGCTCGCAGCCGGTGGCGGGCGTCCCTACGACGTGCGCGGCGAAGCGGACGTGCCCTACAAGGCCGGCACCGTGAAGGAGGTGCGCGTCCTCGACTCGGTCACCCTCTACGTCGATGGGGAGCCGAAGCCCGGTCCGAGCGTGATCGGCGGCATCGGCCTGATCGCGCTGGCGACGGCCGCGTTCATGACCGCCGCCGCGCTGCGCATCGCGGGCCGCCGCGGGAGGCTGATCGCGTTCTACCTGCTGATCGCGGCGGGGCTCGGGTATGCGGGCATGGACGAGCTCTTCGCGATCCACGAGAGCATCGGGCACAACCTCCAGTTCCTCGCCGACCTGCCCGGCGTAACGCGGCCGGACGACCTGGTGATCGCGGCGTACCTGATTCCCGCCGCCGCGTTTGCGTTCGTCTTCCGGGACATCCTGTTGAGCCACCGGGGCGCGGCTGCGGCCCTGGCCGGCGGCCTCGGCCTGTTCGCGCTGGGCACCGGGGCGGACATCGCCGGCGCCACGAGTGCGGAGAAGTACCTGGAGCTCTTGAGCGGGATGTGCATAGCCGCCGGCCTCGCCCTTCTGATGTACTCGCACCTGCGCCGCAACCTGCGCCCCGACCTCGCGCCGGTCGCGAGGGACGAGGTCACAGTGGTCGACCAGCGCGCTCCACGGGACGTTCCCGCCGGTATCGCGAACTGATCGCCGCGCGCGGCGCGCCGCCGTGTCCCAGCAAGACCTGGACATCCTGCGATCCGCGTACGCGGCCTTCGACCGGGGTGTTCGCTCCGTAGCCTGCCGCCGAAAGGTCAACCCGCCCTTGGCAGCCGTGCGCTGACGGGTTAGGATCCGCTCAGCTCGATCTGGGAGGGGTTCAATGAAGCGCGACGCCCTGCTGCGCGTTCGTCTGGCCGGTTCGATCCTCGCGGCCGCGCTCGCCGCCGCCGCACTTGCGCCCACGGCGCACGCGACCTTCGCGGGAGGAAACGGAAGGATTGCCATCACCTCCCTGAAGGACGGCAATCCTGAGATCTACACCATTCCCGCGTTCGGCGGGGACCCGCATATCCGGGTTACCACCCATCCCGCGACCGAAAGCTCGCCCGCGTGGAACGCGAGCGGCTCCGAGCTTGCCTTCGCCAGCAACCGGCCTGGCGCGGGTTCGAGCGCCGGCGACTTCGAGATCTACAGGAAGCCGCCGTCCGCTTCGGCCACCGCTACGCAGCTGACCTTCAACGGGGTCGCCGACGAGTCGCCTGCCTGGGCTCCAGACGGCACGCAACTCGTGATCGTGCGCGAAGTCGCCGGCGGGGACACCGACCTGGTGATCATCGCCGCGGACGGAAGCGGTACGACGACGCCGCTGACGGCCTTGGCGTCGGTGTCTGGCGAGGTCGAGCCGAACTGGGCTCCGAACGGCACCCGGATCGTGTTCTCGGCCTTCGCGCCCGGTGCGGCGCAGCGCGACATCTTCACGATCCTGCCCGACGGGACCGGACTGACGAACCTCACAAACACCCCAAACGACGACGACCGCGAGCCGAACTGGTCACCGCGCAACGCGCGCATCACCTACGCGAGCGCCCTCGGGTCGAATTACGACATCCACGTCATGAATGCGGACGGCACCGGTGACACCAACATCACCAACCACCCCGACGCCGACCGCGACCCGGCGTGGTCACCCGACGCCACGCGGATCGCATTCACGCGTCGCACGAACGGCAACGACAACATCGTCAACATCGCCTCCACGGGGCAGTACCCCTTCCCGATCACGTACCTCCCGGCGTCCGAGACGCAACCGGATTGGCAGCGTGTGCCACCGGCGGCATGCCAGGACGGGCTGGACAACGACGGGGATACGCAGATCGACTACCCCAACGATCCCGGATGCACGTCGACCGCGGACAACGACGAAACCAACCCCGCTTGCAGCGACGGCATCGACAACGACGGGGACACGAAGATCGACTATCCGGATGACGCCGGCTGCACGTCGCTCACCGACACCAACGAAACCAATCCCGCGTGTAACGACGGGGTCGACAACGACGGGGACACGAAGATCGACTATCCGGCCGATCCCGGGTGCACGTCGGCCGCGGACAACAGCGAGTTCAATCCGCCTCCGGTCGCATGCAACGATGGGGTGGACAACGACGGGGACACGAAGATCGACTATCCGGCCGATCCCGGGTGCACGTCGAGCTCGGACGACAACGAAGCGGATCCTGCGCCGCCCCAGTGCAATGACGGGCTCGACAACGACGGTGACGAGAAGATCGACTATCCGGCCGATCCCGGATGCTTTTCCGCCTCCGACACCGACGAGTTCAACTCGCCGCCCTCGGGCGTGTTCGTGCGACCCAAGAGCGCACCTCGGATCAAGGTGTCGCTCGTGCCGGCATTCAACGCCTGCACCAGCCCGAATCGCCAGCACGGGCCTCCGCTTGCCTTCCCGTCGTGCAACCCGCCGGTCCCGAGCTCAACCGCCATCACCGTCGGAACGGAAGAGGCGAACGGGGCCGGCGAGAATTCCGTCGGAAGCGTGACGCTTACAGCCGACCCCGCCGTTCCGGGCCCGCCCGACGACAGTGACGTGATCGTGGCAGGGTCGATCACCGACGTGCGCTGCCTGCCGAGTACCACGAGTCCCTGCGGCAACCCGAACGCCGCGGACGGCGCGGACTACACCGGGGATCTGCAGGGATCCGCCACGATCCGCATCACCGATCGCTGGAGTGCGTCATCAGCGGGAGGCGGAGCGGATGCAGCGACGGTCGTGGACTTCCCATTCCCGATGGCCTTCGGCTGCGCGGGCACCGCCGACGATGCGATCGGTGCGACGTGTACCTCGAACACCACCTTCAACGCGATCGTGCCCCAGGCCATGAGGGACGGGAAGAGATCGGTAATCGACGTCGGTCAGATCGTGGTCAGCGACGGCGGGCCGGACGGCATCCCCTCCACGGCCCCGAACACCCTGTTCATGAAGCAGGGTCTCTTCGTGCCATAGGAAGCGCGGAGAGATTCGCCGCCACCTGGTGCTCAGGCTTCGCAGATAGGCAAGTCCGACGCCGGAACCTACGCTGAATAGACAACCCCTCCCACTGACTCCCGGGCTGCACTCCCACTCCGACGCCCCGCTTGCCCCGGCGGGGCGTCCGCACGTCTAGGCGCGATACTGCGCGGGCGATGTCACAGGAGAACGTTCAGGTCGTGCGGCGCATCTGGGAGCTCTACGCGCAGGGCACGCCAGCCGCGGTAGCTGCCACCTACGACGAGGGATTGCTCGCGCCTGACTCGACGTTCACCCCGGCGGAGGAGGTCCCAGGGAAGGAGACTTACGTCGGCCGCGAGGGCTTCATGAAGTTCCTGCGCGGATGGGACGCGGAGTTCGGGGAGTGGAGTCTCCAGGTGGAGAAGATCATCGACGCGGGAGACGATCGGGTCGTCGTACTCCTCCACGAGTTCGGGCAGGGCAGAAGAAGTGGTGTCTCGGTCGAGCTGAGGCTCGGATCGGTGTACAGGTTTGAGGGTGGCCAGGTGATCGAGCGTCGGGATTACCTCGATCACACGAGGGCACTCGAAGCCGTGGGGCTGTCGGAGCAAGACGCTCACGCCGGCTCTTGAGCCTGCGGGATACTGCGCGGACGATGTCGCACGAGAACGTGGAGATCGTTCGCGCCGCGAACGAGGCGTGGAGCAGGGGGGACTGGGACGGCCTTCGGGATACGTACGACCCGGATGTCGTCATGAGAACGGTCGACGAATGGCCGGAGGCCGGACCACACTTCGGCCGGGATGCGGTCTTGCGGTTCTTCGAGCAGCTCCGCGCCACCTGGGACATCAATGAATTGGAGACCATCAGCCTGACCGAAGCCGGCGACCGGGTCGTCGGGCATTACGTGTTGCACGGCGTGGGTCGCGGACCGGACGCGAGAATCGACGTGTCCAACGTCGTGACGCTTCGCAGGGGCAGGGCGATCATGATCGAGTACTTCTGGAACCACGCCGACGCACTCGAAGCCGTGGGGCTGTCGGAGCAAAACGCGCACGCCGGCTCTTGAGCCTGCGGGCATCCTGCGCGGGCGCCCGGTGTCCTCGTTCCTAATCACAGAAGCCCCGCCGTAGCAGGGCTTCCCAAAGCTCCGGGGGTGGGACTCGAACCCACAACCTACGGATTAACAGTCCGCCGCTCTGCCGATTGAGCTACCCCGGAATGTCGTGGGAGAGGTTCGGCCACGGGGGCGGCTTCCCTCTCTCTGGATACAGCGCCCCCGAGGGGGCGCGCCCCAATACTAGAGAGGCCCGCCGCGGGGCTTAATCGGAGGTGGCGTCCTGCAGCGCCCGCGCCATGCGGAACTTCTGCAGCCGCCGCAGCGTGCGGATCTCCATCTGGCGGATCCGCTCTCGCGTGACGCCGAAATCCTGGCCCACCTGCTCGAGCGTCATGGGCTCGTTGCCGTTCAGCCCGTAGCGCAGCTCGATGATCCGCCGCTCCCGGTCGGGCAGGCCCGCCAGGGTCTTCATCAGGTCCTCGCGCATCATCTTGCGCGCCGCGACCTGGTCGGGCTGGTGGGTGTGGTCGTCCTCGATGAAGTCTGCCAGCGACGCGTCGGTCTCCCCCATCGGCGCCTCCAGCGAGACCGTCTCGCGCGCCAGCTCCAGCAGCTCCTCGACCTTGTCCGGCGGCAGGTCAAGCTCCTTGCCGATCTCCTCGGCAGTCGGCTGACGGCCCAGGTCCTGCACCAGCGAACGCTGCGTGCGCGTGACGCGGTTGATCGCGTCGACCATGTGGACCGGGATCCGGATCGTGCGCGCCTGGTCGGCGATCGCCCGCGAGACCGCCTGGCGGATCCACCACGTCGCATATGTGGAGAACTTGAAGCCCTTGCGGTAGTCGAACTTCTCGACCGCCCGGATCAG
>Ga0114129_10009210_pt1 | contig 14080 bp, 12 predicted proteins | sample RhiMetdeltSRZDD1_FD_80071 | JGI IMG/M metagenome (GOLD analysis project Ga0114129, IMG submission 80071) | Populus rhizosphere microbial communities from Tennessee, USA - Rhizosphere MetaG P. deltoides SRZDD1 (version 2) (version 2) | ecosystem: Host-associated > Plants > Roots > Rhizosphere >... | reverse complement strand
GTCTGTTGAATCCCGGCTCACGCGGCAGCCTGCGGTTCACGCTCGCAGGCGCACCCTTCGCGGCGGACATCGAGGTTCAGCGAGTCTCGACAGGGTTCGACACAGGATCAGGTTACCGAATTGGCGCGACGTTCGTGGGCATGACGCTGGAACACCGGCGACTTATAGAACGGTTCATGAACAATGATTGATGGCGTCGCTGAAAGTAGTACTCGACTGAGCTCCATCGGTGCCGTCCGGCCGCGGACTCACGTGCAGCTCACTGGGCGCAGCGCCGAGGTAACTGCACTCGAGCAGGAAATCGACCGCGTCGCACGATCCGATGCCAAGGTATTGATCACGGGTGAAAGTGGCGTCGGCAAGGAAATCGTAGCGCGAGCCATCCATTCTCGCGGACCGCGTGCGAGCCATGTCTTCGCACCAGTCAATTGTGCCGGTTTGCCTGAAACGTTGCTCGAATCCGAGCTCTTTGGCCACGTGAAGGGGAGCTTCACTGGCGCCTATCGCGACAAGCCCGGCAAGCTTGAAACGGCCCATCTGGGCACGATTTTCCTCGACGAAGTGGGCGAAATGACCTTGCGTATGCAGGGGCTGCTGTTGCGCTTCCTGGAGACCGGTGAACTTCAGAAGGTCGGCGCCGACGGCAGCGGTCGCATCGTCAACGTCCGCGTCATCGCTGCGACCAATCGCGACCTACGAGAGATGATCAAGCAGGGCACATTTCGAGAGGACCTGTTCTACCGTCTGAACGTGATCCACATCGTCGTGCCGCCACTGCGAGATCGTCGCGAAGACATTCCCGTTCTGGCGAATCAGTTCCTGGCGCAGTTCTCGGCTGCGAGCCGATCCGGAATCACCGGCGTGTCGCCCGAAGCGATGAAAGCCCTCACCGAGTACTCGTGGCCGGGCAATGTCCGCGAGCTCGAGAACGTCATCGAGCGTCTCGTCGTGACCGTGACGGGTCCGATGATCGAAGTCGATCACCTCTCCTCCGAGATCCGCTCGCATGATGCCGTGCTGCTCAGACCGAAGCGCGAACGTCGACGCACGGTTGCCGATGATCTTTACAAGCGGATGATCGAGCAACACGAATCGTTCTGGACGGCCGTGTATCCACTCTTCATGGACCGCGAGATCACGCGCGCCAACGTTCGTGAGGTGGTGCGCCGAGGGCTCGAGGAAGCGCGCGGCAACTATAAAATCGTGGCTCGCCTGTTCAACATGGAAGCGCGCGATTACAAGCGGTTCCTGAACTTCCTTCGCAAGCACGACTGCCAGATACCATTCAAGGAATATCGCTGACACACGGCAATCGCCTGCGCACTTCGGGGCCGAGTGCGGTATCTTGTCCGCACGAGGCCATCGCCACACACCCATCAGGGCTCGCCGATCCGAGAGGGCGGCGCTTTCCCAGAAAATTCCCACAACCCGATTACGCTCTCGTCTGAGGGCACGGTTGTTGCCACCTCATCCGGAAGTGGCGCAGGGGACCCAATCAGTGACGCGCGTACGGGCCTGGATCCGCCGCAATTTGGCGGAACCGTGATCAAGGATTCCCAAACACGGGTGGAATATCTGCCCGCCGCGGGATTTCAAGTGGCGATGCCGATAGAACCAACCCCGCACCGGTGTCTGTCGTCGGAGCAGCGAAGGGCGCTGCTCCAGGTGCCGCAGCACGTCCCGACGAGGGCTCCCCGTGAGTTCCTGAATCGGTTGGTGTCGGTGATTTCCGGTGTCCTCAACGCGAAAGTGGCCGTCCTCGGCAAGCACGAAGGTGTGTGGATGCTGGCGGCCGAATCCGTGGCGCTCCCGCGTCTCCCCGCGGTCGATCGCGCCAATGGGGATGCGTTCGATCGTGTCGCGGCTCCGCTTGCCCTTGGCGTGGACGTCTGGCAGCAGGATGACGCTGATTGGACCCTCGTCGGTCTTGCGGCGCCCCCCATGAGGCCCGTCATTCTAGCCATCGAGGGAGACTGGACTGGATCGGCAACCGAGCTCCGTCGCCTTGCGCGCGATCTGTCCGCGGGACATCATCCGCTCGACCGATCGTCTGGCGCGCTTGATGCGGCTGCACATAGGCTGACGCGTACGCTGGCCGACATCACAGGGCTTCCGGCGGTTGGCGAAGCAGTTCTCACCTCGGTGATTCAATCAGTGCCCAGTCGGATGGCGTCGCTGGCAGTTCTGACGACTGAAGGTGATCTGTCGATCGTCGCGACCCACGGATACCCACACGCGCTTGTCGAGGATCTGCGGATCGCTCCTGGCGCAGGTGTCATTGGCGGTGTATATCAGTCCCGCGTGCCGATGGTGGTGCCCGACGTGAAGGTGGCGCCCGGTCTCGACCGTCATCGCTCTCGGTATCGCACGAACTCGTTCGCGGCCATTCCGATCGTCGCCGGAACAGAAGCCCTTGGCGTTGTGTCGTTAACCGATCGAGTAGACGAGGGTCCCTACACGCCGGACGACGTTGCTGCGGTCGACGTACTCATGGCGCCGGCGGCGCTGGCGCTCGGACGAGAGAGAGTGCTGCGGGAGGCACAGGCGTACGCGCAGGCGGCGGTCATCGATCCCGTGAGCGGACTGTTCAATCGACGGTACTTTCAGGCGCGGCTCGAGGAAGAGTTGCATCGCGCCATTCGTCAACTCACCTCGGTCGGATTGCTCATGGTGGATTTGGATGCGTTCAAGAGCATCAACGATCGCTATGGCCATGTCGTCGGAGACATGGTGATTCGAGACATCTCTGAGATCCTCCGGCGGTCGGTGCGCATCTTCGACGTCTGCACGCGGTTTGGCGGAGAAGAATTCGCGGTGATGATGCCCGGCGGCACCGCGGAGAGTGCCGGCGCCATCGCCGAGCGCATCAGGCAACGTGTCGATGCATATCAGCGCGGGGAGCCGGATCTCGCGAGCTTACGCGTGACGGCAAGCATCGGTGTTGCGGTATCGCCGCCTGGCGTGACCGCGCGCGATCTCATCGAGCGCGCCGATCGCGCGCTCTATCACGCGAAGCGCGCAGGAAAGAATCGTGTGAGCACTGCCGGTCCCGACGGCCACGTCGAGTAGCGACGGACTACACCACGCACATCGCGGGGATCACGCGCGGGTACGTCGCCGCAGGCGAATGCCATCGCTTCAGTGCCGCGCACGCATGAAGGACCGATGCGCAGCGAGATAACCGAAGCACGACGGTGTTCGTGAAGTCGTCTCCGCGCGCGACCTGAACCCACCACTCCCGACCATCATCGTGGATTGCCAAGACTTGCGCTGGAGGGCCGTCAGTAGCCTGGCCGTCGAGAGCCGCAAACCAGGAATCGAGCAAAGTCTCGGTTTCTGAGGTCAATTCGCGAGGGGCCGCCATATCGACACGTATTGATTCCCATAATTCGTGCCAGAGAAGCAGATATGTGCAGCGCAACTGGTAAGTCTTTTGACCTGTGTCGTTTACCTAGTGACCAGGCATCAGGATGGAAAACTATTCTTCCTCTAGGCTGAGAATTCCGCGCAAATCTGTGATCTGCTGACCGACTTTTCGCGACTTTACTGTTGACCTTAGTCTCTCCAAAAAGGCAGACTTATTCCCGGCCCATTATCTGAGATTTGGAGAACATAGCGAGATGTCGACTTTCTCTGCGCCAAGGACCACCAAAAACCTACCGCTCTTGCTAGGGGAGAGCGCTGCGATTCTTTCGCTTCGTCGAGAGATCGAAGCCGCAGCCCGGACCGACGCCAAGGTGCTTGTGCTCGGTGAGACGGGCTCAGGCAAAGAGGTCGTGGCGCGCTTGATCCACGAGCATAGCGCGCGGGCCTCGCGAGCGTTTGTCGCGGTCAACTGCAGCGGCATTCCCGAGACGCTGCTCGAATCCGAATTGTTTGGCCACATGCGTGGAAGCTTCACCGGTGCGTATCGCGACAAGCCAGGGTTGGTTCGTCAAGCGGACCGCGGCACGCTGTTCCTTGACGAGCTCGGTGAGATGAGTCTCAGGATGCAAGCGGTCCTGTTGCGATTTGCCGAGACCGGCGAGATTCAAACGATCGGTGTCGACGGAGTGACCGGACGTTCCGACGTTCGGTTGATCACGGCGACCAATCGAAATCTTCGTGAGCGGATCGAATCCGGTGTCTTCCGAGAAGACTTGTACTTCAGGCTGAACATCATTCAGATTCACGTTCCCGCGTTGCGCGAGCGCGCTGAAGATGTGATGCTTCTGCTTCGGCACTATCTTCGACGGGCGGCCGAAACCCATAGGCTCCACTGCCCCGAGCTGACACCGGACGCGGAGCAACTGCTGATCGCGTATGCGTGGCCGGGCAACGTTCGCGAGCTGAAGAATCTTGCGGAGCGTCTGGTCGTTCGCGAATGGGATCGTCCGATTGCCCCGGAGGATTTGCCAATCGAGATTCGCGGCGGACGCGACGCGGCGCCGATGATGGCTGGTGGACCCAATGCGCCTGTCACTCCAGAGACGATGAGCGCGACTGCTCGAAGATTGGATCGTGGTTCGAGCACCGCTGACAGGCTCTGGGAGCGATTGATTGGCGGTGAGAGCTTTTGGACCGTGGTGCATCAACCGTTCAAGGCGCACGAGCTCACACGCGATGATCTTGCCGCGCTGATCCATCGTGGTCTCGAGCACACGCGCGGAAGTTATCGCGCGTTGCTTGGTGTCTTCGGCCTTCCGCCGACCGACTACAAGCGCTTCCACGCGTTCCTCTATCAGCAGAACTGCAACCTGCCGGTGGGACCGTACCGAACTGCTCGGTCGACCATGCGACGCCAGGACCGCCCGCCAACGGCGTATCCGCCGGCCTGCTGATCACAGGGTGGGACCTTCGCCCGCCCCGACCACCGACGTCTCATCGACGACCGAGAGCTCCAGCCGATGATTGCGCGCTCTCGGCGCCGTTCAGCGACCGTCATCGATCGTCGCGAGCCCCTCTTCACCATCACGCAACTCGAAGTCGTACATCAAGGCCTGGTCGAACGCAGCGAAGAACTGGGTGGCGAGCCGTTCGTGCACCGGATGATCGAGGTACAACCGTAAACCGGTGATGTCGTCGAATTCGAGCATCACGACAAAAGGATAGTCCACATCCATCAGCCGTTCGTACGGTCGACCATGCGTCACGCGAGGGCCGACTTGTAAGCGGCGAATCGACGGTATCTCGCGAAGCGCCGCGAGCAATGCAGACCGAAGCTCACGCCTCGCGTCTTCCGCGAGGTCCCGTTTGAGGCGAAACAGAACGACGTGCGCGATCACCGGCGTGGCTTCCCTCGTATCTCACGACGCCGTTGCGGAAATCGCGTTCGAGGCTGCGGCTTGTCGCCCGGAGGACGCTCCGTGGTGTGCGCGCTCTGCGCGCGTGTGAACTTCGCCCGACGGCGAGACACATTCCGGGCATGCTTGGCGTCTGCAAATTTCTGCCGAGGGTCGCGATGATCACCGCCCGGCCTCCAATCGCGGCTGTGTCTCGGCCGCGCTCGCTGGAGATCGCTCTGCGCTGCTTCCGGTGACGACCACAAGCGCCCTCTGGCAAACCATTTCATTTCCGCGTCGGGGTGCTTGGCGCGAATGCGGTGAAATGTTGGAAGCAGCTCGTCGCGATCGGCTGCACGAAAGGCTGTTGGCAGACCACCGGCAAGAATCGTCCAGTACGAATAGCGCGGGGGCATGTGTCTCTCTCAGTCGGCTCCGAGTCGTTTGAGCTTTTCGACCAGCGTCGTTCGCTTGATGCGCAGCAGTTCGGCTGCCTTGTTGCGATTCCCTCCGGTGCGTTCCAACGATCGCTCGATCAAGTCGCGCTCGAGCGCAGCGAGATAGGCGGGCAGGTCGAGGCCGCTGTCGGGAAAATCGATGAAGGGCGCGGCCGTCGTTTGCGGTGCTGCTTGGAGCTCCGCAGGAATGTCGTTCAGTTCGATCTCGCGTCGACCGGCGCTCAATGTCACGGCGCGTTCGATGGCGTTCTCCAATTGCCGCACGTTGCCAGGCCACTGATACGCCATCAGCGCCCGCATCGCACCCTGCGAGACTTGCATCGGCGTTCCTGGCGCGAACTTTTCGAGAAAGTGCTTGACGAGCACTGGAATATCATCGCGACGGTCTCGCAAAGGAGGCAATTGAATCGGGATCACGTGAAGCCGGTAATACAAGTCTTCGCGAAATGTGCCTTCCGCCACCATCTTTGCCAGCTCGGAGTTCGTCGCGGCAATCACCCGGACGTCGACTTTGATTGTTTCGCTATCACCCACGCGTTCGAATTCGCGCTCCTGCAACGCGCGCAACAGCTTCATCTGCAGCGCCGTGCTCATCGTGCCGACCTCGTCGAGGAACAGCGTGCCTTTGTGCGCTTGCTCGAAACGTCCCTGACGCGCGCCGACGGCTCCAGTGAAGGCGCCTCGCACATGGCCGAACAACTCCGCTTCGAGTAGCGTCTCAGGGATCGCGCTGCAGTTCAGCGCGACAAATCGATGCGAACGACGGGCGCTGTTGTGATGAATGGCGCGCGCGACGACTTCTTTTCCTGTGCCCGTCTCACCCGTAATCAGAATGGTACTGTTCGAGCGCGCAACCGTTTCGAGCAGATGAAACAGTTTCTGCATCGGTCGGCTGTGTCCGAGGATTCCACCGAACTGGTACCGATCCTCGAGCTGCGATCGCAGATAGGCGTTTTCTGACGTGAGTCGACGCTGCTCCATCGCCTTCTGGAGCACATGAATCAACTCGTCGAACTGAAACGGTTTCGCGATGAAATCCGACGCGCCTCGTTTGATCGCGTCAACGGCGTCCTTCACCGTCCCGAAGCCGGTGATCACAATCGCGATCAGGCCGGGATAGCGGTCACGAGCGGCCGCGATCACGCGAGAGCCATCGATGCCTGGCAGGCGCAGGTCGGTAATCACGATATCGAACGCGAATTGATCGAGGAGCTCCAGTGCACGCTCCCCACTGTCAGCTTGCACAACCTTGAAGCCGCGCTCGCCGAGACGTTCCGCCATAAGGCCGCGAAGCGACGCTTCGTCGTCCACGAATAGCAGGTGCGGAGTTGGAGGGCTCATTACGGGCGCCAATATATTGACACAAGGCGCACCTAAGGATCGGTCGGCTGCGGCCGATACAGGTTCTTGAGGCCGTGTGGGGCTATCGTGGCCCCTTTGTACACAATTCTAGGGGCGTTAAGACAAGCTCCCGTGAGTGCTTATGGACCGCCAGACCCTGTCGATTATGAAGGCTTGCGAGGCTGTTGGAGTGAGCCGTCGCACGATCTACAACTGGATTTCCGCAGGCAAGGTCGAATACGTTCGCACCGCCGGCGGATCCATCCGAATTTTCGCCGACACCCTGTGGCGGGATGCCGCAGCGCCGGCCCGTTCAGAGGACTCGGAATCGAGAACAGCGCCCGGTTCGCACGCGTGAGTCTGTCGCCGCCGATCGTCGGCCGTGGGGCCGACGAGCAGCAGAACGAGCTTCAGGCGCTCTTTCATCGCCTGAATAACCAGCTGGGGATCCTCCTCGCCCATGCGGAACTGCTCGAGGCCAAGGCTGCTGACGATGTGAATCGCGAGCGGGCGGCGCAGGTTGTCGCAAGTGCACTGGCAGCAATGGGAACAGTGCGCGAGCTCCGTCAAAGAACGGAACCTCTGAGTCGGTAATCGACTCAGTTCAGCACAAACGGTGGGTCGCATTTCGAGCCCGGATCCACGCGCGAACATCAATTCAAAATCGTAATTCGAGTGTCAGGATGTTGGCGAAGAGCGGCCCAATCTTCGTCAACATCTTGGCGATTTGACCGATCAGCGCGCGAGGCGCGTGTGCAGGAACTGCACGCTTTGCAATCCTCAAACGCTGCAGAAACAGCTATTTAGAGCAGTCGCCCGCACGCGGTTGCACTGCGATTCTCGAAGATTCCATGGGTTGGTACCGCGGTTGCCTTACTTGGCGCCGGAGGTCACACTCATGCGCCCCCAGATTAGTTCTGAGAACCCGCGCGTCACAGCCAGTCTTCCCTTCGTCGAGCAGCTTGCCCGTCGCGTTGCGGCCACGATGCCCCATTCAATCGATATCGGAGATCTCGTGCAGGATGGCGTCATCGGCCTGATTGACGCGGCGCACCGCTTCGACGAAGCGCGCGGCATCAAGTTCGAGACCTTCGCCGAACGGCGAATCCGGGGGGCCATGATCGACGCGCTGCGCAAGGATGCCTGGCCGCGTGGGGTCCGTCGTCAGCGCCGCGAGTTGGAAGCGGCGCGCGAGGAACTCAGACGGGAGCTCGGCCACGAGCCCTCGCTGGCCGATCTGGCCGCGAAAATGGGGTCCGACGAAAAGCGCTTGGGCCGCACGATCGTTCGGATCAACGCCATCGAGTCAACGTCGCCGCTCGCGAACAACGAGAATCTCGACGAATCCACGTTGCCCACGGCGCTGATTCCGTCCGAGCCCGAGCAGCCGGACGAAGCCTACGAGCGGCAGGAAACCAAAGAGCGCGTCTGCGCCGCGATTGCATCGCTGCCGCCTCGCGAGCAAAAAGTGATCGGCCTCTACTACTACGGCGAGGCCACGATGAAGCAGATTGGCGCAGAAATCGGCGTCAACGAATCGCGCGTATCTCAGTTGCACGCGCGCGCCATTCGACGCCTGCGCGACGCGCTCGGATCGATGATTCCCTCCGAGGCGGCGAAGGTCATGCGCACGGCAATTCTCGAATTCCAGCAGAAGCCAAGAATGGCCAAGGCCACGCTCAACACGGGTTGGGCGGCAGGCGCCGAGGATCAGACCGACGTGCGAACTGGTGTTGTCGTGAACTACGCGAGCGCTTCCCGTACGCTGCGCAGCAAATCGCCGAGCCGGAAGGGCTTGGCCAGCCAGCGGCAGCCGCTCTCTTCCAGAAAGCGTTCGGCATCGGCTCCGGCCACATCGCCGGTAACGAAGATGACACGCCGCGCCAACGTCGGGGTGGCCGCGGCAATCGCACGGTAGAGCTTCATGCCGTCGACGCGCGGCATCTTGAGGTCGCAGATCACCACGTCGTAGCTGTTCTGACGCACGCGCGCGAGGGCCTCCTCGCCGTCGCCCGCGTGCTCCACACGCAATCCAGCATCAGTCAACGCCTCGCCAACGGCCGTGGCGAGGGCTCGTTCATCCTCTACAAGAAGCACCGAGGCCCCGTGCACAGCGTGTACGACTGCTGAAGCCGCCGGACGACGGATCGCCACTTCGGTTGCAGCCAAAGGCAACTCCACTGTGAACGATGCTCCCCCGGCGGGCTGTGATTCGACACGAATGCTGCCGCCGTGCTCCTGGATGATGGCGTAGGCGACGGTCAGGCCGAGTCCCGTTCCTTTCCCGACCTCCTTGGTCGTGAAGAACGGATCGAAGATCTTGTTCTTCACATCGATCGGCACGCCTGGACCGTCGTCGCTGACCTGCAGTATGACCGTGTGGCGCTCGACGTCATGCCACGTTCGCAGCACGAGCGACCCGCGCCCGTTCGCCGAGAGCATCGCCTGTTCCCCATTGATGACGAGATTCAGCAGGACCTGCTGAATCTGATGTGCGTCGGCAAACACCGGCGGCAGCCCAGAGGCCAGCGCGGTGACGACGTCGATGTTGTTGAGGCGCTGCTCATACGCACGAAGGGATAACGTCTCGCGAACAACCTGATTCAGGTCGATCATCGAGCGAGTCGACTGCCGTTTTCGCGCGAACGTGAGGAGGTTTCGGACGATTCTGGCCGCTCGTTCCGATTCGCTGAGGATGACGTCGATGCCTCGACGCGCGGTGTCATCGAGGTTTCTCTCGGAGAGCCGCTCGGCCCAACTCAGGATCGTCGCAAGAGGATTGTTGAGTTCATGCGCGACGCCGGAGATGGTTTGACCCAGGGCCGCCATCTTCTCGGCCTGCAAGAGCTGTTGATACAAATCGCGCGATTGATCGTCGAGCCTTCTGCGCTCGCTGACGTTACGAATCAGCCCCTCGACCTGCACGGCGCCCGACTGGCCAGCCGACTCCGCACGCGCCGTCACTTCCACCCACACGGCATCGCCGTCGAGCCGTCGAAGCCGCAAGAGGTAGTCGGTGACCGCTCCTTCAGCGAAGAGTCGTGTCAGAAATGCGGCTCGCGCCGTTTGGTCAACGAAGCGGTCCGGTGCAAAGGGCGCGACGTGCTCATCGGACGTTTCGGACGGGTATCCGAGGATGGCTTTGAGATAAGGATTGGCGGCTAAGGTCGTACCGCCGCCCGCATGGGGGTCTCCGGCCAACGAGCCGATGAAGACGCCTTCATGTACCGCCTCGAAAAGACGCGAGAACGCGTTCGATCGCTGGAGATGGGAGGGTGCCCGCCGCGATGTTCCCGCCACGACGGAGACGATTATAGGCCCTCGACAACGAGACCGAGACGGAGGACTGCCTGCAGTCGCTACCGCCGAACAGGGGTTTGTGGCGGTTTCGGCGTCGGTGTGGATGAGGGAAAGTACGAGCCGTACTTTTTCTCAACCGCATCGCGAATCTGCGTGACCGATTGCCCCGCATTGAACAGGGACATCGCATCTCGCGCAACATCGATGCAAATCGTGCAGCCGATCCCATGAGTGTCCCATTCCGTCACGGTGCCGTTGGCGGCGCGTGATTTCACGAAGCAGTCATGGTTTCCGTTGTGGCCAATTCGCTCGCAGCCGCAGTAGCACGGGACGTACTGCAGCACCTCCGGGTGTCTCGCGGCGAATTCATAGACTTGCTGCACGATGGTCATCGGTCGTGGAACCGTGAAGTACACCTGCGGGAGCGCCGGGAGTGGCCCGACGTGCGGCTTCATCGCGATCGCTTTTTGTACAGTCGCCTGTGCCGAGGGATGCGTGTGCTGCCTGGCGTCCACCCCAACCGTGAAGGTGAAGCTGGCGGTCAACAGAAGGACCCCACCCAGGAGATATGTGCGAGCCGTCATGGACACATCGTAGCCGATTCCTGAGCTGCCGCAAGGGCCTGCAGCCCCTGCCTTCTGGAGCCGATAACCTCGACAATTGGCGTAAAACGCTGGTTTTTGCACGGACGCGGACCGGCGCCACGCACAGTGAGGACGACCACCAGAACTTATGCGAGGACCGATGCGAGTGATGGGGCGCAACGATGCCATCCTGATGGTCGGGCTGACTGTTGCGCTATTTGTGATCTTTTCGGGACCCGTCGCCCAACTGCTCGAGTACGTGCGGGAGATTGAAGAAACGCGCGGTCTCCATCTTCTGCCAGCACTCGTGATCCTTGCGACCATTTTCAGTTTTCACCAGAGTCGCAAGCGGCACGAGATTCGCGCTGAATCACTGAGTGTCGCTCGAGCCGCACAGGATGCGACCGAACGCGCCGCGGAGATGTCCCGGTTGGTGGCCTTCGGCCACGCGCTCGCTCGGACGTTGGACAACGAGTCGACGGATTCAATTCGCGCGGTGTTGAACGCGCACCTTCCTCTTCTCGCGCCCGGCCGGGGCGCGTGGGTGATGACTCGGACTCGCGGGGGCCAGTGGGAGTCACAGGCCACCGTCGGCGAGTCGCAGCCGGGCGACCGCGAGCGAGCTGCGCGCCGAGCGCTCGGAGAAGCGGATCCAATCGTTGGACCGTCACCCACCGAGATCTGCTTCCCGATGATCATCGCCGGGACGCCGGAAGGCGTGCTAGGCATTTCGCCAGAGCCGGCGTTGACCGATCACCAACGCAGCGTCTTGAGCGCGGCGGCGGCGCTGCTCGCGGTCTCGTTGAAGAATTCGGAGCTCTTCCGCGAAGTACGCGAGAACAGCGTACGAGACGGCCTGACAGGCTGCTTCAATCGCACACATGCCCTTGAAGTCCTCGACGCCGAAGTGCGTCGAGCGAGACGGTCCAAGCTGCCGCTATCCCTGGTCCTGTTCGATCTCGACAATTTCAAAGGCATCAACGACCGAAACGGGCATCTGTGCGGCGACGCGGTGCTTGCAGCAGTTGGAGCCACGATGAAATCAGAGCTCCGCGGCAGCGATTTGAAATGTCGGTACGGTGGTGACGAGTTCATGGTCATCCTGCCCGATACCCCCGTCGGAGGCGCACGTCAAGTCTCGGAAAACCTGCGCCGCGCGATCGCCGAGCATCCTGTCATGTGGAACGACAATCAGGTGATTGTGACGGCAAGCTTCGGCATTGCCTCAGTGATGCAAGGCGAACACGATCCGCTCGACGCGATCGCGCGCGCAGACGCAGCCCTCTATCGTGCCAAGCAGCACGGCCGCAATCTCATCGAGTTGGAAGAAGAGCCGTCAGAGCTGACGGTCCAGGCGTCCCGGTCGGCTGCGACATTACTCCGAGGGTAGCGACCCTTCAGGAGCGTTCTTCGAGCCGGCTCCCTCTTGCGCGGGGCCGAGCGCAAAGGTCATGGTTCCCGCAAGGACCACACGACCGTTGACGCGCGCGAATCCGTATAACTGGCCCATGCGACTCCGAAGGCGTTTGACTCGCGCTTCGATCTCGACGACGTCTCCAGGAACAACAGGCCGGCGGTACCGCACGCGCTCGATTCCCATGAACAACGGAATCTTGTTGCGGTTCTCGGGCTTCGACAAAATGAGGATGGCGCCCACCTGAGCGACGCATTCAGTGAGAATGGTCGGAGGGAGCCCTGGCGGCGCCCCCGCGTAATGTGACAAATACCGATCGTTCTGTGAGATGTTCTTGATGCCCACGATTCGCTTGTCGGGCTCGAGCTGGATGATTCGATCGACGAGCAGAAACGGATATCGATGCGGCAAGATGCGCTCGATTGCACGCTGGTCCAGCGGCAGCGTCAGAGGATCCATGAATGGACCAGTATAATTCCTCACTCAACGGGGTTGTGCGAACCCATCACCGATGACGCACTCGACCGAATTCCCGCAGGACGCCCGCTCGCCGGGCTCCGGTCGCGCCCCGACCGATACCGAGCTCCTCTCTACGCTCTTCGAGCTGGGACGGGAGGTCACGTCGGTCCTCGATCTCGAGGAGTTGCTGGCGAAGATTCCGCAGCTCATTGCGAGGCTCACACGATTCAGTGCGTTCTCGGTCTATCTGCTCGACGAGCGCCGGAACGATCTGCACATTGCGTACGCAGTGGGCTACCCCGAGGAGGTGGTCTCCACTCTTCGGCTTCCGGTCGGCCAGGGCGTCGTCGGCGCAGCCGTCCAGGAGGGGCGCCCAATCCTAGTCAACGATATTCGCCAAGAGCCTCGATACAAAGGTCCGCTGCGCAACATGCTGTCTCAGCTCGCAGTGCCGATTCGCAGGAAAGGGAGGGTCATTGGCGCGCTGAATCTGTTGAACGAAGCGGAAGGCGCATTCACCTCCCAGGATGAAGCGCTGCTGAGACAATTTGCCGCGCACGTCGCCGTCGCGATCGAAAATGCGCGCCTCTTCCGGTCCGAGCGGCATTACGTCGATACCTTGGAAACGCTCGCCGAGATTGGGCGCGAGATGTCATCGATCCTGGATCTCGACGCGCTGCTCACTCGGATTGCCAGCCTGACAAAACGTCTGATCGACTATCGAACGTTCGGTATTCTGCTGCTCGATGAAACCACAGGCGAGCTCGAGATGAAGCTCGCCGTGCGCTACGGCAAGGGCGCCGAATCGAAGCACGTCAGGCTCGGCGAGGGTCTTGTGGGTTGGGCGGCCCTGCACAAAGAACCTGTGCTGGTGTCCGACGTGGCTCAGGATCCGCGCTACATGAATTGGGTTGACGATGTTCGATCGGAGCTCGTCATCCCGATGCTGATCAAAGATCGATGTCTGGGTGTGTTCGATCTCGAAAGTCCGGAGCTCGACGCATTCACGAAGGAACACAAAGAACTGCTCACACTACTCGCCAGCCAGGCCGCCGTAGCGGTTGAGAACGCGAGGCTGTACGAAGAGGTCCGTCGCAACGAAGAACGCATCGAGAAGGAGCTGCGATTCGCGCAGCGCGTTCAGCTTGCGCTGCTGCCGACCGAGCCGCCGAAGGTGCACGGCGTCGATGTGGCAGGTCGTTTCGAGCCTGCGCGTGAGCTTGGAGGCGACCTGCATGATTTCCTGACGCCAGAGCCGAATAC
>Ga0114129_10009208_pt1 | contig 14081 bp, 11 predicted proteins | sample RhiMetdeltSRZDD1_FD_80071 | JGI IMG/M metagenome (GOLD analysis project Ga0114129, IMG submission 80071) | Populus rhizosphere microbial communities from Tennessee, USA - Rhizosphere MetaG P. deltoides SRZDD1 (version 2) (version 2) | ecosystem: Host-associated > Plants > Roots > Rhizosphere >... | reverse complement strand
GACCGAGGGCGCCACCGACGAGACCAAGGCGCGATACGCGTTCGTCTATGGAGACTTCCGGCGGATACACCGTTCGGGGTTGATCGCGTGCGTCTACCGCGCGTCGGAGTGGCGGCACAAGGATGTCGAGCTGGCCGCGCACGACCTCCTCCAGCACCTGGACGCCACCAGCGGCTGACGCGCCGCCGGCGCGCCCGTCCCGCGGTCCTGCGCCGCCGGCCCGGGCCGCGGTCCCGCGCCGCCCGCCCAGCCCCTTGATCGCTGTTGGCGGTGCGGATGTGCAGTCGCGCTGCGCGTCCGCACCGCCGACGACGATCACGCAGGCCGGACCCCGTGCTAGGCATTGCTTGTCATCAATTAGTAAAGGATACTAACAGCGGTGAGAGCGCTCTCTCGACTCGACAGGAGGTACGACGATGGCTGTCATCGTTCGCGCCCGGCGCCCGCGGACCGCTGTGCTCGCCCTCGTCTGCACCGTGCTGGGCCTGACCGCGTTCGCGGTGACCGGGCCGGCGGCCGGGGTCGCCGACGCGGCGATCGGGGGACTGGTGTGGGCCGACGAGTTCAACGGCCCGGCTGGCCAGCCACCGGACGCCGGTCGCTGGCGGTACGACATCGGCGGCAGCGGCTGGGGCAACAGCGAGCTCGAGTACTACACGAACCGCACCGCCAACTCCGCCCTCGACGGTGCGGGCAACCTCGTCATCACGGCCCGGCGCGAGAACCCGTCGGGATTCGGCTGCTGGTACGGGTCGTGCCAGTACACCTCGGCCCGGCTGCTCACGGCGGCCACGTTCACGCAGACGTACGGGCGCTTCGAGGCGCGTATGCGGATTCCCCGCGGGCAGGGCCTGTGGCCGGCGTTCTGGATGCTGGGAAACAACATCGGCAGTGTCGGCTGGCCGAACAGCGGCGAGATCGACATCATGGAGAATGTCGGGTTCGAACCGTCCACTGTGCACGGTAGCGCGCACGGGCCCGGGTACTCGGGCGGCAGCCCGCTCACCGGCCAGTACTCGTTGCCGGGCGGGCAGGCCTTCGCCGACGGGTTCCACACGTTCACCGTCGACTGGGAGCCGGGCGCGATCACGTGGTACGTCGACGGGATCCAGTACTCCCGCAAGACACCGGCGGACACCAACGGCAACCCGTGGGTGTACGACCACCCGTTCTTCCTCATCATGAACGTCGCCGTTGGCGGCATCTGGCCCGGCTCACCCAATGCCAGCACGGTCTTCCCGCAGACGATGACGGTCGACTATGTCCGCGTCTACGCGTTCACCTCAGGAGGGGGAGGCGGCGCGACGGGCCAGATCACCGGCTTCGGCGGCAAGTGCGTCGACGTGGCCGGCGCGAACCCGGCCAACGGCACGCGGGTCCAGCTGTGGGACTGCAACGGTACGGCCGCGCAGCGCTGGACGAGGTCCACCGACGGGACGCTCCGCGCGCTCGGCAAGTGCCTCGACGTGAGCGGGGGCTCGACGGCGAACGGGGCGCGCGTACAGCTGTGGGACTGCAACGGCACCGGGGCCCAGCGGTGGACGTACACCGCCGCGCGTGACCTGGTGAACCCGCAGGCGAACAAGTGCCTCGACGCCACCGGACCCAGCTCTGCCAACGGCACGCCGCTACAGCTGTGGACGTGCGCCGGCACCGCCAACCAGAAGTGGATCCTGCCGGCGTAAGGGTCAGCCGCCGGCCGCCGGCCCTCCGGTCGGGCAGTCGAAGACGATGGCCGGGTACGGTCCCGGTATCCGGCCACTCGTCGTCGACTGCGCCGTCTCCTCGTCGGCCACGAACTCCGCACGACAGATGTAGGTGCTCGCATCCCTTGCCCGCAGCACGGTGACGGTCAGGTACCGCTCGCCCGATGTGTTCGCGGTGAGCCACGTGCGGATCACCGACTTCGACCGCTCGACCGTCGCGTCGCGGACGAGCAGTTCGACGCTCGTCCGGTCCTGCCGCACCACGCCGTACGCCGGTGCGGGCGCCGCGTTCTCGTCGATGGTGGCCGCGCAGCCACCGACGAGCATGGCGGCGCCGAGCATCCCCGCGACCTGTCGAGCCCTCACGTCAACCTCCGGTGTCCGGGCCAGCAGCGGCACGGTATGCACCGGGTGGGCGCCTAACGGGACAGGTTGTCCGTCATTCACGAAGCGACAATACGTGCACAGCTATCGATACCTGGCGTCCCGGGCCTCGGCGTAGCGGACCCGGACGCCGGCATCCGGGTCCGCCTCGTACATCTCGACGGCACCGACCGTCCAGCCGGGCGGATCCGCCGCGCCGGACAGGACCCAGGCGGCCTGCCGCGCCGCGCCGTCGGCGACGTACTCACCCGGCGCCGGCACGGCGACCGGGTGGCCGAGGACGGCGGGCGCGATCCGCCGGACCGCGTCGATCCGCGCGCCACCGCCGACCAGCAGGACGCGGCGTACGTCGACGCCGGCCGCGCGTACCGCGTCCAGCCCGTCGGCCAGCCCGCACAGCACCCCCTCCACCGCGGCCCGGGCGAAGTCGGCCGGCGTCATCGTGCGGTGGGTCAACCCGTGCAGCGTGCCCGTGGCCGTCGGGCGGTTCGGTGTCCGCTCGCCGTCGAAGAACGGCACGAGGGCGAGGCTCGTCGGGCCCCGCAACGCCAGATCTGACAACCCTTCCAGGGGTACGCCGAGCAGCTTCGCGGTCGTGTCGAGCACGCGGGACGCGTTCAGCGTGCACACCAGTGGCAGGAAACGGCCCGTCGCGTCGGCGAACCCGGCCACCGTACCGGTCGGGTCGGCGGTGGCCACAGTGGACACCGCGAAGACCGTGCCCGACGTACCGATCGAGACGATCACGTCGCCCGGCCCGGCCAGCACCCCGAGCGCGGCCGCGGCGTTGTCCCCGGTGCCCGGCCCGAGTACGGCTCCCGAGCCCGTCTCCCCGGCCGGCTCGGCGGGGCCCGACACCGCCGGCACGCGCAGCTCCCGGCCGCACGCGAGACGGAGCAGGTCGGTCCGGTACGCGCCGGTGGCGGGGGACCAGTACCCGGTGCCGCTCGCGTCGCCGCGATCGGTGACCAGAGTGTCCCCTGTGGACAGTTGACGGGTGAGCCAGTCGTGCGGGAGGCAGACCGACACGGTACGGGCGAGCGAGTCCGGTTCGTGCTCGGCGAGCCAGCGCAGCTTGGTCACGGTGAACGAGGCGACCGGTACGCTGCCGACCGCCTCCGCCCAGGCGGCGGCGCCCCCGTCCAGCTCGCCGACGAGGTCGGCCGCGGCACCGGCCGAGCGGGTGTCGTTCCACAGCAACGCGGGCCGTACCACCGCACCGGCCTCGTCCAGGCAGACCATCCCGTGCTGCTGCCCGGCGACCGCGATCGCGGCCACCCCGTCGAGTCCACCGGCCTGCGCGAGGGCTGACCGCAGCGCCCGGTCCCAGTACGCGGGATCGACCTCGGTGCCGTCCGGGTGCGCGGCCCGGCCGGACCGTACGAGGGCTCCGGTCTCCGCGTCCCGCACGACCACTTTGCAGGACTGGGTGGACGAGTCGACCCCCGCGACGAGCGGCACCGCGGCCGCCGGTCAGCCGCGGGCGCCGAGCAGGTGCTCGACGGCGAGCTGGTTGAGCCGCACGAAGCCGAACCCCCGCCCGGCCACGTCGGGCCGGTCGGTCGGCAGGTCGCCGGCCGACTCACCCGGCGCGAGGGTCGGCGTGGCGAGATCGGTGACGCCGCTGGACGCAAGCGTTTCGGCGACCTCGGGATCGGCGCGGAACGCAGCGGCCCGCTCCTTGAGTAGCAGGTAGGTCCGCATGTTCGCGGCCGCGGACGCCCAGACGCCGGCCATGTCCTCGGTACGCGACGGCTTGTAGTCGAAGTGCCGGGGCCCGTCGTACGCGGGCGCCCCGCCGACCCCGCCGAACTCCAGGAGGTCGACCAGCGCGAACGCATTCATCAGGTCGCCGTGCCCGAACACGAGATCCTGGTCGTACTTGACGCCCCGCTGACCGTTCAGGTCGATGTGGAACAGCTTGCCGTGCCACAACGCCTGCGCGATGCCGTGCGCGAAGTTCAGGCCGGCCATCTGCTCGTGGCCCACCTCCGGGTTCAGGCCGACCATCTCGTGGTGCGCCAGGCTGCCGATGAACGCGAGCGCGTGCCCGACCGTCGGCAGCAGGATGTCGCCGCGTGGCTCGTTCGGCTTGGGCTCGAGGGCGAACCGCAGGCCGTACCCCTGCGCGAGGCAGTACTCCGCGAGCGTGTCGACGGCCTCCCGGTACCGGTCGAGGGCGGCCCGGACATCCTTGGCGGCGTCGTACTCGCTGCCCTCCCGACCGCCCCACATCACGTACGTCTGCGCACCCAGTTCGGCGGCGAGGTCGAGGTTGCGCCGCACCTTGCCGATCGCGTACCGCCGTACCTGCCGGTCGTTGCTGGTGAACCCGCCGTCCTTGAAAACCGGATCGGTGAACAGGTTGGTCGTCGCCATGGGGACGGCGAGGCCGGTGGCGGCGAGCGCGGCCTGGAAGCGCGCGATGTGCTTGTCGCGCTCGGCGACCGTACTGCCCGGGGGGATCAGGTCGTCGTCGTGGAAGGTCACGCCGTAGGCGCCGAGCGCGGCCAGCTCGTGTACCGCCTCGACCGGGTCGAGCGGGGGGCGGGTCGCGTCCCCGAACGGGTCGCGGGCCGGCCAGCCCACCGTCCAGAGCCCGAACGTGAACCGGTCCTCAGGGGTGGGCGTGAGCGCCATCGGCGGCCTCCGAGCGCGATTGTTCGTTCAGTGGTTGAATTATTCGAGGCCCGGTATGAGAGTGTCAAGCAATGACCCACCCCCGACCGGGTCCGGCGCCGGTGCGCCAGGCGAGCCTCCGCGGGCACAACCTCGCCGTGGTGTTGCGGGACGTCGCCGACCGCACGGCCCTCGACCGGCCGGGCGGGGCGGACCCGTCCCGCGCGGAGATCGCGGAGCGCACCGGACTCAGTCGGGCGACCGTGTCCACCATGGTCGACGAGCTGATCGGCGCCCGGCTGCTCGCGGAGACCGGTCCGGCGAGCCGGGGTGCGGTCGGCCGCCCGTCGGTCGGGCTGCGGCTGGACCCGGGCGGCGCGGCGGGGCTCGGGCTTGAGGTGAACGTCGACTACGTCGCGGCCTGCGTGGTCGACCTCGCCGGCGCCGTGCGGTATCACCGGATCCGGCATGTCGACCTGCGGACGCGTACCCCCAGAAGGGCTTTGGCGGAGGTCGAGACGCTCGCGGGCCGCGCGGTCCGGTCGGCGGCCCGGCAGGATCTCCGGCTCGCCGGCGCGGCGCTCGCGGTGCCCGGGCTCGTGCAGGATCAGCTGGTACGCCTCGCGCCGAACCTCGGCTGGGTCGACGTCGCCGTGCCGCCGGAGTGGCACCGCCTACCGGTGACTGTGGACAACGAGTCCAACCTCGCGGCGCTCGGCGAGCTGGCGGCGAACCCGGCGCTGCCGCGCAGCTTCGTGTACGTGTCGGGCGAGGTCGGCATCGGCGCGGGCATCGTGGTCGACGGGGAGCTCGTACGCGGTTCGCGCGGCTTCAGCGGCGAGTTGGGCCACCTGACAATCCACCCGGACGGGCCGGTCTGCCGGTGCGGGGCGCGCGGGTGCCTCGAGCAGTACGCCGGCCAGGACGCGATCCGGGCGGCGGCCGGCCGGCCGGTGCCGCCGGACGGCATCCCCACGAGCGTGGCCGAATTCGTCGCGCTCGCCGACGCGGGGAACCTGCCCATGCGCAACGCGCTGCAGCACGCGGGGGAGGCGCTCGGTGTGGCGATCGCGGGGCTGGTCAACCTGATCGACGTCGCGACCGTCGTGCTCGGTGGCAGCTTCGCGCCGCTCGAACCGTGGCTGCGTGACCCGATCGCCGGCGAGCTGGCGCGACGGGTCGTCGCCGCGCGATGGGCGCCGGTCGACGTCGTACCGAGCGTGCTCGGCGAGGACGCGGCCGTACGCGGTGCCGCCGGCTCGGTGATCCGCGCGGTGCTGGACGACCCGGCCACATGGATCAACGGCGCCGGCCGCTGACACTCGCCCGCGTCCGCCGCGTCCGCCGCGCCCCGGCCGCGCCACCCCCGGCCGCCCCGCGCCACCATGATCGCGGTGTGCGGTGCGGCTGCGCAGTCGCGCTGCGCGTTCGCACCTGGGACGCCGATCAAGGCCCCGCGCCGCCCGCCCCGCGCCACCTCACTGCCCAACCGCGCGCCCGACCGCGCCGCGCGCCCGCGCACCGCGCCGCCCCAACGCCGCTCACCCGACCGCGCCGACCAGCACTTTCGTGCCGCGACCAGAAACTTTGTTTCAGTACATGCAAAAGTCTTTACCGGTCGGTCGAAAGCTCGTACAGTCCACAGCCAAAGACGCCCGACCGTCGCCAGCAACCATCCCCCACCGCCCGGAGCGCCGCGATGAACCCCGACTTCGGCGTACCCGCCGACCGGCTGTCGTACCAGTTGCTCACGCACCTGCGCGACGCCGGCCCGAGTTCGCGCGCGGAGCTCGCGGACCGGCTTGCCGTGCCGCGGCCTCGGATGCTCGCCGAGATCGACGGGCTGGTGCGCTCGGGTCTGGTACGCGAGGCCGGTTTCGCGGCGTCGCGCGGTGGCCGGCGGTCGACGCTCGTCGAGCTGGCGCCTGACATCCGGTTCGCCGCCGTCGACCTCGGCGCCTCATCGATCGACGTCGAGATCGTCGACGGCCGGCTCGAACCGATTGCGGCGCACAGCGAGCCGGCCGCGATCCGGTCCGGCCCGAAGGCGATCCTGCACACGGTCAACGAGATCCTGGGCAAGTTCAAGGCCGAGGGCCGGTACGACAAGCTGCAGGCGATCGGGATCGGCGTGCCGGGGCCGGTGAGCTTCCGCGACGGCGTACCCGTGTCGCCTCCGATCATGCCGGGCTGGGACCGGTACCCGGTCCGCGACGTCCTCGCGCGCGAGCACGGGTGCCCGGTCGTGGTCGACAACGACGTGAACATCATGGCGATCGGCGAGCGGTACGGCGGCGTCGCGCATTCCGTCGACAGCCTGCTGTTCGTGAAGATCGGTACGGGTATCGGGTGCGGCATCTACCTCGGCGGCCAGGTGTACCGCGGACCCGACGGGTGCGCCGGCGACATCGGCCACATCCAGGTCGAGGAGAGCGGCCCGATCTGTTCGTGCGGGAACGTGGGCTGCCTCGAGGCGTTCTTCGGCGGCGCCGCGCTGGCCCGCGACGCGACGGTCGCGGCGCGGACAGGCACCTCGGCCGCGCTCGCCGAGCGGCTGGCCGAGGCCGGCGAGGTCACCGCGGCCGACGTGGCGGCGGGCGCCGCCGGCGGCGACGCGGTGTGCGTGCGGCTGATCCGCGACGGGGGACGGCGAGTGGGCACCGTGCTCGCCGGGCTGGTCAGCTTCATCAACCCATCGATGATCGTTATCGGTGGCGGCCTCGCCGGCCTCGGTCACCTGCTGCTCGCCGAGATCCGCAGCGTCGTCTACCGCCGCTCGCTCCCGCTCGCCACGGGCAACCTGCCGGTCGTGCTGTCCGAGCTCGGCCCGCGCGCGGGCGTCGCCGGCGCGGCGCTGCTCGCGTCCACCCTCGCCTACAGCAGCCAGGAGCGGTGAGTGACCGCCGTCCCGTTCCTACGCCTCGCCGGGGTCGTCAAGACCTTTCCGGGGGTACGCGCGCTGGACGGCGTCGACCTCGACATCCTGCCCGGCGAGGTGCACTGCCTACTCGGGCAGAACGGGGCCGGCAAGTCCACGCTGATCCGGGTGCTCGCCGGTGCGCACCAGCCGGACGCGGGCACGATCGAGCTGCACGGGTCCGCCGTCACGTTCGCCAACCCGCAGGCCGCGATCCGGGCCGGGATCGCGACGATCTACCAGGAGCTCGATCTCGTCGACGACCTGACCGTCGCGGAGAACATCTTCCTGGGCAAGGAGCCGCGGGTCGCCGGGTTCGTACGGCGCGGCGTGATGCGCGGCCGGGCGACGGCGATCCTGGACCGGCTGGGGCATTCGGAGATACCGGTCGGCCGGCCGGTCGGCAAGCTGTCGACGGCCGCCAAGCAGGTGGTCAGCATGGCCCGCGCGCTGTCCTCCGAGGCGCAGCTGCTCATCATGGACGAGCCGAGCGCGGTCCTCGCGCACGACGAGGTGGCCAACCTCTTCCGCGTGATCCGCGAGCTGACGAGCCAGAACATCGCGGTGCTCTACATCTCGCACCGCCTGGAGGAGATCCGCGAGATCGGCGACCGCGTCACGGTGCTCAAGGACGGCGTGACGTCGGCGGCGGACCTGCCGGCGCGTACGACACCGCAGCGCGAACTCGTCAGCAAGATGACCGGCCGGACGATCGAGTACGTGTTCCCGCCGCGCGTCGACCACCCGGTCGGCGCGGTCGCCCTCGACGTCGAGGGCCTCACGCGGTACGGGGAGTTCCACGACGTATCGCTGACCGTCCACAGTGGAGAGATCGTCGGCATCGCGGGGCTCGTCGGCTCGGGGCGCTCCGAGCTGCTGGAGACGATCTACGGAGCGCGTACGCCGCACGCGGGCCGGGTGCGCCTGGCCGGCCGTCCGCTGCCGCCGGGTCGGGTCGACGCGGCCGTACGTGCCGGCCTGGCCATGGCGCCCGAGGAGCGCAAGAGCCAGGCCCTCCTGCTCGACGAGCCGGTGTGGCGCAACATCACGCTCGCCGCGATGTCCCGGTACGCCGCCGGCGGCTTCACCAACGCCGGTGCGGAGGCCCGGGCCGCGTACCGCGTGGCGAGCGACCTGTCGGTCCGGCCGCTCGACGTGAGCCGGAAGGTCCGCCTGCTGTCGGGTGGCAACCAGCAGAAGGTCGTCCTTGCCCGCTGGCTGGTCGGGGGTGGCAGCCAGACGGCCGCCCGGATGGCGTCGCCCGGGACCGCGGCGCCGTCCGGGCCGGTCGGCGGCCACGCGCCCGTGGTCCTGCTGCTCGACGAGCCGACGCGCGGCGTCGACGTGGGCGCGCGGTCCGAGTTGTACGGCGTGATCCGCCGGCTGGCCGACCAGAGGGTCGGCGTGCTGCTCGTGTCGAGCGAGGTGCCCGAGGTGCTGGGCCTCGCGGACCGCGTGCTCGTCATGCGCGAGGGCCGGCTGATCCATGAGAGCCCGGCGGCGTCGCTCGACGAGGACACGGTGCTCGACCTCGTGATGTCCGGCTCGCTCACCCTGATCGAGGAACCATCCACAGTGGAGGAACACGCATGACCGGAACCATCCAGGCCCCGGTCGGCCAGCCGGTGGCCACGCGGGTGAACTGGTGGCGCGACGATGCCAGCGAGGCGGTGTGGCGTACCGTCGCCCTCGTCGGCGTCCTGCTGGCCCTGTTCATCATCGGCGGCGTGTCCCGGCCGGACATCTTCCTGGACCCGAGCCGGTTCGCCGGCAACGAGGTCATCGTGCTGCGCCAGGCCGCGAGCATCGGCGTGGTCACGGTCGGCATGACATTCGTGATGATCAGCGGCGGCATCGACCTGTCGGTCGGCGCGCTGCTGGCGCTCGCGAGCGTGTGGAGTACGACGGTGGCGACCCAGAGCTATGGCCCGGGCGTGATGATCTTCGCGGCGCTCGCGGTGGGTACGATCGCCGGACTCGTCAACGGCATCCTCATCGCGTACGGCCGCCTGGTGCCGTTCATCGCGACGCTGGCGATGATGGTGGCCGCCCGCGGCCTGGCGCAGAAGATCTCGGGCAAGCTGACCCAGATCGTGAAGGTGGACTCGATAAAACAGCTCGCCGTGCGGAACGTGCTCGGCATACCGGTACTCGTGTTCATCTTCCTCGGGGTCGCGACGATCGCGTGGATCCTGTTGAACCGCACCACGTTCGGCCGGCGTACGGTCGCGATCGGCGGCAACCCGGAGGCGGCGCGGCTCGCCGGCATCAACATCCGCCGGCACATGCTCGTCGTGTACGCGCTGTCCGGCCTGTGCTGCGGCATCGCCGCCGTCATGGTGACCTCACTCGCCAACGCGGGCTCGTCGACCCATGGCGACCTGTACGAGTTGCAGGCGATCGCCGCCGCCATCATCGGCGGGACGAGCCTGCGGGGTGGCAAGGGCACGCTGGTCGGGTCCGTGCTCGGCGTACTCATCTTCATCCAGATCAGCAACCTGTTCGTCGTCAACAACCTCCAGTTGGAGTACCAGCTGATCGCCCAGGGCGCGATCATCGTCGGCGCGGTACTCATCCAGCAGTTCCGGGTCGCCGCGCTGCGACGACCGGCGCCGCCCGGCGCCTGACCACCGCACCACCATCCGCGTAGGCCACCGCGAGACGGCCGTACGCCTGGCTCACCGCACCCCCATCCGGAGGACGAGAGATGAAACCCGAATCGGCTGACCTGTCCCGGCGCCGTCTCATGCTCGGCGGCGCGGCAGTCGGCGCCGGCGTGCTACTCGCCGGTTGTACGTCCAACGAGGACAAGAACACCAGCACCAACAACGGCCAGACGAAGGTCGGGGGCGGGGACAACGCCGCACCCGGCAAGGCCGTGAAGATCGGTTTCTCCGCACCGGCCGCGGACCACGGGTGGATCCGCGCGATCACCGACAACGCGACCAAGCAGGCGAAGCTGTACTCGGACGTCACGCTCATCCCGGTCGACGCGGGCAAGGACGCGCCCGCCCAGGTCGCCGCCCTGCAGACCCTCGTCGCGCAGAAGCCGGACGCGACCGTGCTGCTGCCGCAGGACGGCGCGCAGCTGACCGCGACCGGGCTGGCCGCGATGCAGGCCGGGATCCCGGTCATCAACCTGGACCGGGAGTTCTCCGACTCGGCCGCCTCCCGGCTGCTCATCAAAGGCGACAACTACGGCATGGGCGTGGCCGCCGGCCTCTACATCGGCACCAAGCTCAAGGGCAGGACCGACGCCGTGATCGCGGAGATCGCCGGCATCGACAGCCTGCCGCTGACGCAGGACCGCTCGAAGGGCTTCCGCGACGCGCTAGCGACGTTCGGGTTGCGGGTCACCAACCGGGTCGCCGCCCAGTTCACCGTCCAGAGTGGACAGGACGTCACCACGAACCTGCTGCAGGCGGCCGGGAAGATCGACGCGATCTGGAACCACGACGACGACCAGGGCGTCGGCGTGCTCGCCGCCATCAAGCAGGCCGGGCGCAAGGAGTTCTTCATGGTCGGCGGGGCCGGCTCGCTCGACGCGATGGAGCACATCAAGGCCGGCGACTCGCCGCTCGAGTGCACCGTCACGTACCCGCCCAGCATGGCGTCGTCGGCGATGTCGCTCGCCCGCCTGATCGCGCAGGGCAAGGGGCTGTCCGACCTCGTGGAGCTGCAGGTACCGAAGCAGATCGTGCTCGCCTCCGAGACGATCACCAAGGCGAACGTGGACAAGTACCTGCCGCTCGGATTCCGGTCCTGAGCCCGATCTCCTGGGGGAACACCACCTATGTCCACAATGGACCTACGGATCGGCATGGTCGGGTACGCGTTCATGGGCGCTGCGCATTCGCAGGCGTGGCGCACCGTGAACCGGGTATTCGACCTGCCGCTGACGGCGACCATGGTGGCCGTCGCCGGGCGGCAGGCCGACCAGGTCGGCGCGGCCGCCCGGCGGCTCGGGTGGGCCGAAGCCGTGACCGACTGGCGCGAGCTCGTCGCCCGGCCGGACATCGACCTGATCGATATCTGCACGCCGGGGGACAGCCACGCCGAGATCGCGATCGCGGCCCTTGAGGCGGGCAAGCACGTACTGTGCGAGAAGCCCCTGGCCAACTCGGTGGTCGAGGCCGAGGCGATGGTCGCGGCCGCGGAGCGGGCCAGAGCCTCGGGGGTACGGGCCATGTGCGGCTACAACTACCGGCGCGTGCCGGCCGTGGCGCTGCTGCGGCATTTCGTGGCCGACGGCCGGCTCGGCGACATACGCCACGTCCGGGCGGTGTACCTGCAGGACTGGATCACCGATCCGGAGTTCCCTCTCGTCTGGCGGCTGCGGCGCGAGGTGGCCGGCTCCGGGGCGCTCGGCGACATCGGCGCGCACATCGTCGACCTGACCCAGTACGTGACGGGCCAGCGGATCGCCGGTGTCAGCGCGCTGACCGAGACGTTCGTCCGCCACCGGCCGCTGCCCACGCAGTCGAGCGGCCTGGCCGCCGAGTCGGTGGGCGGCAACGGGCAGCAGACGGGGCCGGTCACGGTGGACGACGCCGCGCTGTTCGTCGCGCGCCTGTCCGGCGGAGCGGTGGCCACGTACGAGGCCACCCGGTTCGCCACCGGACGCAAGAACGGGCTGCGCGTCGAGCTCAACGGATCGCTCGGCTCGGCGGTGTTCGACCTGGAGCGGTTGAACGAGCTGGAGTTCTACGACGCCACGGCCCCGGCCGACCAGCAGGGCTTCACCCGTATCCTGGTCACCGAGCCGGGGCACCCGTACCTGTCGGCCTGGTGGCCGCCCGGGCACCTGCTCGGGTACGAACATTCGTTCACCCACCAGGCCCGGGACCTGATCGAGGCGGTGGCGACGGGTACCGATCCGCGGCCCTCGTTCGACGACGCGCTCGGCGTCCAGCGGGTGCTGGACGCGGTCGAGTACAGCGCTGCCAACAGTGCACAGTGGACACCCACGACGGCCACGCCGGTCGGCGTGTGACGCAGGAGGACACCATGGCCAGACCCATCACGCTCTTCACCGGCCAGTGGGCCGACCTGCCGTTCGAGGAGGTGTGCCGGCTCGCCTCCGACTGGGGGTACGACGGCCTGGAGATCGCTTGCTGGGGGGACCACTTCGAGGTGGACAAGGCGGTGGCGGATCCGTCCTATGTGGATCGCAAACGTGAGACCCTGGCCAAGTACCACCTCGACGTGTGGGCGATCTCCAACCACCTCGTCGGGCAGGCCGTCTGCGACCACCCGATCGACCAGCGGCACCAGGGCATCCTGCCCGCCCGCATCTGGGGCGACGGGGAGCCCGAGGGTGTACGCCTCCGGGCGGCCGAGGAGATGAAGTACACCGCACGGGCCGCGGCGAAGCTGGGCGTGCGTACCGTCGTCGGGTTCACCGGCTCGTCGATCTGGCACACGCTCGCGATGTTCCCGCCCGTACCGGCGCAGATGATCGACGACGGGTACGCCGACTTCGCCGACCGGTGGAACCCGATCCTCGACGTGTACGACGAGGTCGGCGTGCGGTTCGCCCACGAGGTGCACCCGAGCGAGATCGCGTACGACTACTGGACGGCCCGCCGGGCGCTGGACGCGATCGGCAACCGGGCCGCGTTCGGGCTGAACTGGGATCCGTCGCACTTCGTCTGGCAGGACCTGGACCCGGTGAACTTCATCCTCGACTTCGCCGACCGCATCTACCACGTCGACTGCAAGGACGCGAAGGTCCGCGTCGGCGACGGTCGCCGCGGCCGGCTGTCGTCGCACCTGCCGTGGGCCGACCTGCGGCGGGGCTGGGACTTCATCTCGACCGGCCACGGCGACGTGCCGTGGGAGGACTGCTTCCGCGCGCTCAACGCGATCGGCTACGACGGCCCCATCTCGATCGAGTGGGAGGACGCGGGGATGGACCGGCTGGTCGGGGCGCCCGAGGCGCTGGCCTTCGTCCGCCGGCTCGCCTTCGACCCGCCGGCGGCCGCGTTCGACGCCGCGTTCGCCAGCAAGGACTGACCGGCCGTCCACTATGGACGGCCGGGGCGCCGGGCGGCCGGTCGGAACTCCACCTCGGCCGCACGCGCGACGATGTCCACCGCGTCGCCCAGCGCCCACTCGGCGACCCGCGACACCATCGCGGCCGGTACGCCCTCGGCCAGCCCGTCGACGGCGGGGATGTCGTACGTGCCGTGGGCGTCGTGCGGCAGGACCACACGCAGGCCGGAGGCGAGGGCGGTGCGGGCGGTCGCGCCGACGCACATCTCGGACTGCGTGCCACAGATCGCGACGGCTTGTACGCCGTGCGCCGCCAGCAGGTGGCTCAACTCCGTACCCGCGAATCCGTCGTCGGAGACCTTGCGCACGACGGTGTCGTCCGGTTCCGGGCGGAGCGCGAGTGGCCAGCCGGGCGTGCCCGGCTCGTCGACCGCGCCGGGCGGGCCGTCGTTCTGCAGGTG
>Ga0114129_10009207_pt1 | contig 14081 bp, 14 predicted proteins | sample RhiMetdeltSRZDD1_FD_80071 | JGI IMG/M metagenome (GOLD analysis project Ga0114129, IMG submission 80071) | Populus rhizosphere microbial communities from Tennessee, USA - Rhizosphere MetaG P. deltoides SRZDD1 (version 2) (version 2) | ecosystem: Host-associated > Plants > Roots > Rhizosphere >... | reverse complement strand
CGTCGACTCACAAGTGCTGTCTTCTGCGCAAGATCGGAATCCTCGCGCGCAGATTCCGATCGCGCGAAGATCCCTGAAGGCGGCTGCCCCGCAGCCGCGTCGCAACGACTCACGAGTCCGTAAAGTCACGCGCTATGGACGTGCTCGAGATCGCACCGGGACTGTGGCGCTGGACGGCGTTCCACGAGGAGTGGAACGAGGACGTCGGCTGCGTGTACGTCGAGACCGAGGACGGCGTCGTCCTCATCGACCCGCTCGTTCCGCCCGAGGACACCGCGAAATTCTGGAAGGCGCTCGATCGCGACGTCAAGCGACAGAAGGGGCCGGTCCACGTCTTCATCACCGTCTTCTGGCACGCTCGCAGCGCCGCGGCGATGCGCGAGCGGTACGACGCCCGCATCTGGGCGCCGTCGAGCGGCAAGGCCGCGATCGCCCGGCGCGCCGGCGTCGTCACCGACGCGTTCGCGCCCGGCGACGCGCTCCCGGGCGGTCTCGAGGCGCACCGGACGGCCCGTGCGGCGGAGGTCGTGTACTGGATCCCGGAGCACTCGGCGCTCGTCCCGGGCGACGTCCTGCTCGCCGACGGCAAGGGCGGCGCGCGCATGTGCCCGGAGTCGTGGCTGCCCGCGTCGAAGACCCACCGAGATCTCGCCGCCTCGCTGCGGCCGCTGCTCGACCTCCCCGTGCGGCGCGTGCTCGTCTCGCACGGACGGCCGGTGCTGACCGGTGGCGGCCGTGCACTCGCCCGCGCGCTCGAGCTCTAGATGCTCTGGCTCTGGATCGCGCTCGGCGTCGTCGCCGTCCTCGTCGTCCTCGTCGTCGTCGGATACAACCGGCTCGTCCGCCTGCGGAACGAGGCCGACACCGGCTGGGCGAACATCGACGTCCAGCTCCAGCGCCGCGGGGACCTGATCCCGAACCTCATCGAGGCCGTGCGCGGCTACGCAGCGCACGAGCGCGGCGTGTTCGAGGAGGTGACGAAGGCTCGGGCCGCGCTCCAGCAGGCAGCCTCGCCGGCCGCCGCCGGGGAGGCGAACGAGCTCGTGAGCGCCGCCCTCGGCCGTCTCTTCGCGGTCGCCGAGGCGTATCCGGAGCTCCGCGCATCGGAGAACTTCCTCCGCCTGCAGGACGAGCTGACGGACACCGAGGACAAGATCAGCGCCGCACGCCGCTACTACAACACGACCGTCATGCACTACAACACGGGCATCCAGAGCCTTCCGTGGGTGCTCGTGGCACGTCCTCTCGGCTTCCGGGAGAAGGAGTTCTTCTCGGCCGAAGGCGACACGGCGGTACCGCAGGTCGCGTTCCCGCCACAGACGTGACGCTCCAGCAGCAGATCCGACGGAACCGCTTGCGCAGCGGCATCGTCGTCGTCGGCTTCGTCGTGCTGCTCGGCATCATCGCCGGACTCATCGGGGCCGTGCTCGACCTCAGGCTCGGCGTCGTCGCACTTCTCGGCGCCGGCCTCTACGCGATCTTCGCGATCATCTCGTCACGCAGGATGGTCGCGCGCATGACCGGCGCCCAAGAGCTCGCGCCGGAGCAGCTGCGGCCGCTGCGCCGCCTCGTCGAGAACGTGTCGATCGCCGCCGGTCTGCCGGTGACTCCCGAGGTCCGGATCGTCGACGACCCCGCGCCGAACGCGTTCGCCGCCGGGATACGACCGAAAACGAGCTACCTCGGCGTGACGACGGGGCTCCTGCGCGTCATGCCGAAGCGCGAGCTCGAGGCCGTCCTCGGCCACGAGATCTCGCACGTGAGGAACCGCGACACGTACCTGATGACCATGGCGACGATCTTCGCGGGCGTCATTGCGCTGATCGCGGACCTCGGGTTCCGCATGCTCCTCTACGGCGGTGGCCGCTCACGGCGCGGCGGCGCACTCGTGATGGTCCTCGCCGTCGTTGGGCTCCTGCTCGCGCCGTATGCGGCGCTGCTCCTCAAGCTGAGTCTCTCTCGGCGGCGCGAGTTCCTCGCCGACGCGGGATCCGCCGAGATCCTCAACGACCCGGAGGCGATGGCGCTCGCCCTTCGCCGGCTGCAGCTGGATACGACGACGGTCGCCTACGCCGACGCGTCCGTCGCGCACCTCTGGGTCGAGAGCCCGACGAGCCGTGTCGAGTCCGAGCGGCGCGGCGTGATGGCGCTTTCGAGCCTTTTCGACACGCATCCGCCGCTCGAGCAGCGCATCGCCGCGCTCGAGGAATCGGGCGGATTCCGCCTACCTGAGCGGCTTTCGCCGGACGAGCCGTTCGCGGTGGAGCTCGGGCTGGCCTAGCCGTTCGCAAGAATGGCCAAACCCGGTTCAGCTATCGCGAATTCGGGTCGATAATGGAGAAGCCTTGAAAGGTCTGCGTATCGGCCGGCGCCGTGGGCGCGACAGCGACGTTGCCGTGTCGCCGCTCGAGCTCGCCCTGCGACCGGCCCTCGTGGACGGTCGCTGGCAGATCCCGGACCGCTTCAACTTCACGCGCGACGTCGTCGAGGCGCTCGCGCGCGACCCCAAGCGCCGTGCGCTGACGTCGCTCGGCAAGGAAGGGGTCATCGAGCACCGGAACTTCCACGAGATCGCGGACGGCGCAGCCGTGTGGGCGACGACGCTGCGCGAGGGGGGGATCAGCTCCGGCGATCGCGTGCTCATCGTCGCCGGCACCACGGTCGACTGGCTCGAGATCGTCCTCGGGACGTTGAAGGCCGGCGCCGTCGTGGTGCCGTGCATGCCGACGGTCACCGCCTCGATGCTCGAACGCGTCGTCTCGTCGACCGACGCCGCGCTGGTCGTGGGCGCGCGCTCGCTCGAGCCGACGATCGCGCAGATGGGATTCACGCCCGACGTCCATCTCTACGAGGAGGGCGCGAAGAGGAGCTCGAAGGACGTTCCGGACGCGCCGACGCACGACACGGCGTCGCGTGACCTCGCATTCATCGTCTCGACCCCCGGGGTCGGCGGGACGCGCAAGGACGTCGCGCACACGCACGGATCCATCTTCGCGACACGCGTCCAGGCCGAGCACTGGCTCGACGTAGGGCGTGGCGACGCCGTCTGGTGCACGACCGACGCCGCCTCGGCGCTGACGATGTGGCACACGGTCGCCGGGCCGTGGTCGCGCGGCGCGGAGGTCGTCCTGCACGAGGGTGCGTTCGAGGTCGACGAGCGTCTCGATCTCCTCTTCCGGCTCGGGCCGAGCATCCTCTGCCAGTCGCCGGGCGAATATGCGGCGCTCGCGGCCCACCCGAAGCTCGAGCGCTTCCGCTCCCCCCGCCTGCGGCGCCTCGTTTCGACGGGCGACTTCCTCGACCCCGAGGTCGTCGCAGTCTTCGAGGAGCGCTGGGGCATGACCATCTACGACGGGTACGGACAGGCCGAGACCAACATCGTCATCGCCAATCTCGCGGACGGCGCCGCCGAGCCCGGCGCGATCGGCCGGGCGCTCCCTGGCCACCACGTCGCGATCATCGACGACCAGGGCAACGAGCTTCCCGCCGGAATCGAGGGCGACCTCGCCGTACGCGGCCGGCCACCGACCCTCTTCGCCGGCTACTGGGAGCTCCCCGAGGAGACGAAGTCGGCGTTCCTCGGCGACTGGTACCTGACCGGCGACGTCGCCCAGGTCGACGAGGAAGGCGTCTTCACGTTCGTCGGCCGGGCCGAGGACGTCATCACGTCGAGTGGCCGTACCTTCGGCCCCTTCGACGTCGAGCGTGTGCTCACCGGCCACAACGCGATCGCGGCCGCCGCCATCGTCGGCATCAGGGATCTCCAGCGCGGCGGGCACTTCGTGCGCGCGTTCGTCGTGCCTCGGGCCGGAGCGGACGGCTCCGAGCAGCTCGAGGCCGAGCTCCGCCAGTACGTGGCTCTGACGCTTCCCGACCAGCAAGTGCCCCGCGAGATCGTCTTCGTCGAGGAGTTGCCGACGACGAGCTGGAAGGTGAGCCGCCACACCCTCCGCGAGCAGCCGCTCGTCGGTCGTCCGCTGTGGGAGCTCCCGCCCACGTCGGAGCCCGAGATGGAGGTCGTAGCCCCTCTCCCACCGCCGATCGACTCCGAGTTCACCCCGCGCGTGGACCGCGGCCTCGACGTCCCGCCCGCAGCTGCGCTCGTCCCCGAGCCGCAGGCACCGCCGGAGGCCGTCGTCGTGCCGGAGCCGGTCGTCGTTCCCGAGACGGTCGTCGTTCCGGAGCCCGAGCCTGAACAGCCAAGGGCCGTCGTCGAGCCCGTGCCGCCGGTCGTCACACCTGAGCCGAAAGCCGTCGTCGCGCCCGAGGAGCCGGTCGCCGAGGCGTTCCCCGTAACGCCTCCCAGGCCGGAGCCCGTCGTCGAGCCGGAGCCGGTCGCAGAGCCGGAGCCCGTCGCAGAGGCGCTGCCGGTCGTCGAGCCGATGCCGGAGCCGGAGCCGGAGCGTGTCGCCGAGCCGGAGCCCGAGCCGGTCGCAGAGGCGCTGCCGATCGTCGAGCCGATGCCGGAGCCGGAGCCGGAACCCGTGGTCGAGCAGGAACCGGAGCCAGAGCCGGTCGCGGAGGCACCGCCTGTCGCGGAGCCGGAGCCTGTGGTCGAGCCGGAGCCGGAGCCGGAGCCCGAGCCCGAGCCGCCCGCACTCGTCGTCGTCCCCGAGCCCGAGCCCGAGCCCGAGCCCGAGCACCGACCCGAGTTCTCCGTCGTCTCGGAGCCGGAGCCTGCGTCTCCGCTTCCGGACTACGTCTTGGACGAGCCCGACGGGCCGCCTCCGGTCGTCGTGCCCGATCCAGAGCCCGAGCCGGAGCTCGGCCCACTGCCCGACTTCGTCGTCGAGCCGGGCTCTGCGCCGGACGCTCCTCCGACACCGGTCGAGTCGGGACTGGAATCGGAGGAGGAAGAGGATCTCGGCCCACTCCCCGACTTCGTCATCGACCCGAGCCTCCCACCGGAGCTCAGACCCGCGCCGCCACCCCCCGCACCGACCCCGGTGACGCCGCCCCCTGTCCCGCCACTGCAGGTTCCGACGAGCGCGAAGCGCGAGGCGACGACGTCGAACGCCGCATCGGCCGGGATCTACTTCCCGCCGACGACCGCATTCCCGATCCGGCGCGACGACGACGAGCCCTCACGCCCCCGCACGCAGCCCTCCCGTCCCCGCGCCGCCGGCGATCCGGGTAAGGGCGACGCCGGGAAGAAGAAGCGCTCCACCGAGCCGGCGGAGCCGGGCGACGAGGGGACCGAGGTGGGCTGGATGGCCGGCCTGTCTGGCCGACTCAGCGCGTACAGCCTCTCCGACGAGGACGCCGAGTCGGAAGCCGCCGACACCGGCGACGCCGAAAAGCCGCACGAGACCACGGACGACTGACCTCCGGATAGCCTGCCCGCATGGCGGACCAGGCTGCCGTGAGTCTCCTGCGCTGGCTGCGCAGACAACTGCGCCAGCCGACACCGCAGCGCGAGCACCTCGAGGCGGCGATCGAGAACGACGACCCCGAGGAGGTGCGTCGGCTCGTGGCGCTCGCGCCGTTCAGCGACGCGCAGCGCCGGCACGTCGAGGGACTGATCGCGCGCTGGGAAGCGGGGCATGGCGGCGGCTGAGAACGAGGCGATCGTCCGGCGCATCTTCGACGCATTCGCACGGAAGGAGGGGCTCGCTCTCCGCGGGCTGTTCGCCGAGGACGCCGTCTGGTCGGTCCCCGGACGCGGGGTCATGGCAGGCGTGTACGAAGGACGCGAGGCCATCTTCCGCTTCCTCGCGAAGCTGCCCAAGGAGACCGGCGGTACCTACGCCTCGGAACTGATCGACGTGCTCGCGAGCCACGACCGCGCAGCCGCGCTCTACCGCGCGCGCGGCACACGGCACGGCCGGACGCTCGAGCTCGACCAGGTGCTGCTGTTCCGCATCGACGACGGCCTCGTTCATCGCGTGCTCGCGCTGCCGAGTGACCCCGAGGCCTTCGAGTCCTTCTGGGCGTAGGGTCCGCAGGCGATGAGTGACGCGCGCTTCGCCGACGGCCTCCGGTACCGGATCGAGATCCCCTCGGTCGAGGGCCCACGCGTGCTCTCAGCCGTGCTCCAAGAAGCCGAGCAGCGGTCCGTCCCGGTTCGCCGCGTGTCGCAGGGGAGCGGCGTGATGATGCTCACCGACGGGGAGATCCGCGAGCTGGCCTCGCTCGGAGCCGACGCGGGGGTCGAGGTCTCTCTCTTCCTCGGCCCGCGCGGGGCATGGGACACGGGCGGCCAGTCGCTCGCCACTGCAGCGGCCGGCGGGGTCGCGCGCGGAGGCACGGGGACTGCCGACGCGATCGCGGAGGTCCGGCGCGGCGTCCGACTCGGGATCCGCTCGTTCCTCGTCGCCGACCTCGGCGTGCTGCGGGAGCTCGGGCAACTTCGGCGGAGCGGCGAGCTTCCGGCGTCGCTCGTGCTCAAGACCTCCGTGCTCCTGCCCTGCGCCAATCCCGCGACGGCGCGGACCCTCGAGGAGCTCGGTGCGACGACGATCAACGTCTCGACCGACCTCACGGCAGCCGAGCTCGGGGAGCTCCGCACGGCGTGTGCGGCGCCCCTCGACGTCTACGTCGAGGTGCCGGACGACCAGGGCGGGTTCGTGCGCTTCTACGAGGTGCCCGAGATCGTCCGGCTCGCAGCTCCCGTGTACGTGAAGCTCGGCCTCAGGAACGCTCCCAACATCTATCCGTCCGGCCTCCACCTCGAGGATCTGGCCGTGAAGCTCGGGCGCGAGCGGGTTCGGCGCGCAGAGCTCGTACTGCGACTGCTCGAGGAGCGCGCGCCCGAGCTCGTCGAGGGGCGCGGCGACGACAGGCCCTCGGACCTCGGCATTCCGGAGCCGTGACGGCACGCGAGACGGAAACCAGGAGCGGCCCGCGGAAGCGAAGCTTCCGCGCTTCAGGGATGTTCGCGCGACCGCGAGTTCCACGCTAGTGGACTCGCGGTCTGGCGTACGCCAGCGATTCGCGGCGATCTACACGGCCGCGCTTGCAGACATCCTCGATGCTCGCGGCCTCCACGCGCAGACCCTCCCTCCGTCGATCCGGCCCCTCGATCGGGGCGCACGCCTCGCTGGTCCCGCGTACACCGTGAAGGGAGCTCCCACGGCGAACTCGGGCGCTGGCTCCTACGACCTGGCCGTCCGCAAGGTGCTGGAGATGCTCGGAGACGTCCCGTCCGGTCACGTCGCCGTGTATGCGTGCGACCACGACGCATCCGCCCACCTCGGCGAGCTCTCCGTCGCCTCGCTGAAGACCCGCGGCGTCGCGGGCTGCGTCCTCGACGGCGGCTGCCGCGACGTTCGCTTCATCCGCGACGAGGGCTTTCCGGTGTTCTGCCGGTTCGTGACGCCCGAGGACTCGACGTGGCGCTGGGAGCTCGAGGCGACGCAGGTGCCCGTGACGATCGGCGCGGTCAGGATCGAGCCGGGGGACTGGATCGTGGGTGACGACGACGGCGTCGTCGTCGTTCCGCACGCGATCGCCGAGGACGTGCTCGTCGAGGCCGAGCGGAAGGCTGCAACGGAGAGTGAGATCCGCGCGGCAGTGCGCGAGGGGATGCTCCCGCTCGACGCCTACGAGCGGTACGGCACGTTCTGAATCAGCGCCGCCAGCGAAGGACACGCGAACCTGCGGCCGCGAAGCGGACGCCTTCAGGGATCTTGGCGCAGACGGGGATCGAGCGCTGGCCGATTCCCGTCACTCGCCCTGCAAAACAGGGTTCCAGGCAGGCGAGGAGTCGTTGGTCGCCTGGTCGGTGAGCTTCTTCACGTCGCCACCACCGAGCTCGACGGTGAAGAGCGCGCCCTCCTCCTGGTATGCGATCTTCGACCCGTCCGGCGACCACGCCGGCTCGAAGTTGTCGTGCGCCGTCGGCACCACGCTGCGCAGGCGCTTGCCGTCCAGTCCGATCGTGAAGAGCTCGAAGACCTCGTCGCGGTTCATCGAGAAGACGATTCGGGTGCTGTCGGGCGACCACGACGGCGTGAAGGCCCGTCCTGCCTGCTTCGTCAGCGCTCGCCTCCCCGTTCCGTCCGGATGCATGACCCAGAGGTTCTGCACGGGCGTACCGGGAGTCCGCCTTATGTACGCGATCCAGTCGCCGTCGGGAGACCAGGCGGGATCGGACTCCTGAGCGTTGAGGTCGGAGATGCGCTTCGGATTCGAGCCGTCGGCCCCCATCACGTAGATGTCGCCGTCGCGGGCGAACGCGATCGATGCCCCATCCGGCGACCATGTCGGATGCGTGTCGTTGTTCTTCTCGCCCGAGGTGAGCGCCTTCGTGCCGGTGCCGTCCGCGTTCATCACATAGACATGGGGCTCGCCGCTACGCGCGCTGACGAAGGCGATCGTCGCCCCATCGGGCGACCAGGCCGGATCGATCTGCCAGAACACGGACTCGCCCTCGGGCTTCTCGCCCTCGCGAGAAGTGAGTCGGTGCTCACCCTTCCCGTCCGCGCTCATCGTGAACAGTGCGTACTCCCCGTCACGGCTCGAGACGAATGCGATGTCCGAGCTCGTCGCATCGCTGCCGCCGCAGCCCGCGAGCGCCGCCACGGCAGCGGCGAACACGACGGCGGCGGCGAGCGAACGAGGCACGGCCGCGACAGACTAGTGAGAGAGCGGCTCGACGCCGAGGTACCGGCGCTGCATGTCGGGGTCGCCCGACAGCTGCGCGGCCGTCGTCTCGGCGGCGATGCTCCCACCGATCATCACGAGCTGCCGCTCGGCAAGGGCGGTGGCGACTCCGAGGTTCTGCTCGATCAGGAGAATGGCGAGACCCTCCTCCTCGAGGTGCTTGAAGGTCTCGATGAGCCCCTCGATGACGGCCGGCGCGAGGCCCTCCGACGGCTCGTCCATGACGAGGATCGTCGGATTCGTGACGAGCGCCCGCCCGATCGCGAGCATCTGCTGCTCGCCGCCCGACAGCTGGGCGCCACCGTTCGACTTGCGTTCGGCGAGACGCGGAAAGAGCTCGTACACGCGCTCGCGATTCCACTCGCTGCTCCCTCCGCTCGCTGCCCCGCGCGCGGCTATCCGGAGGTGCTGATCGACGGTCAGGGACGGGAAGAGGCGACGCCCCTGGGGCACGTAGCCAATTCCCCGCCGGGCGATCTTGTGCGACGCAACGCCGACGATCTCGCCGTTCTGGAACCGGATCGAGCCCTCCGCGCTCGGCGGTGAGATGCCCATGATCGCGTTGCACAGCGTCGTCTTCCCCATGCCGTTTCGACCGACGATGGCGACCGATTCGCGGCCCATCGTGAAGTTCACGTCCTCGAGCGCCTGGGCGCTCCCGTAGAACGCGTTCAGGCCGCTGATCTCGAGCAGCGGTGCGGACGGCGAGTCGGCGACGGGAGCGGCCGCCTCACTCATTCGCGTAGCCGCGTCCGAGGTAGAGGTCGTGCACCGTCTCGTTGGCACGGATCTCCGCAGGTGTCCCCTCGACGATCACGCGACCGTCGTGCATCATCGTCACCTGCTCGGCAACGGTGAGCGCGATGTCCATGTCGTGCTCGATGAGGATGAGGGTGATGCCGCGATCGAGGCCGAGGAGGAGCTCGGTGAGCAGCTGACGCTCACCTCGCGACAGGCCCGACGCCGGCTCGTCGAGCATGAGTGCCTTCGGCTCGGCCGCGAGCGACATCGCGATCGCAACCTGCCGATGCTCCCCGTGGGAGAGATTGCCGACGAGCTCGTCGAGCTTGTGTGAGATCGCGACGCGGTTCGCCGCCTCCTTCGCCCGCTCGCGGATTGCCTTCTCCCGTCCCGGGACGAGCACAGGCCGGAGCCGACCGCCCTCGACACCGACGATCGAGAGGTAGATCGAGTCCTCGACGGTCAGGCCGTTGAAGAGGCGCGACTGCTGGTACGTGCGTGCGAGGCCGAGCTTCGCGCGGTAGCGGGCCGGCCGCTTCGTCACGTCCTCGCCGAACAGCTCGACCGTACCGCTCGACGCGGGCAGGTCGCCGCAGATGACGTTGAAAAGCGTCGTCTTGCCGGCACCGTTCGGCCCGAGGATCGCCCGGCGCTCGCCCTGGGCGACGTCGAGATTCACGCCGTCACAGGCGAACAAGCCGCCGAAACGCCGGCCGACCCCCCGCAAGCGGAGGGTCGGCGCGGTGTGGTCGACGGACGATGCTGCTTCGCTCACGAACCTACTTGATGGTCTGGTTCGTGATGACGCCGTTCTTGACGACCTTGATCTTGCCCTGCCAGGGCAGCTTCTTCTTGACGCAGCGCGGATAGTTCCGCCCCGGCGCCGGCTTGTTCGGGCCGAAGTAGCCGCCGAACGTCTGGTCGACGTTCGGGACGTAGCCCGCGATCGTTGTCGTCACCGATCCAGTTCCCGTCGCCTTCGTGATCTGGAGGGGATACTGGTCCTGAATCGCCTGACGGCGACTGTCGAGCTTCAGGACGCCGTTGTTGGCGACCTGGAAGCCGGGTCGGAGCGTCTTGGGCAGAGCCCTCTGTAGCGCCGCACCAGTTCTACCACCCGACTTGTTCAAGCCCTGGACGAGTGCCCAGGCGGCGTTCCAGTAGTTGTAGAAGAACCCGTCGTTCACGTTCTGACCCGTGAACCACTTGCTCGAGTTCTTCACGTACTGGACTGCCTGCTTCGTCTTCAGCCCACCCGTCTGGAATGTGCCGAAGCCGCCCATGTACGCCCCGACGAGGCGTGGAGCCACCGTCGTGTTCGCACCCAGGAAGTACAGGAACAGGTTGCCCGAGTGCTGCTTCGCGTTGACCGGGCCGTAGGCCTGCTCGAACGCGGTGAGCGCAGCGCTCGTGTTCGCCCCTCCGACGAGCCAGAAGTAGCCGTCGACCTTGTCGGGCGCCGGCAACTGTCGGATGAACGGCGCGTAGTCACCACCTGCCGGAGGCGTCCACACGCGCTTCGTGATCTTGCCGCCGATGCCGCAGAAGTCGGCGATGATGCCGGCGGCGGACGTCCACGGGAAGCTGTAATCGTCGCCGATCAGCGCGGCCGTGCGCCAGCCGAGCTTCTTGTAGACGATCTCCCCGAGACCGGCGTTCCACTGAGCGCCGTCACCGTGGTAGCGGAAGAGGTTCTTCGGTGCGATCTGCATCGTCGGATCCTGCGACCCGGCGGTGCCGATGATCACGGTCTTCTGCGGGTTCTGCTTCGCCCACTGGGCAATCGAGACCGCCTCGTCACCCGACAGCGGGCCGATCATGACCTCGCCGCCGAGCTGCACCATCAGACGCCTCGTCTCCTTGAGTGCGAGAGCCGGCGTCTCGTCGCCGCAGCCGATACCGACGATGTTGAGCTTCTTCCCGCCCGCACTGCCACCGGTCATCCCGGCGGACGGCTTCTTCTTGTTCTTCGGCTTCGCTCCGGCGTACTGGGAGAACGCGGCGATCGTTCCCGCCGTGTCCACCTCGTAGCCGAACGCGAATGCGCCCTTGCAGTCGGTCATGATCGCGACCTTCACGTCGCTGCTCTGCGCCGACTTCGCCAGAGCACCCGAGGTGCCGATCAGTGCGACGACCGCCAGGACGGCGAGCGGAAGCAGGAGCTTCCACGTCCCTACCTTCATAGTCTCTCCTCTCGTGCCTGCACTCAAAGAGCTTGAGCTTGCTACGCCAAGCGTGAGCCTACGCCAAGTCGTCTAGCGGTTCCACCTCCTCATGACGTGGTGGCCCCCACCGTCGCTTCGCCGCCCTCGACGTCCCGCGGCGGGCTGCCCCGTCGTCGCGCCGTCTCCCACATGCGATCCCACAGGCCCATCAGGCCGTCGGGCGAGACGATGACGATGGCGAGAAAGATGAAACCGATCACCGTGTTGAACGTGCCGCCGATCACCGGGAGGCCGGACGAGGGGATGTGATTCGTCACGGTGTTGTTGATCGCGAGAAAGGCGAGCGCGCCGATCCAGGCGCCCTCGATCCGTCGCAGGCCCCCGAGGACGGCGATGATCAAGAGCTGGATGGTCGCGTCGAGACCCATCGTCGTCGGCGACAGCTGGCCGAACCACCAGGCGTACAGCACGCCGCTGATCGCGGCGATGAAGGCTCCGAGCCCGAAGGCGAGGGTGCGGTGCAGCGCGACGTTGTAGCCCAGCGACGCCATGCGCACCGGGTCGTCGCGAACGCCCTGGAAGGAGATGCCGAACGGCGTGCGCACGACGTACCGGATCAGCAGGTACACGAACACGGCGGAGATGAGGGCGATGTAGTAGAGCCGCTCCCGGTCCGCGACGATGTTCCCGATGAAGCCCGGCGTGTACTGGTCGACGCCGGCGACCGGCGAGAAGCCGCCGATCAGCGTCACTGAGCCGACGAAGAGGAACGCGATGACGGTGTACGTCAGCGTGAGCATCAGGAAGTAGATGCCGTAGCTCCGCGAGGCGACGGCGCCGAACACGAGGCCGATCCCGACCGTGAGCAGGATCGCAGCGATCAGTCCGAGGGTGGGATCCCAGCCGAGGAGCAGCCCCTTCGTCTCGCCGCCCGGCACGCGCTGGGTGACCATGTTCGCAAGCGCGTAGCCCGCGATTCCGATGAGCCCGGTCTGCGCGAGCGAGATCATCCCGCCGTACGCCGAGAGGAAGATGAGGCTCGCGGCGCCGATGCCGAGGATCAGGCCCTGCGTGAGGATCGAGTTCAGCCAGAACGCGCTGAAGATCGCGGGCGCGAGAATCGCGATGACGAGACTGACGACGCCGATCGTCCGCTCTGCCGCGACCTTGGTCCGGTCGAACGTCACGCGACCCTCCCGAACAGGCCCTGCGGCCGGAAGGCGAGGACGAGGGCCATGAGCGCGAACGTGAGGACGACGGAGTACTGCTGGCAGCAGTCGCTGCCTGTGATCGGAAGGTACGCCACGGCGAACGAGAAGACGAGCCCGTACAGCACGGCCCCGACCGCCGCGCCCGCCAGCGAGCCCATGCCGCCGATGATCACGACCACGAGCGAGTAGAGGAGCCACTGGCCGTCCTGGCCCTGCGAGACGGACGATTGCGAGCCGCTGACGACGGCACCGAACGCGGCGAGCGCGGAGCCGACGATGAACGCGATCGCGAAGGTCCACTGGATGTTGATTCCGATTGCAGAGGTCATCTGCCGGTCGTCGACGCCGGCGCGGATCACCATCCCGGTCCGCGTCTTCTGCAGCCAGAGCCAGAGGACGATGCCGACGGAGACCCCGAGCGCGAGGACCACGAGCCGCGCGAGCGAATAATGGACGCCCCCGATGTGGAGATCGACGAGGCGATTCGTCCAGCCCGGCCAAGAGATGGTCACGGCGTTGCCGCCGTACTTCTGCGTTCCAAGGGGCACTGTGCGGGGGAAGTGCGCGATCACCTGGTCGGCGACGATGACGGATACCGCGATCGTGATGAGCGCCTGGCGAAGGTCCTGTCCCTGGTTCCAGCGCAGCAGGAGCTGCTGGACACCGAGTCCGAACACGGCGATGCACGCCATCGCGACGAGCCACGGCACCAGCCACTCGAACGTGTTCACGTCCTGCCCGGACAAGAAGAACCCGGAGCCGGTCATCCGCTGCTGCACCTCGTAGGCGACGTAGCCGCCCAGGAGGTAGAACGCGCCGTGGGCCATGTTCACGACCCGCATGAGCCCGAAGATCAGTGAGAAACCGCTCGCGACGATGAAGAGGAGACCGGCGAACGTGAGCCCGTCGAGGATGGTCTCCAGGAACGAGCTCGGATCGTCGAGCGCGGATCCCGTGTTGGTCGTCCGCCAGTCGCCCCCCACCTCGGGCGGCGGGTTGGCGATCACGAGGACGTAGAGGAACGCGAAGACGACGACGGCGACCGCGGCGCCGCGCGCCACGGTCCCGACGACTCCCCAGGCGCGGATTCGCTCGGCCACCAGCGGGATCGAACGTACCAGCGTCGCCCCGCGCTTTCAACGGGTATCCGGCCCGCCTAGCAGCTCGTCGTGGTCGGCTTGACGGTCGCCCAAGGCGGGGCATAGCCTGGCCACAGCCCCGCGACGAGGAGGAGTCATGGCGTACCACGCGGTCATTCCCTACGAGTCCCTCGATCCGCTGACGATCGGCGCGTCCGGAGACGACGACAAGGTCTCCCGCGACACGCTCTCACTCGAGATCCCGGAGGGGAACCTCCTCG
>Ga0114129_10009206_pt1 | contig 14081 bp, 14 predicted proteins | sample RhiMetdeltSRZDD1_FD_80071 | JGI IMG/M metagenome (GOLD analysis project Ga0114129, IMG submission 80071) | Populus rhizosphere microbial communities from Tennessee, USA - Rhizosphere MetaG P. deltoides SRZDD1 (version 2) (version 2) | ecosystem: Host-associated > Plants > Roots > Rhizosphere >... | reverse complement strand
TACGTCCTCAACGGCCAGAAGATCTGGATCAGCCTCGCCGACATCGCGGACCAGTTCCTCGTCTTCGCCTCGGTCGACCGGTCGAAGAAGCACAAGGGCGTCACCGCCTTCGTGCTCGAGCGCGGGATGGCCGGCCTTTCGACCGGGACGCTCCACGGCAAGCTCGGGATCCATGCCGGGAACACCGGGATCATCAACATGGACAACGTCCGGGTCCCGCTCGAGAACCGGATCGGCGAAGAGGGCGAGGGCTTCCTCATCGCGATGAGCGCGATCGACCAGGGCCGCTACACGGTTGCCGCGGGGAACGTTGGCCTCGCACAGGCCTGCCTCGATGCATCGGTGAAGTACGCCCACGAGCGCAAGACGTTCGACGTCGAGATCGGCGAGCACCAGCTCGTCAAGCAGATGATCGCGAAGATGGCGGCGGGCATCGAAGCGGGCCGTCTGCTGACCTGGCGCGCCGGCTGGCTGAAGAACCACGGGGTTCGAAATACCCGCGAAACCTCGCTCGCGAAGTGGCACGCGACGGATCACGCGGTCGCGAGCGCGCTCGATGCGATCCAGGTCCACGGGGCGAACGGGTACTCGAACGAGTTCCCGGTCGAACGCTACCTGCGCAACTCGAAGGCGGCGGTCATCTACGAGGGCACGAGCCAGCTGCACACGCTGATCCAGGCCGACTACGCGCTGGGCTATCGCGAGGACCGGCCGATCCGCTGCGAGCCGCTGCCGGCGCAGGGCTTCGAACGGCTGCCTGCCGGGTCCGCCGCCGCCCTCCGCGGCTGATCGACCAGCCGCCTCGAACGCCGGCCGCCCGATGACCATCCGGCCCGGCCCGCGCGCCACCCCACCGACTGGCTGGAGCCGCCGCGAACGACGCGCGCTGGCGGCGCTCGCTGAAACGTTCGTCGAGGGCACGCCCGACGTCATCGAACGGCGGGTCAACCTCGCCGCTGAAGCGGCCGTTCGGGGACTCGACCCGGCACAGCTGGCGCAGTTCAGGCTCGTCCTGCGGCTGCTCGGCACGCGGCTCGGGACGCTGCTCTTGACGGGCCGACCCCGGGCGTTCGCTGACCTCCCGATCAGCGCACGCGAAGCCGTGCTCCGTGGCTGGCTCGGCTCGCCGATCGGCGTCCTCCGCGCCGGCGCTCACGCGTACCGAAAGCTCCTCACATCCATCGCCTACGCCGATCCCGGTGCGTCCGGCTCCAATCCGCTTCTTTCGGGCATGGGCTACGTCCGGGACGAGCCGCCGGTGACCTCGGAGCTGACGCCGATCGAGCCGACGATCGTCGCGCGCGCCTCGGACGTGGACCAGGGACCGATCTCGCTCGACGCCGACGTCGTCATCGTCGGATCGGGCGCTGGCGGCGGTGTCGTCGCGGCGGCGCTCGCGGAGGCTGGGCGGTCCGTCGTCGTCCTCGAGGCCGGGCCGTTCGTCAACGAGGCCGCGATGCCAACCGACGAGCTCGACGGCTACATCCGCCTCTATCTCAATCGCGGCCTGCTCTCCACGTGGGACGGCTCCGTGACGTTGCTCGCGGGCAGCGGCGTGGGCGGCGGCACGCTCGTGAACTGGATGACGAGCATCGATGCGCCGCTCGAGGTCCGCCGCGAGTGGGCGACCGAGCACGGGCTCGACGGTTTCGATGGCGCGGAGTGGGATGCGGACATCGCGACGGTGTCCGGCGAGCTCGCGATCCAGCCCTCCGCGCCGATCCCGCCGAAGGATTCCGCGATCGTCCGCGGCGCCGCGGTCCTCGGCTGGGAGGCGGGTTCCACGATGCGGGACGGCGGTCCATGCGATGACTGCGGGACCTGCTCGTTCGGCTGCCGGCGCGGCTCGAAACGATCCGGGCTGCGTGTCCATCTCGCGCGTGCGCACGCTGCCGGGGCGCGGATCGTGCCGCGGGTCCGCGTCCTGCGGGTGCTCGTGGAGGGCGGCCGTGCCGTGGGCGTCGCCGGGCTCGCGGTCGTCGTCGACGAGGCGGGCGAGCCGATCCCGCTCGCCCCGGGGTCCGTCGAGGTCCGGACGCGGCCGATCGAGGTCCGAGCCGAGCAGGTCGTCCTGACCGCCGGCGCGCTTCGGACGCCCGCCATCGTCGAGGCCAGCGGCTTCAGCCACCCGGCGGCCGGGCGCCACTTGAGGATTCATCCGGTGCCTGTCGTCGCGGGCATGTTCGACGAGCCCATCGACGCCTGGCGAGGGCCGCTCCAGTCAGTTCGCTCGATCCAGTTCGTGACGGGCGACACGAACCGAAACGGATATGTCATCGAGTCGGCGCCGGGCCATCCCGGCCTGATCGCGCTCGCGCTGCCCTGGACCGGGCGCGCGCGGCACGCGGAGCTCATGAGCCGAGCCCGCACCTTCGGGCCGTTCATCGCGGTGACGCGGGACGGCGGCGAGGGCACGGTTCGGCTCACTCGGGCCGGCCGCGTCCGGCTTGACTACCGCCTGGACCGGCGCGGGATCGCAACCCTGCGTCATGCGCTCCAGACGGAGGCGCGCCTGGCCCGAGCCGCCGGCGCGAACGAGATCCTCGCCCTCGGGTCACCGGGCGCGTTCTTCGATGCCCGGGCCCACGGCTCGGACGCGGAGCGGGCGTTCGAAGCCTTCGTCGATAGGCTGGCATCGTTCGACTTCGGACCGAATCGCGGGACGGTCTTCTCGGCCCACCAGATGGGCAGCCTTCGGATGGGCGCCTCGGCCCGGGATCACGCCGCGGACGAGCGCGGCCGCGTCCGTCGCGATGCGGGCGGGGCGGTGGTTCCGGGCCTCTACGTCGCCGACACCTCGACGTTCCCGACCGGGCTCGGCGTCAACCCGATGCTCACGGTCATGGCGATGGCCCGACGGGTCTCCAGGACGATCCTCGCCGAGGGCTGAGGCCGGCTGAGGCCCGATCAGCCTGGGTCGGAGATCGCCGCGCTCAGCTTCGCCGATGCGACGGGCGCCGTCGTTGCCGCGATGCTGGCGGCCCGAAGTCTCGAGCGGCCGAGGATCACGAGCGCCACGCCAACGACGATCACCGCGGCCGCCAGGAGCATCCGCGGCGTGATCGGCTCGGACAGGAAGATCGATCCAAGCGCGACGGCGACGATCGGATTGACGAAGGCATACGTGCCGATCAGCGGCAGCGGCGCGTGGCGCAGGAGCCAGCCGTAGGCCGAGAACGCAACGAGGCTGCCGAAGACCAGGAGATAGCCGATCGCCAGCAGCGACGCCGTCGAGATCTCGAGGCTGAACCGGCCGGCCTCGCCGGTCACGAGCCCCAGGAGCCCGAGGGACAGCCCGCCGGCGAGCATCTGGGACGCGGTGGCGACCATCGGGTTCGCGGGCATCTTCGCTCGACGGGCCGCGAAGATCGAGCCACTGGCCCAGCAGATCGGCGAGCCAATGAGGGCCAGGATTCCGGGCCCGTCAAAGGTCGCGGTCGACCCGAATGGCCAGACGAGGAGCGCCACGCCGGCGATGCCGACCGCGATCCCGATCCCCACGATCAGCGGGATCCGATCGCCGTAAAAGATTCGGCTGAAGACCGCGAACCAGACGGCAACGAGGGCGATCAGGAGTGCCGCAATCCCCGACGGCACAGTCTGCTCGCCCCAGCCGACGAGGCCGTTGCCGCCTCCGAACAGGAGCCCGCCGATGATGAAGGCGTCGCGCCACTCGCGCCGCGTTGGCAGGCGAACGCTCGCGCCGCCGCGCAGCCTGGCCCATGCGAGCAGGACCAGGCCGGCGATCGTGAACCGGATCGCGCCCTGCGTGAACGGCTCGACCGACTGGATCGCGATGGCGATGCCGAGGTAGGTCGAGCCCCAGATGACGTAGATCGTCAGGAGCGCGAGCCAGAGACGCGAGCTGGAAACGGCGGAACTTTTTGGCATACCCTGCTGGTCCAAGCGACGTTTCGCTGGAGTCTAGCGAACCCGGATGGCCTAGTCCAGTAGGCCAAAGGTTGCGCTTTGGTGGCGGTGGATCAGGCCCGCGTGCTCAGGCGACGAGTGCGGCCCCTGACGCCGGCCGGCACTCGCGGCACGGGCGGTAGCCAGCGGCCTCCGCCGCCGCCAGCGATCGGAACGGCACGCGGTGGCGTTGCGTGATGCGCCGCGCGTTGTGGCAGCTCGGCAGGCAGACGATGTGCGTCGTGTCCGAGCCGAGGAACCGCTCCCCGGTTCGCGCGGCGGCCTCGAGCTCGAGCGGCTCGAGGCCCTCGAACGTCAGCATCTTCAGCTTCGAATCGGGGCCGCCGAGTGAGTACTGGCCGATCGAGCCGTCCGACCGGACGACGCGATGGCAGGGCACGACGAGCGGCACCGGGTTGTGGGCGAGCGCGGAGCCGACGGCCCGGACGGCCCGCGGCCGCCCGATCTCGGAGGCAACCCAGCCGTAGGGCCGGACCTCGCCGCGCGGGATCTCGAGCGCCTTGTGCCAGACGGCGACCTCGAACGGCGTCCGGCCGCGGAGGTCGAGGTCGATCCGGACACGCCGGTCGCCCTCGATTCGCCGCTCGATCGCTTCACCGAGCCGATCCGGCACGCGATCAACGGGCTCCAGCGGGCGCCGGATCGTGCGATGGAAGCCGGCCTCGAAGTCATCGCGGTCGGCGCTGCCGAGCCACGAGACGCCGCGGCCGTTCCAGGCGACGTGGAGCTCACCCAGCGGCGTTGGGATCGGCGCGTATCGGTCGGCAAGCCCGACGGCGACGAGGACGTCCGGTCGCAGGCCGGCCGGTGCATGGTCATCGAGCTCGGCAAGCTCGGCGAGTCGATCGGGCGAGAGGGGCGTGGTCATGCGGACATCTCCGTGTGGTTCGAATGGCGGTTGGTGGTGGCTTCGGCGTCGAGCGCGGCGCGCAGGAGCCGCAGGCCGCGATGGACCTGGGCTTTGACGGTGCCCTCGGGACGCCCGAGAGCCACGGCGAGCTCGTCGTAGGTCAGCCCGTCGACGTGGCGGAGGACGACCGCCGTGCGGTAGGCGACTGGCAACGCCGCGAGCCGGGCGGACCACTCGCGGCGCGACTCGGCGGTCGCGTGACGCGCCTCGGGTCGGGCCGAAGCCTGGTCCTCGAGGTCGAGGCCGTTCTCGAGCAGCGGCGTCAGCGGCTGGGCTGGCTGGCGGTCTGCGACGCGCCGGCGGCGGTTTCGGGCGAGGTTCACGACGATCGCGGCGAGCCACGGTCGCAGCCGCAGCTCGCGGACGCGCTCGGGTGGGTAGCCCTCGATCGCCCGGTAGGCCCGGACGAACGCGTCCTGCGCCACCTCTTCGGCGTCATGAGCGTCGCCGAGCAGCCGCCGCGCGATCGTGAACAGGCGGTCCTGGTGGGCCACCACGAGGGCCTCGAACGAGCCGTCGAGGTCACGGGCGAGGCGCTTGGCGAGGTCGACGTCGGCGTCCATCGATCCCTTCAACACGGAGTCCGGCTGAAGGGTTGCACGTCGCCGGGCCCCCTGCCCGGCGCGAGGGCCGGGCACGCCCGCCCGGCAGCGTTGGGACTAGGGCGTGACCTCGACCGTGAAGCCGGTCATCGCGGAGTGGATCCGGCAGTGGTACTTGTACGTGCCGGCGACGTGGAACACGAGCTTCGCGGTCGTGCCGTTGGCGATGCTGTCGGTCGAGCAGTCGACGTCGTCCATCGTCGCGGTGTGCGACGCCGAATCGTTGTTCGTCCAGGCCACGGCCTCGTCGACCTTGATCGTCACGGTCGTCGGGTCCATGGTGAAGTCCTTGATCGAGACGCTGCCCGCGAAGTCGGCGTCGGCCGCCGCCTGCTCGCACGCAACGGCGCCGCCCTGGCTGGCCGCCGCGCTCGGTTCAGAGCTCGGACCGGTGGACGGCGCCTGGCTCGTGGCTCCGCCGCAGGCGGCGAGGACCATCGAGACGGCGAGCGCAAGGGCCGCGGCAGGGAGTCGTCGGAACACGAGTCGCACCTCCTCAGGCGTCACGGGGACATTTTCGCCTGGATCCGGGGAACAATACGCGCTCGCCGGTTGAGCGGATTTTCGGAGGGCCTTCGAACGGGCGGCGGGTATCGTGCGCCCGATGGGCCTTCACGGACGAGCCGGACGCCTCCGGGTCGGGACGCTCCTGGCGCTCGAGGCGCGTGCCCATCGCTGGCCGCGGCGCACGATGCGCGAGGTCCTCGGGGGGTGGCTCGTCCACGATCCGGACGATCATGAACCGGTCTTCAACCGGCTCGTCGATCCCGTCCTGCCAAACGCGGACACCGATATCGATGACTGGCTGAGCGCGGTTCGAGAGGTCTTCGATCGCATCGCCCGGCGGCCGCATCTCTGGCTGACCGCGCCGTTCGACGACTCCCGGATCGCGGGCATCGAGCGGGCCGGTTTTGGCCAGGTCGGCGCAAGCCGCTACATGTACCTGGATGACCGTTCGGCGCTCGAGCTCGCGGCGTCCGCGGTCCCGGCATCCGTGGGCGCGGCGAACGGCGTCGCGGTCGAACGGGTCGACATGACCACGCCTGATCGCCTTCGCGCCGCACGCGACGTGGCGGCCGTGATTGCCGATGCGTTCGAGCTCGATCCGGCCTTCCACGTCCTCATCGAGGCGGACGTCGTCGAGATGCTCGAGGTCCCGGCGATCAGCTTCGTCCTCGTGCGGGTCGAGGGTGAGGCCGTCGCGGTTGCTCGCCGGACGACGGATGGCCGGGCGTCGCTCCTCGCCGCGATCGGAACCCGCCGCGGCTACCGGACGCGCGGCTTCGGCCGGCTGGTCACGTCAACGGCGACCCAGGATGCGCTCGCGGCCGGCAGCGAGACGATCTTTCTCGGCGTCGAGGACGGCAACGACGCTGCGCGCCACCTCTACGAGCGGCTCGGCTACGCATTCGCGGACGGCGGCGTGACCGCCCTCCTGCAGCGCTGAGCGGCGGCCGAGTGAACGGAGGTCGAGTGAGCGACGGCGCGGCGTTCGATGCGCTCGTCGCTGAGGCGCTCGCCATTGCCGCCCCGGCGCGCCGGCTCAAGCTGCGCGGCGAACCGGAGACGATCGAGCTGCATGCGATCGGCTGGGCGACGGTCGATGCTGATCGCGCGGCTGGGGAGTTGCGGCGGGTCCTCGGGCTGCCCGAGGAGGAGCCCGTTGCGATGCCCGCAGAAGGGCCACTCGGCGCCCGCTGCCTCCGCCTCGAACGCGATGACGACGGTCCGGCGCTCGTCCTGCTCGAGCCGACGACCGAGGGCCGCCTCGCCGCAGCTCTGGCACGGCGCGGCGAGGGTGTTGCGGTCGCCTGGGTCGCGCCCGGACTCGACGACACGCGGCTGCTCGCGCGGGCGAACCTCGGTGGCCTCGTCCTGTCCGCTGTCGGCCGGGGTCCGTTCGGGACCGAGCGGGTCGTCCTCGGCGGACGCGCCTGGGGCCCGCATCTCGTGCTGACGGCGCCCGGCGCTACCATGACCGCGTGATCAGCTCGGAGGCCCTGACGCTGCGGGCCGCAGCCGCGACGGACGCCGGCCGCATCGCCGAGCTCCTGACCGATGAGGGCTATCCGGTCGGCCCGACGGACGTCGCCTCGCGCCTCGCGCGCTTCGACGATCCCGACGCCGCGGTCATCGTCGCGGAGCAGGCCGGTGAGGTGATCGGCTTCATCGCCGTTCACGCCGTACCCCGCTTCGAGCACGACGATCGCTTCGTCCGCGTGCTCGCCGTCGTCGTCGACGCGGGCGCCCGCGAACGCGGCGTTGGCCATCGCCTGATGGCCGAGGCCGAGTCGTTCGGACGCGAGCACCAAGCGGCGTTCGTCGAGATCACGGCCGGCCATCACCGGCCGGAGGCGCGCCAGCTGTACGAGGCGCTCGGCTACGACGGAGCGGTCACGGCCTACCTGCGCAAGCGCATCGGATGACCGCGGAGCGCTCCGCGGTCCACGACCCAGTCGTCGTCGTTCGCGATCTCCGCAAAACCTACGGCGACACGAAGGCCGTCGATGGCATCGAGTTCGAGGTCGGCCGAGGCGAGGTCTTCGGGCTCCTCGGTCCCAACGGCGCGGGCAAGACGACGACGGTCGAGATCCTCGAGGGCCTGCGTCGTGCAGATTCCGGGACTGCGACCGTCCTGGGCATCGATTGCAACCGCGACGCCGACGCGCTCAAGCCACGGATCGGTGTGTCGCTCCAGACAGCGGCGCTGTACCCGAAGCTCACCGTGACCGAGGTTCTCGAGCTGTTCAAGAGCTTCTACGGCAACCGGCCGGGCCGCTCGGCCGAGGAGCTGATCGAACGCTTCGACCTAGGCGAGAAGCGGAAGACCCGGACGAAGGAGCTATCCGGTGGTCAGCGACAGCGCCTCGCAGTGGCCCTGGCGCTGATCAACGACCCGGAGGTCGTCTTCCTCGACGAGCCCACCACGGGCCTTGATCCCGCCGCGCGGCGGTCGCTGTGGGACATCGTCAACGAGCTCCGCAGCGAGGACCGGACGGTCCTCCTGACGACGCACTACATGGAGGAGGCCGAGATCCTCTGCGACCGCCTCGCGATCATGGATCACGGCCGGATCCTCGAAACGGGGACCGTCAAGGAGCTGGTCGGTCGGCACTTCCAGGAGCGTTCCGTTCGCTTCGATGCCATTGCCGGTCTCGATGACGCCCAGCTCGGCGCGATCGGCGGCGTCGCGTCGATCGCCCACGAGGACGGCGAGGTCGTGCTCTACACGCGCGATGTGCCCCAGACGATCGGGGCAGTGCTCGACGCGGCCGAGGCGATCGGCGCCGAACCGGAGAACCTGCTCGTCCGCCGGCCAACCCTGGAGGACGTCTTCCTCGCGCTCACCGGCCGGGCGCTGCGAGATTAGGCGGGACCGATGCGCGCGCTGCTGATCCTGATCCTCGCGAACATCCGGAGCTTCACGCGCGACCGAGCGGCATTGTTCTGGACGCTCGCCTTCCCGCTGATCTTCATCGTCATGTTCGGCGCGATCTTCACGGGCGGCGGCGACTCAACGCGGACCTACGCGTTCGTTGACCAGGACTCGAGCGCTCGCTCGGCGGCCCTCCGCGAGGCGCTGGCCGGGGTCGAGAACGTGGAGCTCGTCGACAAGACCGAAGACGATGCCCTCGCCGCCATGCGAACGGGCGACGTCGACGGCGTGTTCGTCGTGCCGGCGGGCTACGGCGCGGCCGTCGACAGCCTGGTCACGCAACCCGGCCCGCCTGCTTCGATCGACGTCTACACGGACCCGACCCAGCAGAACGGCACCGCCGCGACCTATCAGCTCGTCGGTTCGGTCCTGGGACGGATCAACCTCGAGGTCAGCGGTCGCGGCCCCGCGGTCATCCCGACACCGCGGACGATCCAGACCGAGAACCTGACGTTCATCAGCTATCTCGTGCCGAGCATCCTCGGGATGGCGCTCATGCAGCTCGGCGTGTTCGCCGCGCTGCCGCTCGTCGCCGATCGAGAGAAGCTGATCCTGAAGCGTCTCTCCGCGACACCGCTGCGGCGCTGGCAGCTCGTCGGCTCGAACGTCGTCATGCGCCTGTTGATCGCGATCGTCCAGACGCTGATCATCGTCGGTGTCGGGGCCTACGCGTTCGACGTCCAGATCTCGGGCAACCTGCTCGTCATCGCCGCCCTGATCCTGACCGGCTCGGTGTCGTTCATTGCGCTTGGCTATGTCGTCGCATCGTTCGCGCCGACCGAGGAGGCGGCGAACGGGATGGCGAGCATCGTGCAGTTCCCGCTGATGTTCCTCTCGGGCACGTTCTTCCCGATCGACGCCATGCCGCCGGCCCTCCAGGCCGTCGCCCGGGCCCTGCCCCTGACGTATCTCTCGGACGGGCTGCGCCAGGCGATGGTCGGCGGGACGCCGTTCTCGCCGTTATGGCTGTGCTTCGCGGTCCTGATCGCGTTCCTGGGGATCTGCTTCCTGATCTCGGCGCGCTTCTTCCGCTGGCAGTAGCGCTTACGAGCGCTCCTGATCAGGCCGCCGGCGTCCCGCGTCCGGCGTCGCTCACGCCAGGCAGTCTTTCCACCACGTACGAGCCCGGCTCGTGCAATCCGCTGACGGCGCCCGATTCGCCACCACATACGAGCCCGCGTCGTACTAGCGCCCGAATCAGCCCCGCAACCCGGGCGCACGCGGTGACAACGCTCGATCTCCTGTTCGGGCAATCGCCATTGCCGGCTCGCGGAGTGGTGGAAGGTCAGCTAGCACGACCCCCGGTCGTATGTGCAAGAAACCTGGCGCGGCGCGGGCAGGGGCGCCGCTACCAGCGCTCCTCGCGGATGACCGACTCGAGCGGCTTGCGGCCGCCCTTCTTCGGCGGAGCCGTGAGCGCGTCGGTGTCCGCCGGGTAGCCGAACGACAGCAGGAAGTCGCAGCGGCGGTCATCGGGCAGACCGAGGAGGCGCGCCGCGAGCGCGTGGTCGTAGACCGTGGCCGGAACCGATCCGATCCCGAGCTCCCACGCCGCAAGGACCATGTTCTGCGCGGCGCGGCCGAGATCCCACATGACGGATGACGAGGCGGCGGCCGTCCGCGCCCCGGGCGTGACGAGCGCGATCGCGATCGTCGCGCCGGCGAGATGACCGGCGTATGCACCGACCTCGGCGAGCGCCGCGAGATGCTCGCGATCCCGGATGACGATGAAGTCCCAGCGCTGCTGATTCTTCGAGCTGCCGGCGTGGCGTCCGGCATCGAGGATCCGCTCGACGGTATCGGCTGGGAGGGGCTTCGCGGCGAACTTCCGTACGACACGGACGCGCCGGATCGCTTCCCAGGCAGTCACGGTCGGGCCGCGGTTCGGGGCCTGCTCGTGGGTCGGAGGACCCGCGCAAGCGATCGGAATCCGCCCGGCTCGTCGGCGATGGCGCCGAGCTGGACGTCGGTGTCCGGAAGACGCACCGCGGGCACGGCTTCCGCGAGCTGCGCGGCGCGCTCCGGCGGGTTCGGCCCGCCGAGGGCCTGGGCCAGGAACCGAGCGACGGTCACGCGGTACGCCGGGAACTCGTAGAGCCAGCTGTGCTCGCCGCCTGGGACGACGAGCGACTCGACCGGCCCGGAGCCCGGATCGTCCGCCCGCGCCGCCCGGGCCGCTGTCTCGAGGCGGGCGAGGTGGCCGAACGGGACCACGCGATCGGCATCACCGTGGACGAGGAGGAGGGGACCGCGGAAGCGGCGGGCCGCCTGGGTTGCCGACACCTCTGACGGTCGATGGCCGCGCGGCTTGACGAACACGCGGGACGTCCACCAGGCGAGGGGATAGGCGATGAGGTCGGGGATCGGCAGGCGCGCCAGGCGGAACGTCTGCCGGGTCAACCGCGCCGGGTCGGCGGGTGTCGACGTCGCGACGACCGCGGCCACGCGCGGATCCGCCGCGCCTGCGAGCAGCGCACCAATCGCCCCGAGCGAGTGACCGACGATGGCCGCACTTGTGACCTCCGGTCGTTCGATGACGGCTCGGAACGCCGCCCCCGCGTCGCTGCCGAATTCGCCGGCGCTCATCGGCAACGCCTCGGGCTCGTTCAGGCCATGGCCGCGAACGTCGAAGGTCAGGACGTGGAAGCCTGCAGCCTGGAGGAACCAGGCCATCGGCAGCGTCCGATCGCGGGCCGACTCCCAGCCGTGAACGAGCACGACCGCCGGGCCTGCGGCGCCGTCATTGGCCGGGATCCACCACGCCGGCAGCCGCAGCTCGCCGGACGGCACCTCGACCGTTTCGAACGCCAGGCCGAGGGCTGACGGGTCATGCGTCGGGATGTGGCGGCGCGGAAATCCGGCGCGCACGCGATAGACGCGGGCGAACCGCCACGCAAACGCAAACGGCGCGGTCGCAAGCGCCGCGGCCACGGCGCGCCTGCGGGCGCTTCGAAGGTTGGGCACACCGCAAGGGGACGCGATCTCTGGCGGGCTGTCAAACGTGGCGGCTTTCGCGGTGCCGGAACGCGGCCGTACACTCGGGGGATGCCGAAGCGCGACCCGCACGCCGTCCTCGGGCTCAGCCCCGGAGCCTCAGCGACGGCGATCAAGGGCGCGTGGCGACGGCTGGCGCGGCAGCATCATCCGGACCTGGCCTCGGCGGACCCGGTCGCCGTCCGCGTCGCGACCCGCCAGATGGCCGAGATCAACGCCGCCTACGAGGCGCTCCGTCCAAACGGCACGTTCAGCGCCGCCCCGGGCACGAGCCGTCGGACGGGCGGCCCCCCGAAGGCGCGACCGACGAAGCCGGTCACCGGGCGCGTCGACATGTCGTCGACGTTCACGCCGCGGAACGCAACGACCGGACCGCGCGCCTATCACGACGTGCCGCCTCCGCCGGTTGTCGAGCGTTTCGACCGTGAGCCGCCGCGCGCGTCGGACCCGAACGGGCCGCTCCACCGGGCCAGGATGCGGAACTTCCGGACGCCGCCGCTGCCGCCGCTGGAGATCGCCGAGGAGCTCGTCCTCGAGTTCGGCAAGTTCCACGGCCACACGCTGGGCCAGATTGCCGCGTTCGAGCCCAGCTACATCGACTGGCTCACTCGCACGATCGCGCGCGACCCCGAGCTCGTCGCCGCCGCGCGTGCCGTCCAGGCCGATCTCGATGCCCGCGGCATCGTCCGCCGCGTGCGGCCCGAACCCGTCCGGCCGGCGCCCGGCCGATCCGCGGTCCCGCCCCGCCCGTAACCCGGGCCGAGAATCGAAGATCGCCCCCCGATAATCGGGAGGCGATCGAGATGATCGTCAGATAAGTCCACCGAGACGTTCGTCCGGCCTTGGGGCCGATGGATCATGGTTACTCGGTTCGTGACCTGTGCCCGGGATCCTTGATACCGACCGTCCTCGGTATCGAAGGACCGTTCGCTGGTCCGTGGCCGACGCCCCAGGTGCCCCCGGTAGTCGCGTCTCGATGCCCAGAAATCTACGCTGCGCCTTCGAGGCTGGGTATGGCACGACCGTCCCGAATCGACCGGGGTCGATGGTCCGTTGGTCAAAGGCACCGTCGCGGGACCTCCGTACCGGTGCTCTGTTGCACCCGCGAGCGGTGCTCGGGCACCATCGCGCGAACGCGTTTACGCTCGCATCGTGATCTCCGGACCGCACCAAATTCGTGCTGTCGCGGTCGTTGTCATCGTCATGGCGCTCGCGGCCCTGGGCTGCAACCCGACGCCGTCGTTTGCGCTCCACGCCTGCACCGATGGATTCCTGAGAAACACCGAGCCGGAGCTCGAAGCGCTCTTGCCGACGACCTTCGATGGCCAGGCTGCCACGACGAGCTCGGGCCGCAACTGCAAGCCCGAGAACCTCGGCTCGCTCGTCGAGCATGGCGTGAGCGCACTCCAGTTCGCCGGTGTTACGTGGGACTTCGGCAGTGGCACGGCGGTGACGATGGCGATCGAAGCGATCCCGGACGCGACGCTCCCGGCCGCGTGGATCGAGGAGTTCTACGAGTTCGGCGCGCGCACGGGTCGGCGGACGAGCGACGTCACTGTGACCCACCCGACCTTCGAACCGATCGGCGAGGTCTACCGCCTCGACGTGCTCAACGACCTGTCGCTGCAGACGATCGTCGTCTGGCAGGATGGCGAGCGGGTGCGCGACGTCCTCGTCGCAACCCAGGTCAGCCCAACCGCCGTTCGTGCCGACCACGATGCGCTCGTAGACCGGGCGCTCGCGGCCGCGGTATCGTCGGCTCGATGACCGAACGAGACTTCTGGCAGGCTCGGCACGCGCGCTGGCGCGTCGAGCGCTTCGAACCCGCGATCGCGCGGGCGCCGGAGCGAAAGGCCCGCAGCGTCACGCTCGGCGACATCGACGTCGAGCCGCTGTACGGACCCTGGTCGTGGGATGGCGCGGAGGCCGGGCCGGGTGGCCCCACCGCCGTCGACCATCACGGCGATGCGCTCGGGAGCGGGCGCTGGGATGACTTCGACGCCGCGCGTGATGTCGGCGTTCCGGGCGAACCGCCGTTCACCCGGGGCATCCACCCGTCCGGCTACCGGAGCCGACTGTGGACGATGCGGATGTTCGCGGGCTTCGGCGCGGCCGAGGACACGAACGGCCGCTTCCGACAGCTGCTCGCCGCCGGCCAGACGGGCCTTTCGATCGCCTACGACATGCCGACCCTGTACGGCTACGACAC
>Ga0114129_10009205_pt1 | contig 14082 bp, 17 predicted proteins | sample RhiMetdeltSRZDD1_FD_80071 | JGI IMG/M metagenome (GOLD analysis project Ga0114129, IMG submission 80071) | Populus rhizosphere microbial communities from Tennessee, USA - Rhizosphere MetaG P. deltoides SRZDD1 (version 2) (version 2) | ecosystem: Host-associated > Plants > Roots > Rhizosphere >... | reverse complement strand
CCCGCTGTTAAAGAAGATTACTTTGTCGGCGAAGGAATGGTCGACAAGGGCTTCGGCCAGTTTGACCTGCGGCTCGGTGTAATAAAGGTTCGACGTGTGAATCAGTTGCGCTGCCTGACGCTGGATCGCAGCGATGAGATCGGGATGCCCATACCCCAAAATATTGACCGCGATTCCACCGACGAAATCCGTGTATTCCCGGCCCTCCAAATCGTAGACCTTCGTTCCCCGTCCTCGCACAATCGAGATCGGCTGACGGGTATAGGTTCCCATCAGGAACCGTTCAGCGTGCTGCTTGAGTTCTTCGCTCGGCATGGCAAACGTATCCCCTTGTAAAAAAAGGGAAGCTAGCATAGGACGCGGGTGAAAGCAACAAGCGCTGATGCAAGGCGTGGAGGGAAGCCATCGGTTCATACCGATCAGCTGTTCGCACAAGTATGTTAAGCTGCGCCGCCATGAAGGTCTGCCCGCAGTGCCACCAACAAAACCAAGCGGATTCGAAGTTTTGTTACCAGTGCGGGACGAATCTCTCAGCCACCGTCGAGCCGCCGACCGCTTCTCCCATCATGCAAGTTGAGCGCACCGACCATGATCTCTGGCGTGAATTTATCGGACCCAATGCGGACCGTTACTTGACGCAGTTTAAGAAGTTCGGCTCGGAGCGGGCCCCCACGTTCGCGTTGACCTGGAATTGGCCGGCATTTCTGTTCGTTTCATTCCTCTGGTTTCTGTATCGGAAGATGTATGTGTATGCGATGGTCTATGCGATCGGACCGATGATGTCCACGTTCCTGACCGGAGACATCACCGTCGGCATCGTGTGGAGCATCATGGCGGGAGCCACGGGAAACTACGTGTATTATTGGCATTGCCGGGAACAGATCGAAGACATCAAGCGGAGAGCGGGAGGAGATCAGGCCAAAAGAGCTCTTGTCTTGAAAGAAGCGGGCGGCGTGCAACCCTACGTCATTTGGGTAGGCGTGGCCTTTTATGTTGTCTTCGTGATGATGATGGTCAAGATGATTGAGGAAGGTCTGTCGAACGGAAACCACGGCCCGTCCAAACCGGCCAAGCCTGCGGCGACGACGAGTGTCTGATATGCAGATAATCGTCCGGAGGATGGTCAAATGGGCTGTCAAGCAGACGGCAGCGAGGTCCGCGACGCGAAGAAGGCGTCACGTCTGTGAACGCCCGCGAGATGGTGAGCGGGCAGTGTCCCGTGAGCGCCCAGTGTCCTAAGGCCAAGCGGAGGAGCCTCTTGAACAAGCGAGAGCGCAGTTGGCGCCGTTTTCACCATCCTGCTCGTGCACGCTGCCAACCGATCCAGGCCTGAAACCAAGCGAGGTCCTGCTCGTAAGCGGCTCCGCCAGAATCGCTCGCCTCCTGTTTCTGTTCCCATTGCGTATAGGTCCGCGGCCAGTTCTTCTGCCACCATGATTTGAGCTCGTCCGGGCTATAGGCCTGCCCGTTCTGATTGAAAATGCCGGCGGCGGTGCAGAGCGGCGTCACAAGCGGCCAATAGCGGTCCTTTCCGAGACCGAGACTGCGGAAATATTCGCGCAAGAGAAATACGACCCACAGTTCGGCGCTGTGTTTCTTATTGTGTTTGAACGGCTGAATCTGCCTGAGCGGCACTGGATCGAAGGCCTTGACAATCGAAGTGTAATCCGGACCGCCGTAGGTTCCTGCTGCCTCGGCAATGCCTTCAATAATCTTGCCCAATTCGAGCTCGACGACGGGCGATTCACTGACACCTCTGCTCGCGGGCGAATCAGCCCAAGGGCTCGGTGTCGTGAGTAGCTCGATGAGAGGCTTGAGTTCGCGCAGGCGGACAGCGGCAATCTTCAAAATCTGTTCAGATTCCAGCCAGTAGTCCGGATCGTTCTTGGTGAGCCGTTCGCGACCGGGCGGTGGAAGGACGGTCGGCACCCAATAGCGCATTAGCACGAAGAGGATGTAATCCGCTTGCCCGCCGAGTTTGACGATTCGTTCAAGGTGCTCGCCGGCCACTACCTTTTTGAAAAAGGACCGGGCCCGATCTGCTACGTGAAGCCGCTCGCCTATGTCAATCCACCAGGTTTCGAACGCCGGCCAGTTTATCGCGGAAGACGGTGGCGTGGTCATGGAGAAAGAGAAGTCCTGGCTCAAATCGTGCGGCATGGTACCGCCGCACAAACATGAAAGCAACGCCGGCGTCCTTCTTTTCTCTTTACTTATAGATTCAATCGAGTATCCTTGCACGCGGCTGTGGTCGCTCACCATCGGGAGGACGACATCGATGGCTCGCTTGGTGCTGCTACGTCACGGGGAATCACAGTGGAACCTGGAAAACCGCTTTACCGGATGGGTGGATGTCCCGCTGTCACAGCGGGGCATTCAGGAGGCAAAGAATGCCGGCGAGAAGCTGCGGGGCTTTGCGTTCGATCGCGCCTTCACCTCTATTCTGACCAGAGCGAATGAAACGCTGCGCCTGGCGCTCGAAGCCGTCGGCCAAACGAATATTCCCATTGAGAAAGACAAGGCGCTCAACGAGCGAATGTACGGCGAGTTGCAGGGTCTGAACAAGGCGGAAACGGCCAAAAAATACGGCGACGATCAGGTGAAGATTTGGCGCCGAAGCTACGACGTCCGTCCGCCGGGAGGGGAAAGTCTCAAAGACACGGCCGAGCGGGTCTTACCCTACTATGAACGGATGATCAAGCCCTACATCTTGAAAGGAGAGACGATCCTGATCGCTGCGCACGGCAATAGTCTCCGGGCGCTCGTTATGGAATTGGAGCAACTCTCAAGAGAGCAGGTACTGGAACTCAACATTCCGACCGGAGCCCCGTTGCTGTACGAAATCGACAATAAAGGCAAGGTCCTCAGCCATCGGTATCTATAAGTGGCTTGTCGGCATGACACCCCTGTGATAGCATCCCCCGGAACATGAATTTCTCACGCCTGGCTCGAGCTTCCCGTCTGATTGCGGCCATCGGATTGGCACTTGGCTCGTTGACGGCTCTCATTCCGTCGGTCCGGGCCGATGAGAACCGCTGGGGATTTGGAAGCGGGATCGGCTTTACCTCCGGCACTGTAAACGGAACGGTTTTCACGCTCGGGCTCAACGTTGACTACTACATCGATCGGAATTTTTCCATCGGGCCGATGATGCTGATCAGCCCGACGGGAGATCTTTTCCAAATTTCGTGGGCCGGCGTGGGGCGCTATCACTTTCGGTTCAACAACGGCGTCAATCTGATTCCCTTCATTGGATTCGGCTTGACCCATGCGGATCTCGACCGAGGTACCGGTCCGGGCCGCATCGATCGCAACGATACCAGTTGGTACGTTCCCCTCGGCTTTTCGCTCGAGTATCAGGTCATCCGCAATGTCGCGATCTCGTCGAGCTTGATCGTCAACCTCCACGACATCAATCTCGCCCCGTCCCTCCCTGAGAAAGACACCACCAGCGTGGCGCTCTTGTTCGGATTCAACTTTAGTCCTTGACACACGGCCGTCACACGTCGTTCGTGAAGCGTGAGATGAGACTGAAGTAGACATCTATTTCAGCGTGAGACCACACATCCAATTTTTCTTCTTCGCCGTAGGGGAAGATAGATCCTCATTCCACCCAAGGAGGCTGTCATGAAGCACGTTGGTTCCTCTCTCCTGTTCGCTCTATTACTGCTTGCTGCACCGGCATTCGCCGACATGGGCAAGACCGCTACACCTTTGAAGGTTGCCGCCGGTTCAAAGGCGGAAAGTCACACGACCGCAGGCATCGAACATTACGGCCTGGGACATTGGGACGTCGCCAAGACTCATTTCCTGGAGGCCGAGAAAGCGGACCCGCAGTCGGCCGAGGCTCATTACAACTTAGCCTTGGTGTTGGACAAGAGTGGCGACCACGCCGGCGCCACCGAGCATTTCAAGAAGGCTCAAGCGCTCGGCAAGAACAACCATGAGATACAGCAGTCCGAGATCCTAATGAAGCATCTGAAGATGTAGGCGGGCTGCAGGGGCGGCCGGCTAGGCGACCCGCGCCGGCCGCCGACGGAGACCGACGTTGAGTAATTCCTGCAGCAAGCCCTTGTAAGGATAATCGGCCTGTTCCGCGGAATCAGCAAAGTCTTCATCCTGGGCGATCTGGGGATTCGGGTTGGCTTCGAGGACGTAGAGCTGTCCTTGTTCATCCATTCGCATGTCGATTCGCGCATAGCCGCTCAAGCCCAGCGCGCGATAGACCCGTTTGGCGAGATGTTGAATCTCCTCAACTTTCCCCTGCAGCAGGTTCTTGGCCTCTCCCGACGTAATGCCGTATTTCTCTTGATACTTGCGGCTCCATTTGACACGTTCAGTGGCGATTCGGCGGGCATCTTCGGGAAGTTTGTCCATCACAAGTTCCCACACTGGAAGGACGCGCAGATGCCCGTTGCCCAACACGCCGACGTACAGTTCCCGCCCTTCGATATACCGTTCGATCAATGCGTCTGTCCCGACGCTCTGGTGAATAAAAGCGACACGCTCTCTTAACTTCTCGTCATCCTGCACAATCGAGGCTTGAGAAATACCGAGCGACGCCTCCTCCGTGACGGACTTGACGATGAGCGGAAAAGACAGCCACTTGGGTCGTTTCCCCGATCGACCTTGCGGCACCGTGATAAAGTCCGGGGAGGGAATGCGGTGAAATGAAAAGATTTTCTTCGACAGCACCTTGTCACGCGCAAGCATCAAGCCGCGCGGGTTACAGCCGGTATAGGGGATGCGGAGGAGTTCGAGATACGACACCACGTTCTGATCGTAGACCGCCACACCATCGAATTCTTCGAGCAGATTGAAGGCGATGTGAGGTTTCCATTCCTCGATGGCAGTACGAATGACGCCGAGATCGCTCTTCACGCCAAGAGGGAAGACTTCATGGCCGAGTTTGCGGAGTGTATTGACGACATCGAACTCCGTTTTCCACTCCACATTCTTGAGGTCGTGGCCGTTGGGGTGATCCGGAGGGACCAGGTCCTTGTGCATGAGGACCAGGATACGGAGGCGCTTCATAACGCCACCTTGTGACGTCCGCTGCGAAGGTAGGTCATGGTATGGACCGTCAGGAGAATCGTGAAGTCCAGCTTGGCCTGTTCCTCTGACACCGGCAGACGCAACCCCAGTTCGCAGCAACGCTGGATCATGTCCTCCAGCACCTGATCGATCGTGTACTGGTATTCGCCGGTCCAGGAAGCGACCTTGCGTCGAACCTCTTTGCGAAATCGATTGAGAAACGCTGCCGCCGTCATCTTGTCCGCATGGGACGGCGCGTCGGAAAACAGCCGCTTGAGATCCGGGTCATAGAACGACGGTCGATCGACGCCATAGTGCGCGCGTTTGCGTTCATAATGTTCACGCAGGGTCTTCTTCAGCGTCGGAAGCGGATCGATTTCCTCCGTCGTCACCACCTTGGGCGGCGCGTCGGCGAGCCCCTTCATGAGCTCGTCCATATAGTGCAACTTCTTCAGAACCGGCCAACCCTTGTAGCGATCGGCCCATGAGGAATCGGGCGTGAGCCAGACGGCAAATGTTTCGGCGAAGTCCTCGTCCGGATGACTCTGGGCGTACCAGACGTCAAGATGTCGGACGAAGCTCCGGCTGTAGGGGCGCGGCCGGTAGAACTGCGGGTAGGGCTGAGACGATTTCCCGAAAATCTGTTGGCGGCTCCGTATGCGACGAATTCGGTAGGCGTTCTCAACGGCGTGGCCTGCCTCGTGGCGCAGGATGCGCATGCACCACTCGGGCGTACCGCCTTCCACTTCGAGCATCTGTGACAGTTCGAGCTTGGCGAGCCGCGGATGTGCCAGATAGAAGGGGACGGCGACGCCCGGGACGCCGTCTGGCGTGAACCATTCGTTCGAGATCCAGAAGTGAGGATGAAACTCGAGCCGCTTGGCTTTCAGCTCGGCGTACAACTGTTCGATCTGTTTCGACAGAAATACACTCTTAAGGGTCACTCCAAGTCGGCACATCGGAAGGTCAAGAAGTTTGTCGTCCGGCCACGAGGTCCACTCCGGCTCCGATTGAGAATGGTCGGACGAGGCAAGATGTTGAGCACTTGATCGTTGCATGATGAGGATGGCCGGCTTGAGCAATGCAGTGCTTCTGAAAAATATAGCCCGCATCGCCCCCTCGTGCAACATCTGGCCACTATCCGGACAGAAGCACAGGACAACTCGTCGGACGCGCACGCCGGATCGACAGGCACCCAGGCGACCGCGTACAATACGCGCCATGCAATCAACCAGCCGTCTATCGACTCGTATAGATGACGCCACCGAGCAGCTACAAACCCGTCTACTGCGTCAGGTTGGCAAGACTATCGCCGACTACCGTCTGATCGATGAGGGCGACAAGATCATGGTGTGTCTGTCGGGAGGCAAAGATAGCTATGGATTACTCGACTTGTTGCTCGTCTTGCAGAAAAGGGCGCCGATTCACTTCAATGTGGTGGCCGTGAATTTGGACCAGAAACAGCCCGGTTTCCCGGCCCATGTGCTTCCTGAATATCTCACCGCGATCGGCATTCCCTTTCATATCGAAGAACGGGACACTTACTCGATCGTTAAGCGGCTGGTCCCTGAAGGGCACACGACCTGTTCGCTCTGTTCCCGGCTGCGGCGCGGCCACCTGTATCGAATGGCGAGCGAGTTGGGCGCTACAAAGATCGCGCTTGGCCATCACAGAGACGATATTTTGGAAACGCTGTTGCTGAATCTGCTGTTCACCGGCAAACTGAAAACCATGCCACCCAAGCTGCGCTCGAAAGATGGACGGCACCTCGTGATTCGCCCACTGGCCGCCGTTCGAGAAACAGATCTCGCCCGCTATGCGGAACTTCGCGCGTTCCCGATTATTCCCTGCGACCTCTGTGGTTCTCAAGAGGATCTCAAGCGAAAGGAAGCCAAAGAGTTTCTACGAGAGTGGGAACGGCGGGCTCCGGGCTGCACCGACAGTATGTTCGCCGCTCTTTCCAACATCGCCCCCTCACTGCTACTGGACAAACGTCTGTTCGATTTTCTGTCGCTCCAGATAACAACTGAAACGGACGGCAACGAGGATGCCTGGCTCGATTACGACCTTGGGCCTTGAGCCTGAATCGATCGATGTCTTCCGATCTACCAGACCGTCCGGAGACAGGTCCTCCACTTTGGTCTATCGGCTTCGCTGTCGCCATCATGCTGGCGACACCCCTACTGATCTATTCTATCTCGCCTTCCGGTCCGATTCGCGAAGGCGACACGGTTTTTGCCGATATAGCAACCAAGGTAACTTTCGCTAACCCTCTCCTCTATGAAAGCGCCAGATTCGATGGAACCTGTCTGCTCGATCCCGAGGATCCGCTGATGGTGATCGAACGGCCGTCGGATCGTCCGGATAGATTGGTATTAGCCAAGGTGCAAGGCAAGACGGTTTTCGAGTGGCCGTTTTGTCCACCACAGGCCGAAGTGCTGATATCGCTTCGTCAGGTCATGCAAAAACCCGATCTGTGGTCTGAGACAAAAGTCCGACTCTCGCAGTGGTTCACATGGTAGCCGGACCTGGCGGAGAGAACCTAGGATTTGAGTTTGGCAGCAAACTGTTTGCGGACCTTTGTAACTTTAGGACCGACCACCGCCGTACAATAGCCCTGAAAAGGATTGCGTGCAAAATATTCCTGGTGGTAGGATTCCGCTTCATACCACGTTCCGGCAGGGACCACTTCTGTCACGATCCGATTGGAATAGACCTCGTCGTTCGTAAAGGCCGCGATGGTCTCCTCCGCGATCCGCTTCTGCTCCGGTGAGTGATAAAAAATGGCCGAGCGGTATTGCGTGCCGACGTCGTGCCCTTGCCGATTGAGCGTCGTCGGGTCGTGGATGACGAAAAATACGTCCAACAATTCTCGATAGCTTATGATAGATGAATCGAACGTAATTCGGACCGCTTCCGCATGTCCGGTTCTGCCGCCACACACGGCTTCGTACGTCGGGTTATCCAACTGCCCGCCGATGTAACCGGACTCAACCGAATGGACCCCATTTAACTGGTCATACACCGCTTCAAGGCACCAGAAACAGCCTCCAGCAAGTGTGGCAACGTCTTGTTTCATCGGTCTTGACACCATTCGCCAGCGCCTCGTGTTTTGCCCGCGAATCTGTCAATGCTTATACCATGGAGTAGGACTTGGTCACGAGCCTGATCGGATATGCTCGCGAGTCAATATTATTAGGGGGACGGGTGAGCGGCTATTGAAATTGTTCAGCGGTGAGAGCGGTGATAACCTGCTTCAGCTTCACTCATTTCGTCCGATTGAATCGACGTAAATTGCACTCCGAATGTCTTGCCCCTTACCCATCGCACTTCGGCTTCATCGATATGAAGGGGCCACTTCAGACCGGGAGTATAAATACGGCATTCGAAGGTCGCGCCCACAATCATGGCTTGCTCGGTTTCGATGCGACAGCCTCCATCGGAAAAATCCAATGTCTTTCCTTGAGCGCTTGAACTCTCATGATCATGGTGTGCCTTCCTATCGAGCCGGCTTATGTCGCTATTGTTGCGACGCTAAAACAAAGAAACCCCGACGTCTCATCGAGACGCCGGGGTTTCTTGGACGGACCGAATAGCGGTTACTTTTTCACCCGCAGCAACATGTGACTACGGCGATTTTGTTGGTAGCAGGACTCATTATGATCGAGGCAAAAGGGACGCTCCTTGCCGTAGGAGACTATCCCAACTTGTTTTGGACTGACTCCCAATTCAAGGAGATAGGCACGGGCACTCTTTGACCGCTTGTCTCCGAGCACCACATTGTAGTCCGTCGTTCCCCTCTCATCGCAATGACCTTCGACCCTCATCACGGCGCCCGGATGCTCCTTCAGCCATTTGGCGTCGTGGTTGAGAGCTTCCATCCCGTTTTCCGAGAGCGTCCACTGGTCGTAACCGAAGAATACATCCTGCAAGCCGGCTTCAATTGCCGCTTTCTCTTCTTTTGACAGCTCTGCATGCTGCAATACATTCATACCGGCATAGGACTTCGACGCCATCCTTTCCTGCGCAAGGCGCTCTTCTGAGGGATTTTGAGAAAATCCGCTCAACTCCTTTCTGGATTCACCAGGCCCTATTCCCGGAAAGTGAGGATTGATACCCTGGCCATTCCACTCAGAACCGCCGGCGCGGCTTTGGGAAGACCCGGCCCCTTGCTCCCCTTCCGATTGGAGCCACTTTAGACCACACCCTTGACTGAGCAATAACGAAGCGCCTAAAGCCGCTATTGCGCTCGCTTTTCCGATCTTCGCATGCATGGCTTCCCCCCATCCCTTGTGAGTGAATTGTCGTGTAGAACAACTATAGCACCGGAAATCGAAGGGCATGGCTTAACGCGAGAGGACTTTGAGAATGGCAGTTTCCGGGGGAACTCTGACGAGCCTTTGTGACGGGTGGCAATACGCTAAGCTGGCAAGGAACAAGGCCTCGACGGCGAAAAGAGGCCTAGAATTGAGCTGTTCGACGATCGGCCCAGCGGACTGGGCGCATCACCGTGCTGAGCGCCGCCACGGCGCAGATCAGCGCCAACATGGCGAACCCCACAAGCAAGAAAAACCCTGCTCGCACGTCTTGGAGGAGAACGTGGTTCATGATGCCTCCTTCACCTTGCTATAGAACAATCAGCTTTGCCAACCACAGGAGCAGACCCAAGGAGCCATCGGGTCTTGCTTTTTCAACCATCGTCCGCAGCAGGGGCAATGTCTCGTCCAAGCCTCCTGTTGCCTTTCCACGCTCCTAGGAATCTTCCTATAGAATAGCATCCTTCTCCTCCAGTCTTGCAAGTTTTCTGCACACTACCCTTCTGCGACTGAAGAAATCTATGCAGCTTTGGCGGGGTACCCAAAGATGGCGATGTGAGAAGACGGCTGTTTAAAAGAACCGGCGCTCAGGGCTACTGATTTCAAGCAGTTAGCGGTCTTGGCCTATTAAGGGCGAGGGAAACGAATCCAGTGGTGCGCCCGGCAGGAATTGAACCTGCGACCTGTGGGTTCGAAGGCTGATTAAGGGAAAATCCGAAACGCCCAGTCTTGCATCTGCTTTCCCGCTTTTTCGCACGTTTCCCAGAGCTTTTGAGCTTTCCATCTATTCCGATGTTTTCGACGTGGGAAGGCTTTTTTCGGTCTGTTCGAGCACAAAATTAGCACACCGGAAACCCGCCGTGAATGGGACCCATCTTGGATGAAAAGCCCACGAACGGGAAGAAAGGGCTCGCTTCGAAAAGAAGCGCGCCCTTTTTATTTTGACGCGACACCCCAGCACGATCCGTTTGCCTCATACATTGGCATGACTTCCCCTTGAACTCGGTCAAAAAGAGAACTAGGTTGCAAGCATCACAAGGATTGGTTGGGACCGAATACCCTGCATTCATAGGGCAGTAGAATATCCTGTGGTGTTTCACTCATTCGCTTCCCGCAATAACGGTCGTCTTCTGAGCTCCATAAAAGGGCGCTCCGGTCTTTCGAGTCCTGAGGGATCAAATGCCGTTGATCGGTAAGATTGAACCATACTGTCAGGGCGTGGGGAGAATCTCGGTCTGGCCCGCCGCGCACAAGCCCAAGCACAGCCCCCTTGGAACCCCGGGCAATAGAAAGCGGACCGCTCTGTATAGTCCCGCAACGCAGGCCAGGCTCGTCGTGCCTCCAGCCAATCTTGATAGAGACGACGGAGTGCTGATTTAAACGGATCTTCATGCCAAGACCAGGTGAGACGAGAAGTCGTGCAGGTTGTCTCAGATTGGGGATCGGGGACACTGCCGTTTCCCGAATGAAAGGCCTGGAATTCTCGTGGTCGCCCACTTACCCTTATGAGCCCCTTTCTGTCCTCTGTGGCTTAGAATTAGGGTTGCGCCCGCAAGGACAAGGATAAGACCTAGGCTCGTCCCAGGTCTTTTCAGGCTACGATTAACTCATGCGCAAGCACTTTATTACCCGACACCCCGAAAAAACCAGCAATCCTGAACAACCTTGGTTGGATGTGGAAGATTTCGCAGACGTAGAGATCACATCAGAGGATCCCGCCTATCCAGTGGAGTCCGCATTGCTGCCCAATCGAAGTTCAGGCTGGCGTGCCGGTACGCCAGGAAAGCAGACGCTCCGGCTTCGCTTCGCACAGCCTCAACAGCTGCGGCGGATTTGGCTCAATTTTGTCGAGTTCAACGCTGAACGCACGCAGGAGTATGTCTTGCGTTGGTCACCGGATGGGCAGTCCTTTCATGACATTGTGCGGCAACAGTGGAACTTCAGTCCTCAAGGGGCAACCAGTGAAACAGACGATCATCATGTCGAGCTGCCCGCGGTCGCGGTGCTCGAATTGAACATCGTGCCAGATATTAGCGGGGGAAATGCACTAGCTTCATTGACGCAATTGCGCCTTGCCTAGCTCGGGATAGTATTATGAACTCACGTGCTGAAGGACAATAGTATATTCGTCCGTGCGGTTGCGAGATCCAAAGATTCATCTCCTGTTTCAGCGAAGGGATTCGATTCCCCGGCGAAGTCATAGGTGTCCTATTTGTTAATGCCCACCACCAGCCAATTCCGTTTACACCCCACCACGAGGCCAAGGACGCTGGAAGCGATTGATCGATCCGATGGATCCGACCGCCGGATGACGATAATCAGGCAAGCCCTATGACTCAAACGGTCGCTCAATGGTTGTTTTTAACCATCCCATCAAAGTTCGTAGATTGTTCAACTTCATGCTCTCACCAACGGTGAAAGACGAAGGCGCTTCACGTCTTCTTTTCGCAAAAGACCAATAGGTAAAGGTGGACGATGGCATCGATCAATTGATTGCAGTATTTTGGAAGTGAATCCACAATCCTCACCCAACCATGCAGAGGAACTATCTGGGTCGCCTATCCGAACACGACCCTTTGCACGGCTATCTCCAACATCACATTCAGCCGCAGCTCACCGGCACCCCGGGAAGCTCCACCTATCGTGTCTTCAGGCTCCATGGCTCCAACGATGTGTACCTGTATGAAGACCGAGCGACCGCCACGAAAGTCATCGGCAAGTTTTTTCTTTCCTCAAAAAAGACCAATGCCGTCAAGGCTGTTTCACGCCTCACACGAGAGTTCGACAATCTCTGCATGATGCGCGATTACGGACTGAGGGGCTATCCCCACCATATTGTCAGACCGCTAGGTCGCCACTATTCGATGAATGCACTTCTGGTGACCGAATACTGCGAAGGGGAATTACTCAGTGGAATGATACGGGAGGTCATCGGGTACGGAGACCACGGGAAGCTCTATTACAAACTGACCGCCCTGGCATACTTCCTCTCGACGTTTCATAATCGAACGGCCATAGGCGTGGGAGTAGCGTTCCACCAAGAGTGCCAGTATATGGATCATCTGATTGCTCGACTCCTGGAACTCTCGGCGGTCGGGAGGGATGAAGCATTGGAGTTGTACTGGCTGCGCGACCAATGGCGCAATCAGCCGCGGATGTGGGAAGACCAGCAGGTGCTGGTCCATGGGGACGCGACCCCGGATAATTTTATGTTCGGCGACAACTTACAAGTCATTGCCTTCGATTTGGAAAGAACCAAGCGCGCGGATCGCGTGTTTGACACTGGGCGTATCGCCGGAGAACTGAAGCATTTCTTTATGCGAGCTACCGGTAACCCTTATGCTGCGGAGCCGTTTATCGGTCACTTTCTCTGGGAGTACGCCTGCCACTTCCCAAACCGTCAGAGCGCCTTTCAGTCGATTAGCGGGAGGACGCCGTTCTACATAGGCATAACGTTACTGCGCATTGCACGCAATAGTTGGATCGAACCGGACTATCGTCGGCGTCTGATCGATGAAGCGAAGACCTGCCTGAGGAGCTTTACATGATCGTCAAAGGAATTATTTTTGATATCAACGGAACACTGGTGGATATCCACACCGACGAAGGGTACGACGAGATCTATCGCATCATCAGCAATCTACTGTCGTATCAGGGGATTGCGCTCGACCCGAAGGAGCTTAAGGATCTGTACTTCCAGAAAATGAAGGAACAACGCGCAGCCTCCTGTGAGCGTCATCCGGAATTCGATGCCATTGGCATCTTTCGCGAGATCGTCACGCTGCATGCGACCGATTTCACTCGCGGCCTGCCGCCCGGAAGACTTGAACAGCTGCCGAGATGGTTGGCCGAGACCTACCGCGCCGCCTCCCGCTTCCGGTTGCAGCCCTATCCTGGCGTAGTCGACACGATTGTGCAGTTGCACGCGAAATATCACCTCGCTGCCATTTCCGATGCTCAGACCGTCCATGCCATTCCCGAGCTGCACGCCGTTGGGTTGTCTGGGTATTTCGACCCAATTCTTGTCTCCGGGGACTGCGGATACCGCAAGCCCAATGAACGCCTGTTCACCGCAGCCTTGACCGCGATGAAGATGAAGCCGTCAGAAGTCTTGTATGTGGGTAACGACATGTATCGCGATGTATATGGGGCGCAGAGAATCGGGATCAAAGCGATCTTCATCAAGTCCAACCAAGGGACGCAGGAGAAGGAGGGTGTACAGCCCGACTATATTATTTACAAGTTTTCTGAGGTGCTAAACGCCATCCGCTTCTTCGAGGAGCAGTGACGAATCTCCGGTCCACAGAGGGCCTTCATCATTCAAAAATCCTCGTGCTCACGCCGCGCGAGGCAGACTGATCGCATAATCCCCATCTTGTTCGTACCGTAAACACAGATCTCTCGTGCGGCTAAGCCGATCCACTTCCAGGAAGATTTGATTCCATGTGAAACCCTCGCAACTCTCCAAGAGTTCGTCCATGTGACAGATCTTTTTCCGACTCACGACCTTCAGGATCCGCCTCGTGATTTCCGATGGGACCCCAGCCTCGGAAGCGATGTGACAGTTCAGTTGGGGTGTCATGTCTCCTCCTTTTTTGGGACGGACATGTTTTCTCCTAAGAACGAAAATTACCCTTCCAATCTAGGATGCGTCGACTGGGAAAAATCCCAGGTATCTTCTTTCATCTGGCTGACACAACTCCGCAGATCGTTCCCTTTTTGGGTACTCCTT
>Ga0114129_10009203_pt1 | contig 14083 bp, 12 predicted proteins | sample RhiMetdeltSRZDD1_FD_80071 | JGI IMG/M metagenome (GOLD analysis project Ga0114129, IMG submission 80071) | Populus rhizosphere microbial communities from Tennessee, USA - Rhizosphere MetaG P. deltoides SRZDD1 (version 2) (version 2) | ecosystem: Host-associated > Plants > Roots > Rhizosphere >... | reverse complement strand
TCCAAAAGCGCGGATGTCGGCGGCAACGACGTCGACATCGATCCCACGAATCCTGACGTCGTCTACGCCACCTTGTGGGAAGAGCGGCAGGGACCATGGGAGAACGCACAGTGGCGCGGTACGGGCGGCGGGATCTTCAAGTCGACCGACGGCGGAACGACGTGGAAGCAGCTGACGAGCGGGCTGCCGCAGAGCGGCGCGATTACCCAGGCGAACCTGGCGATTGCGCCAAGCGACGCGAGGCGGCTGTATGCCGCCATCGCGGTCGGACCGGCGAGGTCGCCGACGATGGGCACCACCGCGTCGCGGGCCTCGAGGGCGCGCACGAACTGGAAATCCTCCTCGGTCGCGAGGAAGTTCCAGTGGTGTCCCTGCTGGTCTGTGGCGAGGAGCAGATCGCGGTACGTCGGGTAATAGCCCTGCGGCGGCCGCCCGGTCGTCTGGAACTTCAGATCGAGGCCCGCGTCCACGAACCGCTGGTGAAAACGATCGATGGTCTGCAGGTCCTCGGGCGAGAGCGGCACGCCGAAACCCTTGATCAGCGTTTCCGCGCGCCTCCGCTGTACGTCGGCGGCCTTGGCATCGGCGGCCGTCCCGTCGATGTAGCCGACCAGCCGATCGATCGGCGCGTCGCGCCACTCGGCGATGCGCGCCGGCAGCGGCCGGCCGCACAACAGCGCGACGTACTCCACGCGCGAGCGCGCCATGCCGTACAGCGCCTTGAACAGCAGGTGCAGCAGCAGATTGTCGCGCCGGATGTCGATGATGAACGCGCGCGCCGGCTTCAGCTGGGCGATGTAGGAGAAGTTCTGGTCGGGTCCGACGCCGACGTAGACGCCGCCCCGCAGCGCCGCCTGACGCAGCGCCGGCACGACGTCGAGGTACGAGTGCTCGTTCGAGATCAGGTTGTCGGTGTTGAAGTAGCCGCCGCGCTCGGACAGCGCCGCAATCTGGGACGCAAACGACGCGATCGGCGCCGTCGGCGGCGCCGCCTGACGCGCGCCGCACACGACTGCCGTGAGGAGCAGCGCGGCGACGAGCAGCGGGAGTGGCCGCTTATCGCGCAAGAGGCTCGGTCCGATCCTGGTAGATCGCGGTGAACACGCCGTTGCGGATTTCGAGCGCGGACGCACGGCCGTCCTGCACGTACGCCGGCTGCATCCCGGTGTCGATCTGAATCACCTTTCCTCCGAATCGCACCCGCACGCGGCCGTCCGGCGTCACGGTGTGCGCGATGACCATGGCTGAGGCGTGCTGCCTGGCGAGAATCTCGTCGACCTCGGGCGCGAACGAGTCCGGCGACTGCGCGAGCCCGCGGTACCACAGCGGGCCGTCCTCGCGCGCCACGAGGCTGCTGAGCGGCGCGGCGCGCGTCTTGTCGAGATCGCCGGTCAGCTCGCGGCGCACCGTGTTGTTGATCGTCTCGCACGACATCGGCGCGACCGCCGGGCTGATGCCGCCGTGCAGGAAGACGACGCCGTTGAGGCGTACCACCGCGTCGTGCTTGCGCAGCCATTCGCCGTACTCGCCCTGGCGCCCGAACGCCACGCGCATCTCGACCAGGCCGAGCGGCGTCGTCTTGAGCAGCTCGTCGCGCGGCATGCCGCGGATCGTATCGAGGTAGCGTTCGCGGTTGCGCTCGGACTCGGGAGACACGAACGCCGCGTACTCCCCCGGGACGACGAGTCGGAGATCGCCGAGCATCCGCGCCGCCTCGTGATTGCCGAGCAGCACGTGCGCGGCGCCGCCGGCGCGCTCGGCTTCCTCCTCCAGCCGCTTCAGGAAATCGCACGCCTTCCGCGAGTCGGGGCCGCGGTCGACGACGTCGCCGAGCTGGACCAGATGCGCGCGCCCGCCGGCCCAATGGTGCTTGTTGTCGATGATGCCGGCGGTCTCCAGGATCTCGAGGAGGCGGTCGTAGGCGCCGTGGACGTCGCCGACCGCGACAATCCGCTCGACGCCGTCGATCTCGCAGGACGGACGATTAGCCGCGGTCGGACGCGGCCCGGGGACCAGGGTGAGGAGCGACAGCGCGAGCGCCGCGGACCGACGAAAGATGCGCATCGGCGCCGATTTTAGCCCGACTGTCGGCGCAACCGGAATCGCGGCCTCGACGTATATGCTCGTGAGGCCGTTTTTTCCGTCGACTTCATCGATCGTCTCTGGCACTCTTTCCACCCAAGGAGGCTGACATGAGACGGATTTCGGCGTTTGCCATTCCAGTGCTGGCCCTCGCGATGGTGGCGTGGGCCGCCGGTCCCGCCGCGGCGCAGAAAGCGGCGAAGCCGAAGAGTCATACGGCGGCCGGTACGGTCAAGTCCGTATCCGCTGCCACGGTGGTCGTGACGGGGAAAGACAACAAGGACATGACCTTCACGGTGGACAATACGACCAACGTCCGCGGCAAGGGCATGGGCACGAAGTCCGCGCAGAAAGGCGGCAAGCCCGCCGTCACCGATCTGCTCGGCGCCGGCGATCGCGTGACCGTCACCTATCACGACATGGGCGGCTCGATGCACGCTGCGGTCATCAACGTCAACGCGAAAGCGGTGGGCAAGTAGCAGTCAGCGCAGCGGCCGGCTCTGACACCGAGGGCACCAGTAGGTGAGCCTCGCATCGGGGCCGGCCTTCCTCGCGCGAATCGGCGTCCCGCATCGCCGGCACGGCTTTCCGGCGCGGCCGTACACGAAGCGGCCGCGCGACCATCCCGGCCGCCCGCCCGTCGCGCTCGCCGTCAGCAGCGTTCGCGCCGTTTCGACGATCCGCTCGAGCTCTTCATCTCCGAGATCGGCTACACCCCTCGTCGGTTCGACGCCGCACGCGAACAGCGTTTCCGATTTGAAGATGTTGCCGATCCCCGCGACGAGGCGCTGATCGAGCAGCGCGTCCTCAATCCGATCCGCCGGCCGCGTGCGGATTCGCCGGACGGCATCCGCGCGGTCGAACGTCTCCGCGAGCAGATCCGGGCCGAGCGATGTGAGATCGGCGCGACGCCGCACGTCGCGCGCGGCGACGAACTCCGCGACCGGCACGTTGAAGCCGACGGCCACGAAGGCGTCGGTCGCGACCAGCAGCCGCATGTCGCGCGCCGGCCGCTGCCAGCGTTCGCCAGGCCGGTAGATGTGCCAGCTGCCGTTCATGCGCATGTGCGTGTGGAGGATGAGGCCGCCCGATTGCCGCGCCGCAGTGCGACTCGATGTGACCGCGAGCGGAGGCGGGGAGAACGTCATCAGCAGATGCTTCCCGCGTGCGGCAACTGCCTCGATCGTCCGTCCGGCAATCGGCGTGTCGACGTCGACGCGCGTCAGCGCGGGCAAGACCGACTCGAAGCGCGTGACGATGCGCCCTGCGAGCGCTCGCTGCAGCGTCGCCGCCGCCCGATGGATGGTGTCGCCTTCGGGCATTTACGTCTTTCTGATGAATGTGGCCTGAAAGCCCATCGCGCCCGGGATGAATCCGGCCTCGACGAGGTACTTCGCCATGGGATGCGCGGCGGGCGGCGCGCCGTCGATCTCTTCGATCAGCATGCCCCGCGGCGCGTCGAGCCCGCTGCGGGCGCGTTCGATCAGCACGCGCGCCACGGCGCGTGCCACTTTGGATCGCTGCGGCTCCGCCTCGGGCAGGTACGCGAGCAGTTGTCGATCGCCGCGCGCGAGATACGCCGCCAGCGCGCCGTTGACGAGAATCACCGTCGCGCCGACGGTGCGTGTCGGACCCCGCCCCGCCTCCGCCGCGCGAGCGCCGTCCTGGCCTTGCCCCGCCGAAGCCGCGCGAGCGGCGAAGGCGGGCCACCGCATCGCGGCGCCGTACGGGTTCGCGGGATCGGTTGCTGCCAGGACCGCGACTTCGGGTTCGTCCGGCTCGTCGCGCAGCGATCGCAGCAGGTCGAGCGCGCCCGCGAGCGCGAACTGCGTCGCGCCGAGGCCCGCGACGAAGTAGCCGCGCCGAAGCCGGCCCGATTCTTCCATCGCTTTCAGCACCGGATAGACCGTGCCGAACCCGCCGGGGATGCTTTCCGCAGCGACCGCTTCACGCGTCAGCACGCCGTGGCGCGAGAGGAGCTGCTGGGCGACGGCAGCCGCCCATTTCGTGCGCGCCGTGGTGCCTTCGCGCTTCGGCGCGTCGGCGCCCAGGGCTCGCGGCACGAGCGCCCATCGTCCTTCGGCCGACGGCGGGGCGAGCCGGCGGGATCTGAACGCGGTGGCCGTCTGCTCGCGGCGCTTGACGCGGCGGCGCGACGGGCGCGCACGCGTGAACGCGCGCAGCGCGTGGAACGTGTCGTTGGTGACGAGGCCGCGCCACACCAGATTCCACAACGCGTCGACCGTCTCCGCGGGGTAGCCGCCGCCGACCGCTTCGTGCAGCGCGCCGAAGAACGAGGCGCCGCGCGCGCCGAGCGTCTCGACGATCGCCGACTCGCGCGCCGACACATCGCCCGCGACGATCGGCGGGAGCAGCCGCTGCAGATGATCCGCGAGGTACAGCGCGACGCGGCCGTCGCGCTCGCCGAGCGGCTCGACGCCGACCCAGATCACTTCGCCCGCCGCGGTGACCGCGTCGAGATCCGCGGGATCGTACGCGTCGATGCGCGCCGGGAGGATCTCTGTTTCGAGGATCGACGCCGGCAGGGGAGCACCCTGCTGCTGCTCGATCGCGTCGAGCAGCGCATCCGCGCCCGCGCGGCGTTTGACGACGCCCTGCCAAGTGGTCGCGAGGCGGCCGAGGACGGCCGCGTCGACCGGCTCGATCTCGTGCCGCAGCCTGGCGAGCGATCGGCGGCGGAGCACCCGCAGGACACCGGCATCGGTCCACTCGCGGCGCGTGCCGCCCGGCCGAAACTCGCCTTCGACGAGACGTCCCTCCGATGCAAGGCGCACGAGCACGCCTTCGGCGGCCGCGACGGCGAGGCCGTACCGCGAGGCGAAGTCCGCGGCGGTGAACGGCGCATGGGTTCTCGCGTAGCGGAGCGCCAGATCGCCCAGCGGATCGCGCGCCGGCTGCAGGAGCGATTCGGGCAGTCCCACCGGCAGCGGCACGCCCAGGCCGTCGCGATACCGCGCTGCGTCTTCCACGGCGATGTACCGCGGCTCGCCGGCCACGCGGATCTCGATCGCGCGCCGCGCCGCGACGAGATCGGCGGCGCGCGCGGCGACGTCCGCGGACGTGGTCCGCGCGAGCAGCTCCCCGGACGTCAGGTCGCCGATGGCGAGCAGCATGTCGTGGAGACCGTCCACGCTCTTCGCGTGGTACCGCGGATCCAGGCGCTGCAGCTGCCGCTCGAGCGCCTCCATCGCGTCGGCGTCGAGCAGCTCGCGCAGCTCGGCGTCGCCGACGAGCTCGCGCAGCTGCGCCTGATCGACGGCGAGGGCCTGCGCGCGCCGCTCGGCGAGCGGCGCGTCGCCGTCGTAGATGAAGCTCGCGACGTAGCTGAAGAGCAGCGACGCCGCGAACGGCGACGGCGTCTCAGTGTCGACCGTGGCAATCCGCACCCTGCGGCTCCGGACGTCCGACAGCGTCGCGACGAGCGCGGACATGTCGAAGAAATCGCGGAGGCACTCGCGATACGTTTCCAGCAGCACCGGAAACGATCCGTACCGGGACGCCACGGCGAGCAGATCGGCGGCGCGCTTGCGCTGCTGCCACAGCGGCGCGCGCATGCCGGGGCGGCGCTTCGGCAGCAGCAGCGAGCGCGCCGCGTTCTCGCGGAACTTCGCCGCGAAGAGCGCGGTCGCGCCCAGCTGCCGGACGACGAGCGCCTGCACTTCGTCAGGATCCGGGAACAGGAGCTGCGGGTCGGGCGCCTCGTCCACATCGGGAAACCTCACGACGAACCCATCGTCGCCCCACAGCAGCTCGACGTCGATGCCGCGCTCCTCGCGGATTTTGGCCGCGACCGCCATCGCCCACGGCGCATGGATGCGGCCGCCGCGCGGCGACAGCACACACACGCGCCAGTCGCCGAGCTCGTCGCGCACGCGCTCGACGACGATGGTCGACGCGTCCGGCACGGCCCGGGCGGCGGTCATCTGATCGCGCAGGTACTGCAGCAGATTTTCTGCGGCGCGCCCATCGAGATCGTGATCGCGTGTGAGCCGATCGATCGCCGCGGGCGCCGGCAGGCGCACGAGATCGTGAGTCAAACGTCCGATAGCGAGTCCCAGCTCGAGAGGGCGGCCCGCGCGGTCGCCCTTCCAGAACGGCATCTTCCCGGGCTCGCCCGGCGCCGGCGAGACCAGCACGCGGTCATGCGTGATTTCCTCGATACGCCAGCTCGAAGCGCCGAGCACGAACGTCTCGCCCACGCGGCTCTCGAACACCATTTCCTCGTCGAGCTCGCCGACGCGGGCCGCGCCGGGCGCAGCGCCGAGCAGGAACACGCCGTACAGCCCGCGATCGGGGATGGTGCCGCCGTTGGCGATCGCCACGCGTCTGGCGCCTTCGCGCGCGTCGAGCGTCCCGGCGACGCGATCCCATGTGACCCGCGGGCGCAGCTCGGCGAACTCGTCGGACGGGTACCGGCCCGACAGCATGTCGAGCACGCCTTCGAAGACACCGCGGCTCAATTCGGCAAACGGCGCCGCGCGCCGGATCAGCGTGAAGAGCTCGTCGACGTCCCATCGGTCCATCGCCGTCGCCGCCACGACCTGCTGCGCGACGATGTCCAGCGGGTTGCGAGGGTACCGCGTCGCTTCGACGGCGCCGTCGTGCATCGCCTTGGCGACGGCCGCGCACGCGACGAGGTCGCCGCGGAACTTCGGAAAGACGACGCCTTCGCTCGTCGCATTCGCCTGATGGCCGCCGCGTCCGATGCGCTGCAGGCCGCTCGCGACCGACGGCGGCGCCTCGATCTGGACGACGAGATCGATCGCGCCCATGTCGATGCCGAGCTCGAGCGAGGAGGTGGCGACGAGCGCGCGCAGCGCGCCGGCCTTCAGCAGATCCTCGACCTCCACGCGCTGCGGCCGCGCGATCGATCCGTGGTGCGAGCGGACGAGCGTTTCGCCCGCGAGCTCGTTGAGGGCGCCGGCGAGGCGCTCGGCGAGGCGGCGGCTGTTCACGAAGATGAGCGTCGACCGGTGCGCGCGAATCAGCTCGAGCAGACGCGGGTGAATCGCAGCCCAAATCGACGGACGCGACGCGCCCGCAGCAGGTCCGCTGGCAATGGCGTCATCGCTTTCCAATGCTCGCGGGGCCCCACCCCCGCTCGACGACGCGCTGCGGCGAACATGCTCGACGGCCGCAGGCGCTGACTCGCTCTCCTCGCGCGGGCCGCGGGCGCTTGCCGACCCGATCCGCGACATGTCCTCGACCGGCACGTCGATCGTCAGCTTCAGCGATTTCTTCTGGCCGGAATCGACGATTGTGACCGGGCGATAGCGGACCTCGCCCTTGTGGACCGCGAACTCATCGGCGAGCTCGGCCTCGGCGCTCCCGGCGCGGTCGCGGCGCTGCGGCGAGGGCCGCTCGACGCCGCCGAGAAACCGCGCCACCTCGTCGAGCGGCCGCTGCGTCGCCGACAGGCCGATGCGCTGCGGCGGCGAGGCGCAGAAGGCGGACAGGCGCTCGAGCGAGAGCGCGAGGTGCGCGCCGCGCTTGGTCGGCACGAGCGCGTGGATCTCGTCGACGATGACCGTGTCGATCGAGCGGAGCGCTTCGCGCGCGTTCGACGTGAGCAGCAGGTAGAGCGATTCGGGCGTCGTGATGAGGATGTCGGCCGGCTCGCGCTGGAACCTCGCGCGATCCGCGGACGGCGTGTCGCCCGTGCGAATGGCGATCGCGGGCGTCACGTAGGGCACGCCGCTCGCCTCGGCCGCCTGCGCGATCCCGGCCAGCGGCGCCCGCAGATTGCGTTCGACGTCGACCGCGAGCGCCTTGAGCGGTGACACGTACAGCACGCGGCAGCGCGCGCCCTTGGGCGGCACCGGCGTGAACATCAGGCGATCGAGGCACCAGAGAAACGCCGCGAGCGTCTTGCCGCTGCCCGTCGGCGCGAGGATGAGCGTCGACTCGCCGCGCGCGATCGCCGGCCAGCCGAGCGCCTGCGGCCGCGTCGGCGCGTCGAAGACGCGCGCGAACCAGGCGCGGACGGGCGCGTGAAACAGCGAGAGGGGATCGGATCGCATGGATCGAACGTCACCTGCCGAGAGGCGATCCCAACATCTTATAATGTGCGCCATGGGTGATGCCGGCGAAGGACTGATCGACGCGGAGTCCAGGATCCAGGAACGCATCGAAGAGCTCGAGCGCGAGCGCTCGAAGACGCAGGCGCCGGCGGTGCGCGATCCGGAGCTCGCGCGCGCGCTCGAGTCGCTGCGGCTCGCGCGCACCGACCTCGAGCGGCAGCTCGCCGCCACGACCAACGAGCGGCGCAAAGCCCAGATTGTGCAGGCGATCGCCGAGATCGATCGTCAGATGCAGGGACGCGCCTCCGCTCCTCAGCCGCGCCCGTGAGCCGCGCCGCCGTCGTGCGCTACCACGACGGCACCAAACACCACTTTCATCGCTTCGCGCGATCGCTCGGCTATCTGGACTGGGCGTCGCAGCCGACGCCGTTTCGATCGTTCGAGGGCGCGGCGTCGGTGCCGCTCTATCCGCGGCCCGACGCGGTACCGGCCGACTACCGCCCGATCTCCGTCGCGTACGACGCGCTCTATCGCGCGCGCCCCCGGCCCGCCGCGGTCACGATCGACGCGGTCGGCGACCTGCTCCGCCACGCGCTCGGGCTTTCGGCGTGGAAGGAGTTCCGCGGATCGCGATGGTCGCTCCGCGTGAATCCGTCGAGCGGCAACCTCCACCCGACCGAGGCGTACGTGGTGTTCGGCACCGGCGTGTATCACTACGCGTCGGATCGCCACGCGCTCGAACAGCGGTGCGCGTTCGACGAGCCGATCGACGGTGTCGTCGTTGCGCTGACGTCGATTCACTGGCGCGAAGCGTGGAAGTACGGCGAGCGCGCGTTCCGCTATTGTCAGCACGACCTGGGCCATGCGATCGCGGCGCTGCGGCTGTCGGCCTCGATGCTCGGGTGGAACCTGGCGCTCGCGCCCGACTGGTCGCATCGCGAGATCGCGGCGCTGACCGGCATCGACCGCGACGAAGACTTCGTCGACGCCGAGCGCGAGGAGCCCGGATGCATCCTCACGCGTGCAGGACAGGACGTTAGCCCTGCCTCACTCGTGGACACGGTCCGTGCCGGCCGCTGGTCCGGTCGGGCGAGCCAATTGAGCGAGGACCACGTCCAGTGGACGTTCATCGACGAAGTCGCGAGCGCGACCGCGGATCCAGGCCGGACGAGCGCCGCTCCTGCCCCTCCTGCCGCTCCTGCCCCTCCTGCCGATCCGGCCCCTCCCGCCCTCGCAGGCGCGCCGCATGACGCACGCGCGCTGCTGCTCCAGCGCCGCAGCGCGCTCGCGTTCGACGGCCGCACGACGATTTCGCGCCCGGCGTTTCTTCGCATGCTCGCGCGTACGGTGCCGTCGGCCGCGCCACCGTGGGACGCGCTGTGGTGGTCGCCGCGCATCCACTTCGCGCTGTTCGTCCACCGCGTCGACGACGTCGATCCGGGATTGTATGTGCTGCCGCGTGATCCGGCGGCGACCGACCGCCTTCGGGCCGCGTTCTCCCGCGACTTCCTCTGGGAATCCGCGGACGCAGCCGTGCCGCTCGTGCTTCTCGCGCGCAGCGACTGCCGGCGTCTTGCCGAGCGCGTGAGCTGCGATCAGGAAATCGCATCGGACGGATTCTTCAGCCTCGGCATGATCGCCGACTTCGATCGCAGCCTCGAGGAATTCGGGCCGGCGTTTTACCGTCACCTGTTCTGGGAATCGGGCTTCGTCGGACAGATCCTGTATCTCGAAGCCGAGGCCGCGGGCGCCCGGTCGACCGGCATCGGCTGCTTCTATGACGATCCGGTCCACGACGTGCTCGGCATCGGCGACCACACGTTCCAGAGCCTGTATCACTTCACGGTCGGCATGCCGGTCGAGGACACGCGGCTGACGACGGAGCCGGGCTATCGGTGGGAGCTGGGGGACGCCTGAGGCAGCCTTGCGGTCACACCGTACGTGCTCGCGATCGCGCGCGCGAGATCGCCGTGGTCGTCGGTGAAATGCCGCGGCAGATCGCTGACGACCGGCGCCGGCCGGGCCGCCGCGATCGGCAGGATGCGCCTGTAATCGGCCGCCATCATCTCGAGCGTGTGATGGGTCGACCAATACTGCCGCCCGGCGCCGGCGATCGCCTGGCGAAACGCCGCATCGCGCACGAGCCGCTCCATCGCGCGGTACAGCGACTCTTCCTCGTCCACCAGATCCACGGAGACCGCAATCGGGGCGCGTGAGGGATCGGTCGCGCGCCAGTTCCGCGCTTCGACGGCCGGCACGTCGACCAGATGCGCCAGGTCGCTCGTCACCGTCGCTCGTTCCGCGGCCAGGCAGCGCAGCCACGACGCAGACGACTCGAGCGCGGTCGGCCATCGCAGACACAGACACGCATCGGCCGCCGACAGATAGTCGCCAATCGCTTCGTCGGGCACGAACCCGGTGACGTGCACGCGATCGGCAACGCCTCGACGCTGGGCATCGGCGTGCAATGCCGTCTGCGCGCGCGCGTCGCCCGCGTCGCCGACGAGGAGCAGATGCGCCTGCGGATGGCTGCCGGCGATGCGTCCGAGCGCGGCCAGAATCGGCGTCGTCCGTTTTTCCGGCGTCACCTTGCCGAAGGAGGCGAACACGAACGCCTCCTGCGGCACGCCGTGAATGCGGCGAACGCGCGCCGCGGCCTCGGGCGGCGCTGAGAGCGGCGGAACACCCATGCGAATCGTGTCGATCCACGACTCGGGATATGACGTTCGCAGCTCGTCCACGACGCGCTCGTTGTGCGCGGCGATCCCGCGCGCCGTCTTCATGACGACGCGCAGCATCGACCAGAAGTAATAGATCGGTCCGCCGAGGCCTTCGACGGCGTATTCGACGAAGTCGGCGACCGCATCCGGATGGTCGTACCGGAATTCCGCGCGATAGTCGTCGAAGCGCGACGCGCGAAGCAGGCGGCGCGCGCGCGCCTGATGCAGCCGCGCGTCGTGCAGCACGACGAGTCCCGGATACCGCACGAGATACGCCCACATGTAGTCGTGGCAGGCGGCGTTGCCGAGTTGGTAGACGACGAGATCGTACGGGTCGAGCTGGTGCTTCCAGACGAAGTCGTGGGCCGCGGACTCGTCGACGCGCACGATCGCGTCGTCGCGCGCGACGAGCGGGAGGAGCTCGGCGCTGTACGCCGCGATGCCGGATCGTTCCGGCGGCAGCGGCGTGAACCACGCGATCCGCATGGGCTGGATGATAGTCGATCGTCGTGTGGTAGCATTGGGGCTTGGGCTTGGGAAATCGTTCACAAGCCCGAATCGATGCAGGGCTGGCTCTCGATCCTCCTGATGATCGCGCTCGGCGCCGGGTTCGCGCTGGTGTCCGTCGTCCTGTCGAGCGTTCTCGGCCCGCGAAAACCGACTCCCGAAAAACTCGCGCCGTACGAATGCGGGATGCCGCCGGTCGGCGACGCGCGCGAGCGCCAGTCGGTGAAGTTCTACCTCGTCGCGATGATTTTTCTCCTCTTCGACATCGAGGTCGCCTTTCTCTATCCGTGGGCGATGGCGCTGCGCGATCTCGGGTGGGCCGGCTTCGTGCAGGTGCTGTTGTTCATGGCGCTCCTGCTCGCCGGCTACGTGTACGTGTGGCGCAAAGGCGCGCTCGACTGGGGTCACGATGGGCCTCGAAGCTGAAATCCCGGTACTGACGACCACCGTCGAGAAGATGGTGCAGTGGGCGCGCCGATCGTCCATCTGGCCCGTCACCTTCGGCCTCGCCTGCTGCGCGATCGAGATGATGGCGATGAGCTGCTCGCGGTACGACATCGCGCGCTTCGGCGCCGAGGTGTTTCGCGGCAGCCCGCGTCAGTCGGACCTGATGATCGTCGCCGGTCGGCTCTCGCGGAAGATGGCGCCGGCCCTCCGCCGCATCTACGACCAGATGCCCGAGCCGAAGTGGGTGATCTCGATGGGCGCCTGCGCGTCGATCGGCGGCGTGTTCGACAACTACGCGCTCGTGCAGGGCGTCGATCAGGTCGTCCCCGTCGACGTCTACGTGCCCGGCTGTCCACCCCGCCCCGAATCGCTCATCTACGGCATCGTCCAATTGCAGCGGAAGATCGCGCAGCAGAAGCTCGCGTGATGGAGCCCGACGCGATCATCGCCGCGCTCCGCGACGCGTCGCCGCATGCCGAGCTCGAGAGTGCTGCGGCAGTCGACGGCCATCCGACCGTCTACGCGCCGGCGGCCGACATCGCCGCCCTCGCGGCGGCGCTGCGCGACCGGCCCGAGCTGCGGTTCGACTTCCTCGCCGAGCTGACGGCGGTCGATTTCTGGCCGCGCGAGCCGCGGTTCGAGCTGGTCTACATGCTCGTATCGACCGTGCACCGGCACCGCGCGCGCATCAAGGTGCGGCTGCACGGCGCCGACGCGCACGTCGCGACGGTCAGCGGCATCTGGCCGGCGGCGAACTGGCTGGAGCGCGAGGTCTGGGATCTGTTCGGGATCGCGTTCGACGGCCACCCCGATCCGCGGCGCCTGCTGATGCCCGAGGACTGGGACGGCTACCCGCTGCGGAAAGACTACCCGGTGCAGATCAAGCTGACGCCGCGGACGAGCGAGCCGATCCAGGTGACCGAGCAGGAGTTCCGCGCGAACGTCGAGAGAGATCGGCTGGCGCGGAAATAGCAATGGCCGAGCGCACCGACGCGGAGGCGGTGGCGGCCATCCTGTCGGAAGCGATTGCGCTGCACGAGCGGGTCCGCAAGGGGGGCGTGCAGGCAGTCGTCGATGCCGCGGCCGCGATGACCGAAGCGCTCCGGAACGGCGGCAAGGTGCTGCTGTTCGGCAACGGCGGCAGCGCCGCCGACGCGCAGCACGTCGCGGCCGAGCTCGTGGGCCGCTTCGAGCGCGACCGGGCGGCGATGGCCGCGATCGCGCTGACGACGGACACGAGCGTGCTGACGTCGATCGGCAACGACGAGAGCTACGAGCGGATCTTCGCGCGCCAGATCGAGGCGATCGGGCGCAAGGGCGACGTCGCGGTCGCCATCAGTACCAGCGGCCTGTCGCCCAACGTCGTCGTCGGGCTCGAGGCGGCGCGCGAGCGCGGGCTGCGCACGATCGGGCTGACGGGTCGTGACGGCGGGCACGTCGGAAAGATGGTCGACATCCATATGAACGTGCCGGCCGAATCGGCCGCGCGCGTGCAGGAAGTGCAGCGAACGCTGCTGCACGCGATCTGCGCGCTCGTCGAGAAGGCTTTGTCGGGATGAACGACGCAGTTGCCGCGATGCCAGACATCCGCACCGAGACGATGACCGTCAACATGGGGCCGCAGCACCCCAGCACGCACGGCGTGCTGCGGCTGGTGCTGGAGCTCGATGGCGAGACGGTGCTCTCCGCGTCGCCGACGATCGGGTACCTCCACACCGGCATCGAGAAGACCGCCGAGCAGAAGAAGTGGCAGCAGGTGATTCCGCTGGTCGAGCGGATGGACTACCTGAGCGCGCAGTCCAACAGCATGGCCTTCTGCCTGTCGGTCGAGGCGCTGCTCGGGCTCGAGCTGCCCGAGCGCGTGCGCTGGATCCGCGTCCTGCTCTGCGAGCTCCAGCGGATCAACAGTCATCTCGTCTGGCTGGGCACGCACGGCATGGAGGTCGGCGCCGTGTCGGTCATGCTCTACTGCTTCCGCGAGCGCGAGCTGCTCCTGAACCTCAACGAGGCGCTGGCCGGCTTCCGCCTGTTCCCGAGCTACATGCGGATCGGCGGGCTGCGGGAAGACCTGCCGCGCGGTTTTCGCGAGGGCGTCCGCGCGTTTCTCGATCGCATGGGGCCGAAGCTGGACGAATACGAAGATCTCCTGACGCGCAACGAGATCTACGTCGAGCGGACGCGGGGAGTGGGAACCATCAGCGGCGCCGACGCGATCGCGTACGGACTGCTCGGTCCAATCGCTCGCGCCTCCGGCGTCGACTACGACGTTCGCAAGGCGTTTCCCTA
>Ga0114129_10009202_pt1 | contig 14084 bp, 10 predicted proteins | sample RhiMetdeltSRZDD1_FD_80071 | JGI IMG/M metagenome (GOLD analysis project Ga0114129, IMG submission 80071) | Populus rhizosphere microbial communities from Tennessee, USA - Rhizosphere MetaG P. deltoides SRZDD1 (version 2) (version 2) | ecosystem: Host-associated > Plants > Roots > Rhizosphere >... | reverse complement strand
GGTTTCTTGGAGGGATCCGACGTTCGCTTGAGAAAACCATAGACCTCACCCATGCGATTGCCTTCCGGCGAATCGGAGCTGTCCTGGCCATTTTCGATCTGAACTTCATAGCGACCGCGCAAGTAAACGCCACTGTTACTCTTTGGCGGGAGATTGAATTCAACATGTAACTTGAAGTCTTCAAACTCCTCCTCGGAAATGAGATCACTGCTGGGAGGAGTGTTCACCAAGTTACCTTGTACAACTTTCCACCCTTTCTTAGGTTCTCCCTCAGCCCGGACGCGCCAGCCGTTCAGATTCTTGCCATTGAACAACTTGATCGGTTCGCCCCATTCAGGAACGGAAGCCCGCTCCACAGCGGGGGCGCGCACTCCCGTCCACTGCAAAGTCTTGCCGTCTTCGCCAACGGTTGTTCCCGCCAGCTTGTCCGCCGAGAGGGTCCCTTTGAGGACCAGGTCGTCGGCACGGTTCTCATACTGCTTCGGCAGAGAAAACTCCAACTGGCCTTCCTTAATTAAGATACTGGCGATAGGCCTAGCACTGCCGAACTTGCCCACAAACCTTCCCTTCAGGGCAGAATCTTCCTTGGAGAGTTCTAGCCACGATGGATACTCCTGACCCTCGCCCTTCACGGTGAGGTCCCACCGCCCCAAGAACGGATCAGGGGAAACCTGTTTGCGCATGGCTTTCGAAGTCGTCTTTTCTTGAGTCGATGAGCAGGTTAGCGAGATCAGAGCAAGAACTAGCAGAAGCCACACAAGACTTTGGCGTCGCATCGTAGTCCTCCTTGAAAATCGTGCCGCGGAGATCAAAGGATTAGGTGAAGGCTGAGCGCATTACTTGAAAACAGATCGCTGGCAACTGCCGGACAAGCTTGCCCCTGAGCGATCTGTAGTCCTGCTTGCCGGCCACAAAAGAATTCATCAACGTTTGAAGGATCTTGCTGCGGGCCGCCGTCTGTACTGCTCTTGTGATAAAGTCGGAGCCTAGTAGGCGCCCCTGGTAGAACTTCTCGAACAGATCGGCGGCATGCACAAAATCCTCCACAAAATCTGCTTCGCAAGCCTGCGCATACGTATGGGGCTTCGAGTCAATCAGCGCTTGTGCCAACAATTCTCCCGAGCGCAGGGCATAATAAATGCCTTCACAGGTTATGGGATCAGCAAAGCCGGCTGCGTCCCCGAGCAAAGCCCAACCCTGCCCACTGACTCTGTTCTGGCGCAGTGTACCGGCGCGCAAAGATGGAATCAGAGCACTGTAAGTGTTGAAAGCGAAAGTCCCAGCTGTTCGCGACACACACTCAGAATCGGGCTGACGATTCTCGCTGGTATCGAGATGAATGCTTGGATAGTGCTGCTCCAGGAATCGATGCAAATACTTTTTCAAGAGGTGTGTGGGATTCTGGCTTAATTTCGCACAGATCCCGAATGAGATATTGTCCGGGCGTGCAAAAGCCCAAAGGTACCCCAAAAGATTGGGAAAGAACTTGACCTCGATGGTATCTTCGCCCTGGCAGAAAACCCGATATCCGTATGTCATCATGAGATCATCCGCGGAAAAACGGCGACTCATTTTCTTGCGCACAAAGCTATTCACCCCATCCGCGCCTATAAGAAAGTCCACCTGATATAGATGCTTTTCCGTTTGGAGTTGCCAATGGGAATTCTGTTGCTCGAAGTTGAGGACTCGCTCTTCCAGGAATTGGACTCCGTTCCCGATGGCCTTTTCCAAAACCATTCGGTTTAGCACATCCCGGGAGTAAACCACCAAAGGATCCTGCAAAGGGACGGTTACTCTCGCGCCATGAGGTGAGACGACCCTGATCTGTTCAATCAGGCGCTTCTGCTCAAAACAGTCATCGAGAAAGGGATAGCGTTTCAAAGCTTTGAAGGTGACCCCTCCACCGCAAGGCTTTTCCCAAACACCGCGGAAGTCAAATAGCAGCACCGCAGCTCCTGCCTGTCCGAGCAACGAAGCACAAAGGGCCCCGCCGGGGCCGGCTCCTATGATTCCGATCCTCATAATTGAACGAAGAAGGTACTAAGAAACCAAGCTGTCAGAAGTGCGCCGAATGCAGCAGAAGCAATTACGCTCTGCGTCTTATTATAGACTCCCCAAGTCTGGAACCAACAGAGGCTGCTCAGGATCAACAATGCGGGCAAAACTAAAACTATCAAAAACTGACCGTTCTGCAAAACGAAAAACCCCAGGATCAAGAGGAGCGCGAGGAGAAGGCGTGTAGAGAAGTGAAAGTAAATGAGCTTGTCAAAGCTGGAAAAGGTGATCCAGTGGCGTGTGACCCATTCATCAAAAAGGAAAAATGGGTAGATGCTGAGGCTGATGATGGGATACCTCCACAACCTGGTCGGAGACATTGTCAAATGGACAAGCAACCGCGAAAATAGCGGCCCAGCTAAGCATACAAAGAGCAACACTGACAAGAGGATTGTCGCGAGGTCTACCCATGAGCAGGTCCAGGTCGTCCGTCGCGGACGTTGCCAGGACAGCGCCAGCCCACCGGTAAGACCCAAGAACCCGCATAGATAACCTGCTCCCATGAGACGCAGCCGATTCCAGGGGTTGGCGACCAGCAGCAACAGAAGTGACAAAATGCCAGCCAATCCATAAAGCCAAAGGGGAGGAACCCTATTCCGCCAACTTGGTCCCTGAGTTTGTAGGAGCCTTCCTTGAGGCTGGGGCCTGGTTTCATTCTGAGCAACACCTATCTTAGTCGGAGCAGAGGTTGGAGGACTCAACTTTTCCAAGTTCTTTTCCCTCGCCCCGCCTGGGGAGAGGAGATCGGGGGTAAGGGCCGATGATTGGGTACCACTGGCTCCTCTGCTACTTCTGTACCCGTCAAAAAATCGCTTGGGATTCAGGAGACTGATTCCGTGGTGCAGGAGATGAAATCCTGGAACTAAAGAATAGAGAAGCAACAAGCAGACAATCAGCCTCAGAAGAAAATCGCCTGCGTTGCCCTGACTGTCAAAATGAAGTGCTGGATACGCGCGTTGCAGCCACGCAGCCATCTCGGACAGGGCTCGAGGGCTGAAGATTCCAAGTGAGTGCTCAGTCCAGGGAAGTATCACGACTCTTTTGAGGCCGTCGGGGCTGGAGCGAGCTTGAGAGTCTTCCGATTCGGTGAGGGAGATGCCAGTGGCTTGCTGAAAGAGTAAGAGGCCGCCTCGACGAACAAAAGGAAGATCGAACTGACCCAACAGGATCAAGAGGCCCCTGGGGGTTGTCTGATCCACTTGGACGGCCGCTGGGGAAACTGCAATGACACCGGCGACGTCCGCTCGGGATCGAGCAGCCTCGACAGCCAAGGCTGCTCCCATGGAGTGCCCCACCAGAAAGACCGGAGGGGTCGCTGATGGCCTATTTGCGGGACGGCCGCCAGCCGAGACAGTCCTGAGATAGGTCAAGGCTTCCTGAACTGCGCCCTGGCAGCTTGCCCAACTGAATGTCCCGTTTGACTCTCCGTGGCCCGGAAGGTCCATGAGATAAGAATTCATACCCCATCTGGCGAACTGTGTTCCCAGATGAATCATTACCGACTTGCTGGCTGAAAGTCCGTGGATGAGAAGCACCGAGGGACGACTGGAATTGTCAAGCGGATCGGCTCGCGCAACGCGCGACTTCATCCTGATGTTCAGTAGGGGGGTCTGATATTGTCCGGGTATACGGGAATAGATCAGTTCCAGGTCCTGGCCCTGAAGCAGGAGAACCGCATAAAGGATCAGCGCCAACGACAGGCTGCCGACAAGCAACACTAACGTTGTAGAGGCATGGCGGGACAAGGCAATTGACGGGCTTGTGCTATAATTTCAACTGCTTAGGATGGGAGTGTAGCAGTTCTGGAGAGAAAGTGCAGAAAGTTTTGCCCGTGCGAGATTTGCCAGCGAGAATAAGCGAACTAAGACGGCGAGGCTTGAAAATTGTCTTTACCAACGGCTGCTTTGATCTTTTACACCCTGGTCATATCTCCTATCTGCAAAAGGCACGATCGCTTGGAGATGTTTTGATTGTAGGAATTAACAGTGACCGGTCGGTTAAGGAACTCAAGGGAGATCTTCGCCCCATTTTCGACCAGGAAGAGAGATGCGAAATGCTCTCAGGACTCGAAAGTGTCAGTTTCATCACCGTCTTTGACGAAAGCACCCCGCGCGATCTCATCAATGCGATCCTTCCGGACGTTTTGGTGAAGGGAGGAGACTGGCACCTGGAACAGATCGTAGGTCGGGAGGAAGTAGAGGCCTCGGGTGGCAGGGTGGTCTCTCTCCCTTTTGAAGAAGGCTACTCGTCATCCGCCATCATCCAACGCATCCTGAAGCGTTACCGTGGATTCTTGAACGATCCAGAATCGGCAGGACCCTCTTGAAAACCCCAGAAACGGCCAATCCCCAACCGTGTGCTGACACAACACCTGTTTGCCCAACTTCTTGACGACCCCCAAATCAATCAAGTTCTCCTGCAACTCCAGTCAGGACGGAGGAACTTTGCTCTAAGCGGTGTCACTCCGTCAGCTAAACCCGCCTTCCTTGCTCTGCTTCATCGACTACTCAAGCAGCCCGTCCTGTACGCAGGTTCAAACCAACAAAACTGGGATGAGTTCAGACGAAGCACCATCTTCTTTCATCGGATGTTTTCGGACAAAGGCGAGGATCGTCTCACGGTCCTGCCTGCTTTGGAGCCCAGTCCTTACAGCCGCCTCTCTCCCCATCCTGAAGTTTTGGCCGAACGGGCGCTGGCTTTCTGGAAGCTTTTCCGCTCCGAGCTGGATATACTTCTCTGCCCCTCTCAATCTCTGTTGACCCGGCTGCCCGACCTTCGCGCCAGTTTCTCGTCCGTCCCTGAGTTATCTGTGGGAACGGAGATCGCTCCGGAAGAGCTGGTTCGCTATCTTCTCAAGGCAGGCTATGTTCGTGATGAACCCGTGACAAGTGTCGGGACCTTTTCGGTCCGCGGGGGCATTGTAGACGTGTTTTCGCCTAGGCTCGAAAACCCGGTGCGCCTTGAGTTCTTTGGAGACGAAATTGAATCCTTGCGTGAATTTTCGGTCAAATCGCAACGCTCCATTGGCCCGGTGCAGCGTGCTGCAATCGTGCCGATGCGAGAGCTTTTCATCGACGAAGAGACGATGCGCTCGTGGGGAGAGCAGGTAGAGCAAACCTGGAGCAGGGACCAGTACCCGGATTTCTTTGCTGATCAAGTTACCCGTGCACAGAACGGAGAATGTTTCCAGGGCTGCGAATATCTCCTTCCGCTGATCGTCCCATTTAGCCAGACGCTCCTCGATCTGGCGGAGGGCTTCGTGTTGGTCGTGGATGAATTGCAGGACATGAACGACGAGATGAGTCGACGTGCGGCTCAGAACCAAAAGGAATTCGAAGCTTTGGTTGCCGCCAAAGTTCCGGCGGTCCAGCCTGATAGTCTTTTCATCGATCCCGCGGATCTGGGCAGGAACTTGACAGTGCGCCGCGTCATCTGTTTGGAGCAACTGGGCACGTCAGAAGTTGATGGGCGCACGCCATTTTCCTGGCCAACGCGGACTGTAAGAAAGTATCACGGAGATATCAGGGAAGTCGCTGCGGACCTCAAGGAATTTTCCGACCAGTCGGCCCAGGTGATTTTTGTCCAGTCCTCATTGGGCAAGGCCGAACGCCTCCATGATGTGCTGAGAGAGTACGATCTTCCGTGCACCGCAGAGTTTGACAACGAACAAAAGGACGGCGACGCCTTTCTTGAACGCATCGGCGGACATGATCCTATAATTGTAGTTGGAGACGTTTTCGAAGGCTTTGAAATCGTTGGCAGGCGCTTCTATGTTTTGGGAGACCGGGACCTCTTCGACGAGAGCGACCTGCTGGCGCGACCAGCCAAGTCCAAGCAGAAAAGTGCCTCATTCATTTCGGACTTTCGGGAATTGAAATCGGGAGACTATGTGGTTCACGTGGATCACGGCATCGGTCAGTTCCAGGGTCTGCGACAGATTGCCGCTGACGGGCTAGGACGGGAGTTCATGATTCTTAGCTATTACGGCGACGACAAGGTCTACGTCCCGTTAGAGCGGCTTGACCTCATCCAAAAATACAGTAGCGCAGAGAATTCCCATCCTTCTTTGGATAAGCTGGGAGGAACCACTTGGATTAGGACCAAAGCCCGCATTAAGAAATCAATGCGGGACATGGCCGAGGAGCTCCTCAAACTTTACGCCGAACGCCGCGTCGTAGCCGGGTTCGCGTTTTCCCCACAAGGACATTGGCATCAGGAGTTTGAGGAGGCTTTCGAATACACCGAGACAACTGACCAGTTTGCCGCGATCGAGGATGTCTACCGGGATATGGAGTCGGAAGTTCCGATGGACCGGCTTCTCTGTGGGGATGTAGGGTTTGGGAAGACGGAGGTGGCGATGCGCGCAGCCTTTAAAGCTGCATTCGATGGAAAACAGGTTGCTGTCCTAGCCCCAACCACTGTCCTGGCGTACCAACACTTCATTCGATTTCGACAGAGGTTCACGGCGTTCCCTATGAATATCGAGATGCTGAGTCGCTTTCGAGGACCTAAGGAACAGCCCGAAATCCTTGACCGACTGGCGTCCGGAAAGATCGACATCCTGATTGGGACGCACAGGCTACTATCCAAAGACGTATGCTTCCGCGATCTGGGCCTCTTGATCGTGGATGAGGAACAACAGTTTGGCGTCGCCCACAAGGAACGGCTCAAGCAGCTCAAAAGGCGGGTTGACACACTCACCATGACGGCAACGCCAATCCCCAGAACACTACATATGTCGTTGTTAGGCATTCGAGATATGTCGGTAATTGAAACGCCGCCGCGGGATCGGCTGGCCATTCAGACTCTGGTGGTCCCTTTCAGCAAGGCGGTGATTGAAAGGGCGATGCTCCAGGAGTTGGAGCGTAACGGCCAGATTTACGTCGTGCACAACAAGGTGGAATCCATCTATTCAGTGGCGTCGATGGTTCAGAGGATCTGCCCGCAGGCGCGCATCGTCGTCGGTCATGGACAGATGGCTGAAAAAGAGTTAGAAACCACGATGCTGAAGTTCGTTCGTCACGAAGCCGACATTCTAGTTTGTACTACAATCATAGAAAATGGATTGGACATCCCCCTTGTCAATACGATAATTATCAATCGCGCCGACCGCTTTGGATTGGCTCAGCTCTACCAACTTCGAGGTCGTGTCGGACGGTCCAGCCGCCCGGCTTATGCCTACCTCTTGGTCCCGCCGGACAAGAGCGTTTCGGGGGTGGCTCGCCAGCGGCTGGCGGCTCTCAAAGAATTCAGCGATCTTGGCTCCGGGTTCAAGATTGCAGCTCTGGATCTCGAGTTGCGCGGCGCCGGCAACCTGTTGGGGGGAGAGCAGCACGGACATATCAACTCCATCGGATTCGACCTCTACTGCCAGATGCTGGAACGTACGATCGAAGAGCTAAGGGGGCAGGAGGTGGTCCCCGAGGTGCAGTCGCAAATCAACCTGAAGGTCAGCGTTCGCATCCCGCCGCACTACATCCCGGACGAAAATCAAAGACTGAGCACCTACAAGAAGATTTCCTCAATCAAAGTTGATTCCGAGATCGAAGAGCTGCGCAACGAATTGGAGGACCGATTTGGGCCGGTTCCACCAGAAGTCGAAAGCCTCATCGACTATGTTCGGCTGCGCCTCGTAGCAGAAAGAGCGCTGGTGCAGACGATCGAAAGAGAGAGGGATGCGATTGCAATCAAGTTCCATGAGAAGACTCCAATCTCGCCCCAACGGCTTGTCGAAACTGTCTCTGCCTATCCTGAAATTTCTGTCACTCCGTCCGGAACACTGAAAATCCAGACGAGTGGACTGACGGCCCGAGAAATTTTCTCTTCGGTACGCACCTTCTTATTGGAGTTGAGTGGGTAAGTTTTCGAGATACGCAGCCAATTTTACAACCAGCCCAATTTCGGATATCATTTTTCTATAAAGGGGAGGCCCGACTCAAAGGAGCTAGCTCGGCGGATGGTTTTGCTTCTTATCTTAAGGAGGAAGGCATCGCATTCTTGCTTGTCGCCCTCGGTTGGGGTCTTCACGAATAATAAAAGCGAGGAAGGTGCCGATTTTCCAAGGAGGTCCGTTTTGAAGAAACAAATTTATTTGCTGGCCCTTAGTGGAATTATCTGCTTTTTTTTCTTTCCATTGAAGGCCTTGGCGGGAACTGTTTTCGAGGAAATCATCGTCCGGGTCAACAACGACATCATCTCCAAGTCTGACTACGAGAAGAGTCGCGATCTCATCAAGAAGGAGCTGATGAAGAACCTCAGCGGACCTGAATTGGACAAAGCCGTAGCCCAGCAGGAAAAGGACCTGCTCAAAACGCTCATCGAAGAACAACTGCTAGTACAAAAGGCTGTAGACCTCGGTTTGACGGCTGACAACGATGTCATCAAGTTCCTGGATCGGATTCGAAAAGAGAATAACCTGGCCAGCATGGAAGATCTCGAAAAGATGATGGCCCAACAGGGTATCGATCCTACCGAATTCAAACAAAACATCAAGAATCGCAGCCTCACTCAACAAGTGCTTGGACGCGAAGTCTACTCGCGAATACAGAACGCCATCTCCAATGATGAGGTAACCAAGTATTATGAAGAACACAAGCAGGAATTCGATAGACCTGAAGAAGTACGAATTCGGGAGATCCTGATCTCTACGGAGGGCAAAGAGCCTTCAGCCCTGCCCGCTCTGGAGAAGAAAGCCCAGGAGGCTCTTCAAAAGGCCAAGGGCGGAGAGAAATTTGACGAGCTGGCCATCAAGTACTCAGACGGCCCCACTGCCAAAGATGGCGGAGATTTAGGCTTCTTCCGTCGTGGCAAGATGATTCAGGAGATCGATGACGCGGCCTTCAAGCTAAGGCGAGGTCAGGTAAGTGACCTCATCAAGACGAAGTATGGGCTTGTCATCATTAAGGTCGAAGAAAAACACGAAGCAGGAATTCAAAAGATTGAAGTCGTCGGGAACGAGATCAGGGATCGTCTATTCGAAGCGAAAGCTCAAAAATCAACTCAGGAGTACATGGTGACACTGCGGAAGCAAAGTTTCATTGAGGTCAAACCCGGGTACGTGGACTCCGGAGCGGTTCCGAGCGATCCCAAGCAAACGGCTCAAAACCAGGATAGCAAGGACAAAAACAAAAAAGAGAAGAAGAAAAAATGAGCCGGGATGCTTCGCACTCGGAGAGCCCTGCATCTATGCGGTTGGATCTTTTCCTCAAAAGGTCCCGAGTAATTCCGAGGAGAACAGTTGCACACGAGATTTGTGATCACGGAGGCATTTGGGTAAACGGTCGCGTGGCCAAAGGGAGCCTGCTCGTGAAAGTTGGAGACCTGATCCAATGGCGTCTACCCGGCAAGGTTAGAAGTCTCAAGGTATCTCGCATCCCTTCCGGGGACGCGGGAAAGAAGGAGGCAGCCGGCCTTTACGAGATGATTGTTGCCACGCCAGACCCTCCGCCTGTGTAGACTCGAGGGGTTTTGGCCGAAAAACACTCCAGTGAGAGTTAGGGTGCTGCTCCGATGCTTATGGGCGATGACTCGCAAAACAACAAACGCAGTTCGGCTGAGAGAGCAGCCTCCATCAGCCGTCGTGATTTCGTCGCGGATACAGAACGGAAACTGAGCCAAGCCCGCCGCCTGTTCAGCGTAGGTGATTTTTTGGCTTGCGAAGCTCTGCTTCGTCAGATCCTCGAGACCGACCGACTCAATACTAAGGCCAAGGCCCTCAGCGAACTCACCGCCATCAAGCTCCACCGGCGCAAGCTCTACAAGAAGCTGGTGGATCCGCGCTCTTCCAGGACGTCCCCATCACCGTCAGACTCCACTCAAACTGCAGAAGAACGCATTGAACCCAACCTCAGTCCTGAGACTCAATCTCACCCAACGGGAGCAGAGGGCGCCAAGTCTTTTGCCTTTCACTCTGATGAATCATCCGATCTAACAGGGGACAGTGAGCAGGCCCCGCCATCTGCGGGGATGGCAGCCCCCAAAACAGACACGATGAGAGAGAGGACCATAGCGGCATTGGTCCAGCTCTTCAACGAAAAAGAGAAAAAAGTAGAAGATTGGCGGGCGCCGAAATTCAATGCCGCTCCAGTGGAGATCCCGGAAGCAGTGGACGCCGGTTCCGAGGCTTCAACCGATCTCGCGAAAGAAGACGCGGGGAGCTCGGCGGATCCATGGCGATCGCTTGCAAGTTCCCAAGGGGGCCAAGAGCTCGAAAAGGATCCCAAGGCTCCTTCCCAAATTGACACCGGGTTAGGTGACGAAAGTGCTGCGACGAAACAGCAGCAAGATTCACACGCTCTTGCCGCTAAACCGCTGGCTCAGTCAACGATCCCATTGCCTTCTCCGCAGATAGTGGAGGAAATTCAGCAGCTGAAGCACGAATCCCCGGATCAGACTGAAACGGACATGTTGCGTGGAATGGGCCCAGGGCTAAATAAAGCGCCGCTGGCGGAGGAAAAAGCCAAACGACCTCAGTCTACCGGCACTTCACCTGGAACGGTCCCTCACTTTCAGGAAGGCCGGGAGCCGGAAGTCAATCCCGCCAAGGTGATTCAGCTTCCTAAAGTTAGTCCTTTTGAGCAAATTACTTCACCAAGAAAAGTCGACAAGCGCCTTGTGGAAAGGAAGCTGGAAGAGCGCTCAGAAGAGCTGAAGAACTCCGAGATCAAAACGGTTTCCATTGCACAGATCAAGAAATATCTCTACAGAGAGGAGTATGAGCTTTGTGCTCGCGAACTGGAGAGCATCCGGAAGCGCTTTCCTGAGAACGGGGAGATTCAGGCGTTTGTGGAGAACACTTCAAAACGGCTAAGTGAGCTGCAGCGAGCAAAGGGCTTTGAGGTGTTGGCCAAGGAGCTCATGCTTTCCGCCAGTTTTCACTACCAGGAAGGAAAATTGCCGGAAGCTCTCATCGCAACTAAAGAGGTCTTGCGCGTGATTCCGCAACACCAACAAGCCAGGCAATTTGCCGAGATGGTTCAAAAACGAATAGAAAAAGAAAAGAGAAAGGCCCTCAGAGTCAGTAAGGTCCGTTACTGTTGGGCCTGCGGCGTTGCTGTGGATTTCATTAGTCACTATTGTCATCACTGCGGTCACCGTCTGACCAACTAACCAGGGGCCTTGCCCCCTGACATTCCATTATCTTTGGAAGCCTCTCGGGAGCCCGAGGACCCGTCCTTTAGCTCCCACCCGCCTCGTTCAGCAGGCTACCTATGGGATTTGAAGCTGCCAAAAAATCGGAGAATCTAAAGGGCACCCCGCGAGGGCAGGCGACCTCCAACGAGTCACTGACTCCCCTTGATTGGGTGACCCTTTGACAGCCTGAGAATTTGGCGCCGGGACACGATTCTAGCTCGTCCGGCCAGGGGCTAATCCCGACCCGAACGCTGCGGCTGGCAGCGCGGACAAAAGTGGCTGCTGCGCTGACCGACAACAACGCGAGCAACCTTCGTCCGGCAACGTGGACACTTTTCTCCTTCCCGCCCGTACACTCTCAGCCGTTCTTGATTCGCTCCCTTCTCACCCTCGGCGTTGAGATAGTTTTGAAAACTAGTGCCTCCGTACTTGAGCCCTCGCTTAAGAACCTTGGGAATGGCGCGAAAGAGTCTTCGTTTCTCCTCTTGCGTCAACGTCGCAACCTGTCGCTCAGGGTGAATTCCCGCATCAAACAGGGCTTCATCGGCATAAATGTTTCCGACACCCGCCACGAACGATTGATTCAGTAGAAGCGACTTGATCTTCAGTTTACGTCTATCGAATCGTTGTTGGAAGGGGACCCAACGATAATTCGGTGTGAATGGCTCCAGCCCAAGTGACCAGAACTCTCGAGCCTGCGCAAACTCCTCTCGCCGATAGAGTCGCCACTTGCCAAACTGGCGGATATCCCGATAGTGGAGGGCGTTGCCGTCCGCAAAATACAAGCTGACGTGCGTGTGTTTGTCCACGGCGTGCTGCCGCGCCTTCTGCAATCCGGTCAGTGGATGCGCAGAGAAATCCTGGTCATTGGCTACGGCCTTGTCCCAGTAAGTAAGCTGGCCAGTCATACCCAGGTGAATTAAGAGCTTATAATCTTCGGTCTCAAGCAGAAGAAATTTTCCGCGCCGGGTAATCGCTTTGATTGTCTGTTGAGCCAGCGCATTCTCCAGCTCGCGAATCCCCGGACGAACGATGATGCGTTGACAGCGCGCTTCAACCCGCTGAATGACTTTGTTCAGGACTTTCCCAGCGAGTCCACGGCGGATGGTTTCAACCTCGGGTAGTTCGGGCATGAATCGAGATCAGTCTCCTTAAGCAAGTGTAGTGCAGAGTCGATCTTTGACTCTGCCGCTTGCCCGGGCAAGGCGTGTGAGAGAAACGGACTTTGGGGGCCCACGAGGCGGCCTCACTAACCCTCCGGGAAAGCCGCAGGCTATTGGCGGGCTTAAGTATGCCACCCCCCGCATGTGCGTGCCGAATGCCATTCACGATTTGCTCGGACACCTCCAGACAGAGTTCGATTCGGCCTGTAAAAAATATGCGGAGTCCATCTTGGAGCGACTGGTGAGCCATTGGCATGGCACTGAAGCCTTTGATACCACCGTTTTCCATCTCTTCTAGGTTGTGGTCAAGCATGGGCCTGATAGACCTTGCCCAGCCTCCCGCGGTCAATCTGGGGCCCAAAGTCCAGTCTTCCAATTTTTCTCCTTCTTTCATACAATCCTCTTCTATAGGAAAGAGGCCAAGACCACTCGACTACCTCTCTCCCTTCCGTTGGGCGCTACCGTATGGTCCGTTTTCTTAGTGGCTTGCCCCGTTCGAGAACGTGCGAAATAGTATATTCAGTCTTTCGGGTGCGACAATTGGAAAATTTTGGAGGAACGAAGCACACACAAGGCTCGTGCGTTGGGAGAGTAAAAGGTGGGTGTCAGCTCACCTGCCGATGCCGAAATGGAAGACCCAAGCGTAGTCCGAGCTCTATTGTCTTGAGGACGGCAACGTAATAGAGCGGTTTTCAAAGATATCTATTTTTGGGTTTACAGGGAGAAGGCGGATGGGGACGATGGTGGGGGCCTTGAATGTCGCCACTAAGGCGTACCCCAGGCGACCCTGATAGAAAGCTGCCAGTGTCTTTTCCTCCTCTGAGTCCGGCCGGACTCGCCCGGCGGATGGCGTGCTTAACACGATATAATCGGGGGCTTCTCTGCCTGAATACAAGTTTGGAAGACGTACCGTGTCCGGTGGTGTTTCGTACGGCATCCATTGAGTACCTGCCGCAAGTTTGCCCCTCCGCACCTTAATCCAGTGGGGAAAACGAGGATAATCCCAACCCAAGCGGACGTTTTGAGCTGCGAAGGTTTCCACAATGGCGTCCTTTCTGAAGTGTTGCTGTATCCATTGCTCGGCAGCATACCGCGATTCCCGTCCCATCAAGAGGAGATCGAGCTGGACGGGAAAAAGGCCTGCGTAGATAAAGGCAAGACAGATAGCCCCTCGGCGTAGTTTCTTCCAGGGCCCCGAGTGCCAAATATCAGCGAGGAGCTTCCCGCCAAAGAACGCCAGGATTATGCCAATCGGCAAGACAAACCGCAGCCTCAAGTAAAGGATGACATTGATGAAGGTGAAATAGTATGACGCAGCGAGAAACAGGAGTGGCAGAGAATACCGCGGAAATTTGAGCGCACAGTAGACCGCGCCGACTATACAGAGTCCAAAGAGGGGCAGAGTGAACCCTTGAGCCAACGCTACTCCTGTTTCCCACAGGAGCTGCAGCCTTCCTGTCAGAGTTGGGGCGTAACTCACATACGGTTGTGATCCTGGCCCTGTAAGCCAGCGGACGTGCTTGAGGAAGCCAGAGAAATTGAAGAGGAGGTTATGTGCTAAAACAAAGGTCCCCATGGCTACTATTGCGGCAATGAGCAGTCGTCTATCGAAGAGGATGCCCATCCATCGCAACTGTTGAGAAGAAGTACGGGTTACCTCACTAAAACGCGTCCAAAGGATGATTAGAGGCGAGAAGAGAAACAGGCCATAGGCTTGATCCTTGGTACAGATCG
>Ga0114129_10009201_pt1 | contig 14084 bp, 14 predicted proteins | sample RhiMetdeltSRZDD1_FD_80071 | JGI IMG/M metagenome (GOLD analysis project Ga0114129, IMG submission 80071) | Populus rhizosphere microbial communities from Tennessee, USA - Rhizosphere MetaG P. deltoides SRZDD1 (version 2) (version 2) | ecosystem: Host-associated > Plants > Roots > Rhizosphere >... | reverse complement strand
TGGTCGACGGGCAAGAAAATTCTGAATGTGGTTCCTTTTCCCAACCGGCTTTCCACCTCAATCCTGCCGCCGTGATTTTTTACGATTCGCTCGCAGATGGGTAGTCCCAATCCCAACCCTTTTCTCTTTCTTGCGCTAAAGAACGGCAGAAAAATTTTGGGCAAATCCTTATCGTCAATGCCGAAACCCGTATCGACAACCGATATGACAATCATCGGCTTCCCCGAAACGTTTTTGTCTTGCCTGGCTTCTACCTTCAAGCTGCCGCCGATTGGCATTGCATCGACGGCGTTCAAATAGAGGTTGACCAACACTTGCTCCAGTTGCTGCACGTCCGCATAGATCTGCGGCAAATTTGAGTCGACGAGACTCGTGGCCTCGATTTTTTGCTTGTACAGGTGATTGGACACCAGATTGAGTGTCTTTTCGATCATCTGTTTTACATCGGTCAGTCCCAAATCGGTACTCTTGGGTCGGGCATATTCCAAGAGCTCTTGGATGATTTTTTGGCAGCGCCGGGTCTCCTCATCAATAATTTTCAAGGACTGGTAGTGTTGGCTTGACGGATCCGTCTCGCCTAGCATGTCTTGGGCAAATCCCATAACAATTCCTAGCGGATTGTTGAATTCATGGGCCATTGACGCGGTGACCTCGCCAAGGGAAACCAAACGGCCGGAGGCAATCAGCTGCTGCTCCAATTCTTGTGCCTGGCGCCGAAGTTTTTCTTCGCTGAGACGCATCGCTTCCTCGGCTTGCTTCAATCCGGTGATGTTCGAAATCGTGCCGATATAACCCACGACAGAGTCGTGCGAATTCCGCAGTTCGGCCGCGCTCCCTTGAAGCCAGGTCACAGTCCCGTTGGGTTGTAAGAGGCGAAATTCAGAGCTGAATGGGAGCCCATGTTGCACCGCAGCGCGCCATTCCGCAACCACACGATCGTGATCCTCGGGGTGTAACGCTCGCTGCCATCCTGTATTATTTGCCTGATCCGCGGTCAGTCCGGATAATGCGCACCAGTTTCGATTGACGAAATAATAATCCCCCTTGAGGTCCGTTAAAAAAATTCCCACCGGGGCGTGAGTTGTCAGTGTGCGAAACTTTTCTTCGCTTTCACGAACCTCCCTTTCGCGGGCCTGCAGTTGGCTTCTTATTTCTCGGAAAGCATTGGCAGTTTCATTGATCTCGGTGATATTGGCCGCGGGCACAGGAGGCGCGGGCTGGCTTAACCCGCGCGCGACCCTGGCAAGCCCGGAAACCGATCGCGCAATTCGTTTCCCAAACAGCCAGGCCAGCGTGAGCGCCAGAAGCAGCGCGGCGGTCGCTCCCACTGCTGCGGCCAACGGGGACCCCCACAAAGATAGCAACATAGCGTTTCGAGGGATCGCGCTGGCGACGGTCCATGCGGATATCTGCGAACGGCTACGAGCCGAGAAATTTTGCTGTCCTTCGGGTTCGACGCTCCGGTATACGGCTTCGGCGACCTCCTGCAATTTGGCAAGTAGACCGGCAGTAACACGTCGCCCGGCGGATGAATCGTTGTTAACGGTTTGGGCGATGATCGCGCCGTTTTGGTCGGACAACGTCGTTGTTGCGTCTCGAGGACCCGGATAGCGGGCGAGGAATTCTACCCAGGGCGAATTCTCGATCATGGCCGCCACGACGTAAATGACCGAAGCATCCGATTTAACCGGCACGAGGATGGCGCTGCCATATTTGTCCGTGCCAGGGTCTTCAAAAAGCGGCGAGACAGCCGGCACTCCAGAATTTACGACTGCCTCGAAAGCGGCCCTGTCGACCGGCAAGGTCGGCACTTTCGCCTCCGGCGCGCTGTGGAGATTAAGCAATGGCCGACCCGAGGGATCGACCACGATGACGCCAGTCCACCCCGTCTGCGCCGCGCGCACTCGAGCCGCTTCTTCGTAAAATTCGCCAAATCTTTTGGATCTGAGTAGCTCAGACTGCGCGAGGTGTTGGAGCACCCGGATATGCCCACCGAGATCTCGATCCAGCGCCAATGAGATGGTGCGAACCCTTTCCTGAAACCGCTGTTCGAAGGCGCTACGCTCCTGCCACCATAACACTGCCGTGAGAGCCGCGGTAAAGAACAGGATAGGCAGCAGCGTCCCGAACACTAGGAAAAATAAATGGGTTCGAATTTTCATTTTACCGCGCTGCAATCACCGCGACCTTCTCCACGCAAAGTCCGGCCAGTCGTCAACCGAGGCTCCAACGATGCGTGATATATTACAGCAGGCGATGTTTTGGAAGGCTCATGCGGCGAATCGGCATCAGAGGCATGAGAAGTCGATAATACGTCCTCGGCCACATGCCTAGGCCAGCGCGAGATTATGAGCTACGGATTTTAGCTCGTTGAGATCGAGCGGCTTGGTGAGGAACATGGCAGCGCCATTTTTGATACATTGACTGCGGCTATCCGGAGTTGGATAAGCCGTTATCATAATGACTTGAGTCGAAGGGGAGCGTTTTCTCAACTCTGTGAGCAAGGCAATGCCATCGATGGGAAACATCTTTATATCGAGGATCGCCACGCTAAAGTCTTCTTGTTCCAACAAGTTGAGAGCTTGATAGGCATTTGTCGCGGTTTTGACCTGAAATCCCTCTTTGGTGAGAATTCGGTCAAGCAGCACCAATAGGTTTTCTTCATCGTCGACGATTAATACCGATCTGTTCATCGCGCTGCACCATTGCCTGGAGAACTTGTAAAATTGTAAATAAAAATAGATCAGCTACCGATCATCGTCAGTCTTTGGCAAGCCGAAGATAACCACTCTTGCTAGAGCTAATCGAATGAAGGCGACTCTCCATTCGCTTTTTCGCCCCGCTTTACGCCGCGCAACGAATTACCAATGCGCGCCAGCCATCCCTTTGTTTTGCCGACGAATTCATCGGCACCGGCGCGTACTTTCTCGCTTTCACGGCTAAGATAATCGAGGCCGTCGCTCGCTCCGTGGCGCAACTCTTCCCAAGTCTCCGGCCGCGAACGCGCCAATAAAAAACCAGCTACCAAACCTAAGCCGACGCCGATGATTAAGTAAGAAATACCTGCATCGCTTTTCGGTCTCATCGTATTTCTCTTTTCTATAGATGGGTTGCTACATCATTGATCGACGGCCGCCGGGAGACAACAATTTTTCTCACTCAATTGTCTCGACCTGCAAATGGTTCTCCGCGGTCAAGTCGGTGAGCGTAGCGCACCCGGCGACCGACAATAGAAACGCCAGCATCATGGAAAGGATAACGGCTTTCCATGCCATAGGAGCCTCTCCGTTGGTTTATTAATAAAGGATGGAGCCTCGCTCTATTTGACGTTTACGCTCTTCATATTCTCGGCGAGAGATCCTCTCGCGACGGAAATCATCTTCGAGTCGGTCCATCTGCCGCTTGGCGTTAATTTCATAGCCGGCGCCGGTGGCAAGGCTCCCGACGGCGGCTCCCCCGAGGAACTCGCATCCCCACTGCGACAGAGACAATAAGAATAATAGAAGCAAATATCTTTTCATGTCTCCTCGATCTTACAGCGAGCGATTTACGCCGTAGCCGGTTTCACATCGATCTTGTCGTTAATCGTAACGCCGGGCTGCGTGCTCTTCGCTAGCTCAACCGCGCGAGTGCGAGCATCCTGCGTCGGCACGGTGCCAGATAGCGTCACTTCGTTTTTGTCCGCGTCGGCACTGACAGACAATTTAGCCTGCTTGAGCTGCTCATCGTTCTCCAATTTTGCCCGGATGGAATTTTCTAGCTCGGTGTTGGACATTTTGGATTCGCGTTGAGCGGCTGATCGTGGACCTCGTTCATTTCCCGCGTCCTTGCAGGCTGAAACAAAAAATGCAAACGCCATAATCAAGACGAGCGGCGTCGTCCGAATCAAATTTTTCATCTAAACTCCCTTCTCTTAAGTTTTTTTATGTCATGGTGGGTGTTCAAAGAATGTGCCAGATTCGCTGCTGGGAATATCCTTTTAAAATTGCAGCGTTAAAATTATCAGGGGTCGAACTGATACTTTCTGTCGGATTTTCCTCCACGAAAAGGAGGAAAACAGAGACTAAGCAGAATTATTTTTTACTCGATATCATTCGCGCCGCTCGACGCAAGCGTTGGGCGAACGCGGATTGGTGGAGGTCCATAGCGAGTGAAAAAAAGAGTATTTTCCGGACAGAAAAGGTAGGAAATATCCGACAGCACATTCTATCGACCAGAAGCCCGGAAGCGAGTAAGTAGCGTATTATATAACTTATTTGTCGTTCTAACCGCGTTTGCCGGATTGGAACACCTTCTGCTAGTGGCAATATTAGGCTGAGACGTGGCGGTTGGCTCGGCAAGCGGGCCTGAGATTCTTTTTCAAACGATGCGCCGACTTTCGGAAGTACGCTAGTCGTGCGAGCCTTGAAATTTCCACGGAACCTATAAGGTTTAGTAAAAAGAGGCACGAGGAATGGCAGACAAAAGACTTCTGGTGGTCGATGACGATAGTAATCTGTTGGAACTCATGCGCCGGAAGCTGACGGCCGGTGAGTACGAGATCAAGACGGCTCTCACCAGAACCGAGGCCATTAAGGCTGTCGAGGATGAGAATTTCAACTTGTGCCTTGTCGATCTCAGATTGGCGGACGGCGACGGAATTTCGCTCATGAATGAATTGCACGCGATCAGCCCCCATATGCCGGTTATTATTCTTACCGGCTATGGAAGCGTGGAAAGCGCCGTCGAGGCGATGAAAAAGGGAGCGTACAGTTACCTGACAAAGCCATTTGATACGCGGGAGCTGTTGCTGCAGATCGAGAGAGCCGTGGAAAATAGCCGATTAAACTTTGAGGTCCAGAGACTCCAAGGCCTGCTCGAGGAAAAATATTCGTTTCCTAATCTTGTTGCGAAAAGTAGCAAGATGAAAACCGTATTGGACGTCGTCGGTCGCATCGCTAAGGCAGACTCAACGGTCTATCTCGCCGGCGAAAGCGGCACGGGCAAAGAGGTCATCGCCAAGGCCGTTCACTTTGCCAGCCAGAGACGGGACTTGCCCTTCGTGGCGATCAACTGCGCGGCTCTGCCTGAAACGCTGCTGGAGAGCGAACTTTTCGGCCATGAAAGGGGCGCATTCACTGACGCAGTGAAAACTACGAAGGGTCTATTCAGCCAGGCCAATGGCGGCACGATATTTTTAGACGAGATCGGCGATATGTCGCTTTCCATTCAAGCCAAGCTGCTTCGCGTCATAGAGGAGCGGCGGTTCTATCCATTGGGCAGTGAAAAGCCCGTTGAAGTCAATGTCCGGCTCATTGTCGCGACGAATCGAAACTTGGAGGAAGAAGTTCAAAAAGAAAGATTTCGCCAGGATCTGTTCTTTAGACTGCACGTCATCCCGATTCATTTGCCGCCGCTACGGGAGCGTAAGGACGACATCCCTTATCTTGCCGAGCATTTTTTAAAGCAGTTATCGGAGCAAATGAAAAAAAATGTCAAAGGACTTGCGCCCGAGGCGATGCGCAAGCTCATGCTCTATGATTGGCCGGGAAACGTTCGAGAACTGGAGAATGTCCTGGAGTACGCGGTCGCCATGAGCCAGCAGGACGTTCTAACCGAAGGTTTGATTCTTCAAAGAAAGGACTCTTTTACAAAGTCGTCCGCCGAAAGGACAGCCAGTGAGTTGGAGATTTCGGTAAAAGGACCTTTAACCACGTACAAGACCGCCAAATACGAATTTGAGAAAGCTTATCTTACGCAACTGTTGGAATCCTGTGCCGGGAAAGCCAGCGAAGCCGCCAAACTCGCCGGCAAATGTCGCACCGATTTCTATGACCTGCTAAGAAAACACGAGATCAAGCTCGATCGCTTCAAAGCGATGAATCACGCAAAATAGTGCTTTTGTGGGATTGCTTTCCTGATCAAGCCGAGCCGGTGAACGGGGTGACGGGCGCGGAGCGCCATATTCGTTGGCTAGCGGAAGAATTCCAAAGCGATGGAAAAGGCGATCAAGAAAATAATCACCCATTCCAGGATTTCCATGCGCCGGTTCGATACCTGACCGGAGATTTTTTCGTAAATGCTCTCCAAGGTCTGGAGCTTGCGCAGAATGCTCGAATCCCACTCGTCGAGGTGGAAACGGCGATTGGCCACGCGATAGACACGCGCGAGATACTGGTCGCCAAGCAGTTTTAGAGTATTGTTGACGCCTTCAAACAAGGCGGCATTGTCGACTTGCAATTCGGCTACGCTGCGCAGGTCGGCTCCGTAAGGTCCGAGGATCCGGGCCAGCCCCCGCCGCGACAGCGTCCCATAGGCTTGATCCAGGGCCCGATCCAGTTTCTCGTCGACGTAGCGCATCTCCAACAACTCCACGTTGGCGAACTCCAACACCGACCGAACATCTTCGCCCTCACGATCGATCAGCAGCGTGGCGTTCCAGTCAACCACGGTGACATCCTGAACACCGTAAGAGATGCGCACGGCCAAGGCATCATCAACTTCCTGGTCGGAAAGCGCTTGTCGTTCAGCGCGGAGAATCTGCGCGATCGCACGGCTGTGCTCCGCGCACAACTGATTGACGTCGACAGCCTGCACGAAGCTTTCCACGTGAAAAATCACGTAATCTTCAACGACGGGAGACTCGTGTGGCTGAGTCGCGGCATCACCGATAACGCTTAGGAGTTGACTCACCCGCAGCCGGGAATCGGCAAGTAAGAGTTGGTTGTCGTAAAGCTCTTCGCTGAGCCCGAGAAGATCTTCAAAGGATCCCTCAATGGGCAGCGCGTAGATGACAGCGACGGCGCCGAAATCGTAAACCATGAGATCCAAGATCGGGCGCGTGGCGAAGTTGTCGATTTTAAACGGTTCTGCCTCTCGGCTTACGCGCAGCGGCGGCGGCTGAAATTCGAAATAGCTGGGTGTGCGCCGTTTGTTGGCGATCGTCGGCCGCTGGGTGGACTCAAGGATGCGGCGATCGGCAACTTCGAGATTGATGACGCGCGCGGCGTCATAGGCGAAGATCACATAGCAGACACCGCTTTGAATGACCGGAGATTTGATCGACTGCAGCTGGAAGTCGGTTGGCGTCATGGATCGAATTTAGCACTGAATCGAGTCGAACGGCACAGCCGCCGAATCTCACGGTCGAATCGCCCGGTGAATTTTTTGGCTTCGTCGGTCGCCGAGAGTCAATTTTCCCTGCAGCGGCTGACTGCCGTCTTCGCGCGTTTCCGATGTGATACCGTTGTGCGATATTAATGCTCGACAGGCGGTTCATTATTTCTGTACGGCGTTGGCTCGTGGCGCGATTTTGATTCCTTTGGCTACACTAATATTCAACGGAGAATTTATGGCGATCGATAAAAGCTGGAGAGAATGGTGGCGCGAGTTTCTCGGGCTTTCGCTCGATACAAGAGCCAAGGCGCTAAAAATTTTGAATGACCGATATGTCGATGAAAGCCAGCATGTCGCGCGCTTCAGCTACCATGCCGAGCGAATGCAGTATCCGCAGTTTCGCGACCAGCTTTTGGCTATGGCGGCGGAAGAAACCAAGCATGTTGAATGGATTGCTGAAAAGATCAAGTTGTTAGGCGGCAGATTGCCTGACGTGCCGCCGTTTACCGAGCCCGCGAAGACCAGCTGGCAGTACATAAGACAGGACTTGGAAAAAGAGCAGCACCGTTCTGTTGAGCTACTCGAACAAGCCCGAAGCGTTCGCGATGAACTGCCTGCCGTTGCCGAAGTCTTGGAACGAATCTATGAAGACGCCAAGAAGCATCGCGAGACTCTCCGCGAAATGCTGATGAGGAGCGATCCCCAGTCACATTTGAGCTATTTAGCCTGAACGACGCGTTGCTAGCGGCCACAGCGGTGTCGTGACGATTGGATGCTTCGGAAGTTAGCTAACGGTGCGAATGCCGATTGTGCCGGCTATTCTTGATCGACAGAATGCTGTGTATGACTAGCACTAACAGCGCGAGCAGCACGAGGTAAATCAGTTCGGCTTCGTTCGCCATAAAACACCTCCGCTTGAAAACGCGCCTGCATAGAGGCTACTTTCTGTGAAGGCAAGGCATGTGCCAGCAGCGGTATCTTTGCGCGGGCAAGCAGATTGAGTCGCCTCAGAGATAATCTCAACAATTAGCTGAGCAAGCAATCACGAGTCGGGAAGTCTGTCGCAAAGCCCAAACGTTGCGTCGCTAGCTGACGCCGAATTCTGCGGTTCGTAGTCCGACGGATTTGGTTTCGCTATTGCTTAGGGGTCGTTGATGACCGATTCTTATGGAAAGGATGTCCCAACACTGGGAAAGTTTACAAGGTAAGATTCCTACTACTGAGAAACGCACAGAGGTACAAAGTGATCGGTACTATCCTCGTCGTTGGCGATCAGGACTCGGCGAAGGAAAGCCTAGCTGAGCTATTGCGATGCGAAGGCTATGATGTCCATGAGGCAGCCGACGGCAAGGCGGCGAAGCACCTCATTGACCAACTGGATTTGGATATCATTCTCACCGATCTCGTGATACCAGGCGCAGACGGGACCGAGGTGCTAAAACACGCCCAGGACGTAGCACCGGAGACTTTCATCATTCTCATGACTCCCCACACATTCGTCGAAACGGCGGTGGGGGCGTTGGGCTTTGGTGCTCAGGATTATGTTCTTAAGCCAATTATTTTTGCCGATGTCCTGCGCAAAGTAGAGTGCCTGATCTCGCATCGCAAGCTAGCCAGGGAGAACCAGATTTTACGCCAGGAAATCGACCTGCATTTTAGTCCGGATCAGCCGCGCTGGCGCAGCACCGCAACGCAAGAGATCATAAAAATGATTATGAAAGTGGCGCCGACATCGACAACGGTGCTAATCAGCGGGGAGAGCGGCGTTGGCAAAGAAGTCGTTGCCCGGACCATTCACGCCAATAGCAGGGCGAGAGCCCACCTGTTTTTGCCGATAAATTGCGGAGCGACTCCGGAAAATTTGCTCGAAAGCCAGCTTTTCGGCCACATGAAAGATTCATTTACCGGAGCGGTTAATTCTCAAGAGGGTTTATTCCAGCGAGCGCAAGACGGCACGATCTTTCTCGACAAAATCGGCGAATTGCCGTTACATCTTCAGTCCAAGCTCGTCCGTATGCTCGAGGAAAGAAGCTTCTCGCCCGTGGGCTCGGCGACGCCAATCAAAGTCAACGCGCGCCTTATCGCGGCTTCAAACCGGAATCTAAAGGCCGAAGTTGGTGCGGGGCGGTTCCGGGAGGATCTCTACTACAGGCTTACTGTCTTTGAAATCAACTTGCCACCCCTCCGCGAGCGATTGGAGGATCTGCCTCGCCTGGTGGAGCATTTGATTCAACGGCACAATTTGGAGATGAAGACCGATTACAAAGGCGTCGACAGTGCGACTATGAGAATTTTCATGTCCCTGCCATGGAAAGGCAATATCCGCGAGCTCGATAATGTGCTAGAGCGCGCGATGATCCTCGGCGACGGCGAGTGGGTTAAACCCGCTGATTTACGGGGGCAGGAGCCACAAGAAGAGGAATTCGGCCAGGAACAAAATCTCACTAGAGCCGTGGCGCTCTATGAGAGGGCTCATATCGAGAGGACTTTGCACAAGACCGCCGGCGACAAAATTCGCGCCGCCGAGTTGCTTGGACTGAGCCTGTCGACCCTTTATCGCAAGATCGAGAAATTAGAGATTGAAGAGTCGCAATGAACCGCAGGGGCACGGCATGCCGTGCTCCTAATTCAGGGTTGGATCCCCAGCTTTGCCGGATGGCACCAACGGTTTTCGCCGCTTCGGATTGCGCAGAATCTGCAGCGACCGTTGTTCAATCTGTCGAATACGTTCGCGGGTGACCGCAAACATCTCGCCGAGCTCCTCGAGCGTATAATCACGCCTTTCCTCAATGCCGAAGCGTTTGCGCAGTACGGTTTCTTGGCGCGGCGTTAACAAAGAAAGGGCTTTTCTCACTTCCTTACGGAGAGTACCTTCCAATGCTTGTTCTTCCGGCTTGGGTCGAATGCGATCTTCGACGAAATCTTCGAGCCGATCGCCGTCCTCCCAAATCGGAGTTTGCAATGAAACCGGCTCGCCATGGGTTTGGACCAGTTTTAGCAAATCTTGAATGGACAACCGCATCTCCTTGGCCAGTTCTTCGGGCTTGGGATCGCGACCGAGCTTGGTTTGCATCTGGCGTGCCGTCTGGAGGATTTTATTGCGCGATTCTACCCGGTGGACCGGGACGCGAATCGTGTGTCCGGTATCGATGAGGCCACGCGTGATGCCTTGACGAATCCACCAACTCGCGTAAGTAGAAAAACGGAAGCCAAGCCGGTAGTCGAATTTTTCGACGGCGCGCATGAGTCCAAGATTTCCTTCCTGAATCAAGTCCAAGAAACTTAAGCCACGGTTGATATACTTCTTAGCGATGCTCACAACCAGGCGCAAGTTGGCCTCGGTAAACTCCTTTCTCGACGCGCTTACCAACGCTTCGCCTTCTTGGATAAGGCGCGCGTGACTTTTGAGCTCCCCGGCAGGGAGACCGGCGTGCTCTTCCAACGCGCGGATTTCGGTAGATACCTTGAGGCGTTTTGCCGGAGGCAGCTCACGATGCTGTCGTTCTAAAACTTCGAGCCGATCGGCGACCTGCCTTACTCGCCCAATCAATTCATCGATCTTTGTCGAGGAAAGGCGCAGCTCCTTCATCACTATCAGCATTTTATCCGCGAGCGTGCGTTGTTGCCCGAGCAACTTGGCGCGCCGCTGCTGCGACACACGAGAGCGCTTGAGCTCACGCGCAAGCGCCTCGTTTCGTTCGCTCATTCGGAACAGTTTGGTGATCAGTTTGAGAAACGCTGCGGGGTCGTCGGCTGCTTGGTTTTCGCTGTCGTCCTCATCGCCGTCGCGCTTTTCGGTGATCTCGGCCAATGACAAATCACCGGCTGCCACGGCTTGGCCAAATCGAAGGACTTGACGCCGCGTCATCGGGGTCGAGAAGAGCGCTTCGAGGGTCTGCTTTTGTCCCTGCTCGACCCGCATGGCCAGTTCGACCTCCCGCTCCCGCGTCAACAGTGCAACCGAGCCAATATCGCGCAAGTACTGCTGCACCGAGCCCAGCGCGATATCCGATCCGGCGGCCTCGGATTCGTCGTCGCCGTCTTCAGTTTCGTCCGTCGGGTAGATGTCGGGAGCGCTATCCTGGTCCTGATCCTCGAACGCTGCGACGCCCAATTCGCGGCCTTCAACATCCTCATCCAACTCTCTATCGTTGTCGAATTGCGGTGACATCGTAATCTCCTTAGTCATGTTTCCCTGTCTTGGCGCTCTATTCGGAAATATTCGGGGTTAAGATATTGGACGCTACAAGCACCCTTTTTGTTCACTGATGTTGCTTCAGTTTCAGGACAGCCTGAAGGAGGTACTTCAACCATATCAAGCACTTGCACGGACTCTCTAGAAGAGCGCAAAAACTCGTTTAAGAAGTTAACGATGCTAGTTGGGGCTGTCAAGACGGACTGAAGATTATTTCGCCGGACGCATCCCTCTAATTGCAAACTTGACTCTCTGACGCTGGCTAGTTCCTTTGGCGAGAGCCTTGAAAAGACCAATTAATTAGCAGGACTGTAATCAAACTGCATGGCACGGCGTATGCGTTATATCGAAAAGCAACAAGTAATTCTCCTCCAATCCTATGGGAGGTGAGAATGCGATTCAAAAACCGACAGCATGCTGCACAACAGTTGATCGAGAGATTGAGCCCGAATTATGCCCGGCAAAATCCTTTGGTGCTCGGCATCCCGCGGGGTGCTATGTCGATGGCCCGGAGCATCGCTGACGCATTGGGCGGGGAGCTTGATGTCGTCCTGGTTCGCAAGCTCAGCCATCCTGATCAGCCCGAGTTTGCCATCGGCGCTATCGATGAGACCGGTAAGGCCTTCCTAACGGAATGGGCAGCCGATGTAAATCCCCAGATTGTCGAAGCCGAGAAACTGCGACAGCTTAAGGTGCTGCGCGAGCGACGGGCGCGTTACACACCGCTGCGCCAGCCCATCGATCCGCATGATCGGGTCGTCATCGTCGTCGATGATGGAATTGCCACCGGATCAACGATGACGGCGGCTTTGCGCGCGGTACGTGCTCAAGGCGCAAACCAAGTCATTGGCGCTGTAGCCGTGGCATCCCCTGATGCCGCGAGCGCGGTGGTCCAGGAGTGCGATATCATGGTTTGCTTGAAAGTCTCAGCTAATTTCTTCGCCGTGGGGCAGTTCTTCGAAGATTTCAGCCAGCTATCCGACCAGGACGTGATTGCCGCATTGCGAAGGAGCGATGCAAGAGTTTTGGCCGCGGGATGAGACTGACAATGGTGACACTTGGGCCAATGCGGCGGGGAACCGCTGCGGCTTTTGCTCTTGGGCACGCGGGCGTTTACACCACGACGACTGAGTCGTCGCTTCCGTGCGCATTGGGCACATACTTGTCGGCGTTCCAGTCGTTTTCCCAACGATGGCCGTCCATGAGATAACGGAAGTGGTATTCCTTATTCGGCTGCAGCGCGAGCGTCGCCGTGAAGGTCCCATTTTTTAACCGTTTCATGGGCGTCGTGCTTTGATTCCAATCATTGAAATCTCCCACTAGATACGCATTAGCTGCGGAACCGGCGGCGTTCTTCGGCAGATAAAAGGTAACCTTACAGACGCGAGTTTTTTTGAGATACTGCTTTTTTAGACTCATCACTATTCTCCAAACTTCAAGTGTTAATCCAATTGACTAGACGAGCTGCCGTACAACTGTCGAGGCAATCTTAGGTCAATGATAGAAAAACGATGCGCCATTCGCAAAGCAGGGTGAACAAATTTTTTGCCGTTGTGGAAAGAGATGCTGCTCTTGCCGTCCCGGTTGGGCGCAATCAATCTGGGTGCAGGCGCTGCGGACAAGCAACCAACCCGAATACCCGGCTAAGGTGCCGTCTCATGACCGGATTGTTTGGATAAGTTCTCAACGCCCATGATTCGTTCGCCAGCCTCATTGGCGTTTTGCTATACTTTTTATGAATGCGGCGGCAACCTGACCTTGAGCTCCGGCGTGCCGTTAATAAGGAGGAGCGTTATGCAACTGATGACGGTGAAGATCGAGAAGCCCGAAGACATCAATTTCGTTCTCGGTCAAAGCCACTTTGTCAAGACCGTCGAGGACATTCACGAAGCGCTGGTTCAATCTGTGCCCGGTATTAAATTTGGTCTCGCGTTCTGCGAGGCCTCCGGCGAAATGCTAATACGCTGGACCGGCACGGACGACGCGATGATCGAGTTAGCCAGGTGCAACGCGCTCGCTCTGTCCGCAGGGCACAGCTTCATCGTGTTTCTCGGCTCCGGCTTTTTCCCGCTCAACGTTCTCAACGCCATCAAAATGGTTCCCGAGGTCTGCCGCATCTACTGTGCGACCTCCAATCCGGTCGAAGTCGTACTCGCCGAAACCGATCAAGGCCGCGGCATCATGGGCGTCATCGACGGAGGCAAAAGCAAGGGTGTTGAAGACGATAAGGGTATCGCCTGGCGAAAGAACTTGTTGCGCACGATTGGGTACAAATTGTAGGCCTCTTTTCGCTCGGACCGAAAATCCCCGCCGCCGGAGCGGACTTGGAGTATGCTGTCAATCCGTTATTAGCCTAGCCCGGCGTTGCCTATTTGTCTCGGGACCATTTTCCGGGAGCCGTAATCCGCGCCGATATTTCGAACGATCCTTCAAGGCTACGCGTTTTGCGGGTTGCCGTAAAGCATAAAGCGTTTCATACTTGGCGTGGGTAGACTGCCGGACGGTCAAGAAAATTTGCATGAAGATTCTAGTTCTAAACTCCGGAAGCTCCACGCTCAAATTTCAGCTGATCGAAACAGACGGTAGCAAAGACAGTGAGAGAAAACTGGCCAGCGGTGTCGTCGATCCAATCGGCGGGCCGGCATCCTGTCGCTTTGAAGCGAGCGAAGCTGTTTCGGAAAAGAAGACCGTTTTCATTCCGACTCACGAAGAGGCCGTACGACTCGTTATTGAATGGCTCCGGTCAACGCTCAAGATCGGTTCCATTGACGCCGCTGGACACCGGGTCGTGCAC
>Ga0114129_10009200_pt1 | contig 14085 bp, 10 predicted proteins | sample RhiMetdeltSRZDD1_FD_80071 | JGI IMG/M metagenome (GOLD analysis project Ga0114129, IMG submission 80071) | Populus rhizosphere microbial communities from Tennessee, USA - Rhizosphere MetaG P. deltoides SRZDD1 (version 2) (version 2) | ecosystem: Host-associated > Plants > Roots > Rhizosphere >... | reverse complement strand
CGGTGAATTGTTTTGGAGCTATCCGGTGGCGATCAAGGCCGCGGGGAATCAAGACGCCTGGACTTACTTTCGCCTGTTCGATCTCAAATCCGATGGCAGTGATTTTTTGCTGTACTACACAAGGCCCGCCCGTCAGTTTGCTCTCAAGGCCGCTGTCATCGCCGACGCAAGCGCGACGGTTCGCGCATTCGTCGGCAACGGCGCCAGCATTCTCTATAACCAGGGCGGTTTCGGCCGCACCATTGCCAACGGCGGCAACGGCGGCGCCGAGGCGCGCTATCTCGAAACTGTGACGCTGGTGGAACACCAGCTGATGGAAACCAATCGCTGGGCGCTGGAGAATCTGCCGTGGGATTTATATCTGGCTTACACGCCCTTTCCCGACGAAGCCGAACATCTGTGGCGCGGTTATCTCGATCCGACGCTGGCCAACTATCGCCCAGATATCGCGCATCGATTACGGCCCCTGTTGGAACAAGTCTACCGCACGACGGACGAACATTTAGGTCTGCTGTTGGCCAAACGTCCCGCCGACTGTGTCTTCGCGCTGATTTCCGATCACGGCCTTCAGGGGATCAACAAACGCGTCGCCCTGAATCGCGTGTTGCAGGAAGGCGGGCTCGTGACGTTGGACACCCAGGGCAAAGTCGATCTGGCGAAAACCAAAGTAATTTACCCGGCAGTCAATAACGGCTACCTGCTGATCAATTCGCAAGACCGCAAAAACGGCATCGTCGCACAAGAAGAGCGCGCGGAAGTGGTCCGCAAGACCCGTGAATTGCTCGCTTCGATCCGCGACGGCGAGCGTGAAGTGGTCAAAGCCATCTATGACGCGGAAGCCGACGGGCCGGCGATGGGAATCGGTGGCGACGTCGGTGGCGACATCTACGTGGAGCTTGCCGACGGATATGATTTCGATCCGCGGATCGCGGGCGGTCCGCTGATTACCGATGCCGAGCCCTACGGAAATCACGGTGCCAATCCCCAACAGCTCTCCATGCGCACGCTCATGGTGCTCAATGGCCCCGGCATCCGCCCCGGGGAGAAGCTTGCGGACGTGCGTATCATCGACTTCGCACCGACACTTGCCTGGGTTTTGAATCTGCCGCCGCCGAAGGATGCGACCGGCCGGGTCCTCTATGAAGCCTTCGTCGAACCAGAGAAATAATCCTTCCATAGGCTCGCTACCAACCTCGTCGATCCAAGGAGCTTGAGCTGTGACCACGAAATCAACTTGGGAACCGCCCTCCCTCGTCTCCCTTGACCATCTTGTAGAGCTGCATCACGAAGTCACGGCCATGCCGGATGTCGCAATCAGCGTCCGCGAAGACATTTTCCGCATTCGCGCGCTGGAGATGGATTGGGATATCGGTGTGGTGATTTACGAACCACAAGACTCAAGCAAAATCCCATCGGGACCGGACGGCAAGAAAGTCGGCGTATTCTTGTTGCACGGCGGCGTTTCCGATTTTAAATCCGTCGAACGCGTCGCACAGACGCTGGCGAAGAAATACGCCGTCAAGGTCGCGTCAATGACATTTCCCGGCCGCTTCTACTTCTTGGATCCGAATCGCGACTGGCCCGGTGACGTCGAGAATGACCACGGCGCAGCGCGAACGCCGCTGTGGACCAAGGAAATGAAAATTGCGCAGGATCAGTACACGATCATCCGGGACACGTCGAAGCGCGACCACTACGGGACCCTGATCTCGCTTGCGGCGAAGCACGGCACTGAATTTTTCCACCGCATGGCCGGCCGCGTTTGAAGAAGCGATCAAAGAAACCGCCCGGCGCCAGTTCCCCGACGGCGAATTCTCGATCTACATTCATGGCCACTCCACTGGCGGCCCATTTGCGATGATGGCATCCCAAAGAATAGCGAATATCGCCGGACTCCTTGGCTACGGCAGCTCGCCATTCGGTTACATGTACCCCCAGATCGCCGACGATGACTGGAACTTTCCTTTCAATCAGCTGCGTCTACGCACGTGGAGCGACACTGCCCGCTACATGTACGAAGGGATGAAAGACCAAAACATCGGCCTGCCGATGTTGATCGAAATGACCTTCGAACGTTGGAATACAGCCAAGAAGCGTCCCAACTTCAAAGCCGAGGATTTTGTCCATAAAAATTCAACTGAAGCTTTGGAAACCGCCGCCAGGGTTTCCGCCGAACGCCTGAGGCTATCCAACCAAGAGAGCGACGCGCTCGTGCAACAGTTTCTCGGCTACACGCGAGAACTTTCGAACCCCGGAGTCAAACCCGTGCCACCGTTTCTCTCGATCCACGGCATCCACGACGACACGGTGACCCTCAAACGCTGTGAAAGATCTCTGCCGCTTTTTGCCAAGCTCAATCCGCCGCCAAAGATCCGGGCCGTTTCTCTCGGCGCCGGCATCCATTCTTGGGGATGGACAGACGAAAGACTTCCTCATGGTATCGTGCCGCCAGTCGCCAAGCTCTGGCGCGATGCAATCATGAACGGTTTCTTTCTGGCATAACTAAATTATTGGGTTGGAGTGTTGGAGTATTGGAGCGATGGAGTGTTGGGGATTTCCGGATACATTACTCCAGTATCCCATTACTCCACCGCTCCAATCCCTTGGCTCTTCACATCGCTCCCCGCTCCGGCTAGTATCCAGCAGGGGCAAAAGCATGGCCGATAAAGATCATTTGATCCTGACGGCGATTGGCCCAGACCGAGTGGGTCTGGTGAAAAAAATTTCTGAATTCATTTCCCGTCACGGTTGTAACATCGAAGACAGTAAGATGGCGGTGTTTTGCGGCGAGTTTGCGGTTATCGTTTTGATCAGCGGCGAAGGCGGCAAGTTAGTGAAGATCGGCCGCGACTATCGCGAGATCGAAACCGAGACCGGTCTTGCGATTTCCATCAAAACGCCGTCGACGCGAAACTCGCCGGAATCTTTTCTTCCCTACAAGCTGACTGCGTCGTGCATGGATCATCCGGGAATAGTCTACCAGATCAGCGCGGCATTGAGCGCCATGGGCGTCAATATCGAATCGATGGAAACGAAAACCTATGCGGCGCCGGTAAGCGGCACACCAATCTTTCGGATCGAGGCGGAACTGGCGATTCCCGTCCGAACCAACATCAATTCTTTGCGCGAACGCTTCGCGCAAATTCAAAGAGAAGAAAATATCGACATCGAACTTACGGCGGCCAAAAGCTAGCGGCGCCGGGCTGTCTAGCGCGCGGTTGCGGCCGGCGCCGCTTCGGATCTCCCCTCTAACTCCAATGCATTTTGCTTGTGACCCAGCCAGAATCCATTGACGAGCCAAGCAAGCGAAATTGGCACGGCAACGACCGCGATGCCGGTCATCCCCAATCCGAACAGTCCTAAACCCGCGTAAGACCAGGCCCCAACTTGATCGCCTAGGCGGTAGATTACCGTGTCGATGAAACTCTTCGCCTTGTATTTGTCCTCGCGTGAAACGACCGTAAACAACACTTCCCGTGTCGGGCGGGCGAAGGCGAAATTGCCGGCGCGTCGTATCACCTGATAGATAACCAAGACGGCGATCGTCGGCGCGACCGCCAGCGTGCCGAAGCCCATAATGCTGATCAGCGGCAGCGCTGCCAGAGTCGCAGCAACGCCAACCCATCGCAACACGCGTCCCGTGAGAAACAGTTGCGCTGCGAGAGTGAGAACATTAACCCAAAGGTCGACGCGCGCGAAGAACGCCGTGCGCGCGCCGCGGTCGGCGAAGCTTTGCCGGGCGATCTCGGCCTGCTGAAAGTAAAGAAACGTCGAGGTGACGGCGAAGAGCAGAATATAAATGCTTACGTTGATCAGATATTTCGAGTTGAATGCATGGGCAAAACCCGCGAAAACCGAGCCGCCGATGGGCGTTTCGCCGGGTCCGGCCGCCCGCCTCTGGTGCAAGGTATCGGATAAGCGCGACAGCCGCCGGACGCCGAACACCGCGATCTCCAATAATACGGCGGAACCCAACAACAAGTATGTCGCCGAAACTGATTTTGCCAGCGAGGCAGTCACGCTGGAGCCGATGATGCCGCCAAGGGTCGCGCCGGCAGCGATGAAGCCGAACAGCCGTTTGCCCTGATCCGCGCTGAACACATCGACCATCAGCGCCCAAAAAATCGATACGACAAAAAGATTGAAGACCGAAGTCCAGATGAAAAACGCGCGGCCGATCCACACGTTTTGCTCGGCGGTCGCGACGTGCAGAAGCAAAGCGAAGAGCACTAGATTCGCCATGAAAAAACGATAGCTGATGGCAATAAACTTGACTCGCGTCAAGCGTGCCACCAGCGCTGCGAACGGTGGATTGACGGCGATCATGCCGAGGAGCGTGCCGGTGAATAGCCACTGCAGGTTCTCCACGCCGGCAGCAACGCCCATTTCATCGCGGATGGGACGGAGAATGTAATAGGAAAAAAGGACGGAAAAAATGAAAAACCACGACCATACCAGCGCACCAATCTCGGCGGCGCGGACATCGATTAAGCGCTCGAGCAACCGGTGCGCGAGGCTATTACCTGCCGCGACGCCTGAATCGTGCATCGGCTTGTATTTCACTCCCCCGCTTGCCCCTTACGTTTTGTCAATTATTTTTAGAACGCGCTTTCCGACGTCCGCTGCGGCTCACGCGTTGTCAATAAACTGTTCCATGCGGCGGCGCATGGCGGCGTCGGGCAGGCGTCCACGCGCGGCGCCTAGGTTGTCAACGACGTACTCCGGGCGAGCCATTCCAGGAACGGCACAGGTGATGGCAGGATGAGACACGATGTATTTGAGAAAAAATTGCGCCCAAGATTGGCAGTCAATCTCGTCCGCCCATTCCGGCAGCTTTTTTCCCTGCACGGCGTTAAACAATCGGCCGCGCCCGAAGGGCAGATTAATCATCACCGCCATGCCGCGATCGGCGGCGAGCGGAATGATGCGTTCACCGGCGTCTCGATTGTCCAACGCGTAGTCGACCTGAATGAAGTCGAGGCTTTCCTTCTTCATGACCTGCTCGAACTCGCCGTACTGATTGTCGAACGAAGTGGTGATGCCGACGTAGCGAATGCGCCCCGCCTGCTTCATCTCGCGCAACGTCCGCAACTGGGTTTCGGTATCGCGCAGGTTATGCACCGCGATCAGATCGAGCTTGTTAGTGCGGTATTTCTTGAATGATTCTTCGATCTGCTTGATTCCTTCGTCTCGTCCCACGTTGCGTAGGCTCACTTTAGTCGCAAGAAACAACGAGTCGCGAATCTTGAGACCTTCGACCACCTCGCCGACTACCGCTTCGGCGGTGCCGTAAGACGGCGAGCTGTCGATCACCTTGCCGCCCAGCGCTTGAAACTGGCGGATCGTGTCCCGCAGCGGCGCTTTCTCCGCCTCGGACTTGACCTCTTCGTAACGGCGCGCCGTACCGATACCGATGACAGGTATACTCTCTCCCGACGAAGGAATCTTTTTCTGAATCAGCGGCTGGGCCTGCGCCAGTAGACCGTCACGGGGCCATAGCATTGCGACGCCCAAACCAAACCCGGCCTTGATCGCGGTCCGGCGATCGATATTCATAGATCATCTCCTCTAGCGAAACAGTCTCTAAGAGATAAACGCTGCGTGTCTCGGTTTCAAGCCGCCGCAGCGCAGCCTGGATTCACCGTGGTTCGCCGCGGGGTCTGGCGCGCTGGGCGAGATTACTTGATAGCTTCCACGCGTTTCAGTTCCTCAATCCTCTCACCACTCAATCCCAATATCTCACCAAACACTTGATCATTGTGTGCACCGATCCAGGGTGCAGGTCGCGCAGCGCTAGCACTCGACAGCGACGGAATGCCGGGCACTCCATGATGCGTGATCTTGCCCCATGGTTGCGCTTCGGTTTCGACGATATGACCGCGCGCCCGTAAGTGAATGTCATGGAAGAGATCTTCGCCGGACGACGGAATGCCGGCGGCGACGCCGGCTTCCTGCAGCAAGCGAAATACCTGCTTAGGCGTGTACTTCCGTGTCCACTCTGAAAGCGTTTGATCGAGCTCGTCGCGGTGCTCTTTGCGACCGCTCTTCGTGGCAAACCTCGGTTCTGCGGCCCAGGATGATTTGCCGATGACTTTGACCATGCTTTGCCATCCTTCATCGCCGGCGCAGGCGATGACGATCCAGGTGTCATCGCCGCGACATGGATAGCAACCGTAAGGCGCATAGGGTTCGCCAAGAATTTCGCGATAGCCCATGGCGTCCCATTCGTTGCCGTTAATTGTGTAATCGAGAATTGCCGGCCCCATCATCGAACCCTGCGCCTCGAGCATGGCGGCTTCAATGAACTGTCCTTTTCCCGTGCGCGCCTGGTACTCAAGCGCGGCAAGTACACCGAGTGCCATCGTGACCGACCCGACGCGATCGGGCCAGGCGATCTTGCAGCGAGTTTCCATTGGCGAATCGGGATAACCCCAGAGCCGCATAATTCCGGTGTAGGCGAGTAACTGCCATCCCCACGCGACCCAGGATTTGAGCGGGCCGGTGAGTCCCCAGCCGGGCATTACGACTTGAACGATGCCGGGATTAATCTGCTGCAACACTTCGTAGCTGAAGCCAAGCCGCTCCAAAACGCCCGAGCTGAAGTTATCGACGACCACGTCGGACTTCGCAACCAATTGTTTAAATAATTCTTTTCCGTCCGCATTGCGCAGATTAAGCGTGCAACCGAGCTTCGCGCGGTTCATACAGGCATGCACTGCGGCTTCCCGTTCCTTGCTCGCAATCGTGCCGGTTTCGATCTTGACCACTTCCATGCCGTAATACGCCAGCAATTCAGTTCCCAACGGTCCGGCATACTGCTGCGTTAGATCGGCCATGCGTAGCCCGGCCAACATCGGCCGTCGAGATTCGGACTCACCGAGGGTTTTCGGCGGACTGGCGTGCAGATTCTCAAGTTCCGCAAGAATTTCTTTGCGGTGCTGATCCAGCAGCGGAGCGGGCCGTCGCACGCGCATGGGCGTGAGCGACAGGCGCATGGGCGCGCCAGGCGCGTTGTATTTGCCGATCACCGGATGTTCGATCTCTTGCATCCACTCGCGCACGCGGTTTTGTTCGCAGTCGACGAACTGGCCGATGGTGTTGAGCGGCGCCGCGGCGAGATGGCGCAACTGTGCTTCGTTGGCAAAATCGTCGGCATTGAATTGGCCGATAAATTCAGCGAAAGCCTTTGCCACTTCTTCCGAATGTTCGTCGCGGTATCGTGGATTCTCCCACTCGGGACCGGCGAGGGACTTATTGCTCATCCAATTCTGCGCGAACTCCTTCCACATATGCGGCATATTGGTCGTAAAATGAACGTAACCACCGTCTTTACAGCGGTAGATATTCGTACCGGCGCCGCCGTAAGCTTTCGCGCCGGGACGCCGCTCCAGCCGATTCTCCCGGCTGTAACGCGCGATGGAGCTGCTGTTTGCAAATGTCAGTGCTTCCTGCAGCGATATATCAATGCGTTGGCCGGCGCCGGTTTCCCGCGCGTGCCGAATGCCGGCGAGCGCGAGCATCGCCGCAACGCCGCCCGCCATCTGGTAAGCGAGATGACTCGGCGCCGTGCATTGCCCTTTGGTGTTATCGCCTTGGCCGAAAAGAAAACCACCGGTCGCATTCGCGATGGCATCACTGCCTTTGTAATGGCGATAGGGACCGGTGCGTCCGAAGGGTGTGAGCGAAACGATCACCAAGTGTGAAAATTCCTTTAAGCGTTGGTCGTCGAAGGCGAATTTTTCCAGATATCCCAGCGGCGTCGCTTCGACGAAAAGATTCGCCGACGCCAGCAGCCTGGCAAAAATCTCGCGATCCGAATCGTGGTTCAGATCGAGAACAATGCTGCGCTTGTTCGTATTGGCGTGGATAAAAGTGAGGCTGCGCTCGAGATGCTCGATATTGCCAGCGAACGGAGGCACCAGACGGTTTGGATCACCGCCCGGCGGTTCGACTTTTATGACGTCGGCCCCGAGATCGGCGAGCCAGCGGGTCGCGTAGGATGCGGGTATGTCGCCCAGCTCGATGACGCGGAGATGACTTAAGGCACCACGATCAGGAAGATTCTCTGGCAAAGGGACCTCGCGATTATAAATTGATAATTCCGTGATCGTATCCTGGTTTTTGGCGTAGGGGCACGGCATGCCGTGCCCCTACAGTCGAACGCCACGTCGATCAGTCGTTCACAAATTTATTTGCTCAGATCGACCAGCACGCGACCCCGAATGCCGCCTTTGAGGATCGCGTCTATCTTCGGATTCAATTCTTCAAGTGACACTTCAGTTACGAGCTCGGCAAGATCGATGTTCCATTCGCCGGCGAGTTTGCTCCAGGCCATCTGCCGTGAGCGCATGGGAATCTCGACGGAATCGACGCCCAACAGGCTCACACCGCGCAGAATAAACGGGAACACGTTGACGTTGAGATCGGCGGACATGGCGTTGCCGCATGCGCTGACCAGGCCGCCGTGCTTTGCGGTCTTGAGCGCCGTCGCGAGAATATTGCCGCCTACGGTATCGACGACACCGGCCCAGCGCGGTTTTTGCAGCGGCCGGCCCGACGTGTCATTCACTTCCTCGCGCGAAATGATCGCTTTGGCACCGAGACTGGTGAGAAACTCATTTTCGCTCGTCTTGCCGGTTGCGGCGACGACATTGAAACCGAGCTTGGCTAGGATCGCCACGGCTACGCTGCCGACGCCGCCGGTCGCGCCGGTAACCAACACCTCGCCGGAGTCCTTGGACAATCCGCTCGCCATCAAACGAATAACGCATAGCGCGGCTGTGAGTCCCGCCGTCCCGTAGCTCATGGTGTCTTTCAAGGACAGGCCTTGCGGTAATTTGATTGCCCAAGCGGACGGCACGCTGATGAATTGACCGAAACCGCCGGCGGTATTCATGCCGAGATCGTAGCCCATGACGATCACCTGATCGCCGACACCGAACGATTTTGTCGTGGAATGGGCCACCACTCCCGCAGCGTCGATGCCCGGCGTGTGCGGATATTTTTTCGTGACGCCTTTGTTGCCAGTCGCGGACAATGCGTCTTTGTAATTCAACGACGAATATTTCACCTCGATGATCAACTCGCCGGCCGGCAAATCGCCCAACGCCTTTTGCTTAATCTCACGAACGAATGTTTTCTCGGCGGTCTCCGACACGACCATTGCCTTGAAAGTTTGCGGTAACGCCATTTGCCATCTCCTAATCTGCGCCATTTTTGATCACCTTCAGCGGTACCGAAAATAAAGCCAAACTGTCAAGAGCCGGTCATGAAAGAAGCCGCGCCGGGTGGCGAGGGATTGGTCCAAGGGCACACGACTCGTTCAAGCCGTTTAACTCTCCGGAAAGGAATCTGACGATTTGAACGGGCCGTTTGAACGGAATGAATGACCCCGCAGCAACCTACAGGAGAACGCGACGATGAGATTTATTTTTAAAGGCGTCATCGCCGAATGTTTTTATCTGGGGGTCCAGTTCCGAACCCGCCTGGATTCCCGCTTAAAGCATGCGGAAATGACAGACTTCGGATAGAACCGAGCTGCGGGGAATCGACCCGCAGAGATTGAACCGTATGAGCGCTTTGCACGGCTTGAATATCGAATCGTCCAACGACGCATGACTTGCATGACCCGCACAATCGTTGCATTCTGCGCCTGGAGGATAAGCTAATGGCTACAGACAAACGCGGCGGCGGTCTGGAGGGTGTGATTGCCGGCAACACAGCGATCGCGACCGTCGGCAAAGAAGGCAAAGGTCTCACCTATCGCGGCTATTCGATTTACGATCTCGCCGAGCATTCCACCTTCGAGGAAGTCGCGCATTTGCTGATCTATGGCCGTCTGCCGAAGCAGGCGGAGCTTGACGAATACAAATCGAAGCTGCGCGGGCTGCGTGACTTGCCTGCCCCGCTGAAGACGGTCCTCGAACAAATCCCGCGAAGCACACATCCAATGGACGTTTTGCGCACCGGCTGCTCGATGCTCGGCACGTTGGAACCCGAGGGTCCGGGCCATGAACAAATCGCGGTGGCCAATCGGCTCACTGGCTGCATCAGCGCAATCCTGCTCTACTGGTATCAGTTTCACGAACACGGCAGGCGCGTCGACACGGAGACCGACGACGACAGCACCGCCGGCCATTTTCTCCATTTGCTTCACGGTAAGAAGCCCGACGAGCTGCATCAGCGCGCGATTGACGTCTCACTGATTCTTTACGCCGAGCATGAGTTTAACGCGTCGACTTTTACTGCGCGTACGATTACCTCCACGTTGCCCGACTTTTACTCTTCGGTAACCGGCGCCATCGGCGCCCTTCGCGGCCCGTTGCATGGCGGCGCCAACGAAGCAGCGATGGAGTTGATCGAGCGATACGCGACACCGGATGAGGCGGAGAAAGGCGTGCTCGAATTGATCGCGAAGAAGGCGCTCATCATGGGCTTCGGCCACCGTGTTTACAAAATCTCCGATCCGCGCTCGGATGTTATCAAAGCATGGTCGAAGAAACTCGGCGAAGCCCATGGCGACAAGCGGCTCTATCCCGTTTCGGAGCGCATCGAGCAAGTGATGCGACGTGAGAAGAATTTATTCCCCAACTTGGATTTCTACAGCGCCAGCGCCTATCACTTGTGCGGCATACCAACGGCGATGTTTACGCCGCTCTTCGTGGTCTCGCGCATCACCGGCTGGGCGGCACACATCATCGAGCAACGCGCCGACAATCGTCTGATCCGCCCCAATGCCGATTATGTCGGTCCCGAACCGCGGCCATTCGTGCCGATGGAAAAGCGGTAGAAGGCGTTCACAGTTCAACGTTCACGGTTCAATCGCATCTTGCCGACCTTGAATTCTTGAACCCTTGAATTGTCGAGCCAACGATGACTGGAAACGTTTCAAACATTCGCCCTGAACCGGATAAAATCTTGGTTGAGTTGGCTGACTACGCGGCGAATTATGTTCCCAGCAGCCAAGAAGTCATCGACATCGCGCGCTATGACTTAATGGATACGCTCGGCTGCGGTCTGCTCGCCCTGCAGTACCCGGAGTGTGTTAAACATTTGGGCCCGATCGTGCCCGAAGCAACGTTGCGCAACGGCGCTCGCGTTCCTGGCACCGATTGGCAGCTCGAGCCCGTGCACGCGGCATTCAACCTCGGCTCGATGATTCGTTGGCTCGATTTCAATGACACTTGGCTGGCCGCCGAATGGGGCCATCCCTCCGATAATTTGGGCGGCATTCTTATGCTCGCCGATTATCTCACTCGCACACAGAAAAAGATTTTTACGGTGCATGACGTGCTGTGTGCCATGATCAAAGCGCACGAAATCCAAGGCATCCTAGCGCTCGAAAACAGCTTTAATCGCGTCGGCCTGGATCACGTGCTGCTTGTCCGCGTCGCCACCACGGCTGTCGCAACAGCCATGTTGGGCGGAAACCGGGATGCGATTATCAGTGCCTTATCCAACGCATGGACGGATGGCGGGACATTACGCGAATACCGCCACGCGCCCAATACGGGCCCGCGTAAATCGTGGGCTGCGGGCGACGCCACCAGCCGCGGCGTGCGCCTTGCTTTGATAGCCATGCAAGGCGAGATAGGTTACCCGTCGGCGCTATCAGCCAAACATTGGGGATTCTACGACGTACTTTTGAAGGGTAAACCTCTTGCGGTCGGTCGCCCGCTGGGCTGCTACGTGATGGAGAACGTGCTCTTTAAGATATCGTTTCCCGCCGAATTTCACGCCCAGACGGCGGTAGAATGCGCCCTCAAACTTCACCCACTGATCAAGGATCGCTTGAATGAAATCGATAAAGTCGAAATCACGACGCAAGAATCTGCGCTTCGCATCATCGATAAAACCGGAGCTCTGCACAATCCGGCCGACCGGGACCACTGCATTCAATACATGACCGCCGTCGGCTTGATCTTCGGCGAGCTCACTGCCGATCATTACGAAGATGCCGTCGCCCGGGATCCGCGCATCGATGTGTTACGCGACAAAATGGTCTGCCTCGAAGACCCGCAATACTCGAAAGATTATCTGGATCCGGAAAAACGCTCGATCGCCAACGCCGTGCAGATCTTTTTCAAGGACGGATCGGCGCCGGAGAAAGTCGCGGTGGAGTATCCCATCGGCCACCGCCGCCGGCGGGCTGAAGGCATGCCGCTATTGATCAAGAAATTCGCAGCCAATCTCGCCGCGCGGCTGTCTCCGTCACAGCGCCAAGCGATCATGGATGTTTGTCTCGATGCCGGGCGCTTGCGCTCAATGCCGGTCGATAACTTCATCGATATGTGGGTTGTCAAGTCTATCGGGTAGCAAGCCCGGTCTCGAGCTAGTTCGCGCAGAACTCGAAATCACTTTAAATAATCTGAGGTATCACATGAACTCACGACAAACGCTTCGACAACTGCTGAAACGCGACAAATTGCTGGTTGCCCCGGGTTGCTTCGACGGCCTCTCCGCCCGTCTGGTCGAAGAGGCGGGATTTGAAGCGGCGTATTTGAGCGGTGGCGCGGTGGCGAGAAGCATGGGCATACCGGATATCGGCTTGGTAACGCTGTCGGAAACCATCGACCGCGCCGCCCAGGTCGTGGCCGCGATAAAGACCCCCATCATCGCCGACGCCGACACCGGCTACGGCAATGCCGTCAATCTCGTGCGCACGGTGCGTGAATTCGAGCGCGCCGGCGTCGCCGCCATTCATATCGAAGACCAGATCACGCCCAAGCGTTGCGGCCACCTAGATGGAAAAGAGGTGATTTCACTCGGAGAGATGGAAAAGAAATTGGAAGCGGCGCTGGAAACCCGCACGGATCCTGATTTCTGTATTATCGCGCGAACCGATGCTCGCGGAGTCCATGGCTTCGACGATGCCATCAAGCGAGGGCGTGCGTTCGCCAAACTCGGCGTTGACGCCATCTTCGTCGAGGCGCCACAATCAGAAGAAGAATTAGCTGAAATCCCGCACCGAATCTCCAATGTCCCGCTGCTCGTCAATGTTTTCAAAGGCGGCAAGACTCCGATGCTGCCGATGCAGCGCTTGCAAGAGATGGGCTACCGCATCGCGATTTATCCGTCCGAGACTCAGAGAGCGGCGATTCACGCGATGAGGAGAGCGCTCGAAACTCTCAGCCGCGAAGGAACGACGGAATCGATCGATGACTCGCTAACAACCTTCAAAGAGCGCGATCGGGTCGTCGGCTTGGATGACTGGCAGAAAATTGAAAGAGAGTATCTAGCGGTAGATAGCCGGAAAGCTTGACGATCGCGAAAATTCTCCCGTGGCGGCTTACCGAAAGCCTTTCCGTGGTAATCAAGTCCATCAATCGATTTACGATCCTGTCGCACACGGAACCGCTTGGCGTAATCGAATGCTAGTCCTGACAGGAATGTCCGGCACGGTCGCCAGTCCAACCGCTTGGCTGCGGCCTTGCGTCCTGGCTAGACATTTTAGCGGTAGTGAAGTACCTAGAGAACATCGAGCAGTCCGTCCATGAGTTTACCCAGGAAACGCCGCGTTATTCTATCCTTCACTATGCAGTAATTTGACCAGTGCCATAATGATAAAAATCGTCATCGCATTATCTTTAGTTCTTCCGCTAGTCACCCCGGATTCGCCGCCGCGCTCCAGTCCGCAGAACCGCTATTGTGCGGCGGTCGGTTCACAGGAAACTGCCAAATGCATCGGCGAAATATTCGACGACGATAGTAATATTGTCTTCAGCTCGCCGCTATCAAGACATTGTCGATATCCGTTTGCAGCCACGGCAACCGCGACTATTTTCTGCTGCTTCGATAGTAGGGGTCACAGTAGTCTCAATAAAAAAGTGTTGGCACTTTTCAAACTCAAGGGAGCCTTTTTGATTTAGTATCTCCTCCCCGACCGTCCGGGTCGTGCAGCTAGTGGTGAGAGCTCCAGGCAGCATTAATCTCGCCGCTGGATTCTCATAGACGTTGGGTAACCGAAAGCATTGGCGCTTTCCGAGGAGAATAAAATGGAAGAGTTTCCGCTGTGGCTAAAATTTATCGTCTGGGGAACTATCGGTTTCACAGCCCTATACACGCTTTGGGGCGTGGTCCACTCTT
>Ga0114129_10009198_pt1 | contig 14086 bp, 9 predicted proteins | sample RhiMetdeltSRZDD1_FD_80071 | JGI IMG/M metagenome (GOLD analysis project Ga0114129, IMG submission 80071) | Populus rhizosphere microbial communities from Tennessee, USA - Rhizosphere MetaG P. deltoides SRZDD1 (version 2) (version 2) | ecosystem: Host-associated > Plants > Roots > Rhizosphere >... | reverse complement strand
TGCGGCGCGACGGCGAGCGCGTCGCGCTGAGCGACCGCTATCTCAGCGTGCTGCTGCACCTGGCCGCGCACGCGGGCAGCGTGGTCTCGAAGGACGATCTGGTCACGGCCGGCTGGGGCGACACCGCGGTCGGCGACAACAGCCTCGAACAGGCGATCTCGGCGCTGCGCCGCACGCTCGGCACCAGTGCCGACGATCGTGAATACGTCGAGACCGTTCCGCGACAGGGTTATCGCCTCACCGCGCCGGTGACGCGCGCGCTGCCGCAGGCCACCGCCGCCGACATCGACGCGCTGCTGGCGCCGCATCGCGCGCTGCTCGACGGCCGCGCCGCGCTCGAAACACTGGAGCGCGATCAGATCCGCCGCGCGCGCGAGGTGTTCGCGCACGTCGTGACGCTCACACCCGATGCGGCGCCGGCGCATGTCGGCCTGGCCAACGCCTGCGTGCTCCAATTCGAGATGACGCGTGCCGACGACACACCCGATCTCGAGGCGCTGAAGCTCGCCGCGCACCATGCCTACGAAGCCTGCCGGCTCGATACCGAGCACGCGGAGAGTTGGAGCATTCTGAGCTTCGTTCTCGACCGCGCCGGCACACCCACCGACGCGATCGCCGCTGCCCGCCGTGCGATCGCGCTGGAACCCGACAACTGGCGGCATCAATTTCGTCTCGCGTCGATCGCCTGGGGCGAAGAGCGTCTCCGCGCCGCACGGCGCACGCTGGCCCTGCTGCCGGGTTTTGCGCTCGGGCACTGGCTGGCCGCCAGTGTGCTGGTGGCCCGCCGCATGTTCGACCAGGCGCTTCGCGATCTCGACGCCGGCATCACCGGGAGCGGCCACGACACGCAGGCGCGATTCAGCGGCGTGGCGCTGCATTGGCTGCGCGGGCTGATCCATCTCGCCAATGGAGATGCCTCACGGGCGATGGCCGACTTCGAGCAGGAGTTGGCCAACGAAGCCAGAGGCCACTTGTATGCGCGGGAGTGCTGCGCCAATACCTGGTACGCGATCGGCGCGCTGCACCTGCGGGGCGGCCGGCATGCCGAGGCGCGCGACGCGTTCGATCGCGCGCTGCAGCGCCTGCCGAAACATCCGCTCGCGCGGCTGGGCCGTGCGATCGCGGATGGCGGCCAGCTGCCGCCACCCACAAGTCCGCCGCCCGTGCCGCGCCCGATGGAAGAACTTTTCTGCATCGCCGCCGGTCACGTCTTCGCCGGCTCTCCTGCCGCCGCCGGCCAGCTGGTCGATCAGTGGTTGTCGGTCATCCCACCGTCGAATGCCGGATGGTTGCTGCCGGTGGAGCCTTTCCTCAATGTGCACGCATCGCCGGCGTCCTGGGACGCGGCGCTCACCCGTTTGAGAAAGCGCGCGATGTGATTTGGTGATTTGGCAGTTTCAGAACATTTCAGGTTCCGAATCAGGACTTCCGGACGCCGCACAGGCACCATGCGCGTATGGAGGTTCCGATGCGTATGCCTGTCTTCGTCGTTGTGTTGTTGACCCTCGTTGCCGCGGCGCCGGCCGCGGCTCAATCCGTCATTGCTCCCCCGCCGCAGCCGATCGTCGTCAACCTGTCGGGCCCGCGCTTTGGCGTGACGACACTGTCGGACGGTGTCGTGCAGAAGCTGGCCGACAGATCGATCACCGTCAGCCCGGTGATTTCGCAATTCGGCTGGCAGTTCGAGAAGCAGTTCTACGTGAAAGACAGCGGCGTGGCCATGCTCAACGAGTGGGTGTTCCTGCTCGGCGGTCTCGATCAAGGCGTGGCGCTGCCGAGCCTGAGCTGGATGATGGGCGTCAGAACCGGCAATGGGACCGAGTTCGGCGTGGGTCCGAATATCACGCCGGTCGGCATCTCGCTGGCGATGGCGGCGGGAACGACAATCCGCGCCGGATTCCTGAACGTCCCGGTGAATATCGCCGTCGTGCCGTCGAAAGGCGGCATGCGGGTCAGCTTTCTCACCGGGTTCAGCGTCAGGAAATGATTGTTGTCACTCGATCTGGTACACGAGGATCACTTCCAAGCGCCGCAGGTTGGCATCCGCATAACCTGCGGCCTTGGCTTGCGCGAGCACTTTGCGCGCCTCGGCTTCCGTTTCTCCGGCATAGACCGCCACGAACCCGCTTTTCTCGTTGATGTTGGTGTAGGTCACGTTGTCGTTGAAGTCGTCGCAGAAATAGCGATGCACGAACACCTTTGCCGACGGGAATCTTTTCTGCGCCTGCAGCCGATCGGCCGCCGGAATGCCGCACAGCGGCCCGCTCTTGAGAATGACGGCGTAGAACGGCTGCGATCGATCGCGGCCGCGATCGAACGTGAACGGCTGCCCGATGCTGAACGACAGCTCGTTGTCGTTGAAACCCGGGCACGGACGACCCGGATCGGGACAGACCTTACCCTGCGTCACGACGCGCGTCCGCACTTTTTCTATTTCCTGGAGATCGGGATCGTCCTGCGCGGCGCCGAGGGTACGGTGGATGAAGGTACAGCGGCTCGGTTCGAAAAACCGGCGCCGGCCATCCGACGCCACGAACCCGCGAACCCGGTAGATCGGCCTCGCCGCTTTCGCGAGTGAGGCCAGCTGCTGCGGCGTGTCGCCCTCGAGAAACATCACCATCGCGAGCGGCAGCTTCGCACCGTCGCCGGTCTGCAGCATGAATCCGTCGCCGCCCGCCACTTCATCGAGGAGTGTTCCGGTTTCTTCGAAGGCCGTCACCTTCGGATTGGCGGGCGCCGCGACCTTGTCGGAGGCGGGGCCGATCACCCACATCAGCGCCGGGGCCGGCGGCAGCTCGATGTTCCTGATCGCCGTCACGCCCGGCTGCAGCGGATCGAGCTCGGCGAGGCGATCGAGATAGACGGTCTTGAGACACGCCGCGTCGCGGCACCCGCCGCGCGTCAGCTTGAGCCACTGGGCCTGATCGCTCTGCAGGCACGAGGCGCCGGTGCCGACCGCCGCGCGCGCCGCCGCGTAATAGCGGCCGAGATACTCGTCGAGCTCACGCAGCTGCTTGTCGGCGCAGACCATCTTCTCAACCGCCGACTGCGCCTTTGCGCAGTCGAAGCTCTGGGCCGCCGCTGGCGCGGCCATGGCGGCAAGAACACCGGCGATTGCCAGCAGCGTTCGAATCATGACGTGATCTCGCGAGGGGTGCGCCGAGAATACCAGAACAGAACCCAACGACGCTATTCGCCGGCGTCGGCTGCGAAGCGATACCCGACCCAGGGTTCCGTCAGTACGTAGCGGGGATTGGCGGGATCGATCTCCAGTTTCTTGCGCAACTGTCCAACCAGCACCCGCAGGTGCTCATGGCCTCCGGCGCGCGAACCCCATAACGTCTTGACCAGGGCGCGATGCGTGAGCACACCACCGTGTGACGCCAGCACGGTCAGCAAATCGAATTCCTTCGGCGTGAGCCGAATGTCGACGTCATTCCGATAGACGCGACGCTGATCGAAATCGATCACCAATCGGCCCCGCTCCAACCGGCCATGCAGCTCGCGCGGCACGCCGGCCGTGCGGCGAATGCCGGCGCGGACGCGCGCCAGCAGTTCTTCGGTGCTGAAGGGTTTGGTGACGTAGTCATCGGCGCCGGCGTCGAGCGCGGCGACCTTGCTGCGCTCGTCGCCGCGGACCGACAGCACCACGATTGGCACGTCGGCGCGCGCCCGCAATCGGCGGCACACTTCGACACCGTCGAGATCAGGCAAGCCGAGGTCGAGGATGACGATGGCCGGGCGCTCGCGATCGAATGCGGTCAACGCATCCGCTCCGTTGCCGGCGACGATCGTGGCGTATCCGCGCGACCGCAGCAGCGTCGACATCGAGCGCTGAATCGCCGGCTCATCGTCGACCACGAGGATCACCGAGGTGCTCACCCGGCGGCTCCGGCGCCATCGTGAAGAGACCGCCGCTCGGCGGGAACGTCGATGGTGAAGACGGCGCCGCCGTCCGGGTGATTGGCGGCGCTGATCCGTCCGCCCTGAATACCCAGCAGGCCTCGCGCGATCGCGAGCCCCATCCCGCTGCTGAACCGATGGCGCGGCGAGGCGGGCGACTGGTAATACCGCTGGAAGATCAGCTCGAGATCGTGGTCCGGCAATCCGGGACCGCGATCGCGCACGGCGATGACCACGCGATCGCCGATGGCATCCGCCGTGACGGTCACCGGCAGGCCGGCGGCCGAATACCCTGCGGCATTCTCGAGCACGTGGGCCAGCGCGGCCGACGTCAACCGCGGGTCGACCTGCCAGACGTACTGCTCGGTGCGGTCCTCGACGTCGATCGAACGCGCGTCCAACTGCGCGGCCGCCTGATGCCTGGCGGCGTCGATGATTTCGGCGACCGCCACCCACTCGCGGTGCGGTTCCGTCGCGTGCGTCTCGACGCTGGCCATCTCGACGACTTTGTCGAACAACCGGCGCAGCCGGGCGAGCTCGCTGTCGACGATCCGCAACTGTTCGGCGCGGTCTTCGATCGAGAGGCCGGACGTCCGGAGGTTGCTCGCCGCTACCGTCAGCGCCGTCAGCGGTGTCTTCAAGTCGTGAGCCAGCGAGGCGACGATTGCCGACCTGGTCTCCGCCCCGAGCCGCGCCAGTTCGGCGGCATTGCGCTGCTCCGCCATCGCCACGGTTTCGCGCGCCCGGCGCCGCGCGAGATCCGACAGCTGGCTGCCGATCAAGCCCACGCCCAGCAGGACGAACAGCGCGACCACGTCATCGCGGTTCTCGATCGCGAACGTGCCCACCGGCGGCAGAAAGAAGAAGTTGAAGCTGACAAACGCCACGAGCGCCGCCACCACGGCGACGGCCCGCGGCGTCGAGGCGGCCACCACCAGGACACCGAGCAACATCAACAGCGCCACGGTCGTGTCGTTCATCAGCCGGAATCATACGGTGTCCTGCCGCGCCGGCTGCTTACGACTTTCTTATGGCAGTCGGGATTACAACGGAGAGTGAGGTAAGCGCGTTTGTCGGAAGAAGCCTTTCTCTCGCAGATCAAGCGCCTGATCGTCGGGGCGCCCATTCCATCTCATCTGGCGCATCACGAGCGCTTTTCGCGAGTGACCGGGCTCGCCGTCCTGTCGTCGGATCCGTTGTCGTCGGTCGCCTACGCCACCGAGGAGATCCTGCGCGTGCTGACGGTCGGCGGCGTCGCGGCGCTGAGCCTCGTCACTCCGATCGGCGCCGTGATCGCGGCGACACTCGCCGTGGTGGTGTTTTCGTACCGGCAGACGCTGTATGCGTACCCGAACGGCGGCGGCGCCTACATCGTGGCCAAGGACAATCTTGGCCGGATGCCAAGCCTGATTGCCGCTGCGGCACTGCTGATTGACTATGTACTCACGGTGGCGGTGAGCATCGCGGCCGGTGTGGCGGCGATGACGTCAGCGTTTCCGGACTGGCACCTGAACACCGTCGAACTGTCGCTCGCCTTCGTCGGCGTCCTGATGCTCGGCAACCTTCGTGGCGTGCGGGAGTCGGGACGGCTGTTCGCAGCGCCCACGTACTTCTTCATCGCCAGCATCCTGGCGATGATTGCGTTTGGCGCGTGGCGCGCGGCGGACGGAACGCTGCTCCCGGCGCCGCTCCCGGCAGCGCCGCTGCCGCTCGGCGGCGGCCTCGGCGCGCTCAGCGCGTTCATGATCCTGACGGCATTCTCGAATGGCTGCACCGCCATGACCGGCGTCGAAGCCGTCTCGAACGGCGTGCCGGCATTCCGGCCGCCGGAGAGCCGCAACGCGGCGGCAACCCTAATCGCGATGGCCGTGCTTTCGATCGTGATGTTCGCCGGCATCACGCTGCTCGCCGATGCCTACGCGATTCACCCGAGCGAAGTCGAAACGGTGGTGTCGCAGATCGCGCGGGCGACGTTCGGCGGCGGCAGCCTGCCGTATTACGCCGTGCAGGCGTCGACGATGCTGATCCTGGTGCTGGCCGCCAATACCGCCTATGCCGACTTTCCCCGGCTGGCGTCGATCGTGGCGCGCGATCGGTTTCTGCCCCGCCAGTTCATGAACCAGGGTGATCGCCTCGCGTTCTCCAACGGCATCCTCCTCCTCAGCATCCTTGCGGCGCTGCTGCTGATCGTCTTCGGCGGCGACACCCACGCGCTGATCCCGCTCTACATGATCGGCGTCTTCGTGTCGTTCACGCTGTCGCAAGCCGGAATGGTGTTGCACTGGCGGCGCTTGCGGTCGCCGGGATGGCGGAGCAGCGCGCTCGTCAATGCCATCGGCGCGACCGTGACCGCCGTGGTCCTCATCATCGTCGCGATCACCAAGGCGTTCGAAGGCGCCTGGATCGTCCTGGTGATGATTCCGGTACTCGTGGCGGCGTTCGAGCTGATTCGGCGGCATTACGACGGAGTGGCGGCGGAGTTGCGGCTGGACGGCTGGCAGCCGCCGGCACCCGGCCATCACACCGTCCTGATTCCGATCGGCGGCATTCAGCGAGCCGTGGTCAAGGCGCTGCGCTACGGGCGATCGCTGTCACCGGATGTGCGCGCCGTCTACGTCGACATCGATCCGGCCGCCACCGCGGCGCTGCATCGGCAATGGACCGAATGGGGCCAGGGCGTTCCTCTCGTGGTGCTGCCGTCGCCGTACCGGTCGCTGATGGAGCCCTTGCTGGAGTACCTCGAAACCGTGATGGCGGCGCGGCCGGGACCGGTGACCGTCGTGCTTCCGGAGTTCGTGCCGAAACGGGTGTGGCACCATCTGCTGCACAACCAGCACGCGCTGCTGATCAAGGGCGCGCTGTTGTTCAAGCCCAACGTTGTCGTCACGAGCGTGCCTTTTCATCTCGGCCGCCACGATGCGTCGTAGCGTCTGCGTCGCCGCGCTGCTGGTTGCCGTGCACTGGCCGATGGCGCTCGCTGCGCAAACTCCGCCACATCCCGAAGGCGGGCCGGCGACATGGGAGTACGGAGGGTTTGCCGACGTTGCTGACCTCATCGATGCCGCTGATCCGGACAACGTGTCATTCAGAAGCCGCGGAACGACCTGGCGCCTGAATGCGACCCATCTCAACATGGCCGGCGCCTACGTGAGGAGGGTGCGTCCGGCGAAGTCAGGGTTTGGCGCAGAGCTGCTCGTGCACGCCGGCAAAGACAGCCAGCTGTTTGGCTTCTCAGCCACCGCACCGCCGCTGCGGGGAGCGGGAGCGCTGCGCCATGTCGGGCTCGCAAACGTCTCGTATCGATCCCCCGCAGGAGCGGGGCTGACCGTTGTCGGCGGCATTTTCCCGAGCCTGATCGGGTACGACTCGCTCTACGCGAAGGACAACGCTGCCTACACTCGATCGTGGGCGGCGGATTTCACGCCGTATCTGATGATGGGCGGCAGCGCCGCGTATGCCGTGACGCCGGCCCTCGAAATCACGGCGTTCGTGATCAATGGATACTGGCACCTGGCGCACGCCAACGGCGTTCCGAGCGGCGGTGCGCAATTCGCCTACCGCCCCACGCCGCGTCTGACGATCAAGCAGACCGTCCTGTCAGGTCCGCACCAGTCCAGCATCGCATTCAGATTCTGGCGGCACCTGACCGACACCGTTGTCGAATATCGAACCACTCAACTGACGGCGGCGTTCAACATCGATTTCGCAAAGGAGCGCATCGCCGAGGATGCGCGTACTACGGCGACGTGGATTGCGGGACAGGCGGTGCTGAACTGGCGGCCGGTGCAACGCTGGAGCTTCACCATCCGCCCTGAAGCTGCGAAAGATTCGCACGCCCGGTGGACGCTGGCCCGCCAGACGGTCCGGGCGCTGACAACCGGAACGCAATATCAGGTGATGCGCGGCGGGCTGGGAGCGGCGATCAGAGCGGAGCACCGTGTCGATGTGTCGACCGGCCCCGACGGAGGATTCTTTCGCGACTCGACGCCGTCAACGCCGCTCAAGCGGACGCAGCATCTTCTGGTCGCCGCGCTGATCCTGACGTTTGCAGGCGGGCCGACACGTCCCTGACACAGGTAGAAAGGGCCCACACGCACAGCGCGCTGGCGGCAGCGAACAGGTGGAGGGAAAACCGGCCCTCGTGACCCCAGCCGCGCGTCACCAGCGCGCCCATACATCCGGCGAGAAACAGCGCCGCCACCGGTGCCGGCGCCTGCTTCAGTACGGGCACACCCGCGAGGGCGGCAATTGCGATGGCGGCCGCGATCACCAGCGGCAGTCCGGTCCAGGTGAACGCCGGCGGATCGGTCGCGGTGAGGATCATCATCACGCTGCTCACCATGGCCCGCGCCACCGCCGGCGCCGACATGCCGGGCTTCCACACGGCGAGAAACTCACGCTGCGTGCCATGAAACACGCCGAAGACCCCGGTGTAGTACCACGTGCGCCACGCAAAGAGCATTGCGGCAACAGCGAGCGCCACGCTGATGCCGATTACCACACGCCAGTTCACCAGCGGCAACCACTGCTTCGGCCGCCACACCGCGAACACTGGGAGCGTGACCGGCACGGCGAACACGCCCACGGCCAGCGCCATCGGCAGGTTATTCAGCCGCGTGTAGAACGCGAGTGCCGCGAGGATGCCGGCCATCACCACGTCGCTCACGCCGCGATTGCGCATCGCGAAGAATGCGGCGAGGTAAATCAACGATGCCGAGGAGATTTCCGACAAACCAAAACCGACGAATTCTTCCGCAGGACTCAGCAGGAACAAGGTGAACACCAGCACGGCGGCGCCGATGCCCCACCGGAATGACGATCGCATCGTCACCACGGCATAGGCAAAGAGCGCCATGATCGCCACGCCGGCGCCGTCCCAATACGCCTGGCCGACGCTCGAATCGCCAAAGATCATGTGCAGCGCGCCCGCGATCCAGCGGAAGAAGGGTTGATTCCAGAACGTCGGCTGCCCGCCTTCGAGCCAGTAATGCTGCATGAACACGCGATAGGCGTAGCGCTGGAAATGAAAGTTGTCGTTGCCTTCACCGTAGAGCGTCCAGCGTCCGATCTGATCGACATTGGCCGCTGCGATATACGCCAGCCATGGCAGCGCGATCAGGACGACGGCGCCACGTAAATCCTTCATGCGATCGTCGATGGTGATGAGCAGCGACATGGCGAGTGCCGCGGCGGCGTACTGCGGCGCCTGATTCGGGAGATACACCGCCACGATCGACATGGCGGCGGCCGACGCCATGCTCCAGATCAGCAACCGGCGATCCGGGAACGTCGACACGACTGTCCACAGCCACGACGAGACAAAAGCGGCGACGAGCAGTGGCAGAATCCACCTGACCGCCGGCCGGATGATGCGGTCCACCTTGCTCGCCGGCGCCAGTGTGGTCGCGGGGAACCGCATCGAGCCCATCTCACGGCCATTCCATTTCGCGACGATCGGCCAGTACTTGCTGAGAAGCGTGGCGTCGACCTGCAGGGCATGCTGACCCTTGGGCAGCTGTGCTTCATGGTGCCCGGGGGCGCGAGGCGATATCGCAACGCCGTTGATCGTGAGCGCGGCGGACGTCGCCGGACCGGTGATCAACTCAAAGGTGCCGGCCGACGGGGCGTCGATGTATCCCGAGAGGCGCTGCTTCGTGAGAATCTCGCCGAAGCTGTAGCCGGCGCGATGCGGCGTGTCGCCGGGCGGCGGCAGGTTGTAGAACCACACCGGCAGCTCGCGCGTGTCGTGGTAACTGCGGGTCATCACGGCCGAGCACACGGGATCGTCAGCCAGCCAGTCGGCGCGGATGTCCCATGCGTGCGGCTTGCCGGTACTGTCCCGGACCATCGGCTTCGGTGGATCGAAGGTGAGGCACCACCCCTCCTGCTGCAGCGTCACGGCGGCGCCAAGCTTGAGGCCGAGAATGGCGACCACCAACACGCGCGTCAGCGTTCTGTGAAGAAATGCCGGGTCCAGCCAGACGAGGACCGGGACCAGCAGGCCGAGGGTCAACGCCTCAATAGGCGTGTCGAGCGGCGGACCGTCGAGGATGCCGCTGACGCGGCTCGGCCATAGGACCGCGAGAATTGCGAGTACGCGCCACACAATCAGGGAACTTAACTATTACACCAACCGTTTTTCTTTCCGTGGGGTCTAATCCCTGCAACCAGAGGTCTGCATGCGCCGTCTGATGCCCGTGATTGCTGGTCTCGTGCTCGTTGCGCCCGTTTTTGCACAACAAAATGCCGACGCGGTACTGGCCGCCGCCCGGACCGCGCTCGGGGGCGATGCGAAGATTGCCGCCGTCAAGACCTTCATTGCCACCGGCCGCACGCGGCAGGTGCGCGGCGAGAACCTCGTCCCCATCGAGTTTGAAATCCAGGCCGAGCTGCCCGACAAATACTCTCGGTACGATGAGTTTCCCGCGCAGGACGCCGGTCCCGTGACCGCCGGATTCGTCGGCGACGCGCTCGTGCTGATTCCCCGCCCTGCCCCGCCGCCGCCACGCCCCGGGGCGCCGGCGCCGCCGCCGGGAGCACAGGAAGCGATGTTGCGGCAGCGGTTGAACGTGGCGAAGCAGGACTTCGCGCGGTTGATGCTCGGCATGTTCGCCACCGCGACGCCGGCGTTCCCGCTCGCCTATTCCTACGTCGGCCAGGCCGAAGCGCCGCAAGGCAAGGCCGATGTGATCGAAGCGAAGGGGCCGAACAATTTCACGGCGCGCCTCTTCATCGCGGGCGATACACATTTACCGATCATGCTGAGCTGGCAGGCGCCGGGACCTCCCGGCGGTCCTCCGGGCGGCGCACCGAAGCCGATGCCGGGACCACCAGGAGCTGCAGCCCCTCCGGGAGCTGCAGGCCCTCCGGGAGGTCCACCGAAGCCCATGCCGGAACAACGACTGTTTTTCGCCGACTATCGCGACGTCGACGGCCTGAAACTTCCTTTCCGCATTCGGCGCGCGACCGGCGCCGAGACTACCGAAGAAACCACGTTCGATCGTTATCGCATCAATGCTCGAATCGACCCACGGCGATTCGATACCACGGCCAAGTAAGTGTCATCCGCGCAAGTGAGGTCTGCAATGCGTCGTGCTGTTCTTGCAACACTCCTGCTCGTCCTTCCCACGTTCGCCGGGGCACAACCAAAACCGCAACCGGTCACGCTCGCCGTGACCGTGGTTGATACATCGGGCGCGGTCCTGCCGGGCGCGACGGTGACGATCACCGGACTCGACCCCGCCAACAACAAGGTGGCGGTCGATCCGGTGAAAGCGAGCACCGACGGCGTCGCGACGCTGACCAACCTGGTGCCGGGGCGCTATTCCGTCGAGGCGGTGTTCGAAGGCTTCGAAACGAGAAAGCTGCCGGAGATTCGCGTGCGGGCCGGCGGGAACAAGCAGGTCGTGATGCTGCCGATCGCGGGACACAAGGAAACGGTCACCGTCGGCCAGGACAAGCAAACGGCTGCCGCGGACCCGCGCGGGTCGTCGTTCGGCACCACGCTGACGCGCGAGCAACTCGACGCCTTATCGGACGATCCCGAAGTCCTGCGGCAGCAGCTGCAGGAGATGGCCGGTCCGGGCGCCGTGATCAAAGTCGACAGCTTCGAAGGCGGCGCGCTGCCGTCGAAGTCGCAGATCCGATCGATCCGCATCTCGCGCGATCAGTTCGCCGCGGAACATCACGCCGCCGGCGGGATCAACGTCGAGATCATCACGCAGCCCGGCCTCAGGCCAATCGGGATGAACTTCGGCACGCGCCTGCGCAGCAACGGGCTCGCCGGCCGCAGCCCGTTCACGCCGGTGCGCGGTCCTGAACGGAACACCAACTACAACGTCGGCGTCAACGGCACGCTGGTCAAGAACAAGGTCGGGTTCGGCGTGTTCGTGTTCGGCACCGACTCGTATGAGACACCGAACATCAACATCGCCCTCGCCAACGGGCAGCGCCGCGCCGAAGCGCTGCGCCTGCGCTCGCCGCGCGACAACTACAGCCTGAACGGCAACGTCGATTGGGCGGTCTCGCTCGACCAGACGCTGCGTTTCGGATTTGGCCAGTTCGAGCAGCACAACAAGAACATGGGCATCGGCGAATGGGACGAGGAAGAGCGCGCCTTTCAAAACGACAACAGCAACGGCTTCTTCCGCGCGCAGCAGATCGGCCCGCTCGGCCGGCGCGCGTTTCTCCGCACCCGCTTGCAGCTGGCCTGGCAGGATTCGAACCGGATCTCCGCCGTCGAGGAACGCACCATCCGTGTTCATGACGCCTTCACCAGCGGCGGAGCGCAGGTCAAAGGCGGCCAGCACACGCGCACCATCATCGTCGGCAGCGACCTGGATTACGTGCGCGGCAACCATACCTGGCGCTTCGGCTTCCAGGTGGACGGGTCGCGCTGGCGATCGGACGATGCCTCGAATTATCTCGGCACCTACACGTTCGAAAGCCTGGAAGCGTACGAGACGGGCCGGCCGCGCAGCTACACGCAGCGGATTGGCGATCCCAACCTGAAGTACGAGAACTACCAGGGCGCGTTCTACGCGCAGGACGACGTCCGCGTGCGGCGCAACCTCACCTTGAGCGCCGGCATGCGGTACGAAGCGATGACGCACATCAGCGATTACGACAACGTGATGCCGCGCTTCGGCGTCACGTGGGCGCCATTCACCGGTGGCCAGACCACGTTGCGCGCCAGCTGGGGGATTTTCCACGACTGGTTCTCGATGAACACCTACGAGCAAACCCTGCGCGTGGACGGCTTCCGCCAGCAGGAAATCGACATCGCCAATCCGCAGTACCCCGACTTCAACGAGCTGTCGCTGATCGCGGCGCCCGGCAATCGCTATGTGCTGGGAGATGAAGTGGCGTTGCCGCGATCGTCACGCGTGAGCCTGGGCATCGACCAGCGTTACAAGGTGATTCAGGCCAGCGCCACGTATGCCTACACGCGCGGCGGCGCCGTGGCGCGCGGGCTGAACTTGAACGCGCCCGTCGACCGCGTGCGCCCCAACTCGCGGTTCGGCAACATCGTCGAGGTCGTCTCCGACGCCAGCTCGCGCCAGCACCAATTGCAGACGAGCCTCGTCATCAACCAGGGCGCGTTGTTCCCTCAGGGCAAGAGTGCGCCTCGCATCAGCTGGAAGCGCTCCACGCTGTTCTGGAACTACACGCTGGGGTTCCAGCGCAACAACACCGAGGGCGCGTTCAACGTGGCGCCAACCGGCGATCTCGACCTCGAGTGGGGCCCATCGAACAACGACGTGCGGCATCGCCTCAACATGCAGTTCAACAACCAGGTGCTCAAGAACCTTGGGATGGGACTGGGCTTCAATCTCACGAGCGGCACGCCGTACACCTTGCGGACGGGTCTCGATAACAACGGCGATCTGATTTTCAACGATCGCCCGGCAGGCGTGGGACGCAACACCGAGCGCGCCGCGTATCACGCGACCGTGAGTCTCAATGTCAGCTACAACTGGACGTTCGGGCCGCCACCGAATGCGCCGCCGGGCTTCGGCATCTTCATCGGTCCCGGCGGCGGAGGGGCGGAGATCAGGACGTTCGAGCAGCCGGGACGCTACCGTATCGGGTTCTTCGTCTTCGCCAACAACCTGACGAACCGCTCGAACTACACCGGCTACAGCGGGACGATGACGTCGCCGTTCTTCAGGCAGGCGACGGCCGTGGCGAGTCCGCGTCGAGTTGAGGCTGGAGTGAATTTCGGTTTCTAGGGATAAAACGCGACGCGCACCGAAAATTCACTTGCCGATCTGTTGGCCGGAAACGCTTGCACGTTTCCATTTTCGAAGCGGTGACGATTCTCGAGCACCGTCGCTACTTCTTTCCCGCGAATTCTAGCAACCGATCTGCGGTTCGTGTGCCGCCTCTTGCGAAGCTACTCACGTCTCACTGACGCAACTGCTTGGATTCCCGGACCCACAAACTGGCTCGTGCCTTCTCGGCGCGCGCAGCGTTCGTGAATGTATTGCCGTCGTAGAAACGTGTCAAGCACTTTTGTGCATGCGCGAGAAAAAATTTTCACGCGTCGTGCAAGAACAGCCTGCCTCGCCGAAGCCTTGGCGAAGGCGGGGCATTCGACCAATGTGGGCGGATCACCTAAAGACGAACTTTTTCGAGTCGTGGCGCGAGCAAATGAATGATCAGCAGCGCCGTTAAGTAGGTC
>Ga0114129_10009197_pt1 | contig 14086 bp, 15 predicted proteins | sample RhiMetdeltSRZDD1_FD_80071 | JGI IMG/M metagenome (GOLD analysis project Ga0114129, IMG submission 80071) | Populus rhizosphere microbial communities from Tennessee, USA - Rhizosphere MetaG P. deltoides SRZDD1 (version 2) (version 2) | ecosystem: Host-associated > Plants > Roots > Rhizosphere >... | reverse complement strand
CGCCGCTTCCATCCCGCTGGCGCTGAACCAGGCTTTCGAGGATCACCGGCTGTCGGAGGGGCGCCTGGTGCTGATGGAGGCCATGGGCGGCGGGCTGACCTGGGGCGCCGCCCTGGCGCGTTGGTAAAAGTCCACAGCGTCCCGATTATGTGTGCAATTTCAGCTGCTTGTTGTTGACCCCCGAATTTGGCGCCGCTAGCATCCGTGCCGGTAGCGTATGGGGAGGGGCTGGTATCATGGGTGGTAAGACACTCACGCGCGCGGATCTTGCGGAGGCGGTCGTCCAGAAGGTGGGGTTGCCGCGCAACGAGTCGCAGGAGCTTGTTGAGCTGATCCTGGGCGAAATCTCCAGCAGCCTGGCGGCAGGGCAGGCCGTGAAGCTTTCCTCGTTCGGGTCCTTCGGCATCCGCAGCAAGGGCCAGCGCGTGGGGCGAAACCCCAAGACGGGGCAGGAAGTGCCGATCACACCGCGGCGCGTGCTCGTCTTCCGACCCAGCAACATTATGAAGCAGCGCATCAACGCCGGCCTCAGCCGGCGCAATGCGGCAGAATAGGCGGCACACGCACTTTTAGCGGGGGAACGCCTTGTCGAAGGCAATCGAAGCATTTCGCAATATTGGCGAGGTGTCGGAGGAACTCGGCGTCAAGAAGCACGTTCTGCGCTTCTGGGAAGCGAGATTTCCACAACTCAAGCCCATGAAGCGCGGCGGCGGCCGCCGACTCTACCGGCCGGCCGATGTCGAGCTTCTGCGCGGCATTCGCGACCTGCTGCAGAACTCAGGCTACACCATCAAGGGTGTGCAGCGCCTCCTGCGCGAGGAGGGTGTCGAGCACGTGAAGGCGGCCGGTGCGCACTGCGCCGTGGAGCCGCCAAGCCCCATATCCTCACGCCGATCCGCTCCGCCCCCGCCAGGCAAAGTATCATCGATGCGCCTGAGCCCACTCGAGGTTGCGACTCTGCGCAAGGTGGTGGCCGAACTCGATGCCTGCCAATCCATCCTCGCCGCCGCCACGGCAGCCGGCACGGGCAGCAGCGAGTTGTCGCGCGAGCGCGCAAGCTGAGGCACCGCATGCCCCAGGTGCAGCACAGGCCGGCATTTCCGCCCGGAGGCTGACGTGGCCGCCTTGGGCAACCTCCTCATCGACCTGCCCGGTGTGCGCGTCGGCAACGCCCACGACGCCCGCATTGCCACCGGGGTGACGGCGGTGGTCTTCGACGTGGCCAACGTCGCCTCGGTCGTGACGCGCGGCGGCGCGCCCGGCGGTCGCGACACGGGGCTGCTCGAGCCGGAGATGACAGTTGCGGGCGTCGATGCCGTGCTGCTCAGCGGCGGCTCGATATTCGGACTCGATGCAGCCGGCGGCGCCCTTTCGTTCCTGCGCGGGCAGGGCCGCGGCGTCGCCATCGGCTCCGTGCGCGTGCCCATCGCCGTGCAGGCCATCACGTTCGACCTGCTCAACGGCGGCGACAAGGATTGGGGGCGCATGCCCCCCTACTGGGAGATCGGCTGGCAGGCAACCGCAACTGCTTCCGCCGCCCCCTTCGATCTCGGCACGATCGGCGGCGGCTATGGCGCCACGACCGCCACCCTCAAGGGCGGTCTCGGGTCCGCCAGCGTCGTCACCACGTCGGGGTTCACGGTCGGCGCTATCGTCGTGGTCAATGCGGTCGGCTCCGCGACACTTGGGGAGACTGCACATTTCTGGGCGGCGCCGTGGGAGGTCGGTGCCGAGTTCGGGGGACTGGGCATGCCCCCGCACGTGACCCCCGAGATCCTGAAGATGCGCATCAAGGGCGGCGCACCCCCCTCGACCACCATCGCCCTCGTCGTTACTGACGCGATCCTTACCAAGTCGCAGGCCAAGCGGCTCGCGATCATGGCCGACGACGGCCTCGCCCGCGCCATCCGCCCGGCGCATGCCCCCATGGACGGGGACACTGTGTTTGCCGCAGCGACGCTGACCAAGCCCCTGGGCGATCCCGCCCGCGACCTGACCGAGATCGGCCTGGCGGCCGCCGACTGCCTCTGCCGGGCCGTCGCGCGCGGCGTCTACGAGGCGATCGCCCTCCCCTTCCCCCGCGCCCTGCCGGCCTGGAAGGACCGCTTCGCCGGGCTCGTGCGCGCGGGGTCCGCGCCATGACCCGCACGCGGCTGCTGGTGGCCGCCATTCTCACGGCGCTGCTGATCTTCCTGCTGGGCTGGCAGGTCCGGCGAGAGGAGCTCGTCAAGGCCTGTCTTGCCGGCGGCGGTGCCTGGACCGGAAACTCCTGTGGACCGCCGCCCAGCCGGCCGATCCTGCTGCGCGACCTGCAGCGGTCGTAAAGCGCGGTCGAGGCAGTTCAACGACAGCGCGTCTGCCACGGCGTGGCGTTGCCGTTGGCCGTGAATTTGCCGTCGCGCACCGAGTATTCGTTGGTATCCACGTTTCGGTTTGACATTGCGCGGATGCGACGGCTGTCTGCCTTGAAGAATGAGAATTGCCGGGTCTGAGATATCGATGCGAAGTTCACCACGATTTCGAACGTCCCGTCGGACTTGGTCGTAGCCAGGACGACCGCGTTTGAATCCCGCGAGTCGCCAAAATCGCGATCATGAAAAAGCCTGCCACCTCTCACCACGTAGGCGAGGTCCGGGTTGTTCTTGCCCATCGGCTTGCTGCAATCGAGCCTCCAGGTGCCGAGCAGACCCCACTTGGATGCGGCCTGGACAGTCGTCCCCGCGGGTGTCGCCCCGGGCGCGGCGAACATGGCCAGGGTGACAAGGACGCACAGGCGAGCGCAAACATGCATCGGAACCCCCCATCCGGCACTCATTCGGGGGCGACGATACCACTGCTCAGTCTTGGCTAGCTAGAACCGGCTCGAGCTGTAGGGCTGTGGATCGGTGAACGGGGCCTCCCCGGTCATCATCTCGGCCAGCAGCCGGCCCGTTACCGGGCCCATCGTGAAGCCCAGGTGGTGATGGCCGAAGTTCAGCCACAGGCTCTCGTGCTGCATCGAGGCACGGCCGACGATCGGCAGCATGTCCGGCAGGCAGGGCCGCCGCCCGAGCCACGGCTCGGCGTCGACGCGCGCGCCGAGGGGAAAAATCTCGCGCGCCAGGGGCTCTGCCCTTGCGAGCTGCACAGGTGTCGGCGGCGCATCGCGCAGGGCGAACTCGGCACCCGTCGTGAGGCGGATCCCCTTCACCATCGGCGTCAGCGCAAACCCGTACTGGATGTCGATGAGCGGCCGGTTGAGCGTGGCGTTACCCTCGGCCTTGAAGTGCATGTGGTAGCCGCGCTTGACGCCGAGCGGGAAATTGAAGCCGAGCGGACGCAGCACGTCGTCCGACCACGGGCCGAGTGCAACGACGGCCGAAGCGGCCGAGATCGGCCCGGCGCTGGTGCGCACCTGCCAGCCGCCGCGCAACGGCGCGAGCGAGCGCGCGTCGCCTTCAAGAAAGCGACCGCCCTTGTCGGTGAACAGCTTGGCATAGGCCTTGGTGACGCCCCCCGGGTCGGCAACGCTGACGGGCTCGGGCATCCACACGCCGCCTGCGGCCGGGCCCCGCAGATGCGGCTCAAGCTCCGCCAGCTTGCGCGCGTCGACGACCTCGTACTTGACCCCGTACGTCTTGCGCCAGGCCTCGTCCCTGACGGTCTCGGCCGCCAGCGTCTGCTCCGACCGGTAGAGCCGCAGATAACCGGTGCGCCGCATCATGCCGACGATGCCGGCCTCCTGCATCAGCGCCTCGTGCTCGATGACGCAGCGCTCGATCAGCGGCCGCGCCCCGCGCGCGGTCTGCGCCACCCCCTCGGCGGTCGAGGCCTGCCAGTAGCGGAAGAGATAGGGGGCGATCTTCGGCAGCGCGCTCCAGTGCAGGTTGGCCTCCGAGCGCATGTTGAGGGCGTACTGTGCCATCAGGAAAACATTGCGCGGAAACGGATAGGGCACCACGCCTTCGCGCTGGATGATGCCGGTGTTGCCGTAGCTCGTCTCCTCGCCCGCCCCGCGCCGGTCGACCAGAACCACGCTGCGCCCGCGCTTCTGCAGGTGCAGGGCCGTCGACACGCCGACCATGCCGGCGCCGAGCACGATGACATCCGCGGTGGAGGGTTCGCTCACGTTGTATCTCGGAACTTGTGGGGATGAGTCGCTGGAAAACAGACCTGTTCTCCCACTATATATGGTCTCGCCGGCATTGATGCACCTGCCCGTCTCTGCTACCGGATGCGGCATGATCTCACGTTACACACGTCCGGAGATGGCGCAGATCTGGGCGCCCGCCACGCGCTTCCGCATCTGGTTCGAGATCGAGGCGCATGCCGCGACCGCCATGGCAGAGCTGGGGCTGATCCCGGAGAGTGCCGCGCGCGCGATCTGGGAGAAGGGCAGCAAGGCCGAGTTCGACGTGGCCCGCATCGACGCCATCGAGCGCGAGGTCAAGCACGACGTCATCGCCTTCCTGACGCACCTCGCCGAGCACGTCGGGCCGGAGGCGCGCTTCGTGCACGCGGGGCTAACGTCCTCCGATGTGCTGGACACCTGTCTTGCCGTGCAGCTCGTACGCGCCGCCGACCTGCTGATTGCCGACATCGACGGATTACTCGCGGCGTTGAAGCGGCGCGCCCATGAGCACAAGCTCACGCCGACCGTGGGGCGCAGCCACGCCATCCATGCCGAGCCCACCACCTTCGGGCTGAAGCTCGCCCAGGCCTACGCCGAATTCGCCCGCGCCCGGCAGCGACTGCTGAACACGCGCGCCGAAGTTGCAACCTGTGCCATCTCCGGAGCCGTCGGCACGTTCGCCAATGTCGACCCGCGTGTTGAGGCCTACGTGGCCAAGAAGCTCGGCCTGACGCCCGAGCCCATCTCCACGCAGGTGATCCCCCGCGACCGCCACGCCATGTACTTCGCCACACTGGCCGTGATCGCCTCCTCGCTCGAGAGGCTGGCAATCGAGGTCCGGCACCTGCAGCGCACCGAGGTGCTGGAGGCAGAGGAATACTTCTCAGAGGGACAGAAGGGCTCGTCCTCGATGCCCCACAAGCGCAACCCCGTGGGGTCGGAGAACATCACGGGCCTCGCCCGCGTCGTGCGCAGCTACTGTCTGCCGGCGCTCGAGAACGTGGCGCTCTGGCACGAACGCGACATCTCGCATTCCTCCGTCGAGCGTATGATCGGACCGGATGCGACGGTGACGCTGGACTTCATCCTGGCGCGCATGACGGGGCTCATCGACAAGCTCGTCGTCTACCCCGAGACCATGGCCAGGAACATGGACCGGCTCGGCGGCCTCATCCACTCGCAGCGCGTGCTCATCGCCCTGACGCAGCATGGCGTCTCGCGCGAGGATGCCTACCGCCTGGTGCAGCGCCACGCCATGGAGGTGTGGCAGGGCAGGGGCAATTTCCTCGCGCTGCTGCAGGCCGACCCGGAAGTGACCAGAGCCCTGAAGCCTGCCGAGCTCGCCGCCCTCTTCGACCTCGACTATCACCTCAAGCACGTCGACACGGTCTTCGCGCGCGTGTTCGGGCCGGCCTAGCTCGCCCTACCGCTGGCCTTCCTCGGTGAAGAACTTCTCGCCGTAGGCAAAGCGGTTGGGCTTGAGGAAGAAGCCGATGATGAGCGCGCCGTTGGGTGCGACCGCCTCGTGCTGGTTGCCGGCGGGACGCCAGCAGAACTGACCCGGTCCGCACACACCCTCGTGGTCCTCGAGCGTGCCTTCGATCACGTAGGTCTGCTCCAGGGCGGTATGCTCGTGCAGCGGCACGACAGCGCCTGGCGCCAGCTTGAACATCGCGGTGGTGCGGCCCTCGTCGTCGGAATAGAGGACCTTGATCTGGATGCCCGGAAACTTGGTCGCTTCCCAGGGCATGTTGGGCACATCGAGGAAGTGCGAAGCGAGCTTGGGATCGGTGTTCAGCCTGATGTCGGTGTGGACGACTTTGCGTTGCGGCTCGGCCATGGCGTTCCTCCCGGTTCGGATGCCTCGCTCCAGAGTGCCTCGGGAAACGACGTGCCCGCAAGCCCTCGCAGCGCCGGCCGGAGGGCCAATTCCATCGGCAGCGCAGCCAGGCGTCCGCCCGCGGACGCCGGCGACCGAGCCGGCCTACCTGCCGCGCTTCGCCAGATCGTCCCGGCTCAGGCTCCAGTCCTGCCAGATCTCGATCGCGGCGAGCACGACCACGATCGCGCCCAGCACGACATGCCAGGTCGCAAGCGCGCCGGCTCCGGCATAGCCGTACACCATCGGCGACACCATCAGCCACAGGCCGCAGGCAAACAGGGCAACCTCCTCCCAGCGCCGCAGGTCGACGAGCTCGAACACGCCGAGGGCGAGCACCAGAATCCCAACGACGACCGCGTTCAGGGCGATGAGCTCGTTCGTCGCTCCGGCGACAAACCAGGGCGTGAGCCCGATGACGAGGCCAAGCACGATCATGGCCCAGTCCTCCCAGGTACGATGCTCTCGCAAGTACGTCGCGCCTACCATGGTGACCTCCTCCGATCAAACACCACGGCATGCGTTGTCGACGCTGAAGCGCCTCCCTCACGTACCAGTCACTCGCCGAAGAGCGCTCCAGTGTGGCAGTGCGCATGTCTGAGAATAAGGTAGGATGCGGCGCCGCCGGTACAAGCTGCGGCGCCAGGAAAACATCGCCGGCAAGCTTAGCCGGGGCAGGTTCAGGGGGTCTCCCCGAGATAGACCCGCATGACGTTCTCCTGCGCCAGGGCATCCTCGGGCGTGCCGGCGGCGATCAGGCGGCCGGCGTCGAGCACCACGATGTGCCCGCACAGAGATCGGATCGCGTGCATGACGTGCTCCACCATCAGGATGGTCATGCCGTCCTGATGCAGCGAGCGCACCAATGCGATGCCGGCCTCGAGCTCGGTAGGGTTGAGGCCTGCCAGCCACTCGTCGAGCAACAGCAGCTCGGGCGCGCAGGCGAGCGCACGGGCAAGCTCGATGCGCTTGAGGTCGAAGTAGGGCAGCGCATCGGCATGGGCGGTCAGCGCACCCTCGAAACCGACGCGCGCCAGCAGCCCCTCCGCCTCGTCGCGGGCGGCCGACACGTCGAGACCGCTGCGGCCGTACATGGCGGCGACGGCGACATTGTCGCGCGCGTCGAGAGCATCGGGAATGCGCGCGAGCTGGAAGGTGCCGGCGATCCCTGCGCGGCAGACGGCTTCGGGCGCCAGGCCGGTAATGGGCTTGCCCGCAAAGCGCACGCTTCCGCCGTTCGCCGCGAGCCGCCCCGACACGATGTTGAGGAGTGTCGTCTTGCCGGAACCGTTGGGGCCGATGAGGCCGACCACGTCGCCCCGCGCGACATTAAAGGTCACGCGGTCGAGCGCGGCCAGTCCGCCGAAACGGCGGCTCACGCCCTTGACCTCCAGCAAGGGTGCAGCGAACGCATTCATGGGCTGCTCACGCCATCCGCCTTGCCGGCCAGCTCGATTTTTGCGGGACGGCCCGCAGCGATATCGGAGCTTTGGCTCCGACCGTCAGGTGCATGGCCGCCGATGCGCTCGGCCAGTCGGTGCAGCAGGCGCGAGAGGCGCTCCTTGCCCTTGCGGGCACGGGCACCATCCAGCAGACCGATCAGCCCGTTCGGCACGAAGAACACAATGCCGAGCAGCACGGCGCCCAGAACCACGCTGAAATAGCTGGGCACCGTCACCGACAGATAGTCGGAGATGAGCACCAGCGGCACCACGCCGAGCATCGGCCCCCACACCGAGGTCGCGCCGCCGAGCAGCGCCATGATGACGGTGAGGAAGGAAATGTTGGGATTGAAGGCGACGGTGGGGTCCATGTAGCTCCAGCGCGGGGCCAGGATGGCGCCGGCCAGCGTCATGACGAGGCAGCTCACCACGAACGTGCCGATCTTCAGCGCGACCGTGCCGATGCCGACCTGGCGTGCGACCGTCTCGTCGGCCCCCAGCGCTTTCAGCGCGAAGCCCGTGCGGCTTCGGTCGCGTACGATCCACAGCACGATGATGGCCACGCACAGCGCCAGCAGCTGGTAGTAGATGTGCGTCGTGGTGATCGACAGGAAGAGATGGCGGCCCGCCTTCTGCGCGATGTTGAACTCCCACCACGTCACGATCTCGCGCACGAGCGTCGCCAAGCCGAACGTGAAGATCACGAAGTACATGCCCGACAGCCGCAGCGTCGCGAGGCCGACGAAGGCCGACAGCACGAGCGAGATCACGACAGCTGCGGCCAGCGCCGCGGCGTAGGAATAATCGGGCGCCAGAACCGCCACCGAATAGGCCCCAACGCCGAAGAAAGCGGAGGCCGCCAGGGACACGTAGCGGGTGGCGCCCGAGAAGAAGGCCCAGCCCGTCGCCAATGCCACGTAGGTCAGGATGTTGACGAGCAGCGAGAGCCAGTAGGGGTTGGCGTGGAGCGGGACAACGGCCAGCACCAGGACCGCAGCGCCGAACGCCATGGTCCTTGCATCGGGCCGCACCCGCCCTTCGCCACCGCGCACGCCGGCGCGGCCGAACAGGCCTTCGGGCCGCCACAGCAGCACGACCGAGAAGATGGCGAAGTTGATGACGGTGATGAGACCCGGATCAAGCAGCAGCGCCGCCAGCGTCTCGGCAAGGCCCAGGATGATCCCGGCCACGAGGCCGCCCAGCACGTGGCCGATGCCCCCCATGACGATCACGATCAGCGCCTTCATGGTGAAGGCGGCGCCGATCGTGGGGTTCATAGGCCAGAAGGAGGAGACCAGCATGCCGGCGACCGCAGCGAGCGCGCCCCCGGTGGCGAAGGCCAGCGCGCTGTAGCGCTCCACGTCGATGCCGACGAGCGGCGCGGTGCGCGGGCCGACAGCGATGGCGCGCATGGCACGGCCGGCGGTCGAATAGCCGAGGAACAGATACACCGCGACGGAGAACGCCAGCGCCGCGATGAGAACGACCAGGCGGTTGGCCGTGATGACGGCGCCGAATATGTTGATGGGCACGCTGAGGTAGCTGTAGGCCTGATCCGTCCCGCCCCAGGCTACGAGCGCGATCCCCTGCAGCACGAACAACAGGCCGAAGGTGGAAAGAATGGAATCGATTTCCCGCTTGCCCTGATCGTGCGCGCGCGCGAGCAGCGGGCGAAGCACCCAGCGGAACAGCAGCCAGCTCAAGCCGAACGCCAGCGGCGCGCCGGCGACGAGCGTCAGAAGCGGCGGCGCGCCCAGCAGCGTGAAGCCCCAGAAGGCACCGTAGCCGGCCAGCATCAGGAACTCGCCGTAGGCGAGATTGAGCACCCGGGCGACGCCGTACTGCAGATTGAGGCCGATGGAGACCAGCGCGTAGATGCCGCCGATCACGAGGCCCGCCAGCAGAAAATCGAACAGCATCATCGGTGTGCGGGAGTGGCGGAGGGGCGCATCCCCTGCAGAGTACGCGATGCCCGCCGGGATTGGGCCAGGCCCGTCGAACTCTAGTAAAGACCCGATCTGCGCAATCGAGCCGGCGCAAGCAGGGCCCGCGCGACCCTGCCGCGCGAGCCCGTGGGTTGCATCAACTCCCGCACTATTTGATCACGGGAGCGGTGGCGCCCGGCAGGCTCGCCGGTGCGATGCCCTTATACTCGCCGTCCTGCCATTGGCCGACCCACCAGAGCTTGGTGAGCCGGTTTCCGTCGAGCTTCATGTCGCCGAGGACGGTCTTGAAGGTGCCGGTCTTCAGCTCGGCAATGATCTTCTCCCGGTCGATCTCGCCGACCGTCTCGATCGCCTGCTGCAGGGCCTGCAACCCCGCATAGGTGTTGGAGCTGGCCCAGCGATCGGGCTCGGCGCCATTGTTGACGGCCTTGTGCCGTGCCACCCACTCCTTCACGCCGGGGCCGTTCGGGTCCCAAGCGCCGAGGCCGAAGGTGCCGTTGATCTTGTCGGCGAACTTTCCCTTGTAGCTCGGGAACGCGACGCCGACCGACAGGAACTTGAACTTCGGATTGAAGTCGTTGGCCATCGCCTGCTCGGTCAGCATGAACGTGTCGGGCGGATAGGAGAACGCGATCATGATGTCCGGATTGGCCGCCTTGGCGGCTTTGATCTGCGCGCTCAAGTCGGAGACGCCGAGGGGATAGGTGGTCTCGTAGGCAATCTTGAACCCGGCGTTCTGCAGGGCAGGCTTGGCGGGCGTGAGGAACTCCGAGCCGAAGGGGTGCTGCACGGTGAAGAGCGCGACGCTGTCCTTCACCTGGCCCTTCGCCTTCAAGTCCTTCAGCAGTTCGACGAGCGCGTTGACGCCCTCCGTGGGACGACCAAGCAGCCAGAAGGCATTGCCGAAGCGCGGTGCGAGTTCCGGAATCTTGTCGGTCGCGGCCGTGCCCATGATTTGGGGATAGCCGTACTTGTTGAACGTCGGCGCCACCTGGAGATTGGGGCCCGTGCCCCACGGGGAGAGCACGATGTCGACCTTGTCCACCGTCATGAGCCGCTCGACGAGCCGGACCATGTCCTCGTTATTGGACCGGTCGTCGATCTCGCTCACCTCGATCGGCACGCGCTTGTTGAACTTCTTCAACATCAGGCCGCCGGCCTTGTTCACCTCGTCGACCCACAGCCGGTAGTTGGGAACGGTGGTGAGCATGGCGCCTGCCGATTGCGGGCCCGAAAGCGAGATGACGTAACCGACCTTGATGGATTTCGGCGCTTCCTGCGCAAAGGCGCCGGCAGCGAAACCGACGCCAACAAGCAACGCCGACGCAACTGCAAAACCGGAAAATCTGCCCATTGCCTCCTCCCTTGTTGCTGCGAGTTCCGCAGCGAACGCCAGTCTTCTCGTTGGGGGAAGCGTATTAGTTGGGATACCTACGGTCAAGACAGCCGGTCACGTACTTGCGCAGCCGTGGCGCAGCGCTCGCCCCGCCTGGCGATGTACCACGTGAGAAGCGGCATCTCGTCCGCGCGCGGACGAGCCCCTACCAGCGCAGCATGTTGGAGAAGATATCGCTTGCGGTGCTGGAACCCTGCCGCGGGGCACGCTTGACCGCACCGGACGCCTTCGTGTTCGCGGGCTCTGCGGGCACACCGCTTGCGGCTGGCCACGTGAAGGCGCGTCTGGCCATCGGCCGCGCCTGCGCCGAGGCCCGCCGCTGGTCCAGCTGCTGTTGCGCCATGGCATCGAAGTCCGCGACCGTCGTCGCGGCAGCCTTCGGCTGCAGGTGGACGATTCTGTAGCCGCGCGCCTTGAGGTCCGACAGCAGGCCGGGAAGCGCCCGCGCGGTCGAGGGTTGGATGTCATGGAAGAGAATGATGCCCTTGCGCTTGCGGGCGAGGTCTCCCATGACGCGGCCGTGCACGTGCCCTGGGTCCCGGGTGCGAAAATCCTTGCTGTCCACGTCGATGGAGAAGATCGCCACCTGCCTGTCGCGCAGATGTGCCGTCATCGGGCCGGAGTCGGCGAGATACGGGAAGCGGAAGAACGGCGCCACCGGCTGGCCGAGCGCCTGCTGCACGGCGCTGAAACCCAGCTCGATCTCTGCGCGCGCCCGCTGCGGGCTCAAGGCGCTGAGCTTCTGATGCGACCAGGTGTGAATGCCGACCGTATGCCCCTGCCGGGCAACCTCCTGCACCATCTCGGGGTCTGCGACGGCCATACGGCCGACCAGGAAGAACGTGGCCTTTACGCACTGCACGGCGAGCGCCTCGAGCACCGGCCGCGTGTAGGCTCTGAGCGGGCCGTCGTCGAAGGTGAGGACCACCTCGCCCTCGGCGAGCAGGTCAATCTCCTTGTACTGGAATCCGAATCGGGGCGCCGATGCCGTGTCGACCTCGATCGTGCGCGACGTGCCGAGCACATTGGCTCCAGGCGCGCAGGTCTCCTGCGCAAGGCTGGACGCCGTCCCTCCCGCGAGCATGCAACATGCAAGCCCGACGGCCCTCAAAATCGTTTGCATGCTTCCCTCGGTGGCCCGCCCCGCATCCCCATGCCCCAAGCGCTTCTTGCATGCGCGGTCCGGAAGCGCAAGCGTTTGACAGCGCGGTAGAATCTATCTGGGCCGCGTCAAGGCTTCGCTGCAACAGTTGACTTCTGCAGGTACTATGCGGGCGCGACACCGGAAATCGACCCGGAGCGAACCGGTGGCATGTCCGAAATTTGTCAGGCTGCGGATGGAGGCAGAGCGATGCACCGAGACCCAGGGAATGCAGCGTGCGGGAGCAGCCCATGACGGTGCGCGTGCGCCCCCTCGAACCCCAGGACAAGCGACGCTGGCTCGAGTTGTTCAAGGGCTACATTGAGTTCTACAAGGCCACTGTTTCCGAGGACGTCATCGAGACGCTCTGGCAGCGGCTGCTGCAGGGTGGGGAGGGCTTCCACTCGGCCCTGGTCGCCGTCGACGACACGGGCAGGCCGATCGGCCTCGCTCATATCCTCATGCACCGCTCGACCTGGACGGCCGGCTGGTACTGCTATCTCGAGGATCTGTTCGTCGACCCTGCTGTGCGCGGACACGGCGCCGGCAAGGCGTTGATCGAGGCCGTCTATGCGCAGGCGGATATGCGCGGCTGCAGTCGCACCTATTGGATGACCGAGGAAACCAACGCCACGGCGCGCGCGCTCTACGACAAGATGGCAGCCAAATCGCCATTCGTGCAGTATCGGCGCTGAGGAGACATGGTGTCAGACCCTCAAGATCCGACACCATGTATGTCGCGCCATTGGACAGCGCGTCAGACCCAGACGGTCCGACGCGCCCGCATGATGAAGAGGTAGAGCCGATGAAAACCCGCGCCGCCGTCGCCATCGACAAGGCCAAGCCGCTCGAGATCATGGACGTGGACCTGGAGGGTCCAAAGGCCGGCGAGGTCCTGGTCGAAATCAAGGCCACCGGCATCTGCCACACCGACGAGTTCACGCTGTCCGGCGCCGACCCCGAAGGCCTGTTCCCGGCCATCCTCGGGCACGAGGGCGCCGGCATCGTCGTCGATGTGGGCTCCGGCGTCAGAAGCGTGAAGAAAGGCGACCACGTCATTCCCCTCTACACGCCGGAGTGCCGGGAGTGCCCCTCCTGCCTCTCGCGCAAGACCAACCTGTGCACCGCGATCCGTGCGACGCAGGGCCAGGGCGTGATGCCCGACGGATCCTCCCGCTTCTCTCTTTCGGGCAAGAAGCTCTTCCACTACATGGGCACCTCGACGTTCTCCAACTTCACGGTGCTGCCCGAGATCGCGGTGGCGAAGGTCCGCGAGGACGCCCCTTTCGACAAGATCTGCTACATCGGCTGCGGCGTGACGACCGGGGTCGGCGCCGTCATCAACACGGCCAGGGTCGAACCCGGCTCCAAGGCCATCGTGTTCGGGCTTGGCGGCATCGGCCTCAACGTCATCCAGGGCCTCAAGCTCGCCGGCGCCGACATGATCATCGGCGTCGACATCAACAACGCCAAGAAGCCCTGGGGCGAGCGCTTCGGCATGACGCACTTTGTCAACCCGGCCGAGGTCGGCGCCGACCTCGTTCCCTATCTTGTCAACATGACGAAGAAGGGCACCGACCAGATCGGCGGGGCCGACTACACGTTCGACTGCACAGGCAATGTCGCGGTCATGCGCCAGGCGCTCGAGGCCTGCCACCGCGGTTGGGGCGTGAGCGTCATCATCGGCGTCGCCGGGGCGGGCCAGGAGATCGCCACCCGGCCGTTCCAGCTGGTGACGGGCCGCGTCTGGAAGGGCACGGCCTTCGGCGGCGCCAGGGGCCGCACCGACGTGCCCAAGATCGTCGACTGGTACATGGAGGGCAAAATCCAGATCGATCCGATGATCACCCACACCCTGCCGCTTGCGGACATCAACAAGGGCTTCGACCTCATGCACGCCGGCGAGAGCATCCGCAGCGTCGTCGTGTTCTGAGCGAACCGAGGTCAGCTGCGGAAGGCCGCCCCCCGCGTCCTGCAGCCGCGGAGGCAACCGTTTGCCTGCGTCGCGAGTTAGGATGAGGTGTCAGGCCGGCAAAGCTTACGCCTCTGCGCATGGCCGGACACGGCAGGAACAGGTGAGATGACATGCGGCGGCTGCTGAGATGGGTTGGGGCTCTGGCCGCGCTGGCGATCCTGCTCGTTACCATCGCGGCAATCGGCGCATACCTCGT
>Ga0114129_10009194_pt1 | contig 14088 bp, 10 predicted proteins | sample RhiMetdeltSRZDD1_FD_80071 | JGI IMG/M metagenome (GOLD analysis project Ga0114129, IMG submission 80071) | Populus rhizosphere microbial communities from Tennessee, USA - Rhizosphere MetaG P. deltoides SRZDD1 (version 2) (version 2) | ecosystem: Host-associated > Plants > Roots > Rhizosphere >... | reverse complement strand
GGCGATGCACAGCTTCGTGCCGTCCGGCGACCATGCGGCCAACCAGTTCTCGTCGTTGCCCTTGGTCACTTCCTCGCGTGTCGCCTGAAAGATGTTCGAGATGAGAATCTGCGGGGTGCCCTTGCCGTACGACGTGTAGGCGATGGAACGTCCGTCGGGCGACCATCGCGGGAACACGTTCAGCGTGCCGTTGACGGTGACGCGCGTCTGCCGCTCACCGTCGTAGTCGGCGATGTAGATTTCCTTCACATCGCGCTTCTGGACCGTGTTCTTCATGCGCTCGCCGTCGCGATCGGAGGCAAAGGTGATGCGCGTCTGCGCAACCCCGTGCAGGGCGCGCTGCGTCAGGTGCAGATCGTCGGACACCATGTGCGCGTAGCGACGAGGATTGGCCGACGCAGCACCCGTGTACTCCTTCCCGAACACTGATCGGCGAGTCCGGACCTCGAAGAGGCGCACCTCCACCCGGACGCCGGCGTCGACCTTTTGCACGGTGCCGATGACGAGACCGTCGGCGTTCAGCTCACGCCAGCGATCGAACGGCACGTCAGTGAACGACGTCGCCTTTGGAATCGAGGCATACACGTCGCGGGGGATGAAGGCGAACTCGTGCTCGAAGTTGAGATCGTCCCAGAGCACCTGGCCGAGGATCTTCGCGATCGCGACGGTTTCGGCATCGGGAGACAGGGCGATGAAGTCAGGAACCGCGAGACGCGGCGGACCGTTGCCGTCAACGGTAATCGCCGCGCCGATTTCGCTCGGCTGCTGTGTCGTGGTTGGGGGCTGCGGCGGCGTGGGCGGCGGCTGCTGCGCGCGTGACCAGCCTGTGAGCACTGCGGCGGCTATCGCCCCTGCGAGGATACTGTGCTTCATTTGTACTCGAAATTGAGGTGAACGGTCAGCGTCGGATTGGAGTACTCGTTTGGTAACGGCGGCAGCGTTTTCGTGACCAGCACCGCGCGAAGCGCAGCCAGGTCGAGCGGTGTGGATCCGCTGGGCTTCTCGACCATGGAGTCGACGAGCTGTCCGTCCCGCTGAATCGTAAACTTGATCAGCGTCTGGCCGCGAGCGCCCTGATTTGGCTGCCAGGTACTGCGAATGCGTTGCACCATGATCGCAATGTAGCCCGGACAGCAGAAGTCGCCGGTGATGTCGAGCGACGACCCGGTGCCCGGCCCTCCGCCGGTCGAGAGACCGAAGCCCTGGCCGCGGGCTCCCGTCTCCGCAATCGAATTCCCTCCGCTGATCTGCGGCCCACGGGTTGGTGTTCGGCCGCGCGCCTCGGCGGGTGCCTCCTTCACCTCGGACTTGGCGACCTGTTTCACGGGCTTGGCGTTTGGCAGCGGCACCGTCATTTCGGGCGCCTTGACGGCTGGAGGCCGAACCGCTTCGCGCTTTGGCGGCTCTGCCGGCGACTGTTCCTGGACGGGACGTCCGCCGATGCTGGTCATGCCGCCGGTGACCGGTCCGTCGCCCCCTCCCGCGATGGAGATCGTCATGATGGTACGCGGCGGCACGCTGGCGCCGGCGCCCCAGTGCGACGGCGCGATCATGACCAGACCGGCGACAACGACGTGGGCCGCCACGGACGCGACCAGCATCTTCTGGAGGCCGTCCGGCTCACCACGACGATCGCGCAGGACATCGGTGACGTCCATCAGCGTTCTTCCGGCAGCCTCGAGATCATCCCGATCTTTTCGACGCCGGCGCCGCGGAGCCGATCGAAGATCTCCATCAACTCCTGGTACCGGACCGATCCATCACCTCGGAGAAACACCTCTTTCGAAGTCGCTCGCTCCATTTTCTGTCGAACACGCTCCTGGAGGATCTCCGCGCGGATGGGCTCCTGGTCCAGATAGACGATATGCGAGTCGCGGTAGTTGTTCGGAATGCTCACGAAGATCCGTTCGCCGGCGATTTGCGACGAGCGGCGCGCCACCGGGAGGTTCACGTCGACTCCGCGTTGAATCATCGGCGCCGTGATCATGAAGATGATCAACAGCACGAGCATCACGTCGACGAGCGGTACGACATTGATTTCGGCGAGCGAACTGGCGATGCGCCTGCCGCGGCGGCCGACACCGGCGCCGTTGCCTTGAACTTTCGGCATCCCTTAGGTGAAGTTCCTTTCGGCGATATTCAGAAATTCCATCGCGAAATCGTCCATCTCCGACGCGAACAGCTTCACCCGCTGCGACAGCAGGTTGTAGAAATACACGGCGGGAATCGCCGCGGCCAGTCCCGCCGCCGTCGCGATGAGGGCATCCGCGATGCCTGGCGCCACCACAGCGAGGTTCGTCGATCCCGTCTGGCTGATGCGATCGAACGCTATGATGATGCCCCAGACCGTCCCGAACAACCCGACGAATGGGGCGATGCTCGCCGTCGTCGCCAGAAACGACACGCGCCGCTCGAGCTTGTTGATTTCCACGACGGATGCGCGCATCAGGGCCCGATCCACTGCGGTGAGGCTCTTGAGAGTAGGACGTCCGGCCGGCGGCCGCGGATTGGGGCCGTTGCTGGCGTCGGGCGCAGCCTGACGCAACTGTGCCGTCAGCTCCGCGTACCCCGACTGAAAGAGCCCCACCAGCGGGCTGTCGGAAAGCGAGCGGCAGACGGCCTGCACTTCCGAGAACTTGCTGCTGCGCCGGAAGACCTCGAGGAATTGCGCGCTATGTTTGTCGGCCGCGCGGTACGTCCAGAGCTTATAGAGGATGATGCCCCAGGAGATGACCGACAGGAGCACGAGCACGAGGAGCACGCCCTGAGAGAGCCGGTTGGATTCGGTGACGAGTCGGACGATCGACGTGCTCGAGGCGACCGAGCCTTCGGGCGCAGCCCCACCTTGCGCCTGCATGAGCAAGGCGATCACCGGGCTTCCAAGCGTGCGCAAAACGGGCCTCCGCGGGACTGCAGTGCGCCGCTGGGACAGCGCGAATGCAGAACTGTATCATGTCGTAAAAACAGCTGTCAAACCTATGTTACGATTGGAGTTCTCTCGCTTTCCCCATGCTCCGCTTCCTGCGCATCCAACACCTAGCGGTCATCGACTCGGTTGAGGTCGAGTTCGACCCCGGGCTCAATGTCCTGACGGGCGAGACCGGAGCGGGGAAGTCGATGCTCGTCGAAGCTGTAGGACTCCTCCTCGGGGGGCGGGCGTCCGGGGATCTGGTCCGCACGGGTGAAGACGTCGCTGCCGTCGAGGCGATCTTCGAAAATGGCGGAGAAGAGCTCCTCGTCCGTCGCGAGGTCACGGCGCAGGGCCGCAGCCGCGCGTTCATCAACGGCGCGCTCGCGACGGCTGGTGCGCTGAAGGACCTGTCGGCGCGGCTCATCGAGCTGCATGGGCAGCACGAGCACCAGACCCTGCTCGACCCGTCGACACACCTCGCCGTGCTCGACACGTTCGGGGCGCTCGATCAGCCGCTCTCCGCGACGACGGCGGCTTACGAAACGCTGTGCGCGATCCAGGACGAGCTGAATCAAGTGAGAGCCACGGCAAAGGACCGCGACGCCCGCACCGACCTCATCACATTCCAGCTCGGCGAGCTCGATCGCGCCGCGCTCGCCGATCCGGGCGAGGACACGGAGCTGAGCGCGCGACGTCAGATTCTCGCGAGCGCGGAACGCGTCGAACGGCTCTGCGCCGAGAGTTACGCCACGCTCTATGAGAGCGACGATGCGATTCTCTCTGCGCTCGGCGGCGTGTGGCGCCGCGTGAGCGAGCTCGCAGCGCTCGACCCGAAGTTCCAGCCGTATATGGACGCGCGCGACACTATCAAATCGCAGCTCGAGGATCTCGCCGTGTTCCTTCGCAGTTATGCCGCCGGCATCGAGGCGTCGCCGGGCCGGCTTCAACAGGTTGAGGAGCGGCTGGCGCTGCTGGAGCGATTGAAGCGGAAGTATGGGCCGACGCTGGCCGACGTCATCGGTCGCCGCGACGCGCTGCGGCGCGAGCTCGGCGACCTCGAAGGGGGTGACGACCGACGACTCTCGCTCGAGCGGGAGCTGGCGCCCGCGCGGGCGGCGTATATGTCCGCCGCTCAGGCGCTGTCGGTGGCGCGGAGACGGACTGCCGGTGCATTCGGCCAGGCGCTGGTCGCGCTGCTTCGCGACCTGGCGATGGAGCAAACCCGATTCGAGGTCCGATTGACCGAGGGTCCTGCGGCTGAGTCATCGTGGACGGCCCGAGGCGTCGACGAAGGCGAGTTCTACCTCTCGCCGAATCCCGGCGAGGACCTCCGGCCGCTCGCCCGTATCGTGTCGGGCGGCGAGCTGTCGCGGGTGATGCTCGCGATCAAAACGTTGACCGCCACCTCGCGCCACGGGTTCAGCGATTCCGGCGATCGCCCGCCGAGCGCATCGGCGCCGGGCCTCATCTTCGACGAAGTGGACGCCGGGATTGGCGGACGTGTCGCCGATGTCGTCGGCCGCACGCTTCGGACCCTGGGCTCCGCGTTTCAGGTGCTCTGTATTACGCACCTCCCGCAGATCGCGGCGTTCGCGGACACGCATTTTCAGATCGTCAAGCACGTGGAGGCGGGCCGAACACGAACGACCGTCCGGCGACTCGACGCGGATGGCCGGGTCGAGGAGCTGGCGCGGATGCTTGGCGGCGAGGCCATCACCGATGGCCTTCGAGGGTCCGCGCGTGAGATGCTTGAGGCGAAGGCCCTTGCATCGCACGCAGCGCAGGCCCTTCGAGGCAGCTCGGGCCATGGACGTCGACGGGGCCCAGACCAGGCCGCTCGATCAGGCTCGGGTCAGGCGAAAGGCGAAAGCGAAAGTCTCAAGCGAAAGCGAAAGTCCACTGGTGGCTAAGAAATACCTGATTGAGACGTTCGGTTGCCAAATGAACGTCCACGACTCGGAGCGGATGGCGGGCCTGCTCGAACAGGCCGGCTACGAAGCGACCGGGGATGCGGCGGACGCCGATGTCGTGGTCATCAACACGTGCAGCGTTCGCGAGCGGGCGGAGGAGAAGCTCTACACCCGTCTCGGCGAGCTGCGGCAGCTCGCCTCCGAGGAGGGTCACGATCCGATCGTCGCCGTGGCCGGCTGCGTGGCACAGCAGGAGGGCGCGGCGATCTTCGACCGGTTGCCCGGTGTCGCCGACGTCGTGGTCGGCACCCAGGCGATCCGGCGCCTGCCGATGCTCGTCGCCCAGGCGGCGCTCAGGGGCCACACGCGGCCTGCGAGTGTTCTCGATCTCAGCCCATACGACGACGTGACGTGGCCCCTGGGGGTGACGCGGCGGGCCGATCCGGTGAAGGCGTACGTGACGATCATCGAGGGGTGCAACGAATTCTGCAGCTTCTGCGTCGTGCCGTATACCCGGGGGCACGAGCGCATGCGCCCCAAGCAGGATATCCTGGCGGAAGTGCATGAGGCCGCGGCGAGCGGGCACAAGGAAGTGCAGCTGCTGGGGCAGATCGTCAACCACTACGACGCGCCGGATGATCCCGGCTGCGACTTCAGCGGGCTGCTCGAAGCGGTCCATGGCGTCGACGGGATCGAGCGCATCCGGTTCGCGAGCCCTCATCCGCGGCATTTCGACGACCGGTTCCTGCGCGCGATGGAGCGGCTGCCGAAGGTGTGCCGGCATCTGCACCTACCTGTCCAGTCGGGGTCGACGCGGGTCCTCGAGCGGATGCGCCGCCGCTATTCCCGGGAGAGCTACCTGGATCTGGTGGGTCGGATTCGAGCCACGCTGCCGGATGTGGCGCTGTCGACCGATATGATTGTCGGGTTCCCGGGGGAGACCGACGACGATTTTGCGGACACGCTGTCGCTGACGCAGGCGGTCGGGTATCACAGCATGTTCTCGTTCAAGTATTCCGCGCGGCCGAACACGCTGGCGGAGAAGCGCTATCCCGACGAGGTGCCCGAGGCGGAGAAGACGCGCCGCATTGTGGCGCTGCAGGCGCTGCAGCGCGAGATTCAGGGCGGGCTGAACGCCGGCCTGGTCGGCCGGACGGTCGACGTGCTCGTGGACGCCGCCAGCCGCCGGCGCGAGACCGAGCTGTCGGGCCGCACCAGTGGCAACGTCGTCGTGAACCTGCCCGGTCCGGCCTCCTGGATCGGACAGACCCGGGCGGTCCGGGTCGAGCGGGCCGGCCCTCACAGCGTCTGGGGAATTGACAGCGGCACCGCTGGTGCCTAGGTTGTAGGTCGTTATGCAAATCGAGATGTCGATCAAGGGGTTGATGGTCGACCCCCTCACGAACATGCCGATTGTCATCCTGCGGGATCAGGAGGGGCAGCGCGTGCTGCCGATCTGGGTCGGCATTTTCGAGGCGAACGCCATCGCGCTGCAGATCGAGAACATCCCGACGCCGCGGCCGATGACACACGACCTGCTGCGCAACATCATTCAGGACCTGCGGGCTTCCGTGCAGAAGGTCGTGGTCTGCGACCTCCAGGAGAACACCTTCTACGCGCTGATCTACCTGACCGTCAACGGCGACACGGTCGCCATCGACGCCCGGCCGAGCGACGCGATCGCCCTGGCGCTCCGCACCCGCGCACCGATCTTCGTCGAGGAGACGGTCATCGACAACGCGAAGACTGTCGACACCTCATCCGAAAAAGCGGACGCCGATCGCCTCCACAAGTGGCTTGAAAGCATCGATCCAGACGACCTCGGCAAATACAAGATGTAGCGTATCGGCCTGTGCGAGGGCGCGACAGGGTGTTACAATCCGTGCACCCTTCGATGATTGTCGCCATCGCGAACCAGAAGGGCGGCGTCGGGAAGACGACGACCGCCATCAACCTCGCGGCGGCGCTCGCCCTGCGCGGGAAACCGACCCTGCTCATCGACCTCGACCCCCAGGCCAACAGCACGATGTCGTTCCTGGACATGACCCAGGTGACCAAGAGCGTGTACGATGCGATCGCCGACCCGCAGGTGCCGCTGTCGGACGTCATCCTGGCCTCGTCGATGAAGAACCTGTGGGTGGCGCCGTCGCGGATTGCGCTGGCCAAACTCGAGGCGAAGCTGGTCGGCGAACTGGACGCGCACTTCCGCCTCAAGGACAAGCTCGAGGCGGTCCGCAAGATCTATCCGCACATCGTTGTCGACTGCCCGCCGGCGCTCGGCCTGCTGACGATCAACGCGCTCGTCGCGGCGACGCACCTGCTCATTCCGATTCAGTCGTCGTATTTCGCGCTCGAGGGAACCGACGACCTGCTCGAAACGATCGAGAAGGTGCGGGCCCGGCCGAACCCGGCGTTGCGGATTCTCGGCGTCGTCATCACGATGCACGACAAGCGGACGGCGCTGGGGCGCGACATCCGCACGCAGATTCAGAAGGTCTTCGGCGGGAAGGTCTTCAAGACCGTCATCACCAAGAGCGTGCGCCTCGAGGAGAGCCCGGCCTACAAGGAATCGATTTTCACGTTCGCGCCCGATTCGACCGGCGCGACCGAGTACTACAGCCTGTGCGAGGAGGTCATCGACCGTGCCTAGACGAGGGCTGCCCGACACGATCGCGATGCGGCACGACGAGCACTACGTCGACACCCTGGCGGCGTCGGCCGGAGCGCCCATCGGCCGGCTCATTGCCATCGACCAGATCGATCCGAACCCCAACCAGCCGCGCCAAGTGATGGGCGACCTCTCCGAGCTGATCGCGTCGATCGGCGAGAAGGGGATCCTCGAGCCGCTGGTCGTCCGGCCGCGCGGCGCGCGCTTCCAGATCGTGGCCGGCGAACGACGCTACCAGGCGGCGGTCCAGGCAGGCCTCCGCGAGCTGCCGGTCGTCATCCGCGACGTCGACGAGACCGAGATGCTCGAGCTGGCGCTCATCGAGAACCTCCAGCGGAAAGACCTGACCCCGTTCGAAGAATCGGAAGCGCTGCAGGGGCTGGCCGAGAGTTGCGGCTACACGCATGAGGACCTGGCGCGGCGGCTGGGGAAGAGCCGGACCTCGGTCACCGAGTCGCTGACGCTGAACGGCATGCCTCAGGAGGTCCGAAATCTGTGTCGGCTGGCCGACATTTCCTCTAAGTCTCTGCTACTACAGGTAGTTAGACAGGAAACACCCGAGAAAATGACCGCGCTGGTCGAAAAGATCGCCAGCGGCGGCGTCGGCCCGACCCGTCAGCAGCTTCGGGAGGCCGTGGCGAAGCCCAAAGCCGGACGCCCGAAGCACTATGTCTTCGCGTACCGGCCGCCCACCAAGGCGTTCAATCTGAAGATCAGTTTCGCCAAGAGTCGCGCGAGCCGCGACGAAGTCATCGACGCCCTCGAAGCCATCATCCGCGACTTGAAGAAGACGAAATAGCGGTGCCACTGGCCAGCGCCGAAACGGTTCGGCGCGTTCACGCGTCGAGCGGTGTTCGCATCCCAGTAGACGAGTCTCCGCCACGAAAGCCGACAGCACGAAACGAGGGGCGAATAGCGCCTCGACGGGCCTAAGTTAACATAACATCTATTATCGGACTCTGCTGAAATAGCGAGGAAAACAGCCCTGTGGATGGTTTGTGCGTCACGGCCCGGGCAGTCGCCCGAGAGTCTCTACGCGCGCCACTGCCGCGCCTCGAAATCGACGGCAGGCGAGACGAGGTCGATCGGTTGGTGCGCCGGATGACGCTCGGTTTCGACGCCGCCGCCCGCGTAGAGTGCCACGAAGAACGACACCGGCGCGCCGGCCGTGAGCCCGAGGTCGGCGAACGGCAGGCCGATTTCGAGGACCGAGCCGGCCGCGACGGTCGCGCCCCCGGCTCCGCGCTCGACCCAGAACGCTGGCCGCGACGGCGCCGCGTCGTGGCGATCCCAGAATGTCCCCGCCAGCCGGCCGAACTGCTGACGGACTGAAAACCGTACGTCGGCCGGGGTCAGGAACTTCAGCGACACCTCGCGCCCGCCCGCCAGGAGATCGATCGCCGGCTGTGCGGCGTCGATTCGGACGAACAGCCGGTCGCCGCCGAACCCGAACCGAAGGAGCCGCACGAGCGACGAGTGCTCCGCGGTGCGATGCATCGTGCCGGCCGCGCCTGCCGCGTCCCCGACTTCCAAGGTGCCGGCGCCGAGCCACTCGAAGTAGCTTGTCTCCTCGCCATCCAGGACCGGCGTCAGCAGTGCGGTCGGTTCCGTCTGAAGGCGGGTCGGGACGCTCGTGGAGATGTTGCTCACGTAGAGTTCATCGGGGACCGGCTTTCCCAACCGACGATACGCGTTGCGCAGGTGCCGCCGAAAGAGATCGTCGAACTCCAGGTCGTGGGCCGACGAGTGATCGTCGCCGTACCACCAGAACCAGTCGCTGCCTTCGGCGATGCGCACCTCCTCGCGCGCCGCCGCCAGCGCGACGGCGTCGACCCCGGGCGTCTCGAGCGCCGCCCGGGCGTCTGCCAGCTGGCTCCACGCCCGCTGATCGTCCGCATGGCCGATCCAGATGTAGAAGTTCGCGTCGATCCACGAACCGGGGAAGATCGACGACAGCCGCTGCGTCGCCGACCGGCAGCCCTCCGCCAGCGTTACCGTGCGCAACTCCGGGTGCCCCGAGAGGAGGCCATACAGCGCCCGCAGAAATGGGCGGCCGCCCCCTCGGAAATGCTCCCAGGCATTCTCCCCGTCCAGGATGATGGGGATGAGCGCCTCTTCTCCGCCGGTTCGATCGGCGTACCGCCGGCCGGCATCGACGAGCCGCTGCACCATATCGCGCGCGGCGGTCTCCGGATCCCAGTTCGCGTACATGAAGCCGATGAGATCCGACAGGACGTGATCCCGGAAGGCACACGCGATCGTCGGGGTCTGGTCGCCGCCGACGCGATACGGCACGTACAGGCGTTCCGGTTGCTCGACGTGGCCCTGGCCATCGCGCGTGAAGGTGATGCCCAGCGTCCGCGCCAGAATCAGCTCGTCGGTCGCCATCCAAGTGAACCCCGCGGCCGCCGCCAACGGGACCATCGCGTCGGACACCGACCCTTCCGACGGCCAGAGGCCGACAGGCCGGACGCCAAAGAGACGCTCGTGGCAGGCAACAGCCCTCGCGAGCTGGTCGGCCGCGTCCTCGGGATGGACGAACCGTGTCCGGGGCCGCCGGGCGTCGGGGTGCGTGCGAAGGTAGATGTCCGAGTCGCACAACAGGGGAAGAATCGGGTGATAGAACGGTGATGCGGCGATCTCGATCTGGCCTCGCGCGGCGGCGTCCCGGTATTCGGGGATGACGCGGTTGAGGAGCTCCAGCTCGACGTCGCGAAGGTCGGCCTTGTCTTCCTCGGTGAACCCCCGCGCCTTCAACAGGAGCCGACGGATGCGCGGGTCCGCATCGAGGTACAGCGGATCGATCCAGACCAGTTTGTGCCAGACCTGCAGGTCGCGCAGATCGTCGCGCGTGAAGCGTCCGGCGGCCGCGCGGCGGTCCGCGGCGGTCGGGAGTGTGCCGCCGCGCAGGGCCAGCAGCTCCGCGTAGCGCGGGTATGCGTCGATCATGTGCTGCCGCTGGGCGTGGAAGAAATGCTCGAGGACGAAGTCGATGTCCCGATCCGTGAGGTCGGCGGCCGGCTTGAGGCTCAGATCGAGGAAAGGGTCGCGCGCCTGACCGGCGGCGAACGCCTCCAGCTGCACGAGGAGAGACGGCACCAGGTTGAAGGTCGTCTTCACGCCCGGAAACTCGCGCAGCAGCGCCACCATCCCGTAGTAGTCCTTCAACGCGTGCAGCCGGACCCACGGCAGGATGTGCTCCCGCGTGACGAGGTCCTCGTAGTACGGCTGGTGCATGTGCCACAGCAGGGCCACCTGGGTCATAGGGTGTAGTCTAGACGAGCGCCGATGCCGAAGATTCTGGACCGCTATCTCGTGCGCGAAATCGTGCCGCCGCTCGCGATTGCGCTGGTGGGCCTCACCTTCGCGCTGATGATGCCGCCGATCCTCCACGTGGGCGAGCAGCTGGTGGAGAAAGGCGTCGCCTGGACGACGATTCTGCACGCGCTCTGGACGCTGGTGCCACAGGCGCTGTGCGTCACCATTCCGATGGCGCTGCTGTTCGGCATCCTCTTCGGGCTCGGACGGCTGTCGGCGGATCGCGAGTTCGTCGCGCTCCAGGCCTGCGGCATCAGCGTCTTCCGGGTCTGCCGGCCGATCGCCGCGCTGGCGCTGCTGGCGTGCGGCGCAACCGCCTATGAGACGATTGTCGCGCTGCCGGCGTCGAACCAGACCTATCGGGAGATCACGCTCAACGTCATCGCGTCATGGGCCGACAGCGACATCAAGCCGCGCGTCTTCTTCCAGAACTTCCCCAACCGCGTCCTCTACATCCGCGACGTCGAGCCGGCCGGCGGCTGGAAAGAGATCTTTCTGGCGGACGACACGCAGCCGGATCAGACGACGGTCTATTTCGCGGAGCGGGGCCGGCTGGTGATCGATCGCGACAAGCAGAAAGTGGAGCTCGTGCTCGACAAGGCGACGCGTCATACGACGTATCCGGGCCGGCCGGATGACTACGACGTCAGTTCGTACGAGACGCTGTCGATCGACATGGATCGGGACACGGTGTTCCCGAAGACCCAGGGGCCGCTCAAGGGCGACAACGAGATGACGATCAAGGAGTTGCGCGCGGCTGCCGCGGCCAACGCGGCGCGTGGTGCGCCCAACAACTCGCAGCGCTACACGATCCAGCAGAAATTCTCGTTGCCCGCGGCGTGCTTCGTGCTCGCGCTCATCGGCGTGTCGCTCGGCGTGACGAATCGGAAGGACGGCAAGCTGGGGAGCTTCGCGCTCGGGTTCGGCGTCGTCTTCGTCTATTACATCCTGCTCTACACGTCGCGGGCCTTCGCGCTGGGCGGCCGCCTGCAGCCCACGCTCGCCCCGTGGCTCGTCAACATCGTGCTGTTCGTGGCCGGCCTGGCGCTCGTCTTCTGGCGCGCCGGCGCGGCCGATCAGTCGATTCGCATCGACATCCCGGCGTTCTGGCGCCGCGGGGCGCGCTCCCCTCTCGCGCCGGCCGGCGCCGGCACCCGATCGCCGCGCGCGGGACGCATCGTCCTCGTCGTGCGCGTTCCGCACATCAACTGGCCGCGGCCGCGACTGCTCGACTTCTACATCTCGCGTCAGTACGTCGCGGTCTTCGGCCTGGCCTTCGTGTCGCTCCTGGGGATCTTCTACATCTCGACGTTCATCGATCTGGCGGACAAGCTCTTTCGCGGCGCCGCGACGACGAGGATGCTGCTCCGCTACTTCTACTTCCAGACGCCGCAGTATGTGTACTACATCATCCCGCTGTCGGCCCTGGTCGCTTCGCTGGTCACGATCGGGATGCTGACGAAGAGCAGCGAGCTGATCGTCATGCGCGCCTGCGGCATCAGTCTGTATCGATCGGCCGCTCCGCTGGTCCTGTTCGCGGCGCTCTCGAGTCTCGCGCTGTTCGAGTTGCAGGAGCACGTGCTCGCGGACGCCAACCGCGAAGCCGCTCGCCTCAACGGCATCATGCGCGGCTATCCGACGCAGACCTCGGGCATCCTCAATCGCCGATGGATCGTCGGGACCGGCGGCGACATCTATCACTACGAGTACTTCGATCCCGCCAGGAATCACTTCGATCGGCTGTCGATGTTCGAGCTCGACCCGGGCACGTGGAAGCTGCAGGCGCTGACATACGCGAAGGAAGTCGTGCTGGCCAAGCAGACGTGGGAAGCACGTCAGGGTTGGCGGCGCGACTTTGGCACCGCGATGAAGCGCAATGTTGCGCGGACTGTCGTGCAGTACACGCCGTTCGGCAGCCGCCCGCTCGCGCTCGAGCCGCCGGCGTACTTCAAGACCGAGGAGCCCGAAGCCGATCGTATGACGTACGACCAGCTCAGTCGGTACGTGCGCCAGCTCCAGGCGAGCGGCTACCACGCGGTCCCCTACATGGTGCAGCTGCAGCGCAAGGTGGCGTTTCCGTTCGTCACCGTCATCATGACGGTGCTGGCCGTCCCCTTCGCGGCGTCGATGGGCCGCAGCGGCACGATGTTCGGCATTGGCGTCGGCATCGTGCTGGCGATTCTGTACTGGACCGCGCTGAGTCTGTTCGGGGCACTGGGCGCAGGCGGCTGGATCTCACCGGTGCTCGGCGCCTGGGCGCCGAATATCCTGTTCGGCGCGGGCGCTCTGTACTTGCTGTTGACAGTACGAACCTGATCCTTCCTACTTTGCCAGGACGGCTCGTTTCATCCAGACGCGGCCCGACGTGCCCGGCCGCGTGTTGATGGTATCGATCACGAAGAGAACGCTGTGGATGCCGGCCAGCGGCGGAGTGACCGGGCGGGGCTGTCCGATCGGACGCATCTCGTCGAAAAAGACGGTCTGCTCCCGATCCGCTGTATCGAGATAGACGGAGCGCGCCCAGCGATCGGAATCGCCGTCGGTGCGCATTTGCACCGAGACACGCATCGGTTGCTCCGCGCGCATCGTGAACGTGACGCGATCGGCCGCCGCGACGCCATTCGGCGTGTCGACGACCAATGCCGCGAATTGACCGACGAGGGCGCCGCCTGAAAGGCCAAACCGAAGTCGCAGCTCCGTCCCCCCGACCATCGGCGCCGGATCCACCGCCGCCGCCGACGTCGGATCCTGCTCCACGCGCCAGCCTCCGCTGGAGCGCCCATCGAAAAGCGGCTGGGTGATCGTGGCCGCAGGTCGCGGTGGCGCGTCGATCGTGATCGTGGCGTCGCGCACGTAGACCGGATTGCTCGTCAACCATGCCACGTCCGGTGTTCGGTTGGACGGGCGCACATCAACCCAGTACACGCCGGTCCCCTCCGGCGCCACGACAGTGAAGTCCTGCTCGTGATGGTCCCCGCTGAGGCGTGTCGCTCCGTTCCATACCGTCGTCGTAAACGACGCGGGCGCGTTGCTGCGCACGCGGAGCGTCACCGGCCCGCCCGAGGCGAGCTGGTCGCCGGCCCGCGCTTCGGCTCGTCCAGTGCTGGCCGTCAGTTCGAGCGAGGGAGGCGTGGCCACGCTGTCGAGCGCGGTGTACGCGTGACCGGCGCGAATCGCGCGCATCAGCAGCGCGGCGTCCGAGTCAGCCTGCCCCGTCAGCGGCTGGTCCAGCGTGACGTGCACCGACATCGCCCTGAAAGACGATTCGTAGGCCGGGAACG